>OIWO01000403.1_pt1 | contig 49083 bp, 63 predicted proteins | sample 1587641 | NCBI WGS metagenome assembly OIWO01 (sample SAMEA3888924, study PRJEB22519) | human gut metagenome | biome: human gut; feature: human-associated habitat; material: faeces | place: Denmark | collected 2010
GGGGAAGTAAGGGTATTTACCCCTTCGTCGATCTCTACAGTGTCGCCCTTCGCTACAAAGATAACGGTACCGGCTTTCTTTGCGCGTTCTCTGATACTCTTTTTCAGACGTACATTAACCGCCTGGTATGGTACGGTTTCGTCTGTAAGGGAACTGTTAAGGGCTACCGCTGCCACTCTTGCAGCTACAAAGATCGCCATTTCTGCCGCTGTATACCCGTCACAACCATTACCCACGTTAATTACAGGTCTGTAATTGATTTCCCTTGACTTCGCGTTAGCAGTATCCGTAGCAGAATCCCAGGCTTTCGGACCACCTGTTACGAAGGACACGTAGAAACCTTCCTGTCGTACATCTTTTACCCAGGCGATCACTGTAGAAATAATACTTTCGTCAGATACACCATCTAAGGAAAAAGCGTTAGCGGTTCCGTCTGCTTCGATCTCGTCCAGGAACGCTGTGTAGTTTGTCACAGTAACGGCGTCGCCGTTATTTCCGCCCTTAAACTCTACGCCCGCGTTTGCTTTCGGAAGCGTGGTACCCTTAGTCTTTACACGGATATAGTCAGAAGCATTTACCATAGTTACCAGGCTATCTACATCAGATACCAGGAACGAAGTAAGCTCTACAGCATTTTCTACCAGACTGATCTTAATAGAACCGTCCTCTACACCGTCTTTTACCACAAGTACAAAAGGTCTTGTAGTTGGGTAGACAGTTTCAAATACCCAGGTATCAACGGTAGCAGCTGCTACTTTAGCTTCTGCTGTAGCCATACGGTAACCCAGTACCTTTTTAGGCTCTCCGTTTGACGCGTGGGTATAAATCTTTCCTACAGAAAGGGAAGAACCCACCGCGTTGTAATTGTCCCTTAATTCTCTAAGGTTTCCGGCCGTAAGTTCGTTTACCGGTCCCCAGTCAGCGGTAAACGGGTATGCTACGATACCACGACCGCCACTTGTTATAGAAGTTGAAATAGCAAGGATAAGGGAATATACACCACTTAAAATCTTGCTTTCGCCTTCTGTATACAATCCAGCCATTTTACTTTACCCCCTTGTGTACAGGTTTTTTGAGGAACGCGGCCAAAGCGTCCGCGGCTTCCTGTTTTGTAAGTTCATCTTTTTTTACGCCGTACAATGCACCTGTCATAATGGCGGGCGTTGTGTTAAATACGGCGGCAGACGCGATTAAATCATTTTTTGAGAACGTAGAAGCGGTAACTTTTTCCGCCTGTGCGTTCCCGGTTTCTTTAGCTGCCATACTTTCGCTTCCTTTCTATTTTTCTGGTTTTACGTCCAGTCTGGTATACATAACGTCGGCGGTCGGCGTACTTGCGTCCCAGCCCTTACGCTTATAAGCCACTTCATACGTAAGTGTAAAAGTAGCGTCTAAGCTTTCGCCGTTGTTAAATCTGGCGACGACATTTTTTAACCAGCCTACGTGTTTTCCATCTTCTTTTATTTCCAGAACGTTACAGCGATCTTCCAGATCACTTACAAGCGCTTCCTGGTACCTTACAGCTTCGTCCAGTGTGTCCACATACAATGTACACGGCCACGTTACCGTCTGTACGTAAGCAAACCTGGTAAGGTGTCTAGCCCGTCCGCGTCCTGGAACGTCAAAAAGCACTACAGGGCGGGGAAGGTTCGCACTTGTACCACGCTTAGAAGAATTAAGCCCAGCTGTAGACTTAAGCCACATTTGTATAGCTGTAAGTTCTTTTGAATACTCCACATTACCACCCCACTAAAAAAGCGCCCTAAAAAGGCGCTCTACTTCTGACTTTGTTATCTTTCTTAAGTCTTCCTTTGTATCCGGTAAAGACTTTTCAAACATATGTTGACCCGGAACGAACCTACCGGAAAGCTTCATTCCTGTTTTGGCCCCAGGATTATAACTAAAGTTACTACCAGAACCGGAACCAGGTACCCATAAAGACGGCTTTCGTCCAGTAGACTTACTTACACGGTTAGACTGGTTATAGCCTTCTTCCGCTGGTACAGCGTATGGACAGTTAGAACCGTACCGCACCGACGCGCTACCGCCGCCAGCTTGTACGTCAAATATATTTTCATTTCCGCCGACTGTATAACTTTGTGCAAGTCTTCCAGATCGGCTGTGAATATTTGCCGCTACATTTTCCAAGCCAGCTGTACCAGCTTGCCTAACTATGCGTTCTTCCATGCTGTCTACAGCTGCGGCGGCACTGTTCACACCGCTGATAAATTTATCAAGGCCACCGTCTAACTCGATTTTTATAATCATAAAAACTTTACCCCTCTGTCTGTTTTGCTGGTCTGGTCTTCAAAGGCGATTTTATACGCCCGAAGCATTTCCCTAACAATAACGAACTGGTCGAAAGCTTTATACTGGGTAGACGTTTTTACTGCGCCTGTTGGCGGGGCTACCTCTGTGATATTACCGGTATCCGGGTTTATCTGTTTGGTTTCCCCTCGCGCCATGATTTCAAAGCACGTAGCTACAGCTATTTTAAGTCCTGGGCGGTCCTGTGGTTCTCCTGGAAGCAAAGGCGGCACACCGCCGATATATCCAATACACCAGGTATTCGCCCTGGAAAGGTAAAGGTCTACGTCGGCGTCGTCTATAGGATTTCCCCGCGTATAATACTTTTCCAGAAGTTCGGCTTTATTCAGCAGCATACCGTTACCCCCTTACTCTGTTTTCTTTGTTCGCGTAGCCTTTTTAGGCTCCGGCTGATCTTCGGTAGGTGTTTCCTGTTCTGGTTCTGGTTCGTCTACGACTTCCACCAGTCCATAACCAGAAAGGCGGGTAGCGTCCTTTTCGGACATATCTACCACGGCGCCTACGTCAAGAATGGCGCTTTCCACTGTTACGCCTGTTTTTAATACTTTTACCTTCATAGTTTACCCCCTTATCGTACAGTACAGATTTTAATAAGTTCCGGGTACATGATCTTAGGGAAGCCAGCAGCTACAACCTCTACGACCTCACGAAGCGGACGCTCCATAGTGAAGGTACGGGCAAAAATGCCAGGTTCCATGTTATTCTCATAAGTCGGACCCATCTGTACGTTACCGATTTTGTCACCTTCCATAAGGAACACGCCCTTCTTGCTGTCCAGAAGGCGGGCGGTAGTTCTCTTACCGCCGTTTGTAGGGTCACGGTAAGTAACCTTTGCGTCGAACGCTTCCATAGGCGGAAGTTCACGGCCACGAAGGAAAGTGTTAAGTTCGTCCAGGGTAAGCAGCTTGTCGCTGTATCCTGTAATTGCCTTTCTGATCGCTACATCATTCAGTACGATACGGATATTTTCAATACCGGTAACGAATACGTCCGGCGCGTAGCCGTTGTCGTTTCCGTCGATGTAATCCTGTACCCAGCGTTCGTAGTTTGCCAGAATAGTAGCACCGTCAGCCCCCCACGCTGTAGCTGCTGTTACCTTGTTGGCTTCTGGTACGCCAAAATCTACACCCAGTTTAATACCGGATTTATCGTAGATCATAGCACCGTTACCCAGCGCTTGCCAACGAAGCCATTCTACACGGGCGTCAATGTTAGACTTAAGCTGTGCGGTCTTCTTAAGGACCTGCTGTACAGCCATCTTACGGCGACCTTCATTACCCTTGTCAGACATAGCAGCAAGTTCTTTCTTTGTCAGAATATAGGACTGTCCCATATCTGCAATAGAACCGCTTACACGTCTTACCGGGTCACGATCTGTTAAAGGCAGTTCCGCCCCAGCGTCTACCAGGTCGGCCATATCTGCCTGTCTTTCAATTACTGTTTCGTTCCACTCCATATCGTATGTGTTTTCGGAAGGAAGGAAACGGCTACCGATATATCCGGTTTCCACTGGAACCTCACGGATAGTTTCGGTAAATAACGGGTTCTCAAAGAACTCGCTTAAATTTGCTAATCCAGCCATTTTTATTTACCCCTTTCTTTACACGAATCTGATAGCAGCGCCTACAGCTGTTTTAAAAGCTGCGGTACAACCTACCAGAAGACTTTCATATACCGCACCATGTACAAGAACCTGTCCAGCTGTAACGTCTGGGTTGTTACCCTTGTCGTCAACTGTGAATTTAATACTTTCGTCAAGGATAACCGGGTCGCTCTTTCCTGTCGGGAATTTACTTTCCGCGTCCTTGTACGGTTCGTATTTACCTGTGGTGTTGTCTTTTACAAGACAGGTACCTTCTTCTACGAAGCCGCCAGTTTCAAACTTAGAACCGTCCAGCGTGATACCATTTACGACATACGCATAATGGGCGCTGGCCTTGATCTCTTTAGCCGCTGCGTAGGATTTTCGTCTAATTGTTACGTCGTTGTTCTGCATAACAAAAACCTACCTTTCTACTTTTTATCGTCTTTCTTGATACCCAGCATTTCTAAAGCTTCCGCTTTCTTTGCTTCCAGTTCACCGTTTTTAGTGCTACCAGCACCGCCAGGACCTTTACCGCGGAAACCATTACCGGAACCATTAGCGCCGTTATCGTCGTCGCCGTCGTCCCCAGCTGGTTTAAATAAGTTCGGTTCGGCGTCGTGTACCTTACGGATAGCGCGGGCAATGCTCTTTGCGTCCGCTGTTCCGTTTTCTTCGTCAAACTCGATACTATCCAGATAGTCGGCACTGATCGCCCTTACTACCTGTGCGGGATTTACAGGATTATACTTACCGGCTTCCTTAAGAACCGCGTTTTCAATAAGCAGCTTCTTACACTGTGCTGTAAGATCGTCTACTTTTGCCGCCTTAGTCTTAAGGTTAGATAATTCTGTTTCGTCGATAGAAGAACCGCTTCCCCCTTCGTCGTCGCCTTTACCAGAAGAACCGTTTTTAATGGTTTCTGCCACTTTACTAAGTAAGGTCTTATCGTCCGCTTCGACCGTTACCCCAGCGTCCTTAAGTGCTTTACGAACCATTTTTACGGCTTTCTTTGCTACGGTGCTGTCTACGTCGGCCTGGCTGTATTTAGGTCTTTCGTAGTCCGGGTCATAGTCTAAAGCGTCGTCGTAAGCGTCCTGGTCTAAAATTTCGTCGTCCAGAAGCTTTTTACACTCTGCTTCATACTGTGCCTTTGTAAGTTCTCCTTTTAAGTAACGTTCCTGTAATTTTCTAAGTTTTCCCATCTTAAAAACTCCTTTCCGTATTAAGCCCGTCGGCTATATCCAGCGTTCCGCGCTGTCGGGTTCCACGGCCAGTATTTGACGCCCTGGCTATGTTACGGCAAGAAAAAACACGCCTTACAAGCGTGTCATATCCGCGGAAACCGCCGCGTCGGTATTATAAAGGCTTACACCTCATAATCAATTATGAATATCAAGACCTAAAGGTACGGTTATGATCTGCCCGTTAAAGCGTTTCCGTACTACCTGTCGGTTAAGGTCTGCCAGTGTTTCCCCTGGTCTTAAATATTTCTTCGGGTTATCCGCGTTTACCATATCTTTTACCGAAGGAAGACCTACTTCTTTCGCGTAATCGTCATAGCTGGCGGCTTTTGTGTAGTAAAGATCGCCGTATTTATCTAAAGCGGCTTTCTGCCTGTTCTTAATACCCAAACCAGAAAGTATAGCGACCCACCTACAGCGACAATGTGGGTGGTTCGGTATCCGGCGCCCAGGTAATCCGGGGTTCGTAGGTGTATCATAGTCCAGATCATAGGGATTTCTTTTACTGTAGTCGGCGTCTGCTGCACAATAGGCAGACGTCTTACTATCAAAAGTTGCGTCCCTATACTTACCGTCTACAATATCCGCATTTTCCATAAGGCTGTAGGAAGTTCCTAAAGCGTTCGCCCTAGTCATTTCTGTACGGATAATACGGGAAGCATTATAGTAGCTTTCCTGTATTCCCTGTGAAAGCTTCTTAGCGGCGTCGCTATACTGCATTTTCTTTGTAACCAGTTCTTTTACGACTTCTTCACTCTTAGAAGCCACAAGGGAAACACTGGTACGTATACGATCACTGTAGGTTTTCTTATCCGGTAACCATGGGTTAGCTATAATACCCAACACGCCGGAAGCCATAAGGTTTGGTACAGTTACCGCGCACTTCGCGGCCTGTTCCAAAATATACGCTGTAGTATTAGCCCCATAAAAAACAGTTCCGCATATCACAGACGTAGCAAACGGCTGTAGTTTTGCGTTTAGTAAATTCAGTTCCGGTATGATCTTCGTAAGGTATTCTTCCTGTATCTTTTTCGCCCACCGTCTGGTAGGAATGAAGTCCGGGTTCTGTTCATTTACATACTTTTTAGCAACTTCTTCCAGGTAGCCTACAGCTGCTTCCTGTAACTGTCCGTATGCCGGGGCAAGTTCAAGAATATGATCGTCTACGTAATCTTCCAAAAGGGAAGTATAGTAGTCTACGTATTCTTCATAGTGCTTTTGGGCTTCACTTATCCACGCCATACGCTACCCCCTATTCTGGCGGCTGTGTGATCGTGGAACCTGTAGCGCTGTTCTGCTGATCGTCTGGGTTATCCGGGTCGCCGCCGGTATCCCCCAGGTTATCCGCCCCATATCCAATAGCTGCCAGACTATTTGTAAGGCTTGTCTGTCGGCTTTCCTCTTTCTGCGCTCTCATTTCTTCAAGTGCTTTCTGTGGGTCGTCGATAAACCACAGCAGTTCATACAAATAACTATCTGGTACAATGTCGGCCAGTTCTGCCACAATGTCGGCGATCTCTTTATTATTCTGTGGAAGATTCCGGCTTATCGTAACTTCCAACCATTCAGACTGGTACAGGTCGTCCCTGGCTTCGATCAGTTCCGGGGTAGTGATTGTTTCATACACACCAGAAACCGTACCGGCAGCATACAGCTTTTGAACATTCAAAAGGTCTGTAATGATCGCGAAGAAGCTACGGAACGCCTGTATAAGAAGTGGTTCCTTCTTACCGGCCTTAATATCAAGACCGGCGTATTTCATTTTGATTTCTGTAGCCGTCGCCCCGTTTAACTCTGCCAGTCGTGGGGTGTTGGTCGTGTCCATAATGTCGTTTTTCGTTCTAGTAAGACCATTTTCTACGGCGTTGTCGTCCTGTGACTGGGCTATAAAGCTGGCCTTACTATCCTTGTCCTTAAGTGCCAGGGCGCGGGCCTTTCGCATTTTCAGAACTTCGTTTTCGTCTACATCTACACCAGTTAAGCATAAATACTGATCTTGTAGGTACTCCATAAGGTTCGCTTTATCGCTTAAACCGTGGCAGTAAGCTACAGCAAGTGGAACGACACCATAGGAAAGATCAGACTTACCGTATCCCTTCACACGTTCGCTGTATTTCGCCGGTAGCTGGTTCTGGCAGACCACAACCGGGATACGGCCGGCCTTATGCTCTATCGGGTTTCCTGTCTTCGCTTCGGTTTCGTCCAGGTGTAGGCTTTCCATACTGTCACCGGTATAGTAAGTAACGTAGCGATCGTCGTAAACCTCTACTTTTGTTTTCGTGGTTTCGCTACCATTTTCCCATACCCCTACTTCATAACGCCGGAAAAGAAGCCTTAACCTCTTTCTGCCGTCGTAAATCGGTATGATCTCCTGTACTGGGTATTCACTGTAATCAATCTTACCTTTTTCGTCTACCCATACGATAATAGAACCAAAGCCACCTATACACATATCGCGTAACAAGTCGGAAAACTCCCCTTGTGCCTTATCCTTTAGCAGCTTCATAACTTTTTTACGGTATTCCGTGATAATCTCACGTTCTTCTGTTTCTTCGTCGTCCTGGTCCGGGTCTTCGACTGTATAGATAGGGGACTTACCTAGCATATAGTCCACAAGCGTATCTATGATAATCTGGACATAGTTAGAAATCAGCTTATTTTCTGTACCGCCGTCCCTAGCCTTGTCGCGCTGTTCGATTTCGTCCAGTTCACCGTCATAGGCTGCCTGGTACAAGTCTACAGCGTTATCCTTTATCCAGCTGTCGTGTTTTGCCACCATAGCCGCGACCCAGGAAGCGTTATCTTTAATCCAACGTTCCGCGGTCACCTGGTTTACTTTTTTCATTTCTGCCAATGTCTGCGGAATGTACGAAGATACCGCCATGCTATTACCCCCTTTCTATACTCCCGACTTTTCACGGTCAAAGGCTGTAGCCTTGCCAGTGTTCGGATCTATGTTTCGTGCGGCCCTCATAAGCAAAAATAGGGCCATTACTAAGTCGTCGTGTGGAACGTGTCCCGGTTTACGCGGTTCGGCGTTCGCTGGGACATAGAAGTTTATGGTCTGCTGGCGTTTGGCTTCCCTTGTAAGGTGTTCCACTTGCCACCGTAATTCCTTCCATAGTTCCAGCTGGTCCGGGTCTTCCGGCGCTTTCGGAACTTTGATTAAATCGTTATGGTTAAAATCGTAAGCCAGATACCCCAGCTTAGATTTACTTTCGTCACCGGCTGCCTTAAACTTATAGGCTTCTACCAGTCCGTCGTTATTTCTGTCGAATAACTCTTTAAGGTGGTATGCCAGCGGTTCACCGATTCCGGTACCGTCACATACCCCACCAATAGCACCCCAGTAACGTATGATCTTCGGTAACATATCCCTTACTTTGCTGTGCTGCTTTCCGACCCACTGATACAAGCAGATCGGAACTACTGTACCGTCCCGTAAGAGATCGCCGACGATAAACGTAAGGGCGTCGCGCTTATGAATACCTACAGACGCTTCTACGTCTGTGGTTTCTTCTTCCTGTCCGGCTACATCACACGCCCATATGTATTTATGTCCCTTGACCGGTTCTACTTGCATTTCAAAGCCACCGGAATACATACGGGCTACGCCTTCCGCGGAAAAGAAACGACCGATAGCGTCTACAGCTTTAAGAAGGTACTGTGTCTGTATGGCTATGTGGTCCATTCCCAGACGGGCTACCTGGTTATCAAACGCTTTCTTGTAGTTCGTATTACCGGAAGCGATAACCGCGTAGGCGTCTATCTTAAATACCAACTTCGGCCGGTACCCCAGTTCCTTTTCTAAGCGATCTTCCATATCGTGGGCCATCAGTTCGCCACGATAGATAAAGCTGTCCTTTGTCCAGGCTACACCCCACAGCACCGTAGTAGCATTGTTAAACGAACCCATAGGCTGGGCGTCACGCTCCCACTTATCGGCGTCTATGTCCTGGCTTTCGTCGCCTTCCAGTAGTGTGTAGGCTGTCTGGGACGCAACGTTAGCCGTAGGGTTAATGGACAGGAACGCCCATTTATTACTATCGCGGGGCGGTCCGATATGGAATTTATAGCCATCTGATTTACTATACTTGCAAGGCTGACCGTCTACCTTCGCTTGACCGGACGTTATCACGCTACCGGCAAGCCCGCCACTGTCCAGCGTTGGGGCGCCTTCCAGACGGTCCATAGACGCCTGTATCTGTGGCTTGTATACCGGGGCGAATTTTACGCCCGATACAGGTACACCGAAGTACCAGCCATACAGCAGTAAATAGTGTTGTAAGAAGGCGCTAATCTCATTCTTACCAGCCTGTCGTGTGATCTGTACCACGAAGTACCAACCCAGTCCGTTTAAGCAGCTGTAAAGAATGGCGTCGGCTACCTGTATCTGGTAGTCGAAAGGGTCATTTTTACGAAGAAGCCGCCACGCTTCCCGAAGGTTTTCCCTCTTAAACAGATCGCCGAAGTTACTAAGTACGTTGTATGGTATTCCCTGTTTCGCTGCCCGGACGGTCTGGGGTATCGCCGTCATTACTGGGGCGCCGGTCAAGGGGTCCGTGTCTGCCACATAAGTAAATTCTGTCTGATATTCGTATGTCATAGCACGAAGTCCGCGTAGTCTGCTTTCTTAGGCAGCTGTACGCCTTTATCGCATATGCTACGGATATGATGTACGGTATCTGTACATAAGCGACACGACTTAAACGGACACCGGTTAAAGTCCCCGTTCTGTTCGCTGTACTGGCAAGTCAAACAGACGCAACCCCTACAGCTTTTATTATCTTCTGCCATAATATTTACACCCCATATTCTAAGTAAAAAAGTCGTAGTTTCTCATAAATACAAGAAAAAACCCTGTGTTTACACGGTTTCTGGTTATCAGAAAACCCGTAACAAGGCTTTTTACTACAGTTTTTACTACGTTTCCTGTTCTTTTTGTGTATGATCTTCGTTATTTCCCTTACTTTGCGCTTGTCCACCCCAGGACACGTAGACTTCACCTTTAGACGCTGCCCTTAACTCTGCATTAAGAGAAGCCATAATGTCGTCTGGTCCGTCGTCCTTGCCTTCTATAAGGTGTTTCTGTCCGATCAGACGCCGTAAGGTGTTCATAGCACGATCTAAGGCGTTATCTTCAATCGTTCCGGCATGGTAAAAAGTCTTCATACCGTCACCTTCACGACATATAACCCTAGATTTTCTGTAAGCCACTTCTTCGCCTTCCAGATCACGGTCTTTTACAAACCGGTCTTTGTGCTTCTGTAGATAGCTTACGATCTTAACGGTCTGTACCTTTATCATCATATCCAGGGCGTTAAATTCTTCTTCCTGGTTAATGCTTTCTAAAATGCTTTCTTCCTCTGGAAGCAGTACCTTAGAAAAAAGACCGTGTTTTGTGGAAGCTGCTATTTGTCTGGCGCGTCCTTCCGCTGTCTTCGGACCTGTAGCAAGCCCGCCGTGTATCTTACACCGGCCATAGCCTTTATGTGGTGTTCCCATGCCCGCCGGATTCTTACAAGGCTGTCCGTTGTGCATGGCGCCGCAACAAAGGTTATAGTTTTTCCTGGACAAAGCTATTACGTTCATTTTATCCGCCTGGTCTGAAAACTGGCGTTTAAGACGCATATCGTAAGGGTCGAAGCCTTCCGGTAACTGCACTTTTTTTGTAGTTGCCACTGACTTTACCCCCTTTTTTGTGTGTCGTCGTTCGGAAAATCGACGTTTCAGCGTGAGAAAAAGGGACAGGTCCCAGAAAATCCGGGTTTCCCTATCCCTTAATTTGTACATTATAATAGCATTGTAATGCTATTATATAAGATTTTCGGAATAAATACAAGCCTAGTTTTGTCTTACAGAAAACTACTGAAATTATTTATACCCATTGACAAACTCAAAAACAGAATTAACCACTTGATCGCAACGGTAGTAATACTGGTCTTTTGTAAGACCTAAGATAGTCAAAGTCTGCAATAAACTATACTGTCCTTTGATAACCCAGCGATAATAAGCAACCCGCCTAAGTTCAAGGGGTAAGCGGTCGTAAGCCATTTCCAGCATAATTTTATTAAGCATACCGTTTGTAATTCCGTCCGCGGGCTTACAGCCACTATTAACCTTTACCTGGTCTTCCATAGGCTCGCGCCTTTGTATATGCTCCCAGTTATCTAACCAACGGCGGATAGTCCGCCTACCTATAATTTCCTGTCCCATAGCTTGTACCTCTCTGAAAAATATATAATAAAAATTTTTAAATTATAATAAGGGGGTAAGAAAAACCCACTCAAAAATGAATGGTAAAATGAGTAAGAAAAACAAGTACCCCCAAAGAAAAATAAATACTGTATATATTATATAATAACTATTATATTAGATATTATATATAATAATGTATATAGTAGTATGTATATAATATAGTAATATTAGACAATTATTTTCTTTTGGGCTGTATTCCCTTCCCATTCGTTTACGAACCGCGCCTTACCTGTTACGTTCTCTGGTCTTCGCTCTACGCTCTGCCTTCTACGTTCTTCGCTGTACCTACAGCTTCGTTATTTTCAGCGTATCACTCTGCACGAACGCTGGAACCTTAAAGCCCTTAACGTCCTGGGTCGAAAGACTTAACACGGGTATCCTTACTTCCTTGTCTGGTTCTCCCATAATGCTACGAAGATCGGTAGCCGTAAACAGACCGGTAAAGTTTCGGGTCGCGATCATTTCTACAATACCGATACTTAAGATCAGCCGCTTACGATCTGCGGTAACACCTTTAATTACAGCTTCTACCTTGCGTGTGTTATCTCCCATACTGCAACAGTTCCTTTCTGGCTTGTCTACGTGCTTCCTTTTCCTGTCGGCGTCTTTCCTTTCGGTTTGCGTAGCCTTCCGGGAAACAGATACCATACCTTTGTACGCCGTGGTCTTCCCGGATATTCTCTAACGCCTGTAACACTTCGTCGGCGTCCGGGTGTGGATTACCTACATAGTCCGGCAGCTTTCTTATAAAGTCAATCGGACTACTACCCAGACTGTTTACATAGCTTACGATCGCCATAGCCTTATCTGTCGGGCAGTTACATACTACCTGGACTTCGTGTATCAGATAATCATAATACGGGTTACCTGTTACGCTCTGGTTTAATGGGTTCGTTTTTGCGTTCATATTACTGGTTCCTTTCCGATCAGTTACCCGTGTGTCGCTACTCCCTTATGTGGGTTATGGGCGCCCTTTATGAAAACGTCCATGATAAGCGGTAGTCTGTTATGTCGGATAACTCCATCTTTGATACTAAAGTTTTTCATGCTCCACTGTTGCAGTTCTCCACAAAAATTATAGTCTACTACAACGTCTTGCCCGATAAGGGCTATAAATTCTTCCTTACTCATGCTTTCTACCTCTTACGGAACCATAACGGTACCCGTCGGCGTAGTATACTTAAAGCAGCTTCGGTAAAAGTCGTCGTACTTCTCCATTTCGGCTTTCGCGTTTCTGTGCTTCTGTGCGAAGTATTTACGGAAAGCGATTACAGCTTTTTTAAAGTCGCCATTCTCTGAAACGTAGGCGTCGTGATAAATTGTATCGGTATCCGCCTTTAAGAACTTCGATACATTTAAGTATGGTAAGCAGTATCCGGCCGGCGTCTTATAGGACTTCGGCTTGTCTTCTACCTCTACTTCGTCCCTTACTACTTCCTTCGTTATTCTTGAAAAATAAAATACATACAGCTTCATTTGTCGTCGTTCCTTTCTACGTGTTCTTCCAGCTGTGGGGTTGCGTCGTCGTTTTTAGTGAACGCTTTAACGCCGATCTTCTTAAGACGTTCCTTTATCTGGTTCGCGTATGCCGGTGGGTCGTCGGCGTTTGCGGCTTCTTCGCTTACCGTGGTAAGTACCGATAGAAAGCGGTTAAGGCGTACTTTGCCGGTCCACCCCAGGCGTCTTAAGGCTTCCAGTGTAAACGCTATATAGTTGTCCAGGTCTTCGGTCTGCCGTTCCTTTATAGCTTCGTCGGCGTACTTATCCGCCAGTTTCTTTAATTCTTCTTTTACGTCGTCGCTTATCGTGATCGGCTTCTTTTCTGCCTTAGGTGGAAAATAATACTTACGTTTCCCCATTCTGCCCCCGCTTTCTGGCTGTCTTTTTCTCCTGGTGTCGCCATCTGAAATAATTGATAATGATAACGCCGACCAGGATAAGACCCAAAATTACGCCAATTCCGAATAACACAATAATCCCCATAAGTACAATACTGAAAAGTTCAAATAATGTCATACAGCCACCTTCTTTTTAATCTTGCGGACGGTGCCAGAATACTTATGAATGATCTGCATAAACTCCGGGGTATCCTTCTGCACTAACCAGTTAAAGGGGTCCAGTCGGTTCGCTCTTAAAAATTTCTTCTGGTTATACGTCGGTTTCTTCGCCATCATTGTTAAGACCTTCTTTCTCTGCGGCTACTTTACGTTCCAGGTGTTCTACAGCCATCTTAAGGAACTTAAGGCGGCAGTCGTCGCAAAGGTCTGTAAAGTGGTGGTCGTCCTTCGGTGTTCCTAAAGTCACTTCTACTACGATACCTGTACACCCGGCTATGGGTGTATCCAGTGGTATAGTGTCGTGGGCTTTCTTTACATAGTAGCCCTTACCTTCGCCATTCGTGGTGGCGTAGTCGTCCGGTAGCTGCTTCTGGCAGTAGTCACAGTTATAAACTGTCGTCGTTTTTACGCTCATTGTCTTTACGTCCTTTCTTCTTAATCACGTCGCACACACCACCAATTAAGCAGATCAGCACAACGGTTATACACACGATACCTACGATAATCACTCTTTCGGTAAACAAATTTCTTTCCCCTCTTTCGGTTCATTGACAAGGACGTTATACAGCTGGCTTACGGTGCCAGAAATGATGTCTACCTGTCCCATAGCCTTGTCTAAGTCTGATCGTGAGATACGACCCTTACAGTCTGTAAGGTCTACCAGTGATACCAGGCGGTCGGCGATACCTTCCAGATATGGGGAAATATCTACGCCGTCTTCATGTACACGATCACAGCTACAGCTTTCTTTTTTCGGCGGTTTGCCAAGCTTAAAGCTTTCAATCTCTACGTTAGCGTCGCCCGGAAGACTGGATACGATCGCCTTAATAAATTCTGGTACATTTTCCTGTGCTAAAAATTCTGATTTTGTCATGTTCTTACTCTCCTTCTGGTTTTAATATTGATAAATCATTATCCTGTAAAAAATAAAGCAGCTGCCACGCCAGGGCTTCTACAAACGTTTCCTTGCTGTCGTAGTTTCCGGCGTTTGCTTCAAATAATACCGCGTGGGTAATCTCATGGACGACCACATAGCTTTTAATATCTGGTTTAAGGTCTTCCATGATCTGTATGTATAAGGTGTCATATGTAACACGCCCGCCCAGGTCTTCGTCTTGTAATTCTTTAAAGATACCTTGCTGGATAGTATAGGGAAGTCCGTTTATCCAGATCATGGAAGGGACGGGCTTACGCCCCTTCACAAAATCCGTATCATTGTCAATAACCAGGCGGTTAAGAACGCTTCCTACGCCAGCGTGGTACCTGTCTGCTTCTTTCTGTGACATACCGGCCGATACCAGTAAAAGGTGTGCTACTTCCCACATGAAATACTGGCGCTTTCTGGCCGGTGCTGCTTCCTGTGTAACCCGGATTTCCTGTACCCCTGGGTCTGCTTCATAACTGTACGGGTCATTTGAATTACAAACGCTGTAGGGTATCCGATTTACTATAATCTTTTTCGGTAATTCAGTCATAGCCTAGTTCCCCTTTCAGTTCGTCTATAATGTCGCTGGCTTCGTCCTTAGACAGTTCTTCTAACGGTGTATCCGTGTAGTCTTCCAGGACGCCGCCCGCCTGGTCTAACAGCGTGTCTATGTAGTCTAACTGGCTATCTGTCGCCATAAGTCCAAGTTCTTCCATAAGGTCTTTATCCATGCCGCCCACCACCTTTTACCTCATTCTTTATACATTCTTCGTCACGCTTACCGACTACGTTATGAAAATACTTACAGTACAATTCCCCTTTGAAGCGGTAGATACCGCCACACGTTTCGCTACAGGTATCCGGTTTTCCGCGTTTCGTAGAAAAGGTTACTACTTCCCCTTCCGGGCTTTTGGTAAGCTTCCTGGCTGCCATTAGCTTTCCCCTTTCCAGCCGTTCCAGGCTTTCCCTGTCTTATTACTGTGAAGGGTGTTAAATTGGTCTTCCAGCTGTTTTACAACTTCTTCCGCCTGTGAATAGTTTCTTACAATCCCGTCTTCGGCAATCTGTAAAAGGTATTCGTCGTCGGCGTAGTTTAAGTGGTGCCGGATACAGCTACAAAGGCTTTCGGAAAGCTTCTTAGTATTTAATACATCTGTCGGCGGTTCTCCATTTACCGCATAGCAGAAGATCACGGCTACGCTTCCTATATCGTCCTGTATGCACTTCGCGATCATTTCATTACCCAGGTAGCTAAACTTAAGCGAAAGTGGGCGACGCGTATTAACGTTATCTGGGTTTATGGGCGGTAAGTCAAATTCCGGGCGACGCTCTACGTGGTACGCTAAAATTTCCAAGCCTTTACCGATAGCGAATACACCGGGCGCCCCGCTTAAGCCGTCTGTAGGTGTCCAGCCTTCCATAAAACAGCCGCTTTCTACGTCCGCCTTTGTTTCAAGAAACATTTTCATAAGTTCGTCGGCGGTAGGTTCTTCCTTTTCCGGTACCATTTCTACCACATAATTACCCAGCGCTGTTACAATTATCATTCTGTACATCATGCCACCACCTTTAATAAAATCTGACCGATAATAATACCGGCTTCAATGATCGCCGCCACTTTCCAGTAAGTAACGCGCTTCGTTAAGGTCGTCGTTAATTTAATAAGGTTGTCTACCTTCTCTTTTCGCTGATCTGCCACTTTTGTAGTCTGTTCCATAATGCGTGTTACGGTATTCAGATCAGCGGATTTCTTAGCAAGCTTCTGGTTTGCTTCATTAAGCGAATACTGTAACATTTCAATTTCCAGTTTGCTACTGGCCATAACTTCGCGCTTTTGCGGCTGCTTATATGGTTTTCCCATTTTATAACCCCCTCGCTTTCTCCCAGTCTTCCAGGCTCATTTTATTACCCCAGCTGTAGGCTACACTGGCTTCTGCTTCCAGCTGTACAGGGAAGTCCTTAAGTGGCGGAACTTCCATAACGGCTTTCTGCCATTTTGCGTAAGTATCTACAAGCGTGGTATTGTCGTCCAGTTCTACTATAATTTCGTCGTGTATCTGGGCTACCATATCGGTATGTCCGTGTAACATGAAAGGCTTACAGCCTAACAGTTCTTTTGTTTCTGTAGCGTAGCCGTCCCACGGTTCTACAGCTATACCGTTATGGCTTGCGGTATCCATACCACATTTTTCGTATACGGTATTCTGGGCGCGTTTCATAATATCGGCGGCGGAACCCTGTACCGGTGTATTCGCTGCCCGTCGTTCGTCCTCTGACCTTGTGTAACGGTTACTGCTGTTAATCGCCGGAAGCAGACGCTTATAGCCGTAAATGGTTTCCGCGTATCCCGTTTCCCTAGCTTTTACTTTAGCGTTTACTTGCATACGTGGGATACCTGGGTAAGTCTTCATAACGGCGTCTACGATCTTCTTACACTCTGGAAGGCTCTTACGAAGCCCCATTTTCTTAAAGGTTTTCTGTAAGGCGTGTTCTGTACCGCCGTAAACAGAACCGAAGTTTCCGGCTTTCGCTCCACTACGTTCGTGCTTCGTAACCTCTGCTTCTGGTTTACCCGTCATAGTAGCCGCTGTTTTTCTGTGTAGGTCTTCGTGATCTCTGAAAGCTTTACGCATAACTTCACACCCGGACTTCCAGGCAGTTAAACGAAGTTCAAAGCCGCTTTCGTCTTCCAGAAGGAATACTTTACCGGGTTCCGCCTTATAGAAGTTTCGTACCCCCAGTTCGTCGTTATCCGGGCGCGGTACGTTCTGGCCGTTTGGACTGTTGGACGCAAGGCGGGCCGTTTCTGTCCATGGTTCATACTTTGCGTGGATTCTGCCAGTAACAGGGTTTACGTATTTTTCGCGGCCTTCTACGTGAGAAGATAACAAGGTAGCGTACTTCTGTATGGTTTGCATACTCTTTAAGAATTTAATACCAATGTCCTTATATGGGTGTTCTTTTCTACGCGCGATTCTGATACGCTTAACTTCTGCTGTAGTATATTCGCGCGGCCATAAAAGACGCTGATCTTGATAAGATAAGTCCGGGTCTACCATTTCCCATTCTTCCGGTAAAGGTGTTTCCAGGTACTTTTCTTCGTCTGGGTCTTCCAGCTTGTTTTCTAACATAAAGATCATATCCATAAGGGCGTTACTGTCCAGGCTAGGGTCTTTTGTTTTGTCAGACCAGGCCGCCGCCGGAAGCTTAAGCGTATCGAATACAAAAGATTTAACGTCTTTCGTTTTACCGCCAACACCTACGTTAAGGTCTTTTATGCCAACACTTGCGGCCAGGTCCTTCATAGTCTGGGCGGCTATCTCGATCGCGTTCTTTGCTTCTTCCCTTTTAACCTGGGCTATGTCGCTGTCCCATTTCATACCCCAGTATTCCATAATTCCGGTAACCCTTGTAAAAGGCATTTCAATATTTTTTAACCAGTCGGAATAGGTCGGGTATACTTCGTTATCGTTGCTTATCTGTTTCGCTACTTCGTCCCAGTAAAGGTAATGCTGTACGGCGTAGTCGCTATCCTCACAGCAATAGCTTAAGGCATCGTGTTCGTCGTTTGGTACCTGGTCGAAAAATAATGCCTGGTTACGTTCCAGGACAGAAGTAAATTCTGACATCTGTACGCCGAAGACTTCCTTCGTCATAGGCTTAAGACCTTTGCCAACGTAGGGGCGTTTCGGATTTTTAATTTTGTTCGGTAATAGTAGCTGTGATAATCTTATCCATGCTATGAACGGGTCAGCACATGGCATAAGAATATATTTACCGTACTTCGCCGTAAACTTCGTTTCAAAGTTCATATTTACGGCAATCTTTACGATCTTATGATTAGTAAAGAAATACTGTTCAAGAGTATCGAAAAGTCGTTTTCTGGCTTCGCTTCTGGATAAACCAGGCTCAAACTGATTAGCCCCCGGATTGTCAATAAAGATAGCCCTTGCTTCGTCACACGCTGCCGATAAAGACATAGCGCACACTTCCGCTTTCCATGGGTCAAGGTTGACGTCACGCGTCCAGCTGTCTAAGGCTTTTCCTGTTACTGTATTACCGTCTTCGTCTGTCGGCGGTATCCTGTGGTCTTTATCTCCACTTGTTTCGTAGTCGAAACCACCTAACCCGGTTTCCTCACAACGGTTACAATAATCAATAACTTCCTGTATAGTAAGAAGCGGTCTGTAGTCTTTAAAACCTTGCTTACGAAGTTTCGGCCATTTAATCGCCCATTCTCCCGGACGTTTTCTTGTCTGCATACAGTCCGCCAGGGAAGAACCTACAGCTTTATTATCTGTAGGTTTTGCTACTGCCGTAGCGACTGGCTTTTTAATCTGTGCTGCAAGACCGCCGGAAGCTGGGAACATATTACTTAAATTCAATATAGAACCCCCTTCTTTAAATGTCGTTTTCCATGTGATCGAATAATCCCATTTCAAAACACTTTGATATATAAGAGTTAAACCGCGGCGTTTTTCTGTATCCGCCGCTTGTCATAGTCAGCATACGAAGGCGGACACACTGGTTAATAATGGCCTTTGCTTCTTCCTTCTCAATGCTTAACATAGCTTCTACGTCGCCAAGTCGTAAGTATTTCTGTCTGGCGAAAAGGTCTATAAACTCGTTATACTTACTGGCCCCCTTTAAGGTATCCAGCTTTCTTAACTCGTTTGTAATCTTGTCGAATTTATCCCCTACTATTTCTTCTGATACTGCCAGTCGTGCATAGTAATTAAGGCCACAACCAGGGGCGTTATACAGCTGTACCAGATAGTCATAAATAAAATTTACGTGTGCCGGGTAAACGGTAATTCGTTCCCCGCTTTCGTCTACGCTGTGCGTAAGTGAAGCAAGGGCCACGGCCAAACGTGCCACCTTGTTACGTTGATCGGAAGGCGATACCAGTGGAATATCTGTAGCGTTTCCATATACCTTAGACAGCTTCGTAGCTGTTTCCAGAATGGCGTCTACAGTATCGGGTAAAAATACAACCTGTTCCGGGGTTCTGCTCCATGCGAATAACACGTTATTTTTTAAGGCGTCGTCGCTCATGGTTCGCGGAAATGACGGAAGCGACCGGTTATACTTTTCCGGGTCTACGTCGGTCGATCTCATAAATATAGCGAAGTCGAAGCGTCGTATATCCTCATTGTTAAAGACGTCCTTTAAGCTTTCAGCACCCTGGGCGTAATCGGAAAGACGTTTACCTTTCGGCGCGTTACCAGAAAGGATAGCCCTTACCCTACAAGGCGTTTCAGCTGTAACGGCTCTCTTAACTTCCAGCTTACCGTCTGATCTTGCAAGGGTCATTTCCCCGTATTCGTCCTTTTCTATACCGGTGTCTTCGTCTACCCATATAAGTTCTTTATCCGCCAGCGGCCAGGCACCCCAGACGATATACCAGCTTCCGCGGTTACCCTGTTCCATTTTGTAAGTAAGACCGGTACGGCTTCTCTGCGTTTACACGGTTACCAAGTCCGATGTATTTCATCATTTTTTCGACTAAAGCAGACTTACCGGTACCAGTATCGCCGACTATCTTAAGTTCTACCCACCCCCTTATAGGGTCGGTATCCCATGGAACACGGAAACGTAAAATACTGTGGTAAACCAGTAGCAGACCTAAAAGAACTTCGTCGCGCTCTACGATATGCGTTACGTTATATGTCAGATCATTAAGTATAGTTCCCAGCTTCGATACGATATTTTCCACTGTCATACTTTCCGGTCTAAGGCTGTCCAGTTCTTCCCGGACTTCTTCGGTCAAGGAAAAGCTTTCTACGACGTCCTGTAAAGGTGTCGCGTTCGTTACCAGAATGGTACTTTCCTGGTTCTTCGGGTGTGGGTACATATAACCGCTGATCTCATAGTATTTATTCGTTTCAATCTTCATACCACCGATAGCGTAAATCTTACGAAGTACATAGCTTCCGGTATCGTCTTCTTTAACGCCGTCTTCTTCCGCCATAGGAATAACCAGAAGTTCGTCTACGTTGATCGTTTCCACAATGGAAGTATCATACTTTCCACAAGACGGTATCCCGCTGATCTCCCGAAGGATTCCCTTTATATTGTCGTCGCCCGTTTCTGTCATTTGAATAAGTTCACGGTTATGGGCGTTCAGTTCCTTATATGCCGTAGCTGTAGGAATGTTCAGCAGCGGACAGCCATACTTTTTACATTTTTCCTGTCCCCAGCACGAATACTCTACTTTTTTCGGAACAACGTAAGGCGTATGCTTCTTACCGGCCACCATTACGCGGGTCGTAATCAGCTTACCAGTAAGGGAAGCGTCGGAAGTCTTCGCAAGCGGAAGGTTTATAGCTTCTTCGGCTACGTCGGTGTTACCCTTAATACAAGGACACATATCACCAGCACACGGTACCCTGTCGTAATCGTTGTCGCCTTTCTTCTTTTCACCGTGAAGTGATCGTATAAAAGCACACCCAAACTGGTAGTCCTTTTCACTTCCGTAAACACTTTCTATAACGTTTCTGGTGTTCGCCTTACGTTGCTGGATACTGTACCGACTGTCCGCGCTGGTAAACTTTACTACCCAGTCTTCCAGGATACTTGTAGCTTCTTCTTTTTTGTATCCGGCTGCCTTAAAGTAACAGCAAAGCTGCACAGTGGCGTTATTACGATCGCCGTCTTTCTTCCAGCCATTGTTAAGAATGTCTTCTACACATACCGGCGGCTTATCCTTAACGAAAATATATTCTGTTTTACTTCGCTTATCGGACGTTGTAGCGGCGGCTTCTTCGTATTCGTGTAACTTGTCCGCGTAGAACACCCCGGCTTTTGGTCTTTTACGTACTGTCTTTTCTTCTCTCTGGATAGGCTGGCCAGTACGCGCTCTTTCCTTAATTTCATCTAATGTCAGTTCCTTAAGCTGCTGTAAGGTAAGTTCGATCTTGTAAAGCCCGGTCTTCTGGTGCCTGGAATACGGAAGACGTAACATACGCTTTACGGTATAAACCACAAGGTCTACAGCTTTTAAAGGTCCTGTATACTCTACTGGTCGTCCGTTTTCGTCTTCCTGTTCCTGTACTTCTCCTAACCTGTAACGAAGGTATCCGGCAATATGCTTATATACTCTCTGTAAGTCTTTTCTAGGCTCTACGCCTAACGCTCTTTCGTCTACCAGAATATGGAAACCCTTAGACCCGGAAAAGTAAATATGTAAGTCCTGTTCCTGTATATCAAGTTCTCTGGTGAAGAACTCCACCAGCTTAATAGCTTCTTCCTGGGCTACTGCCGGATTTTCACTATAGTCAAGGTCGAAGTACAGGGGGGCTAAGAAGTCTTCCCCCTCTGTCTTCTTCTCATTTGCGTATTTCTGGACCGTGGCAAAACAATTAAAGTCCTTTGCTTCTTCGTGTTGCCACTTCTGTACGTCGTCCAAGTGTTTACGCTTCCACGGGCTACTTTTTCCGTTTTCGTCACACTGGTAACAATCCACGTACACATATTCTTTATTTTGTTTTGCCATTTCTTAAGGCCCCCTGTTTTACTTTGTGGTATAGTCTTCCGGGTTAAATACTCCCATGGCTTCAAATTTGATAGCCAGCCAGGACACGGAAGCGTCTGTACGGCTACGCTGTTCTTCTGTAGACAGTCTGGTAACCACGCTGGTAAGTCCTGTACGTGCCGGAATACCGATCTTTTTATACGCTCCGCGGAATACATTCATAGCATACTTACCGTAGGCGATCGTAGCGGTAGGGGCGAAGGACATAATATAAATTTTCGGGATACCGTCGGCTTCAGAAAGGGCATCTACAGGAACTACCGAAGCCATATAACGAAGTTCCAGGTCTTCCACGCTGTAACGTTCCGCTGCTTCCGGGTTTTCCTGTAACCACGCTGTAAGCTGCTGTACGGCGTCTTCTTTCTCTCTGCAAGCTACGATCAGCTGGCCGTCTTCTGGGCTGTTCTGCAAGCCCCATAAAGACCAACGCTTTTCGCCTTTTCCGATAATGACGTCGATATGATCTTTATATTTAATGCTGTCGTCGTCTTTATCCACAAAATCCCCCTTCTTATCCACAGTCAGCCAGGAACCCATGTAAACAAAGTCAAGGTCTAAGCCGTCGTTTGCTTTCTGGAACTCCTCAAAAGTGTTATTAAGAAGTGTGGTAATGTATGCGGCACCGTTCTGCTTAACCTCTGCTACAGCTGTTTCCGCTGCTTTTACGATCGCTGTACCCGCTACTTCTTCTGTTCCGGCGTTCTTTGCTGCTACGTCCATGTTCTGTGTTGTGTTCTCACTCATAATAAATACTTCCTTTCGTAATTAGAATTTAATACTATCCAGTAAACCGTCTATAACGTCCTTTTCGGCGCTTTTCGGCTTAGATGGTAACTTAATACCCAGACGCTTATATACTTTTCTTCTGCTGTAGTATTGACCTTTCAGAACGCCTACAGAAGCATCCACATAGTCGAACCATACCGCTTTTTTATCTGGGTTCTGTGGGTCCTTTCTCATAATACGGCCTATTTCCTGTTCCAGATTAAGACCGGTGTTACTCTTTCCGTCCCCACGTTTTGGTGTTACTGTATGCCCTACGCAAAGGCTAGGTATGTCCAAACCTTCACGGGCTAACTGTGTAGCAAAAAGGATATTTACTTTTCCTTCCCTACACTGGTCTAAAATCTCTTGTCGTTTCTTTTTGGTAACTTGCCACTTCTTAAATTCTTCTTCGGTGTATTGTGGCGTTTTTACTTTCCACCTTCTGGCTTTTCCGTCATACTTACATTCTGTACCGTAGTCAGCTGCCAGGGCTTCGGCCTGTCGTTTTCCACTGGCTACCTTCCAGCTATACCGGGTAAGTCCGCCATGCACTACAGCTGTCTTACAACCTCTATAGCCTTGTTCTGTAAGAAGCTTGTCTACTTTCTCTTTCAGTCTAAAGCAGTACCTTACGCTTTCGGAAAGTACGATAGACTGACCGTATTTAACCGCGTCTACAATACTTTGGGCTACCAGGTTTAACCGGTCTTCATTTTCAAAAAGTCGGTATAAAATGTCCTGGTAATCCAGGTCTTCGCCCCCGGCGTCTATGTTTCCGTCGGCGCTGTCTTCATTTCCATACGTGAAGGACGTATAGATAAACTTTACTTCCGGTAAAACCAGCTGATCGTCTTTGTAAAGGGCGGTTCGTGGAACTTCATGTAATACCGGTCCAATACCTAAGTACATAAACTGTTCCATTTCGTCTTTACGCTTCGGTGTGGCCGTAAGTCCTATAATACGCTTCGCCGGAAACTGGGCGGCGGTATCTAAAAACTGGGTACTGGGGAAGTGGTGTGCTTCGTCGATCACGACGACGCCTATAAATTCTTTCAGCTTTTCTACAAGTCGCTGTTTTGCCTTAAGCGTCTGTACCGTCGCTATGATAAGCTTACGGTCACCGAAGTCCTCTACACCGTCCCCCAGGATACCGACACGGCCTACGCCTTTCAGTGTAGATAACGCCCTGTCCCTGGTCTGATATACTAAATCTCTGGTATGGGTAAGCCATAAGGTCGGGCGTCCAACTTCATAGATATATCGCATACCCATGATAGTTTTACCGGAACCCGCCGGGGAAACCCCGATACCATTTTTACGTAACAGGCTATCTATAAGCGGGTGCTGGTAATCTCTGATCTGGAAGTTTTCGTTCCACGGTCCGAAGTCTACCGGTTCCCCTTCTACCTGTTCCTTATCCCATTTAACGGACGTCGTTGTTTCTGGGATAAGATTGTATAAACGATCTGCATAACCACGGGGAAGTATTAAGCTTCCATCGTTGTCATATGTAAAAAGCTGTAGCTTCTGGTCTATGCCCCAGGTAGGACGACGCTGGTACTTCGCTTTTAAGTATGCCGGGTTATCTATCGTAAGATCGTCTACTATTTTCAGTTTCAAGGGAAGCGGATAGCCACTTACCCTTATGTTATTGCTTTCGTATACGTGCAATCTCGCACCCCCTTTAAATCGTATCCACGTTCGCCGTTTATCTCTATCCGTGGAAGGTTAATAGCTTCTATTTTCCCTTGCTGTAGTTCTTCCAGCGTTATATAACGCCGTCCTTTCTGGTTCATATACGCCATAGCGTGAACCAATCGGAAAGCGTAGGCAACGTCTACAGCTTCGTTAAGGAAAGATACTAGGACAAGCCCTATATTTCTGTCTAATGCCTTTTCAAAATTTATCAGACCTTTAAGCTGGTCGGTGCGTAACATTGACAACATAAACCGGTCGCCGTCCGTTCTCTTTTCCTCACAAAGTAAATTTACGTGTTCCAGAAGTACCAGTTCGTCCGCTGGCCGTGTACCCAAGTTTCCACCGTCTGTAATGCGTAACCGCCATAAGTTCGGTATCTGCCACCAGCTTCTTCTACATTCTTCCTGGAAGTCTTCGCCACGCTGTCTACGTTCCGCCTGTTTCTCATTACGCAAGGTAGGTAAGTGCGGCGGCCTGTAACTGTGCCTTCGCTCTGATACAGCTTAAGGCTTCTTTCTTTGCGTCCAGGTCTTCCCTGGCCTTAAACTGGGAAACCTCGATAGCCTTAATATCTGCTTCCACGCTTGCCAGTTCTTTACGTTCGTCAGCGCTAAAGTGTCTACGGAAGGCGTCGCGCTGGGTATCGTTTGTAACAGCTACCCTTACATGGGTACCATCCGGGTAAGGAATAATACCGTAGGCGTCCTTACCGGTTCCGCAGATCGTGTTAATAGCTTCTGCTTCTGTGATCTGTATAGAGGTTTCCAGCTGGCGGGCGCGTCTGGCTAACTCGACTTTATTCTGGTAGGTTTCTTCGTTCTTACGTCCGGCTTCCAGAATATCTGTAACAGCAGCGTCCAGCTGTGAGATAGTGTTAACCAGCTGTTCGTCTGTCACTACCGGAGTGTTAATGGTCGGTACGTACTTATTTGCGGCTTCGGCTGCCGCCTTTGCTACGGCGTCCGCGCCGTACTGTTCAATAAGTTTCTGTAATTCTTCTTTCATGTTTTATACCTCTGCTTTCTCTAAAATGCCGTCGGTTATCATATCGAATAACACGGTAAACAACGGTTCCATATCGTCGTTATCAATGTGGTAGGTACCTTCCACGGAACAACTACAGCATACGTGGCGATCACGTACATACAGCTGCATACGCGGAATACTAAATTCATCACTTGTATAAGCGATCTTTTCCGGTTCTTCTTCGTCCATAGCGAACACATGGAACCATTCATACTGATAGGACATACCTACTTCTGGAAGAAAACAACGTTCCCCCTGGTCGGCCCATTCTTTACCAGTCTTAAAGCCATACTTTCTAAGGCTTTCGACGTCCACGCCATCTTTTAATTTGAGTATCTGCATTGTCTTACCCCTTTCTTAATTGCATAATGTTTTTGTAAAGCTGCCTAAAATACCGTTCTTCTGTTCCTGTTCTTTTTCCTGTGCCTTTGCCTGTTCCACAGATGTTTTAACTATGGCAGATATAACGACATTTTGTACGATAGTTACCGCGCTGGCGACTTCCATAACAGTACACGCCTTTAAGTCGTAAACCTGTTTTTCCAGTTCCGGGAAGCCGCCGTAAGCTTTCAAAGTATCCGCCATATTTGCGATCATAATATCTTTGCAAAGTTCATTGAAAGCGTTTATCTTTTTACCGACCACGGCTTCGCCCCCTTTCGGATATGTGGGCGTACCACCAGGAACGACCCACCCATACAAGAACTGTCAAACGGTTTACTGATCGTATAAGCGCCACAGTTCGGGCAGCTGATTTTTATAGCACCAGCGGAAGAAACCACCGGGCTAAGTTCCTGTAAATCATTATCCGTAATTGGTTCTTCGTGTCCACAGTTACCACAAGTCCAAAATTTCACCTTCATACCGCTACAAGCTCCCTTTGTCTATCAATGATCTGTAAAGCTGTCTTTACTACTTCCGGGCTATATTTTTCTTCAGCTGCTACCTGGTCGATAATCTGGTTAATATCCATAAGAACCTTATTACCGGTATGACCCTGGATAAGTGCGCTAAAGTTATCCATAGCGTACTGTCGTTCCTTTTCTTCCTCGATACGGCTACGATCTAAGACTTCTTCCCCGGACTTCGCACACGACACCGGTATAAAATCCGCTTCGTATTTTCCGCTGATTTCGTCTATCTTAATCAGTGCTACCCGTATCTGTCGTTCCATTTCATTAACAGAAGCCGACATACGTAACAGGCTGCCTGGATTTACAAAAAGCTTGTCGTCGGCGCTTCTGTGGTAAATCCCATAGCCTAAGTGATCGTGTCCAGTAAGGATAATATCGGCGGTCGTGTCCACCTTATATAAGTCACTGTATCGGTCAAACGGTGGGCGGTGGTCTAATAACATACCATGGGCTATATGTACCCCTATATGGTTACCTTCCGGGTAATCTACGTCCGGTCCATATCCATAACCGTTTATGTCCATATCCTTACTGTACGGCGTAGCAGTCAGATACACCTTATAGTGTCCCTTTGCCAGATAGATAGGCTTGTCGCTGGCGCTTCTGATAACCTTAAGCTGTGGTACCAGCATTTCCAGAAGCCTTAAACTGGTACGGTAATAACTGTCTACGTTGTATCCGTAAATATCATGGTTACCCAATGTACAGTAAATATTTACCGGACTTTCCTTTAACACTTCTGCAAATTCCAGAAGAACGGCTATACCAACTTCCGGCCTGTCGAATATATCCCCAGGCTGTAAGATCGCGTCTACAGCATTGTCTACAGCTATCTTAAAAACTTCCTTAAGCTTCTGCTTCGCGACTTCCTTATAGTCGTCTATACGGTTTCTGGGGTTCGTTCCGCGTAAGTGTAAATCGCCTACGAATAAAAATTTAGCCATCTTCTTCGTCCCCCTTTCCTTCTTTTTTACGAAGGTCTGTACATTTCAGTTCTACGATACCTGGAATAGTAAACGTAATTGTGTCTGTACCCCCTTCTTCGCATTTAAAAAGCATATGTTCCATTACCGTTTTTACAATGTTGTCGGTTTTAGGGCCGCTTTTATCTGTCCACATTCTTAAGCCGTCCTTCTCACTTCCAGGTAAGGGTTTCGACTTTCCTAAGTAAATTTCTCCTGTAAGTGGGCTGATACCAGCGCTTACGTCTTCCCATTTAATTGACACCGCGAACACCCCCTACGGTTTCTTCTTCGTCCCTTCGGTCGTCCTCGCAGCACTCACACCGTACCTGGTCTGGGTCGTCTGTATAGAAGATAATCCCACAGTCTATACAGTGCTTTTTCATAATACGGACACCTCACTTTCTCCATTCTGGGAACGCTTCACAGCTAAACTTACTTCCCCGATTTCTGCAAGGTCAGCGTTATGTGTGATAAGGATAATCTGTCTTCCAAAAGTGGCGCTGTACTCTTTTAAGAAATACGCCACCGACGGCGCGTACTCTTTTGATACGTGCTTACCTACTTCGTCCAGGAATAACGGACCGTCTACGCCTTCCATTTCGCCGACTGCCAGACGAAGTGCAAGAGCGATAATATCAATTTTTCCGCCGCCGCGGTCATAGTCCGGCTTTTCCAACTTCGTAATAACGCTGTCGTCGTTTAAGTAATATTCAGCGATAGGCTGGTTACCTCTTAAGGTAAGGTCGATCATAAATTTATGATTCCCACCGAAGACCACGTTAAGCGCTTCGCTTACTATGTCTTCTATCCTTACCTTTACCTGTTGTCTGGCGTAGTCGCTGGTCTTCTGTAAAAGAATTTGTACCAGTCCGAACACGCCTAACTGTTCTTCTGCTTCCGTCTTTACCTTTACCGCCGCTTCTCTCTGCTTTTCCAGTAGTTCGCGTTTCGCCATCTGGTTATTAACCTTGTCCCTGGCGGTACGAAGATCAGCAGCTATACGGTTAATCTGCAAGGTGTTTAAACCCTTCGCAGTACCATAGCTTACCGGTTCTGGACGGATAAAAAAATACATAAGTCCCATAAGCTACCCCCTAAACTTCCGGTATGTTACTTTCCACATTCTTAAGGTTTTCTTCTACGGATTCTGACAAGCGGGTAATCTCTGCTTCGATCGTATCCGGGGTAACGCCTAACTGCTTCATTTCTTCTACGACCTTATCACACTGTTCCTGTGCGGCTTCCAGCTGTGTTTCCGCCTTTGTCTTTGCATTTTTAGCAGCTTCCAGTCTTTCTTTTGCTTTCTCAATACGTTCTTTAATATCCATTACTTCGTACCTTCCTTTCCGTTTTTACTCTGATACATAAGTACCACTTTGCTACCGGCGTCCACTTTAAGGGTAAAAGTCTGATATACCGGTACAGCTCCTTTGATCGGTGCGTTTTCATTCAGTATCACAACTTCGCTATTGTCTGGTGCGTCATAAAGTAGCGATCTTAAGTCTCTTGCTGTCATTTTGTATTACCTTCCTTTCTGGTTATCATAAGTGCCGCCTTTTTGCTGTCTTTCAACATGACCGCAGCTATTTCCACTTCTTCGTCTAAGGCGAACCCTACAGCTTCTCTAAAATCCCCCGGAAGCTGTAAGCGTCCTTTTCCGTCAAGTTTACGGGATACCTTAAACAAACCGCCTTCATATAAACTCATTAGACTGTACCCCACTTTCCGTATTTCGTAAGGTAGCCGTCTGGTCCCAGGTTACGGAAGTCCGTAGCGCGTTCGTTCGCTACGCCGACGTCCTTATAAACACCCAGGTTATGGGCTTTTCCTTTGTAGAAACACCGGACTTCGTAACGCTGTTTATCCTTCCGGTAGTGGACACCCTTAACCATGTCGGCGTATTCTGGACCGGTAGGCTCTACCGGTATGTAGCTTTCACCGATTGGAAGGTTAATAAGGTTATCCCTGGTAAGGTTCAAGCTGTTACCGTCCTTAAAGATCGTGTTCTGTCCGCGTTCCGGCTTCGATATAACCCTATGTAAAAGTGGCTGCTTCTGTTCAAAGCCCGGAACATTTACTACCTTACCGCCGACACGGTGGGCGGTCGCTCTTATATAAAGCTGTCCATTACTTTTGTGGATAAAGGAAAACCATGTACCAGGCCAAGACTTTACTAAGTCCATATCCGCAGCGTCTAGTTTTACTTCCACAGAACCATAGCCCACGTTTGGTGGCGCTTCTACAAAAAGCGTAGCTTCCTTTCCACGTATGATAAAATCGTTTTTCACACTATCACCCCTTTCCTAAAACCCATTCCATATAAGCTGTTCTTTATATGGGAAACATTCAGCATCATTACATTCTTCCGGTAACAAATCGGAAATACGTTTTCGTGATCTTGAAATATATAGCTTACTGGTAATCTTCGTGTTAGGCTGTTCACGTTCCAGCATTTCGTCAAATGCTACCAAGTCCTTATATTCATCTTCGGCGTTCTGCTTTAAATGCTGGAAAAAGTAATTCCTATGATAAGGACAGAAGGAACACGCACTAGCCTTTGTTTTTAACCCCCATACGTCCCTTATGTAAGCGTAGTTATCTTTTCTTTCCAGTTGCATTTCCACCAATGGGAAGACATTAAAAAACATTTTATGTGGATTTTCTCTACATCTGTGCTTTTCTTCAAAAGAAAAACCTATGTGCATTTCATGCGCTTTTAAGTCTTCTGGTTTCGTCCTCTGTCCTTTTTTGTATCCCAATAATTCCCAACGTACATACTTCTGAATTAAGCCTATTTTGTATTCTAAAGTGCAATTTCGTAGCATTCTTCCCTTTTTGCCATCTTCACCGACTGTCCAAAAAGGGATAGAAACTACACGCTTATTTCCAAAATTGTTTAAGTAATCTTCATACAGTGGCGATCTTAGAACCTCAAACTTTATCCCTGCTTTTAAACAAGCTTTTTCTATAAATCTCACCTGTTCCATTACCCACGGCGGTTCCTTTCCTAGATCACAAAAGCAAATCAAATCATAAATAGGAACTAAAGGAAATTTCCCTGGACTTTTTACATTTTCGCAAGCCATTAGTGCCAATGCTGTACTCTGCATACCAGCACCACAACTTAATATTTTCACTTACTTAACCTCACTTCCACACAATGGACACACGCCCCCGGCAGCTTCCCAGGCGGCCTGTAATTCTTCCTGTGCTTCCTCTAATTCTCTGTTACATTTTTCTACGTATCTTCCAGCTGCTTCATAGGAAAGCTGTCTTGTCTGACTTACCGCGTTTAACCTCTTAAGGTTGTCCAGTTCGTCGTACTGCTTAGAAATGCTTCCTAGAATGTCCGCCAGGGCTTCTGTGTTCCCCAGGGAAGATACCTTATATCGTAAGTCGCGTTCTTCTTCGCTTACTTCGTTAAATCGCTTATAGGCACGTTCCAGGGCTTCTAAGGCTTGTGTATCTTTTTCCGCTTCGTCCAGCATGAACGAAAGCCCTACCGCCTGGTCTAACTTCACTACCAGCGCCGACGTTCTTCTTATGGTTTCCTGTAAATTGATATAACCATACTGAAAGCCTAAAAGCGCGTCGTACCTTATTACGTCTGTTTCCACTTCCTTAAGATCAGACTGTAAGTCTTCCAGATTCCGTGTAATACGGATAACCCTTAAAGGTTCGTTCTGATCTTGTACCGCTTTCCAGAATCCTACGTTAAGGTCTTCCAGCTTTTCTTTTTTCGCCTGTTCGCGTTCCGCGATACCAAGCGATACAGAAGCGACGACCACACCGGCCAGACGTTCCACTTCGTCGTAGTATTTAATACGCTGTTCCGTGTTCAGCTGGTAGCTATTCATAAGGGCGGTAAGCGCGACGTGTCGGCTCTGATCTTCCTTTAATTTCGTAAAGGCAGCTTCCGCTATTTTAAGTTCAGCGTCGAACCGGTCAAGGTCGAAGTATTCCGTAAGGGATACGTCGATTTCCCCTATCTGTTTGTCGGCGTAAGAAATGTCGCTACGTGTCTGGTGGGTCTTTTTGTTTACCTCACTAATCGACTTATCTACAATTTCTGTACCGGCCAGCTTTCCTAAGACCTTCGCCCCTACGCTTGCGCTTTCTGAAAGCATAAAAGGCGCGTCCAGCTGGAAAGCAAAATTTAAACAGGTTTCAAAGTCGCCGTACTGCTGTTTTACCAGTCCCAGGGTTTCCTTAATCTCTGGCGGTATCTCTGCCTTTTCCCACGCTGTAGGAAAAGCGCTGTGTGTATAGGTCGTCTTACCCTTTCTACGGGTCTTCGTGATCGTGATACCGTTATCAAATGTTACGGATACCTTAACCTGGTCTACAGCTTCTTTAACTGACCCGTCCGGGTTACGGATTGTGTGTAAGAACGCTTCCCCGGTCGGCTCATTAAAAGCGAACCACCGAAGCGCTCTTATGATCGCTGTCTTTCCGGCGTCCGACGGTCCGGTAATGACCGTCAGCCCAGGGGAAAGACGAAAGGTACTATTTGTGTGTGACTGGTAGCCTTCTATCGTCACTTCCTGGATTTTCATTACAAAGGTTCCCCCTTCCTTACTTTCTCATTTATAAATTCTATAAGCAGCCACTTAGGTATCTTTATCTTCGGGCCGTCCTGTACATACGGGAAGCCCTCACTATGGATAAGTTCGTAGGTCTGTCGCTGGCCCTTTCCCAGAAAGTCCATTAAATCGTATGGCGTAAGCATTAAAGGCAGATCGTCCATACTTCTAAATACTTTCGGTTCTCTGGCTTTAGCCATTGTCTACCTCGTCGCCCAGGTGTTCCATTTCTTCTTTTTCTTCTGCCGTAAGCGGCGTATAAAAGACTTCCGGTACCGTACTTCCTACAGCAAATGCTATAGATTCCATAGCGGACTTAGACGGCTGCTTATTACCGTTTTCAATGTGGGATAGATGCCCCACGGATAACCCTGTTTTCTCTGACAGGTCTTTGAGTAACAGACCACTGATTAGTCTGTAATACTTTACTTTGTTCATTGCTTTTTCTCTCCTTTGCCGTTGTCCTTGTGACGGTTTTACTTGTTTATTTGTCTGTGTGACAATTATACAGTGTAAAATATAAGGATACAAATACGACTTGTCTTCACGACAATTTTTATAGCTTCCGCCGTGTGTCGTCGTTATCCTCTGTTATCCTCTGTTTACCTCTGTCACAGAAAAATATTTTTAAACTGTAGTATTGGCGTCACGCGGTACAATTACGGCGTAAGGAAAGCCGGATTTCTTCGCCCGTATCACTTCCTTTTCAAGCTTCAAACGGTCGTCACTCTTATAGATCACGATACAGCCGTTTTCCACTATCACTACTGCACATTCCACTAGAATACCCCCTTTCAGTTTGTAAAATCGGTATCCAGCATACGCCCACGGACTACAGCACATAACTTAAAGATCGTGTTCCCGTTCGGGTACCTTCCGTCGTATCGCAGTATCCAGGTAATACCGTATACGTCTGTAAAACAGCGCCCTTCCGTGGCAAGGCGGCACCGGCTACCGTCTTTATTGTAATATGCCGCCCAGAAAAGGGTACTAAGTTCGTGGTAGATCGCTGCCCGGTGTGGGCGATCGGCGCTATCATAGTCTTCCCGGTTAATTAAAAGTTCCAGGCGTTCCCGCTGGCGAAGTTCACGGCGTTTAAGTTCGCGGCCGTAGGTCTGCTTCCAGATACGGTAAGCTTCTTCCTTTGTCATTCCTTCGCAGTCTTCGTAAATTTTTCCTATGATCTGGAACTGATCGTAGGTATCGGGCGTTTCCGGCGCCCGCGTACCCTTTAAAAATTCACTATAAAGCATTTTCTTAACACCCCTTTCTATTGTTTCTTAACCCAGTCTAAGAAGTCATCTTTCGGTATCCGGTAGGAATTACCTAACTTCTTCGCTGGGAACCCTTCGCTTTTTACCAGTTCGTAAGCCTGTCTTTGCCCTATTCCTAAGTAGTCCCGTATGTCATACACGGTAAGGAAGTTCGGTAAGGCTTCGTCGTTCCCATACAGGAAGTCTAAGCGTCTGGAATTGTGTACGCGTCCGTCTTCGATTTCCGGCGGTGGCTCTACAGCCTGTCGAATATCTGGAAGAACGGTACGAAGTACGTCGGTCGTGATCTGTGTTACCAGCTGGCGTATGTCTACGTTGCTTCGTAGTGCCTGTTCCATCTTGTTAAAGGCTTCAATGTACAAAAGCTTCCAGTGTAAAGCAGCTGGTCCAGTGAATCCCATTACCAGAAGACTAAAGCCGTCGCGGGTAAGAAGATATTTTTTATAGGTCTTCCCGCGGTTCTGATATTCCGCCAAGATAAAGTAGTCTTCTGGTTCGGCGTTGGTAGCGCAATTTTGCGTTGCCACTTCAGTTACCAGGCTGTCGATCGTTCTAAGTACATTTTTATGTGGCTTGCTGAAGCGTTCCGCTACTTCCAGGCTATCCGCCACCAGAACGCCGTTATACGATGTAACAAGCGCCTGGGGATTTCCTTGTATCATGTTATCTAAGTTCATGCCGTTACCCCCTATCACGATTTAAGAAGGCTTCTTTCGCCTGTTCTTCTGTATACTTGTTATCTGGATACCAGTAAGTCTTGTTAATAATCCAGTACCCCAGATCGTGGTGTACACTGTGTATTTCCGAATCATAGATTCTTATTGTCATACTTCCTGCAAGTGTCATACCTCTTACCTTCCTTTCTGGAAGGGGCCGAAGCCCCTACATAGCCGCTACCTTATCCATAAAGCTTTTAGCCTGTGGGCTATACTTAAAATAGTCTAAGGCGTTCTGGACATTTGTTACGTTATGCCCCTGTTCGTAAAGAATTGATAAATCCAGATTGTAGATATTGTAGATACCGCGCTTTTTAAGGATTAAGCTTTTAACTGCTGCTTTTGTTTCTTTGTAAGATTTCATTTATATACCGCCTTTGCTAATGTTTGTTTCGCTTTCGTTGATATTATATTAGCATACGTTAATATTTGTGTCAATAGGTTTTTTAGCGAAAACAAAAAATATTTTAGTTGACACTTATATTATATTAGCGTATACTAATATTAGAAAGGGGGTGTAAAAATGCCACTTAGGTATTATAGGTTATTCGACCTTCTTACCCGTAGGGGAATGAAAAAAACAGATTTACTTCAAATAATTTCTTCCCCGACACTGGCTAAACTGTCTAAAGGCGAACCAGTAAATACAGAAGTGATCTGTAAAATATGTGCCTTCTTAGATTGTCAGCCAGAAGACATAATGGAATATGTAAAAGAATAGTGTTACAGTTCGGAACTGGCGGCTCAATTTTGAGCCACCAAACTTACCCAGGAAAGCCCTACAGCTGCAAAGTTGTAGGGTCTTTTCTTTGTCGTCGTTGGGTGATATAATAAAAGAAAACACTTAGGGGGATAAAAATTATGAAATGTCCAAAATGTAAAAGCGAAAATGTTAGTGTCGATCTGGTACAGGTAGAAGGGAAAACTAAGAAGCATGGTAACGGTCTGGGCGGTCATATCAATAATACCGCGCGTGGACTTACAGCTATATGTACCCTGGGTATGTCTAACCTGGTATGGAAGAAGTCAAAAGGAAATGAGAAGACAAAGTTTAAGAACAAAACCGTATGTATCTGCCAGAACTGCGGTCATACCTGGAACGCCTAAAAGGTAAACAGAGGATAACAGAGGACAACGCTATAAACTAGCTTACTTCGGATAACCAAGGATAACAGAGGTAAACAGAGGATAAAGAAAAAGACCCACAGCAGTAAGGTAGATCGAAAATTTTTTAAAGAACTTAAAGAAGGGGGTAGTAAAAACCCACTCATAAAACGAATAAGAAAATGAGTTAAAAAACAATACCCCCTAAAAGAAAAATAGATACACTTTATATTATATACACTAATCTTTATTATATATTTTATTTATTATATAGTTATGTATATAGTTATTATATGTATATAATAAGAGTCTTTTATGCTGTAGTTTCTTACTGATTTTCTACTACGAATTTTACTACAGTTTTTACTACAAAGCCGCGGAAAACAGGGGTAAACAGAGGATAACAGAGGACAACGAAACATTTACAGAATACAGAGAAAAAGCCCAGAAACGCTATGTTTCCGGGCTTTTAAAATGGCTATATTACATTATCCATAAAAGTGTCATAGACAGCAGCAAAACCTGTATATGCCTGCATTTTATCTCCTTGATCAGCCTCAGTCCGCGTACAATAATGAAAAAGCCACTACCCGCAATAGGTAATGGCTTACGTTTCATCTTATGCGTTGCGGCCGCAGCACTTTTTGTACTTCTTTCCGCTTCCGCACGGACACGGATCGTTCGGGTAGATCTTGTGGCCTTCGCGGCGTACGGTTCCGGAAGCTTTCTGCTTCTTGTAAAGCTCTGTTCTTGTCTCAGCGGAAAGGATCTCAGACCACTGCGGAAGCTCATAGAGCCAGGAAGCCTTAGCTTCTACCATATTGTAGTAAAGCTTTTCCGGATCGATCTCAATCTTAACAACGGTATCCTCTGCCATTGTGTCGATCGGGTTCTCATATCCCTTTAAGCTCTCATTGATTCCATCAAGGAAACCAGTCATAACGAGAACTTCTGTGCCATACTTCTCAGCAAGTTCTTTTACAGTTCCCTCAACAACTTCTGTCGGGTTGGAAAGGATCTTCTCGTAGATGCCTTTTTCGATCGTAAAATAGTTTGTCCAGAGTTCTTCTTTCTTTTTATCATCGAGACCATCGCCGTAAGCGAGGCTTCTCCATGTTTCAAGTAATGTTGCCATATCAGTTCCATCCTTTTCGTATACTGTTTCTATTTCTTTTCCGCACCATCCATTTTCAAAAGGGCAGACTGGTACAGAAAACGTCTAATGCACATTATAACATAGGATATTTTTTCTGTAAACAGGAAAATTTTTTGTGCATTGGAAATATTAAATGTGACAGGTCCGGTACGTGTTCTGTACCATTACTGGGCATTCTGCTTCGTAATATACCCCTCATCATCGATCACCGCCTCCGGAGAGATGCTTCTCATGTAATTGATGATCCGCTCCTTCTCCGCTCCTTCCGCCTTCGCCACGCGGCAATTCGACTGCTTCGCCGGAATAAACCGCAGGGATTCCAACCCCTCATCTCCGATCACCGCCTCCACGAGGCAGGAATCGAGCGTCTTTGAGTTGAAGAGATAGTTCCCGAGACTGTACACCACCGGGACATCTCCCTGGTAGCCAATGGGCTGCAGCACATGGGGATGGTCCCCGATGATCAGGTCCGCTCCTGCCGCCGCGATCTGGGGCGCCTGCTCCTGCTGCCAGTGATCCAGCTTATCAGTTCCTTCCGTCCCCCAGTGGATGTATACAATGACAAAATCGCTGTCCGCCTTCGCCGCGGAGATCACCTCCAGAAGTTTATTGATCTCCAGACACCGGAATACCCCAGGAGTTGTCTCCGTTGCCCCTTTGGTGTCCGGCGGAAGTGTCCGCTCGATCTGGGTTGCGGAGACGAAGGTGATCTTCCTTCCGTTTGCGATAAAGGATACCGGTTTCACCGCTTCATCCAGGTTTCGTCCCGCTCCCACATAGGGCATTCCGATGGCTTCCAGGGTGTCCAGGGTGTCTGTCAGGGACACTTCGCCGTAATCATAGGCGTGGTTGTTCGCCAGGGACACGAGATCCGCTCCCATGTCAAAGAGCCAGGACGCGTACTTCGGATCCGCACGGAACGTAAATTTCTTTCCCGCCGTGGGCGCTCCGCCCGTCGTATACGGAAATTCGTTGTTTACCATAAAGATATCGGCGCTCCGCATGATGGATAAGAGATCCGCGGAAATTCCACCCTCGATCCCCTGCCCCCTCTTTAAGAGGGATGCCATGATCGCGTAATGGGAGTCGAACAGGATATCTCCCGCAAAGACGATCCGCGTCTTTCCCGTCTCCGCTGTCTCTTTCACGTAGATCTTGTTCGCCGCCATGACTTCCGGGTCCTTTAAGAGGTCCGCGTAAGGATCCGCGGATCCTGTCTCCGCCTCGGAAGATTCCGTCTCATTCTGCTGCAGGACAACATGAGGTTTTTCACCGCCTGTTTTGCTGTCCACGCTCTCCTGTGTAGTATCACTATTCTCCGCAGGCTCAGCCGTTTTCGTCTCCTGACTTACCTCAACCGCAGCCGTCGTCCGCACGGTCCCCGATGCCACACTGCTGCATCCGCCAAGCAGAACGCCCGCCAACAGGACCGCTCCGCAAATTACCGCTATTTTTCTTCTCATCATACACTCCCATAAGCAGAATTCCTTCAAATTCCACCATTTTCCCTTTTGTTTTTCCTCCCTAAAGCTTACCAGATTTTTTCCTGTTCCGCAACATTACTATATAGAGAAAAAGGCGGCAAAGCCGCCCATTCGCAGCTCCACCGCCTTTATCCATCCTTTTATCCTTTACTGCTTCTCAGCCTTTCACCGCAAGACTACCAGCCGTGATCGCCTTTCCAGACTTTCTGTCAAACAGAAGAATGTCCGTTCCCGCGATATCAACACCTGTCTCTTCGCCAAGTTTAAAGGTAACACCGCCGAAGATAACGCCTGTCAGCAGGTACTTTCCGATCCTGAGCTTCACGGTAGATTCCATACCAGTCGGCATTGCACCGTAGATCGTGGATGCGATCGCGCCGTCCCCGGAGAGCTTCAGTGCCTCCGGACGGATCGCCAGGACGAAGTCCTCATTGGTGATCTCCGGCTCTTCCTCCACCGCATAGTCAGACTCGTCGACCTTCGCGATATGGTACTTGAATACCTCATCCTTATTGCTCTTCTCAACGGCCTTCTTATCCTTTAGCATCTCAATCCTCTGAGCTTCCAGATCAGCCGCGTCTTTATCTCTCTTTGCGAACCATGCCGCCATATCGATAGGCTCGTTCGGTCGGAATGTCGCTTCGAGATCATCCAGAATCCTAAAGCTGAAACTTCCATCAGCCTGTTCTTTTCCCTTCGCCTCCACAAAGTTGATGGATGGATTTCCAACGAAGTCCGCTACGAAAAGGTTTGCCGGCCTGTTATATACATCAAGCGGGGCATCATACTGCTGAAGGACACCGTTGTTGATCAGGCAGATCTTTGTCGCCAGTGTCATGGCCTCCATCTGGTCATGGGTGACATACACAAAGGTACTTCCCGTCTCAACATGAAGTCTCTGCAGCTCATATCTCATCTCGAGACGGAGCTTCGCGTCAAGGTTTGACAGCGGCTCATCCATGAAGAGAACTGCCGGTTCCGGTGCCAGGGTTCTCGCGATGGCAACACGCTGCTGCTGACCGCCTGAGAGCTCTGCCGGGTAACGGTTCATGAACATGCCGATCTTGACGATCCTGGAAACTCTGCGGACGGATTTATCGATCTCTTCCTTCGTGAGTTTTCTGTCTTCTGTCAGAACTTTTCCTCCGGATACGATGGCATATTCCTCATTTAAGGATTGACCCTTTGACTCGTAGGATTTTTTGATCCCGTCAAGCTTCTTTGTTAGCTCCTCCGCCTTCGCCTTTGCAGCTGCGTCCGGATCTGCCGCGTCCTGAATCCCGTATCCGTAGAGGATCTTCGCGGTATAAATAGAGAGGATGAATGCGTCGATAAATTTCAGATAGACTTTATCCGTGTCGAGCTTACCTCTCTTATCGCGGCACTCTTCCACTAACTCTTTGATCTTCTTTCCGCTCTTCAGCGCCCGGATCAGCTCCCCCGTCGTCATGGCATCAAAATCGTATTTCGGAAGTTCTTCCTTGATATTGCTTAAACCAAAAGAAATATTCTGGTAAACGGTCATGTTCGGCCACAGCGCGTAGTTCTGGAACAGGAATCCGACCTTACGCTTATTGGCCGGAATGTTGATTCCCGCCTCACTGTCAAACACAACCTTATCTCCGATTTTGATCTGACCAGTCGTCGGTGTCTCGAGCCCCGCGATCATGCGGAGGATCGTTGTTTTTCCGCATCCGGACGGTCCGAGCAGTGTGATAAAGGAGTTATCCGCGATGTCGAGGTCCAGATGATCGACTCCGAAGAATTTTCCCCAGCGTTTTGTTATATTTCTCAATGTGATTTCCGGCATATTAATTTCCTCCTATTCCATCGTCAAGGCTTGCACCTGTCAGCTTATTGACTAACGTATTGAAGATCAGGATCGTAACGATCAGGATCAGGTTGATCGCGCTCGAGAACGCGTACAGACCCATTTCATCGAAATAGTCCAGCGTCGTCGAGAGGATGAAGCCCTGCGTACATAAGAGCAGGAACAGTGACAGTTCACGGAGACATGTCATAAACGGAAGCATGTATCCACTGATGATCGCGGATTTCTGGATCGGGATAATGATCCGGAACATTCTCTTCGTCCATGGAATGTCCTGTATGATCGCCGCTTCCTCGATCTCATTGCTGATCTGCAGCATGGAGTTTAACGCACTCCGGCTCGCAAACGGAATGTACTTGATCGTACCTGCGATGATCAGCAGCGTATATGTATTGAAGAGGTTGATCTTCTCGTTGGAGAACAGGATGAAGAATGCAGCACCGACAGCGATGGAGGGCATCAGATACGGAAGGAATGCCACGCCGTTTACATAGCTTGCCCAGCGGCTTCTGCGGTTCTTCGCAACCGCGTATCCGATCAGGGTACCGATGGTACCTGCGATCAGCGCACAGCAGACAGCAACTAAAAGCGTACCGGCAAACGCGTGCCAGATCGTACTGTTATAGAGGATACCGTGCTGTCCGTACATACCGTTCTCGGTGATATTCTCTTTCGTGATCCACCATTTCGTGGTCAGGTTACTTAAGTCTTTCGTGTAGAGGAAGCTGTAGTCGCCCGGGTTCGGGAGGAACGTCTCAAGGGCGAAGGAAAAGATCGGGAAGATACTTGTGAAGAAGGTCAGAATGATCATCACAACTGCAATCGCGTATTTTCCGACTTTTCCAAGGTTCATCTTCGATAACTGACCGGATTTGCCGGTGACGGTCGTATAGTTCTTCCGGCTCTTTAAGCTCACCTGATTCATCGTGAGGATCGCCACACCGAAGATCATCATGATGATGGCTAAAATACTCGCCTCACCGGTGTACTTGGAGTTTAAGGAAATGTACTTCGTGGAAAGGGTGGTAAGTCCAAGATAATGCGGTACCGGGTAGCTTCCCATGGCACTTCCGAATACGAGAAGGATCGTCGAGAGGATCGCCGGTTTTACCATCGGAAGCGTAATGCGAAACATCGTCTTCCATTTCGGTGTATCGAGGATCGTTGCCGCTTCTTCCAGATTTGCGTCCATATTCCGGAAAATTCCGCCGATCAGGATGTAAGCGAATGGCGCGTAGTGAAGTCCCAGAACCAAAGAGCTCGGGAACAATCCCAGACACCACCATTTCGGCATGCAGATGCCGGCAAGGGATGCAAGGAGTCCGTTGGATGTACCAACGACTGCGTTGCTGTTAAATACGTTCTGCCATACAACCGCTAACGTCCACTGCGGCATGATGTACGGGAAAATAAAGATGGAGCTTAAATACTTTTTGAATTTCAGGTTCGTTCTTGTTACCAGAAACGCAAAGGTTCCGCCGTAGAGGATAGAGATCGTACAGGTAAAGACTGCTAAGAGGATCGTATTCCACAACGGCTTCCAGAGGTTTGTCTTCGCCAGACGGCTTGTAAAGAGGTCCACATAGTTGATCAGCGTGTAACCGGACGCCTTTCCGGCGAGATGGGCGTCAATGGTTCCCGGATGGATCGTGATCGTATCTTTTACGATGGCGATGATCGGCGCAACAGTGGAGAACGTCAGTACGATGCCGAACAGGAGAAGGATGATGTTCTGCGGTTTTGAAAAATATGTTTTTACACGATTGTATCTGTTCACAGAATTGTCCGCTCCTTTCATTTAAAACATGGATGCCGTTTTCTCTCACGGCAGATGCCATATGTAACATGAGGGCGCCGCACACATGTACGGCACCCTCGAACTATCTTGTTTCATGCAACTGTTCAATAGGTCTGCGCATTCACTGCGCGGACCGTAAGAGCGCGTCGCGCAGTAGGCAAAAATCCCATTGACGAAGTCAATTTGGAATGGATTTTTGCATGTAACTGTGAAGGCACTGAGCAGTTACAGGTTCATTTACTTTGCGGAGTCGCTGTACTTCGTGAGAAGCTCGATCCAGCTGCCGACTGTAAAGGAAACGGATGCACAGTAGTCCGGATCTTCCAGAACTAACTCGCCGTCTGTTGTCCACCAGTCATATCCACGGTCGTCCTTGCACGGGAACTGGTCTTCGCCGGCCTCGTTGTAGCCGCCCTTGCTGTGCTGGTAAGTTTCCTCGATCGCTGCTGCAACTTCCGGGTTAGCGGAGTAGCCGCCCATATCTTTGCCCCATGCGGAGAAGCCGTCCTCTGTACATGTCATGTACTGGATGAATGCGCATGCGGTCCACGGAAGCGGGCTGTTGTTTGTAACGAAGAGATAATGGCAGTAACCGTAACCACCGATGCCTTTGTAGCCATCCTGATAAGCGGCAACCTTAATGTTATTTAAGGAAACGCCTGCGGACTCTTCTACGGAACGAAGTTTGGAATAAACTAATAATCCGGCCTGGTCTGTTGCGGAATCCGTTACAAGTGTGTTGCAGATCGGGCCATCGTCTGTCTGCTCATTGTAGTTCTCAACCCAGAGCTTGATCCATGCGAGGGCATATGCGCCGTTCTCACCAAGTCCAAGATCCTCAGCATCTGTTGCCATCTCGTCGATAACCGGTTTGAAGTATGCCTTCTTTGTGTCATCGAGAGCATCGTAAGCATCTTTTAACCATCCGGCATACTTATCTTCTGTCAGCATATATAAGAAGTTTTTGCCGACGATCTCGGAATCGATATCCATATATAACGGGTGAACGCCCTCTGCCACGAAATCCCAGCAGTTCTTATATTCAGCGCTTCCTGTGCTGTTATACATAAATACTTTGTTTAATGTCTGTAATGGAAGGAATCCTTTATATGCGTCCGGTGTTGTTCCGTTTGCCTCTGCCCACTCTTTCGGGATGTAGGTCTTTAAGATTCCCGGCTGAACCATCTTTGACTCGATCTGGTTGCCATCCTGGATCAGGGTCATCGCGAAGGTTCCTTCTGTCTTTAAGGAGTCTGCGGTCAGCTGCTCAAAGATCTTGTTGTTCTTCGGCTGCTGCCACTCATATTCCATTTTGTAGGATGGATCGATGGACTGCAGGTATTCGATGAATAACGGCAGCGCGCTCTTTCCGCGGCTGGAGTTACCAACACCATAGAAGGTCTTTCCGTTGGACTCTTCGATGGCTTTCTTCGCTAATTCTTCCATGGACATTCCTTCTGCTTCCTTGATGATCTTTTCTACATCAGAAAGATTGGAATCGTCTGTGGACGCAGCTTCTGTTGCCGCCTCGCTTGCCGCCGCTGTGGTCTCACCGCCGGCTGCTACTGTCGTAGCTGTCGTTCCGCCACCGCCGCCGCATCCCGCGAGGGACATCGCTGCCATGGAAACTGCAAGTGCCAATGACAAAGTACGTTTTCTCATAAAACTTTTCCTCCTTCATTTACTGGGTCATCTTGTTTCTCTCACGACTCATTTTGTACTTTTATTATACCGGCGCGCAGAAATTTTTAACAGTGGACAAAACTGCGATAGTTTGTGGAATCCTGTGAATCTGTATAATTTTATTCCATATTTCTGATATTTTTGTGCAGTTTCGACATATGTTTTTCTATGGCAGAATTGGAAGCACGGGCATTTTGCTGTATATTTATTTGAGCATCATTCGTCCTCACTCATCTTTCACCCATCATGCTGATCTGCAGGATCCCGTCAGGTCCGGACACCGGAGTTCAAAACCGTCCGCATTTTTCTTATAACTAATCCATTATTTATTAGTATATCTTATTTATAAATATTAGCACAACTTTTATGTATTTTATTAAAAGCCTGTAAAATTCTTTACACAGACCTATTTCCAAAACATTTCTTTTTTCTTATGTAAATATTGTGCAAATTGAACATTGACAGAAACCGCCATTTAATGGTAATTTTACTGTAAGTTCGCTCAGCGTTTTCATGATACGACAAACGCTGCGTAAGAAAATATAATGAAGAGGTGTAGACATGCAGGAATTAAAACCGATCAAAGAAGGAAAAGTACGTGAGATCTACGACAATGGTGACAGCCTTATTATGGTTGCCACTGACCGTATCAGCTGTTTTGACGTGATCCTTCACAATGAGGTTACCTCCAAAGGTGCTGTTCTGACCCAGATGTCCAAATTCTGGTTTGACCTGACAAAGGATATTCTCCCGAACCATATGATCTCCGTTGATACAAAGGATATGCCGGAGTTCTTCCAGCAGAAAAAATTTGAGGGAAAGACGATGATGTGCCGCAAGTTACATATGCTGCCGATCGAGTGCATCGTCCGCGGATATATTACAGGAAGCGGCTGGGCAAGCTACAAAAAAGACGGTACCGTCTGCGGAATCCGTCTTCCGGAAGGCTTAAAGGAATCCGATAAACTCCCGGAGCCGATCTATACTCCGTCCACAAAGGCTGAGATCGGCGACCATGATGAGAATATTTCCTTCGAGCAGAGCATCGACCATCTCGAGAAATACTTCCCGGGAAAGGGCCGCGAGTATGCGGAGCTTCTTCGTGACAGCACTATCGCTTTATATAAAAAATGTGCAGAGTACGCCCTCGCAAAGGGAATCATCATCGCCGATACAAAATTCGAATTCGGTCTTGACGAGGAGGGCAACCTCGTGATCGGTGACGAGATGCTCACACCGGACAGCTCCCGCTTCTGGCCGGCAAAAGGCTATGAGCCGGGTCACGGTCAGCCGTCCTTCGACAAGCAGTTCGCCCGCGACTGGCTCACTTCCCATCCGGGCAATGACTGGACACTTCCGCAGGAGATCGTCGATAAGACTATCGCGAAATATCTGGAAGCATATGAGATGATCACCGGGAAAAAATTAGAGGCATAACCCCCACAAATCTCCGCCTCTGAGTTTTCCTATTTAGTTCCTCATTTTTACGAAAAAAGCGTCCGGAATCCATCTCTATGGATCCGAACGCTTTTTTCTGTTGTTCTGTCTTCACCTGCCTGAGGGACACTGCCGCTTTCGGGTCCCTGGGATCTTCTTATTTTAAAATATCCTGTCTGCAGATATGGCGGATCTTTTCCGCGTCAAGTCCCCGGATCACTTCCACAGCAAGATCTGCTGCCGCTTCCAGATCAGATTTCGCACAGAAATTATAATGGGTATGAACATACCGGCTCGGGACGCCGAGAACCAGAACCGGAACCGCCTTTGCTGTCAGGCTGATCTTTCCCGCGTTCGTGCTTCCGCCACGGCGGACTGTCTCCTGAAATGGAATTCCGAATTTCTTCGCAAGCTCTTCCGCGTACTCGATAAACACCGGATTGGAAATATAGCTCTTATCCATCCTGCGGATCTGGACACCGCCCCGCATGTGCCCCTGTGTCTGGGCAGCACTGAAATAGAAATCATCTGACGGGGAGCCCTCAAAGACAATCGCCAGGTCCGGACGGACAATCTGGGATGTGACTGTGGCACCTCTTGTTCCAACTTCCTCCTGAGCCGCAAACGCTCCGGTCACCCGTACCGCCAGCTGATCCTTCTCCCCGCACAGACGGGTCATGGTGTCGATAATGCATGCACAGCCTGCACGGTTATCAAACGCTTTTCCAAAGCAGAGGTCACGTTCCTCATCGTAGGAAAATGAAACTTCCGGGACTGCCGGATCTCCGATGGAAATACCGAATACTTCTGTCACTTCTTTCCTGCTCACCGCGCCGACATCCACGCTCAGCGTCTCAATACTCAGCGACTGGGAGGCCCGCTCTGCCTCAGTCATAAAATGGATCGGCTTGGACGAAATAATTCCCCGTACAAGTTTCCCGCTTCTGGTCCGGATCATCACTGTGTGCGCCGGAAGGTTCGTGAGGATCACTCCACCGAGCATGAGGATCTCCAGGCTTCCGTTTTCTCTGATGCTCTGTACCATAAATCCACACTCATCCGTATGGGCATCCAGCATCACGACCGGTTTCTCCGGATCCTCACCGGGCATACGCGCATAAAGGTTATTCATCGCGTCATTTTCCAGCTCCAGACCTTTGCAGTACTTCGCAACCGTGCGGATTACATCCTCCTCAAATCCGCTCGGTCCAAACGCATCGCAGATCTCCCCAAACATCTTTACATTCATACTGATTCCTCCTATATTTTCATTTTAATTCTTACCTTTTTCCATTGATGGCCTCCAACGGCTTGTTTTTTCAGGATCCAGATTATTTTTCCTGTATCTCCGATGGAGCAACACCCGCAATTTTTTTAAATGTGTTAGAAAAATACGCAATATCTTTATATCCGACTTTTTCTGCCACTTCGTACACCTTGTTTCGGTGGTCCGAAAGCAATTCCACTGCCTTTTTCATCCGGTACCGTGTGAGCCACCCCATCACCGTATATCCTGTCTCTTTCTTGAAGCAGTGGCTCAGGTGGCCTTCGCTGATCCCCACCGCACCTGCGATCTTCGCCACATTGATCGTACTTTCCCCGTAATGAGATGCCATATAAAGCACCGCGTCCCGGACGTATCCGGTAAGGCCCGCGGTATTTTCATCGAATGGCAGACAGAGCCGGATCACCGCGGCATTGATCTCCGATCCGTCACCTTCCAAAGCTCCCGGATATTGCTCCTTTACCGGTGCCTTATCCAGGACAGATCTGCTCAGACCGGTATCTCTTTGCTTCCCCCGATCTGTCTCGATCCGCTCTTTCGCCCTGAGGATCGCGCTCTCCAGCTCTCCGTCCTCGAACGGCTTTAGCAGATAATCAAATGCATAAAGCTTCAACGCCTCTCTGGCGTAGGAAAACTCGCTGTACGCGGTCAGAAAGATCACCTGTACCGGATTTTTCTCTTCCCGAAGCTTCTTTAACATCTCAAGACCGTTCATCTTAGGCATCCGGATATCGCAGATCATCAGGTCCGGATTCTTTTTATGGACCAGTTCCAGCGCGTCCAACCCGTTTTCCGCCTCACCGACGACCTCGCAACCCAGCGAGGCCCAGTCCGTCTCACCGACAATGCCCATCCGGACGAACCGCTCATCATCTACAACGATCACCTTGATCATAACAGCTCCCCCCTTCCCTTTTTCCATTCCCCATCGGTCATCAGGATCTGTTCTCCATACTGGGCGCAGGCTGTCCGGAGCCATTCACCGGTATTCTTATCGTTACCTTTGTTCCGCCTGCAGCCAGCCGCTCTGCCCTGAGACCGTAGTCTTTTCCATAATGAAGCCGGATGATCGTATCCACATTGTAAAAGCCGATGTGGCCATTCTTCTGTTCCTTGTCCCGGTTTCCGAGCCGTCGGATCACTTCATCGCTGATCCCGCATCCGTCATCTGAAACCTCGATCACAAGCTCCTTCCTTTCCAGATATGCCCTGACAAAAATATGCCCCTCATCCGCATCCGCCAGCCCATGGATCACCGCATTTTCCACGATGGGCTGAACGATGAGCTTTGGAACCAGGATCTCCTCCGTCTCAGGAGCGATCTCATAGCGGAAATCAAACTTTCCGTTAAACCGGATCTTCTGGATCTTTGCATAGCTTTCCACCAGTGTCATCTCTTCCTGCAGCGTGATAAACTGGGCGCTTGAAATACTGGTCCTTAAAATCTTCGCAAGCTTTGCCGCCAGCGTCGCGATCTCCGGAATATGGTTCGCCTTCGCCACCCACTTCATCGTATCAAGGGTATTGTAGAGAAAATGCGGATTTAGCTGGGACTGCATCATGGCGATCTGGGTCTCGTTCAGCTCCTTTTCGCGCCGAACCCGCTCCTCCATATAAGAGGAGATCCTCTTTGTCATGATATTAAAATTTTCCGCCAGCTCCCCAAACTCGTCCTGACGTTCCATGTCCACATGGGTATCCAGATTTCCCTCCTGAACCTCATCCATGGCATCATGAAGTACATGGATCGGCTTGGAGAGAAAGGAGCTGATCCCAATCGCGACACCAACACTTAAAAGAAAGCTTCCCGCGGCCATGAAAAGAAGAACTGTATACATGGATCTCGTGGTATCACTCGTAAAAACATGAGGACGGATCAGGACACTGTAAAGTCCTGTGTTACCCAGCTTTGAAACGTAAATACTGTTGTTGTTCCAAACCTCCGTCAGAGATTCTCCCTGTAGAAAACGGCTTCTCAGAACATCTCCGACCGTCTCCCCCGATGCCGTGCCTACGCTGTACACGGTCTCCAGAAATCCATTGAGAATACAGATTCCGTCCTGGCCACTGTATGTGCCGGAGAGCGCCTTCGCGAAATGCTCCGCCGTCATTGTGGCCACAAAATATCCGGAACATTCCTCCGAATTTCCGGTCACCGCTCTGGCAAACCGCAGGACCTCATCACCGCCAATCTCCAGATCACTCCGGATGATCAGATCATTCGGGTGGGCATGAGTCTCTCTCAGGATCCCCCAGTATACCGGCAGCGTCTGTCCGTAGGTACGGTTTCCCGTAGAGTACAGGCAGGAGCCATCCGCATTGTAGAGATGAAATCCCGCCATCTCACGACATGCAGCGGTCGCCCCGTACAGACTGCGATACACTTCATTCTTCTTTCCAAAGCTTTCTTTTTTCAGCGCCTCGGCGACCAGCGGATCCGTACACAGTTCCTCCGCCGCGTCATGGTAAGCGTCAAACAGCGTCATCAGCTGCTGCTCTACCGCACCGGCAAGCTCCATATCCTTTTTCTCAAAATCTCTTCCGACCTTCACCTTAAACATCTGGATCAGAAACACACAGCACACGATCAGTGGAAGAACAGACACAGCGAGAAAACTCACAAGAAGCTCACGCCGGAAAGATCTCTGGATAAAGTTCTTCATGATCCACCTCCGTTTCCTGCCATGAGCGCCGCCCATCTTTCCAAAATGGATTTCTGGTTTTTTACTGCCCATCCAAGATCGAAGTCCATGATCGATCCCTCTTCCTTCTGATCCGGGGTAATATCATCGCGGACCGTCCGTCTGTAAAGCTTCTCGACAGCCAGTCTCTGGACATCAGGACTCACGATAAAATCCACAAAAAGCTTCGCGTTTTCTTCATGCTCCGCACCCTTGATCACCGCGCATCCGTCTGCCACCGCGCTGGTTCCCTCCCACGGATAGACGATCGAGATCGCCGCGCCGCGGTCGATATACTTTTTCGCAGTTTCCTCCAAAGTCAGACCAACCAGATATGTTCCCTCTGACACCTCATCGAGCACGGCGCCAGATCCCGCCGCCATCCGGCGGCCGAGCACTCTGGCAAACTGTTCCAGAACCTCGTTTTCACGCATCGGCAGGACCTGGATCATCGTCTCCAGCATCGTGCAGCTGCTGCCGGATCTTCCCGGATCCGCAAAGGACACCTTTCCGTCCCAGTTCCCGTCAAACAGATCCTCAAATCCCCGCGGGGCGGAAGCCGCGTCCACCAGCTTATTGTTGTAGATCAGAACAATGGGAAGCTCCGTAAACGGAGTCCAGACATGATCCTCAGTCCGGTATATACTCTCGATATGATCGCTCTGGGTACTCTCGTATGACACGAAGCAGTCCTTAAAGACCTCATAGCTCTCCACACCTCCGCCGAACATCACGTCACAGGATCCCTTTTCCCC
>OIWO01000419.1_pt1 | contig 48231 bp, 43 predicted proteins | sample 1587641 | NCBI WGS metagenome assembly OIWO01 (sample SAMEA3888924, study PRJEB22519) | human gut metagenome | biome: human gut; feature: human-associated habitat; material: faeces | place: Denmark | collected 2010
GGGCGATGCCCTGGGCTAGGAGCTTTTGGGCCTTCAGCCCGTACTTAAACCACATGCGAAAGTTCTGTTGTTTATTTATAAAAGTATTGTCCTTTCTTCTGAGTCTGGTGACCAAACTCGATGGCGTGATGCGGACAATGGTGATAGCAGGTAAAGCAGGTGAGGCAATCCTTGTGATGCAGCCATTCCGGATATTCTCCGTGCCCGCCCTTGATATCGCCTACAGGACAGACGTTGGCACAGATGCCACACTTCACGCACTTGTCTTTCTCCACATGAAACCGCTTGTCGGTGATGAGCACCTTCTCAAAGAATCCGCCCACAACCTTGGTGAAGAACCAGGGGATAGGACCTTTTACCAGACGGTTCACGCCCTCTTTCCTGTCGAATATCTCTTCGCAGATAACCGCCAGTTCCTGTGCCGATTTCGATTTCTTACGAACTTCGCGCTCCTTCGGATCAACATCCATGAAAGGAAGTCCTACATAAGATTCCGGCATGATGAGTGAGTAGGAAGCAGAAACCTCCGTGATGCCCAATGCCTGAAGCGATGCATTCAGCGCAATCGTATCGTTGATGTTTTCGATGGTGAGTCCGATGCTGTCGCCTGCTGTACAGACGCAATAGGCGAAAGGATGCTTCCTGAACGTCTCCTTGTCTTCAGCTGTCGCATCAGGAGTTTCTCTCCGTATCTTCATCTTCCTGATAAACTCCCTTACAAGGCGTGGAACCCTCCAGCCATGTACGGGGAAAACGAATCCGAGCCGTTCATTCTCTTTCAGAATAAACGGCTCGGCTATATTGTGGCTTGAATCATCCGCCCGCATATAAGGGGCGATAGGAATCAAGTCTTCGTGTGTAGCCGCTGCCAGTCTGGCTGCTGCCCACTTGGTATTTCCAGTTCCTGAGAAATAGAAAATCATGCTTACTTTTAAATATGTATTGAGCTAGATTATTTCTTTTCTGTCATAACACCTTCTATATAGAGACGTGACATTTCTACATTGCCGTTAGAACGGACGGTGATGCTCTTCTTGAAATGACCAGGGAACATGCCCTTGCCGTTATAGGTAACACTAATCTGTCCCTTCTCGCCTGGAGCGATAGGCTTCTTGGTGTAAGAAGGTATGGTACAGCCGCAGCTGGCAATAGCCTGGTTGATAATCAAAGGCTTGTTGCCCACATTGGTGAAGGTAAAGGTAGCCTTCTGTACCGGGTTTGACTCTTCGAACGAACCGAAGTTGTGTATCAGTTTGTCGAACTTAATCTCTGCCTGAGCAGATGCAGTAGCTACAAGAGCCACCAGCATAGTGAGTGTCAATATGATTCTTTTCATCTTCATATCCTTTCTTCTTTTTTATATTTTCTCTTTAATTTGTTTCTTATTTTTATTTAATTCGATGCAAAAGTACATATAAAGTTTAGTATTACGTTACTTTTTTACATTATTTAACCGAACTTTCGCAAGTTTTGTCCCACACGCCCTGAAGGGGCAGAAGCTCCTAGCCCAGGGCATCGCCTTAGGTAATTACGGACGCAACCCTGTCGCCCTGAAAGGGCAAAAGCTTTAAAATACCGGGCAATAAACAAAGCTTTTGCCCTTTCTAACGCTTTCTGAAATAAAGGAGACAAAAAATCCCCCAACCTTAATCACTTAAGATTGGGGGAGAGAGTAGAAAAAATAATATAGTATGAACAATATCAACTGAATAGAGGGCTAAATGTGGAATTTGATTTCATTCAGCCAAGCCTGAACACTGAAGCAGGGACAGGACTTGTGTACGTTCGGGAGATCACGATGACCTAGGATCTCGGCTTCGGGATAGTCTACGCACAGACTTGTCAGGAGATTCTGGAGCGACTGCTTCTGAGCCTTCGTACGGGTATCTGCCGGATTGCCGTCGGCGTCGAGACCGCCTTCGTAACAGATGCCGATACTGTGTGCATTGAAATGGCGGGCGTGGGCGCCGATTTCTGACTCGGGACGGCCGGGGTAGATGACGCCGTCTTTCGTGATGTAATAGTGATAACCGATGCTGCGGAACCCACGGGCTAAATGACAGGCTTCGAGCTTTTCGAAGGTGAAGTCCTGGGTGACGCGTGTGGCAGAACAGTGAATGACAATAAGTGAGATTTTTCTTGTGTTTTTCATAGTGCTGAATCTTTAAAGGGTTGATACTACTGGCAGCTCTGCACACAAAAGGCAGAGGCTACGGCGGTGAGAACGGTAATGACGAAATTCAGAATTTTCTTGAGTGTTTCTCTTTTCATTTTCATTTGATTTTTAAGGTTAATAAATGGATTGGGGGCTCGGATTTCCTATATCCGGGCGATACTGGAGAAGGAAGGCTGACAGGATGAGCAGATGGGCTTGATAGCGCGTGTTTCAATGATGCTTGCTATATTGATGAATAGCCGGGGGTGCTATAGCCGAATCCCGGACTGCATCCTGTCTAAAACCTTCTTTCTTCATCTACTGGCGAGGGGGTTACTCCAGGCCGTCGCCACCATCGGAGCCGCTGCTCTCGGTGTTGCCGGATCCGCCAGTCTGTGTTGAGTCGCCACCCTGGTTTGTGCCGCCACCCTGGGTAGTATCGCCTGTGTTGTCCTTACCGCCGTCTGGTGGAGTAACATCTCCTGTTACGGCAGTGGCCTTCTTCAGGGATGCATCGAGGTTCAGACTGTTTGCCTTGAACTCACCGGTGCCACGGGCACGGAGCTTCAGTCCGGCAATGTTCTTGGTGATGCTGAACTCCTTCTCGGAGGCAGCACCTTCCTTGTTCTTGATGCCGATGCTGAAGATGGCGAGGTCGGGAATCTTCACGGCGATACCCTGCAGAACCAGTTCTCTTACGCAGCTCACCATGTCGGTGAGCATACCCTTGATGGCTCCCTTTGAGAACGGTGTGTTGTGACTTTCCATGTGCTCTGCGAGTTCATCAAGGCCATAGGTCTGGGTGATTACAGGGTAGGCGAAAAACTTGCCGTTAGCGGCGCTCAACTTCTCGTTGACATACTTCTTCAATGTGTACAGAATCATAGTGTCTTCATTTTTAAGGTTAATAAATTGTGTTTGTGTTGTAGGGGGCGCTGCGCATTGCCTCTTTGTGGTATGAGATGTTATCTCTGAACCACAATGCAAAGATACGAAATAGGTGAGGGGTCAACTCACAGTTGCTCATACTTGCTCATGTTTTATCATACTTTTTCATAGATTCTTTTTTTCTGGAGTTTATAAGCCCACTGAACTTTCACAAGTATGCTCCACACGCTCTTTTGGGCCTTCAGCCCGTACTTGAACCACATGCGAAAGTTCAATCAATTATTTGCATGTTTTCGTAAATGTTTTGAGAATATTTTACCTTTTTCTGAAATTATTTTCGTACTTTTGCAAGCGTATTTCAGATTTACTGAAAGTGGATGTAAACGATTTGTTGAACAAAGAATGTATCAAAGAATGATGGACGATATATTGAAACAGATAAACGCTGGCGAGGTGTCGGGGGTGCAGTTCAAGGAACGCATTCTCGACAAATACGATATTGCCTGTGAGTTAGTGGCGTTCAGTAATTCACATGGTGGCAAATTGGTAGTTGGTATAAAGGATAAGACCGGAGAAACCAATGCCTTGTCATATTCTGAGGTACAAGAAACAACCAACTTGTTGAGTGACATTGCTTCAGGAAACGTAGTGCCATCCATTCTGATAAAGATAGATACTATAGAAGTTGAGGATGGAAACTTGGTTATTGCTACAGTGAAGGAAGGACTCAACAAGCCTTATCATGACAACAAGGGAATCGTATGGGTGAAGAATGGTGCCGACAAGCGTAAAGTGTTCGATAATGCAGAACTTGCAGAAATGATGACCGACTGCGGTAGTTTTGCACCAGACGAGGCTGGTGTTAGGGATGCAACTGTCAACGACCTTGATGCAACGACCATCAAGCAGTTTTTGGGCAACCGTTTTGATAGAGTGTTGGAAAAGAAAGGCTTGACAGGTGACGCTTTTAATGAAGCGTCACTTGATATGATATGCTCTGCCATCGCTAAGGGGCATGACTGTGAGAAGATACTTCGCAATCTGCGATTTATCCGTCCTGATGGTTCACTGACCGTTGCTGCCATGCTTCTGTTTGGCAAATACACCCAACGTTGGTTGCCAATGATGACAGCCAAGTGTATCTGTTTTGCTGGCAACAGCGTCGGCAGCAAGGTTTTTCGTGACAAGGTGAATGATGCAGATATGGAGGGAAATCTACTTCACCAGTATGAAACTATTATGGATTTCTTCACTCGTAATCTGCATAATGTGCAGGTGGAAGATGAATTCAACAGCATGGGTAAGTTGGAAATACCTTATACCAGTTTGGTTGAGTTCACTGTAAACAGCCTTGTACATCGCTCGTTGAACATGAAAGCCCCTGTTCGCATTTTCATTTTCGACAATCGTGTTGAGATTCACAGTCCGGGTGCATTGCCTAACGGACTCACTATTGATGACATCAAGGCAGGAACTTCCATGCCTCGCAATATGTTCCTTTTTAACAATGCCATATACTTGCTGCCATACACTGGTGTAGGTAGCGGCATCACTCGTGCACTGGACGAAGATATCAATGTCACGTTTATGAATAATGACAAGGCGCAGGAATTTGTCATCACGGCTTGGAGAGGAGAAAGTAACCAAGTCGAGGGGGAAAGTAACCAAGTCGGTAACCAAGTTGAGGAAAAAAGTAACCAAGTCCAAGACTCTGACACTCGACTTAGACACTCTGGCACCGACTTAGACACTTCCGAGAACGACTTAGACACTCGACTTAGACACTTTGGCACCGACTTAGACACTTCTGAGAACGACTTAGACACTCGACTTAGACACTCTGACACTCCAAAAGTGTCATTGTCTAACAAGCAAAGGGACATAGTAAATTTCTGTTCTGTTCCTCGAACCACCAAAGAGATACTTGACAGAATTGGAGTCAGCATGCATTCCAAGAACCGTGAACGTTACATCACCTCCCTTGTTGCAGCAGGATATTTGCAGATGACCAACCCTGAAAATCCTACGGCAAGCAACCAGAAATACAAGAAAGTAACAATAAAATAGTAAGAATGATGGACTCATTATATTTTCTTCAGTTCGCATGTTTCATCTTCATGCTCATCAATGCCCTTATCCTCGGCATCACCCACCTGCACATGAAGTGGACCAACCGACGCTATGAGTGGTCACGCTGGATGATACTTGCAGGCATGATGGGACTTGCCATACAATATCTCTTGCAGATGCACTTGGGTTTTCGTGCGAAAAGCGATGACTTGGGAGCTATTTTCAACATTCTTGTCTATACCCCATGCATCACCACTATCGCCATGGGCATATACAACATTGAGGCGACCCATGCCAACCGCCGAAAGATGAATATCGTCTGTGCTTGCATTTATGCCGCCATCATAGCAGTTTTCTGCATAGGCTACAGCAATAGCGGAAGTCTTAACATTGGCAACTGGCTCTATGCGATGCTCGTATTGTTCGGCACAAACGTAGCGTATTGCATCTATATGATTATGATTGAGATGCGGAAACGCAAGAAAATGTTAGAGCTGATGACTGGTGGCGACATGCTGCCCTACGTGCGATATGCCCGAGCCAGTGTCTTCGCCCTGTTCTTCTCTACCCTTACCATGCCTTTCGTCATCCTCTCTACCACCTTATTATATATAATAGGACCGTTGGCTCTACTCACTATCCTTTTCTTCAACCTGAGTTTCGTGGCATTGGGCTACAATTACGTTCCTACCGAGGAACTCTTAGACAATGAGGCTGAAGAATGTGCAACCATAGCAGATGAAGAAACTGAAATGGGGTGGGTATCTTTGGAAAGCTCCAATGGGCAGGATGCAGAACTTGCAGACGGTAAAGAAAACTTACAGTCGTTTTCTCAGGAGCGTCAGATGTTCATCAAGGAGAAGCTCGACAAGTGGTGTGCTGATTTGGGCTACAAAGACACCACAGTAAACATGTTCACCCTGTCACGCTCGCTGAACATTTCCAAGAACGAGTTATCACGCTACTTCACATCATGCCTTAATTCCACCTTCCGCATCTGGCTTGCCGAGGTACGTTTCGAGGCAGCAAAGAAGATGATGCTCGACTATCCCGACTACAACAACGACATCATTTCTGCCGAATGTGGCTTCTCTTCACGCTCCTATCTCTATCGCATATTCAAAGAGAAAGAAGGTTGCTCCCCAACTGTCTGGAGAGCGAAAATACAATAAAATCACGCCTTAGGTGTCTACTTCCCCCACCAAGTAGACACCTATTTTGTAGGAATGCGACACCTAAACAGAGGAATGCGACACCTTTTTTGAAAAAAAAACACTATATTTGCACCATGAAAAATATAATAGAAGCTTTCATGAAAGAGGAACAAGCTATTTTCATTGTGGCATTGTGTCTTCTGCTGTTCGCCATAGTCATGGGCTATGCCATGGTTCAAGACTACAGGATATATCTTGATGAAAACTACAAGGCTCGCTACAGCTTCTGTGATTTCATCAAGAGAGAAAGATTCTATATCTATCTGTTTCTCGGACAGACTTTCGTCATCATCCTGGGATTTACAGTATATCTGATGGCAATGAGAGAAAATATGTAAGAAAGTAGAATAATAATAATTTACAGATATGAATAACAAAAAACAAAGAAACAGGCTATTCACGATGCTGCTGCTCGTGATGGCTATCCTCATGCCTTATGGGGGGGGCATGGGCACAAACGCCGCCTTCCAAAGGTGATGGCTCAGCAGACAAACCTTATAAGATATCCACAGCAGCCGAACTGGCGTGGTTCCGCGACCAGGTGAATAGTGGTAATAATCGTGTTTCAGCCACGCTGACTGAAGATATTGACTTGGCAGAGTTCTGCCATGCGGCTGATGGCACCACGTATACAGATGAGCTCAGCTGGACTCCTATCACTTGGTTTCAAGGTACATTTGATGGCAACGGGAAGACTATCAGCAATCTCTACATCAATGCCACCTCTAATTATACCGGTTTCTTCGGCTATGCTTATGTTGGCAGTATCAAGAATATCACTTTCGACAATGCGAGGGTGAAGAATACTGGTGGTTATAATTTTGGAATTTTGGTAGGAAACGCAGGTTCTTGTATTATTGAAAATATCAAGACCTTGGCAAACTGTTCGGTAGAAGGAGAAAACTACGTTGGCGGAATAGCAGGAGTTGCTAACGGCAACATCAGCAACTGCGAAAACCGTGCAACAGTGAAGGGTATAAGATATCTCGGAGGAGTTGTAGCTGCCTATTCCGGTAATTCCATCACTTCATGCGCCAATTATGGTGTCGTAACAGGCTCGGGAGAGAGCGTTGGTGGCATTGCTGGATATTTTAACTCAGGAACCATTCAGAACAGTGCCAACTATGGTGATGTAACGGGAACTGATAATGTCGGAAATTTGATAGGACTTGCTGAAGAATGCAACCTGAACAATGTGCTTGGCACTGGTAATGTTACTGCTACTTCTGCAAAGCTTGCCGGTCTCCTTGTTGGAAACATAAGAAAATCCTCCAGCACCGCTTCTGGCATCTTGGCATACAACAGCAGCGCGAAGCTTACAATCAATGGAACAGAGCAGACAGGTGATGCCGTCAAGGCTATCGGAGGAGGCTCATTGACATCAGCTGAAAAGATAATGGCATTTACTGAAGAACAGTTGAAGAGCGGATTGGTTGCCAATCAGCTTCAGAAAAACGTATCAGGAAGTGCAAGATGGGGACAAAAACTGAACACAAACGATTATCCTTTACTTGGCTCTGCTGATGAGGTTTACTTGGATGGTAATATGACTATGAATTGTTTAGGCGAGTTGGAAGGTACAGGTACATTTATCAATACCAAGCCTGCACAAGAGGGCACATTTACGTTTAAGCATGGCGATAGTCCCAAACATCACAAATTCGTGGCTGCTACCTGCACCACAGATGGTAACATCGAATATTGGGAATGTAATCTTTGTCATAAGTCTTTCTCGAACGAGCAGATGACACAAATGGTGAGCAGTCTTGTAGTATTATCAGCTACCGGACATGAATATGATGAGAACGACAAGTGCAAGAAATGTCTGCAGGAAATTCCTTTCTTGAAATTGGGCAACAATTCCATAACAATCGGAAAGGTATTTGGCGATAGGAATGAAATCAGCGGTTACAACCTTTATAAATATACAGCTCCAGAAGATGGTACATTGGAGGTGACGGCAAACAGCAACAGTGAAGATACCTATGGTACCCTGTGGGAGAGCCGTACGGCTGCATCTTACTTGACATATAATGATGATGGCATTGGTATTGACTTCAAAATCACCTATACTGTAACTAAAGGCACCACTTATTATATCGGCGCAAGAGAATTTTTTGGCAAAGCCATCGAAGGCGAAGTCAAGCTCAATGTAAAAATGAATGGTCTTGATCGTGAATTGCCAGCAGGTATGACTGGTAAAGGAACAGAGGCGGAACCATTTGTACTGAAGACGGCAGATCATCTGGCGTGGTTCCGTGACTGCGTGAATGAATGTAACACATTAGTCTGCGCAAAGATTGCCGATGAGGTGAAAGAAATTGATATGAGCACAGTATGCCATAAGGCTGATACCGAAAAGCAGATAGCAGAGCTCAGCTGGACTCCTATTGGTAACTTTGATAATAATTATCAAGGTACATTCGATGGCAACGGGAAGACCATCAGTAATCTCTACATCAATGCCACCTCTGAATTTGCCGGTTTCTTCGGTTATCTTGCTGGTGGCAACATCAAAAACATCACTTTCGACAATGCGAAGGTGAATAGTACTGGTATTTATTATACTGGAATTTTGGCAGGATACGCAGGTTCTTGTATTTTTGAAAACATCAAGACCTTAGGAAACTGTTCGGTAGAAGGAAAACAGATAACTGGCGGAATAGCAGGAATAGCAGTGGGCAACATCAGCAACTGCGAAAACCATGCAGAAGTGAAGGGAATGGAATCTCTCGGAGGTATTTTAGGTATGTATTACGGTTCCGACAATTCCATCACTTCATGCGCCAATTATGGTGCTGTAACAGGCACGTACAGCCAAGTTGGCGGCATGGTTGGATATTTTGACTCAGGAACCATCCAGAACAGTGCCAACTATGGCGATATAACTGGAAAAGATAATGTCGGAAACCTGATAGGAGAAGGTGTTATATGCAATCTGAACAATGTGCTTGGCACTGGTAATGTTACTGCTACTTCTGATACAGAGCGTGCCGGTCTCCTTGTTGGGCGCATAAGCAAATCCTCCAGCGCCGCTTCTGGTATCTTGGCATACAACAACAGTGCTAAGCTGACCATCAATGGAGCTGAGCAGACAGGTGAAGCTGTCAAGGCTATCGGAGAAGGCTCATTGACCTATCCTGAAGGCGTGAATGAAGCTGACGTGATCAAGGCATTCACCGCAGAGCAGCTGAAGAGCGGTGAGGTGGCTTATTTGCTTGCCGAAGGCAAAGCCTTAGTTGAGCAGGCATGGGGACAGCAGTTAGGCAAGGACCAATATCCCGTTCCCAGCTCTGACTATAAGGTAGTCAAGGCTGCACAGGGCGACAAGGATGCAAATGGCAACGATACATATTGGGCAACATTCAGCAATCCGACAAACGATGTAACCCTTTCAGTTCCGTCAGACAGAACGCTTAAGGTCTATAACGCAACGGTAAGCGGTGGCAAGCTGACATTGACACAACGCAACAACCAAGTGGCAAAGGAAGAGGGTGTGCTACTGAAGACTGACGGAGAGTATGTCAATGCAAAGGCAAACAAGACAAATGAGTTGACAGCAGCTTCCTCTGATGAAAACCACCTTGTGGCTACACCAGCTGAAGCTAAGACTGTAACAGCAGAAACTGGTTGTAAACTCTATCGTCTCACATATAATAATGCTACAACAAAAGAACGTCTCGGCTTCTACCTCAGCAACGACGGAATAAGCCTCAAAGCGACTCCTGGAAAGGCTTATCTGCAAGTATCTGAAAATGAAGCAAAAGACCCATCATCGGCAGCACTCGCTCGCAGCTTTGTATTCGGTGGCGGCAACGAGACAACAGGCATAGAGGAAATCACCATTATGGGTACTGACGTGCAGCGTCATGGCACTATTGAAGGAATCTTCGACCTCCAAGGTAGAAAGATAAGCAATCCGACAAAGGGCATATACATAAAGAACAACAAGAAAGTAGTAATCAAATAAAAATAGCACAATATGAAGAAAGAATATATAAAACCAGAAATGCAGGTGCATGAGATAAAAGCCCAACAGTTGCTGGCAGGGTCAACAGCTCCTGGTTTCAATAAAGGACAAAGTCCAGAGGATGGAAATGAAGATATGTGGTAAAGTCCTAAGCTGACAGGAATACCAATTATCTGAAAATAATTATCAACCCATACTTTGCGGTTGTTCCAAGGGTCTATATACCACGAAGAACAGGTGGCGTATAGACCCTTTTTCCTATTACATGATGTCTTCAGGTAGAAGTATCTTAGCTTCTTCGTTATTATATTCCATAATATTATGCTTTATTATTATCGTTCACAAAGATAATCTTTTTGAACGATAATTCCAAATATTTGAGCAACAATTAGTTGCCTGTTATTGTTATTTAATTATTAATCGGAATCATTAAGTAGTATTTGCAAGGGGCAGAAGCTCCTAGCCCAGGGCGTGTGGGGCTAAACTTGCAAAACTTGAATAATTCTATATTATTCGTGTTCAATGCTACCCCCCAACTTAGCTTCCCATTCCTCTATCGTCGGCATAGTTCCTTCTAATTTTTCAGGATAGAATTTTTCTAGATCGTACTCAGAAATAGCTATGGGTTGGCTGCTTGATTCCAGGGCATATTGTGCCTGGATACGGTCTTTCTCCTTGCAAATAAGTAAACCTATAGTAGGATTGTCACGCCCCTCTTTGCGAAGAAGATGGTTACAAGCTACTACATAACCACCAAGTTGCCCGACATCAGCAAAGGTGAATGAACCTATCTTGACTTCCAGAACTATGTAGCATGACAAGTTCAAATTATAAAAGAGCAAGTCGATAAAGTTCTCTTTCTCTCCAATCTGCAAGCGATATTCCTTGCCTACGTAGGCAAAACCTGTACCAAGTTCTGTTAGGAATTTGGTGATATTGTTGAGTAAAGCATCTTTAAGAATGCGCTCATTATATGGCTTGGTGATTCCAGTGAAAGCAAAGTTGTATGGGTCTCTTGTGATTTCTTGTGCCAAATCGCTGCCGACCTCAGGTAATGTGCGGGTAAAATTGCTCAAAGCTTTCCCTTGTCGTTCATACAGAGACGAATCAATGTAATTGTGAAGGACATTCCTGCTCCAGCCGTTTACTACTGTTTGGTGTATATAGAACAAAGCCTTCTGTGGCTCTGTTAGGAATTTGTCAATCAACAGCATGTGATGCCCCCAAGGAGTTGAGAAAATATCTTTTTCCACTTGGTCAGCAACTTGCTGACCAATTTTCGTGGTGTTATTTTTTATTCCAAGTTGAGGCAAATTGGCATCCCTTTCCAATTGGTCAGCAACTTGCTGACCAATTTCTGTGTATGGTAGATACATGCAATAGAAATTCTTCATATAAAGAAGATTCTTCGGTGAAAAGCAAGTTGCCAAAGGATTTAATATCCTTGTTCTCCTTTTGTTGGCTCATTTTCAGATGAGGCGGAAAAGGGTTAGGGCTCACCGAGGAAGTAGAGGATGTAGGAGACTTGCATCGGGGTGAACTCCTTGCAGTTCTTGCCGTAACCGGTGGCGGCGAGCTTCTGGAGAAGGTCGGGGATGCGCTGGATCCATCGCATCAGGTGAGCACTGGCTACCGCTGGAGTAGCATCGGGAAAATACAGGAGAGCTAGCTCTTGCTTGGTATAACTTCTTAAATCCATAGTTTTGTTTGATTTTTATGAGGGTTAATGATTGAGTTGCGGTTCATAAGCTACTGACTTTTGCATCATAAGTCTCTGACTTTTTCATCGTAAGTCTCTGACTTTTGCATCGTAAGTCTCTGACTTTTGCACCGTAAGTCCTTGGTTTCCGTTTCGGAAGTAACTGGCTTCTGGGGTGACAGGGTGACAGGGGTGACAGGGAATTCTGAAGATTTACTCTCGCGCGGGCAGGCAGGAAAAATCAGGCCGAAAGTTCCTGCCTGCCCGCGTGCGAGGCGAAATGTTGAAAAACTCGTGTCACCGTGTCACCCTGTCACCCTGAACCGGATGAACCGATGGCTTGGGAACGGCTAGAATGGGGCATCATCATCGCATTGCGGCGGGTTGATGCAGACGGATACCTGGTAAGCCTTGATTTCCTCGGCAGTACGGACGATTGCCCTGTAACCACGGCTGTGCTTGGTGCGCATCTTTTCGAATCCGAGATCATTGAAAGCCTTGCCTAGTTTCGAACTGTTCAGCTTCTGGGAGATGTTGCAACTGATGATCTGCATCGCTCTGGCTATGGACACGAACTCCCCTGTCTCCGCCTCCGTTGGCTTTCGGAAGTAGAGATCCACAAGTTCCTGTTCTAGTCTAGGCGCCTCAAAAGCGCGGTTGTGCCGGTTCTGCTTTTCTATCTCCTCATCGGTGAACCAGTAGCGGAAATCACTCTTGTAGAGGGCGTAAGCCTGGGCGTAGATGCCTTCGTAATTGAACGGATGCTCACGGGGTGAGAGGATGCTCTCTATCTCGTAGGGCAGCCAGCGACGGTTACCGGTAGGGTCGCTCAAAAACTCGGGATTGTTGCCCGTGCCGCAGAAGGTGTTGATATGCTTGCGCTGCTCCGCATAATGGCCGTATGCCGCCCGTTCGTTGGTATACTGCATCGTTACCACAGCCTTCAGCTGGTTCAGTTCCGATGGACTCATCGTGTCGAGCTCTTCATAACAGATGAGTGCATACTACGAAAGGGCGATGATATCATCCTTCGTCATGCGCCTGGCATTCGCCTTCGTATAGAAGTATTGCTTCAGTTCCGGCGGCAGGAGATAGTTGAACCAGGTGGTCTTGTAGGCGCCCTGTCTGCCGATGAATACCAGGATGACATTGTTGACGGCACCTTCGTCTATCCATCCTGCTATCATCGCCACGAGCCATTTCCTGAGGGCTTCACAGAAGGGCATCACGGGGTCTCCCTTCATCTTTACCGTGGCAGCGAGTTCGGCAATATAGTCCTTGTCGCCTTCCTGCCAGGGTGGGAGATTCTCCAGATAATCGGTGAAGGGATTGTAGGGCGGGCTATAGTCGCTCTCGATGACATTGATCATGTCGCTCTTGCTCACCCTTGCGGTTAGCGACATGTTGCTCCATAGCGTATTCAGATTGCGGTCCTGGAGGATTCGCCATTTCTCCTTCAGATACTCGTAGCGCAGGGTGATGAGGTTGAAACGGAGTTTGATATGCCCGTCGAGGAAGTCTTTGATTTCATCTACGGTGGCATAGGGAATCTTTCCGGTTTCTGCCTTCACCTTCTGGGGGTGAGTGGTGTTGTCGTAACACGATTTGAACACCTGTTCTACGTCGTCGTATTCGGAAAACTGCCTGATAGCCCACTGGGTGGCTTCTTTCCTGTCGTACCGTTTCTTAGCCATCATGTAGCCCACCCGCATCACATACTGGTTGTGGTTGCCGGGTTCGTACCTGATCTTTTCGCTTTCCAGCTTGGGTTTGACGATCTGCTCGTAGTAGTCGGCGATGCGTTCCTGTTTCTTTTTCTTCTGGGCGGTCTTGAGCGTAGCGGAATGGAAATGGCTGATTTCCTCGGCGCTGAAGGCTGTGGCTTCAGGATTGAAATAGACTTCGGGGTCGTAGGCGAGTCCGCTGAGCCTTGTGATGTTCTTGCAGAGCGGATCGCTTTCCTTGCCGATGAGATGCGCGTAGTAGTCGTTTCCCATGGCGAAGGCGGCGGGATAATCATCGCCTTCGTAGCGGTAGATGACGCGCAGTCCGTTGCCGCTCATGGTAACGTAGCAGAGCAGGGTGTGGGCATCGTGGCAGATTCTCTCTTTGAGCGAGCGCAGGGTGCCGTCATCCGGTTTTTCTGTGATGTGGTCGAAGTCGACCAGCGACAGATGTGTGAGGCTCCGGATGTTGTCCTTGCCTTTTCCGCCTTCGAAGATGCAGGCTACGGCGAAGAGGGGTGCATCGTGCTTGTACGACTTATTCCCCGTTTTCCGGTAAGACTCGGTGAAAAACCTGAGTTTCTCATCTTCCTTCATGAAGGTTACCAGGCCTTCCAACTGGCCAGGTGAAGGAATCTTGCTGGCCATGTTAATGAATGTACTGATGTTCATCATCTCCTAAAAATTTTATATTGTTATACAATATATGTATCAGTTATTCGTTCTTTTATAGGTATGCAGATTGTTGGATCTGTAATACATGGTGCAAAGATACTAAAAAGAAAATAAAAACGAGTTCCCGACGTCGGGAACTCGTTTACATATTTTTATAACATTTAAAATTAATTATTATGTTCTACGACAAATTTAAAGTAGACAACAGCCGTTTCGGTGCTGTTTTGAGTGAAGAAATGAAGAACCATCACATTGCTGGTTCTCATTTAATGGTTTGTGCAGACATGCGCAAGGACAACGTTTATGCAATCTAAAAGGGTAAGGGCGATCATGCGCTCAGTGTTTATGTGAGGATTGTTTCAGCTCTTCGGTACTTTATCGAAGATCCGGAAGAATACGCCCGAGTAAAGCAACGACTTATCGAAGCAGCCTTCGATGATAGTTACTTTTTTAATAAATAATACTTTTGAATTGGTTTTTTAAATTAAAAAGTGGAATCCGGCGGTTGTCGGATTCCACTGATATCGTATTTTTTTTCGAAGTTTCGCAAGTTTATCGCCACACGCCCTGAAACTTCAATTTAACGCAAGAACTTTCCGGTAAGGCTTGCCTTGCAGGCAGCTACTTCTTCCGGAGTTCCGGCTACAACGAGATTGCCGCCTTTATCGCCGCCTTCAGGACCGAGGTCGATGATATAGTCGGCACACTTGATGACATCCAGATTGTGCTCAATCACTACCAGCGAATGGCCCCTTTCTATCAGGGCATTGAAGGCATGGAGCAGGCGCTTGATGTCGTGGAAGTGAAGACCCGTGGTAGGCTCGTCGAAGATGAAAAGCGTAGGCTCCTGTTCCTCCTTGCCTATGAAGAAGGCGAGCTTTACACGCTGATTCTCACCTCCCGAAAGCGAACTTGAGTTCTGACCGAGCTTGATATAACCCAGACCCACATCCTGAAGCGGCTTCAGGCGGTTTACGATGATGCGGCAGTTGTCGAAGTCGCCCTCGTTGCGCTGCAACTTTTCATCGCTGAAGAACTCAATGGCCTCGTTTACCGTCATGTTCAGCACATCATTGACGTCTTTTCCACCATAGCGAACCTCCAGGATATCGTGCTTGAACCGCTTGCCCTTACAAGCCTCGCAGGTCAGCGTGAGGTCTGCCATAAACTGCATCTCGATGGTAACATATCCCGCACCCTTACATTCCTCGCATCTTCCGCCTTCGGTATTGAAAGAGAAGTACTGCGGCGTGAATCCCATCTGCTTAGCCAGTGGCTGGTTGGCAAAGAGGGCACGTATCGCATCGTATGCCTTCAGATAAGTGGCAGGGTTGCTGCGGGTACTCTTTCCGATAGGGTTCTGGTCAACAAACTCTACATGATGGATGCTCTTCCAGTCGCCTTCCATCGATGCATATTCGCCTGGGGCATCTGCTACGAGGTCCAGACGGCGACGCATGGCAGGATAGAGGATTCCCTTGATGAGCGAACTCTTGCCTGAGCCTGATACACCGGTTACACAGGTGAATACGTTGAGCGGTATCTTAACGTCGATGCCGCGCAGATTGTTCATCCGGGCTCCCTTGATTTCGATATACTGGTTCCAGGCACGGTGGCTCGTTGGCGCCTTTATCTCCTCGTTGTGGGTAAGGTACTTGATGGTATAACTCTCCGGATATTCAGCCAGCAGCTTTTCCTGTTCGGCCTTGTTGGTGGTTGAATATTCTGATGACGGACCGGCGTAGACCACTCTTCCGCCCAGTCTGCCGGCATCGGGACCGATATCGATGAGATAGTCGGCTGCTCGCATAATCTCTTCGTCGTGTTCTACCACAACCACCGTATTGCCCAGTTGCTGCAGTTCTTTCAGCACCTTAATCAGTCGGGCGGTATCGCGGCTATGGAGTCCGATACTAGGTTCGTCGAGGATATATACGCTACCCACGAGCGATGAGCCCAGGTTGGTGGTCAGGTTGATGCGCTGACTCTCACCGCCGGAGAGGGTGTTGGAGAGTCGGTTGAGCGTAAGATAACCCAGACCAACATCCAGGAGGAACTGCAGGCGGTGGGTGATTTCGGTGAGCAGACGCTTGCTGATTTCCTTCTCATGCTCAGAGAGTTCCAGTTTCTTGAACCATTCGCTCAGGTTCACAATCGACATCTCAACCAGTTCGGTGATGCTCTTTCCGCCAATCTTCACATAGTTGGCTTCCTTCTTGAGTCGGGTACCATGGCAGTCAGGACAAATCGTCTTTCCACGGAATCGGCTCAGCATCACGCGGTATTGTATCTTGTACTGGTTCTCCTTTACCATTCTGAAGAACTCATCGATGCTCACCCTTTCCTGCTGTTTACGTTTCTTCTCGCCAGGCAGACCGTGCCACAGCCAGTCCTTCTGCTGCTGAGTCAGTTCGAAGTAAGGCTTGAAGATAGGGAAGTCGTATTCTGCAGCTCTGCGGATGAATTCCTTGAGCCACATACCCATCTTTTCGCCTCGCCAGCAAACCACACATCCGTCATATACGCTCATCGAAGTGTTCGGGATGACGAGTTTCTCATCGATGCCTATTATGCTGCCGAAACCTTCGCAGGTAGGGCAGGCTCCAAGAGGAGAGTTGAAGGCAAACATATTGTCGGTAGGCTCTTCAAACTGCATGCCGTCAGCTTCGAACCGGGTAGAGAAGTCGTAGCAGATATTGCTTGGCAGGAAGACGAGGCGGCAGGCTCCATCGCCCTCATAGAAGGCAGTTTCAGCAGAATCCATCAGTCGGCTGATATCATCCTTCTCATCGCTTACCGAAGCACGGTCGATGACCAGGAAGATTTCTTCATCCTTCTGCTGCATTCTCTTTCTCAGTTTATCGCCGCTTACTTCCAGCAGTTCCTTATCCGCCTGCTCCATGAAGTCTTCTATGCGCACGAATTCACCTTTTATATATATACGCGCGTAACCTTCCTGGTTGTACATCTCCAGCTGTTTGCCCAGACTGCGCCCTTCGATGACGTGGATAGGGGCGAGGATGACAAACCTGGTGCCCTGGGAATACTGTCGGGTGCAGGCGAGTACATCTTCGGTAGTATGGCGTTTCACCTCCTGTCCGCTGATAGGCGAATAGGTTTTTCCGATGCGTGCGTAGAGCAGTCGCAGGTATTCGTAGATTTCGGTGTTGGTGCCCACGGTAGATCGTGGGTTGCGCGAAATCACTTTCTGTTCGATGGCGATGGCCGGTGGCAATCCTTTGATGAAATCACATTCCGGTTTGCTCATACGTCCTAGAAACTGGCGTGCGTACGAAGAGAGCGACTCCACATAGCGGCGCTGGCCTTCAGCATATAAGGTATCAAAAGCCAACGATGATTTTCCCGATCCTGAGACACCCGTAATGGCAACAAACTTGCCCTGAGGTATCTTCACATCGATATTCTTGAGGTTGTTGGCTCTTGCCCCTTTTATTTCTATATATTTATCTTTCCCCATTTTTTTACCTTTTTACTTTTTTACCCTTTTACCCTTATTCATGGTGGTAAGGTTCACCTTTTATAATAGTACATGCGCGATAGAGCGCCTCGGTAAAGATAAGGCGCACCATCTGATGCGAGAAGGTCATCTTGGAGAGGGAGATCTTCTCATTGGCGCGGTCGTAGACAGACTGTGAAAAGCCGTAAGGACCGCCGATGACAAAGACGAGCCTGCGGGCCGTGGCCTGCTTGCGCTCTATCCATTTGGCAAACTCGATGCTTCGGAATTCCTGTCCATGTTCATCCATCAGCACCACGGTATCTGAAGGCTGGAGGAGTTTCAGAATCAGTTCTCCTTCCCGTTCCTTCTGCTGCTGTTCGCTGAGACTCTTGGTGTTCTTGAGTTCAGGAATGGTTGTTATGTTGAAAGGCATATAATGGGTGATGCGTTCAGCATAATCCTTGATGCCCGCAATGAAATGCTTGTTTACGGTCTTTCCGACCAGAATGAGTTCTGTCTTCATTTTCTTCCTATACACTTGAATTCTTCACTGAAGTTTCGCAAGTAAGCCCCACACGCCCTGAAAGGGCAGAAGCTCCTAGCCCAGGGCATCGCCCTGGGTGTTTATGGGCGCAAACCTGTCGCCCTGTAAGGGCAAAAGCTTTCAAATACCTGGCAATATACAAAGCTTTTGCCCTTACAGGGCGCCTTGCTGATTGCCATTATACCCAGGGCGATGCCCTGGGCTAGGAGCTTTTGGGCCTTCAGCCCGTACTTGAACCACATGCTAAACTTCAGTTCTTCGTTCTTCACTTCTTCTCGTCCCTGTAATATCCTGTTCCTATTCTTTTCGGATTCTTCGGGAACCAGCCTTTCTCGCAGCGTTGTCTCTGTTCGAAGAGTTCACCGATGCTCCAAAGGCATGAAGCACCTACTACGCCCAGTATGGCAGAGAAGAGCACGTTGGCAACCAGGAAGGCAGCTCCGATGCAGATGATGCCTGCAACGAGGAAAACCCACCAATAGCGAGTGCCCGTATAATATTCCGTCTTCATGACGATAGGGTGAAAGATACCTATTATTAAAAAGGTGGATACGGCGATGATGACGCCCGTGTAATATACTTCCATATTCTATTGTTTTTATATTTTGTTCATTCAACTTTGTTATCTTACCAATACAATATTGCTAAATAATAGCCTTATTCTATTTTCAATTCCATTTCAAAGTGCAAAAATACAAAAAAAACTTCATTCTTGCTTGGTTTATCAAAATTTTTATATAACTTTGTACGCAAATAGAGAAATTATGCATTGTTTTCGTGCACATCCTTCTCGATAAGAATTAATTAATAACATAATATAATCAAACTATGGCTAATAACGCAGAATTGATCAAGCAGTGTGAAGAAAGAGCACAGCAGTGGCTCACACCTGCTTTTGACGAAGAAACCCGTAAGGAAGTAAAGGCAATGCTCGACGCAGAGGACAAGTCTGCTCTCGTTGATGCATTCTATCAGAACTTGGAGTTCGGTACTGGTGGTTTGCGCGGTATCATGGGCGCAGGTACCAACCGCATGAACAAGTATATCGTTGGTATGGCTACACAGGGCTTTGCTAACTACATCCTCAAGGCTTTCCCAGGTGAGGAGAACCTTTCTGTAGTGGTAGGTCACGACTGCCGTAACAACTCCCGTCTCTTCGCTGAGACCGTAGCTGCCATCTTCTCAGCCAATGGCATCAAGGCATATCTCTTCGAGAGCCTCCGTCCTACACCAGAGATTTCTTTCGCTATCCGCGAGCTCGGTGCCAAGGCCGGTGTCAACGTAACAGCTTCTCACAACCCTAAGGAGTACAACGGTTACAAGGCTTACTGGAGTGACGGTGCTCAGGTTCTGGCTCCACACGATACAGGTATCATCGAGGAGGTAAACAAGGTTACTATCGACCAGGTGAAGTTTGAGGCTAACTGGGATAAGATCAAGATTATCGGTGGTGAGATGGATTACGACTACATGACAGCCGTTCATTCTGCTATGATTGACCAGGATGTCATCAACCGTCAGAAAGACCTCAACATCGTTTATTCAGCTATGCACGGTACAGGTCGTGTCATCGTTCCTCTCTGTCTGCGTTCTTGGGGCTTCCAGAACATCAATGTAGTTCCTGAGCAGATGGTTGTAGATGGTAACTTCCCAACAGTAGTTTCTCCTAACCCAGAGAATGCAGAGGCTATGACCCTCGGTATGAAGCTCGGTACCAAGTTGAACGCTGACCTCGTGGTTGCTACTGACCCAGATGCTGACCGTCTGGCTATCGTTTGCCGTGACGACAAGGGCGAGTGGATGATCATCAATGGTAACCAGACAGCCATGATGTTCTGCTACTACATCATCGAGAACAAGAAGAAGTTGGGCAAGTTGAAGCCAACAGACTTCCTCGTAAAGACTATCGTAACAACAGAGGTTATCGCTGAGATTGCCAAGAAGAACAACGTAGAGTTGCGCGACTGCTATACCGGTTTCAAGTGGATTGCACGCGAGATTGCTATCTCTGAGGGCAAGCAGCAGTACATCGGTGGTGGTGAGGAAAGCTTCGGTTTCTTGCCATACGATAAGGTACGCGATAAGGATGCTCCTGCATCTATCTGTCTGATTTGCGAGATTGCAGCATGGGCTAAGGATCAGGGCAAGACTCTCTACGACCTCCTGATGCAGATTTATGCAGAGTATGGCTTCAGCAAGGAGTTCACTGTAAACGTAGTTCGCCCAGGTAAGACCGGTGCTGACGAGATTAAGCAGATGATGGCAGACTTCCGTGCCAACCCTCCAAAGGAGTTGGGTGGCAGCAAGGTGGTAACCTGGAAGGACTATCAGTCTTTGGAGGTTAAGCATGCTGACGGCAGCGTAGAGAAGCTCGATATGCCTGCTACAAGCAATGTACTCCAGTGGTTCTGCGATGACAACACCAAGGTAAGTGTCCGTCCATCAGGTACAGAGCCTAAGATTAAGTTCTATATTGAGGTTAAAGATCCTTCATTCAAGTGCGCTGGCTGCTACAACCGCTGCACAGCTGCTGCAATGGATAAGATTGAGGCTATCAAGAAGAGCCTGAAGTTGGATTAATTTCATAGGAAATCATATCATGGCGCTCCGGTAATTATTGCCGGAGCGCTTTTCGTTTCAGTAGCCGTTTATTCTTCTCGAAATAGGGTAGCAAGTTACCCTCATTATCATGTTTTTATAGAAAAAAAGCAAAAAGACTTGCATATTTTCTGATTTTTATTTATCTTTGCACCCATATTACAAAATTATAACATATAATTATACTCTTATGGGAGGCATTTTCGGAACTATTTCCAAGAAAAGCTGTGTCGCTGATCTCTTTTACGGCACAGATTACAACTCACATCTCGGCACACGCCGGGGCGGTTTGGCAACCTACAGTAGTGAGAAGGGCTTCGTGCGCTCTATCCACAATCTGGAAAGTTCATACTTCAGAACGAAGTTTGAACCTACACTCAACAAGTTTGAAGGAGCTACATCGGGCATCGGCGTGATTAGCGATACAGATGCCCAGCCACTCATCATGAACTCTCATCTTGGCCGCTTTGCCATTTGCACCGTAGCTAAGATAGTAAACAAGGATGAACTTACTCAGCTTCTGCTCGAAAAGAACATGCACTTTGCAGAGATGTCTTCGGGTAGTACCAATCCTACTGAGTTGGTGGCTCTGCTCATTATTCAGGGGAAAACCTTCAGAGAAGGTATCGAAAACGTTTTCCATCACATCAAAGGTTCCTGCACCATGATGATCCTTACCGAGGATGGCATCATCTGTGCGCGTGACAGTTGGGGACGTACTCCAATCATCATCGGCAAGAAGGAAGGTGCCTATGCGGCTTCCAGCGAAACCACCTCGTTCCCTAACCTTGATTATGAAACAGCATATGAGGTAGGACCAGGCGAAATCGTGAAGATTACAGCTGATGGCATGGAGCAGATCCGACCTGCCAACAAGAAGATGCAGGTTTGCTCTTTCCTCTGGGTTTACTACGGATTCCCTACATCTACCTACGAGGGCAAGAATGTAGAGGAGGCGCGTTTTACCAACGGCTTCAATCTCGCCAAGACCGATGATGTGGAGGTAGACTGCTGTAGCGGTATTCCTGATTCAGGTACGGGTATGGCGATGGGTTATGCTGCCGGCAAGGGTGTGCCTTATCAGCGTTGTATTGCCAAGTATACGCCTACATGGCCTCGCAGTTTTACTCCTAGCAACCAGAGCATGCGTTCACTGGTAGCCAAGATGAAGCTGATTCCTAACAAGGCGATGCTCAAGGGCAAGCGTGTGTTATTCTGTGATGACAGTATCGTTCGTGGTACCCAGCTTCGCGATAACGTGAAGGTGCTTTTCGACCAGGCAGGCTTGAAGGAGTGCCACATGCGTATTGCGTGTCCTCCATTGGTATATGGTTGTCCGTTCATCAACTTCACTTCTTCAAAGAGTGATATGGAGCTGATTACCCGTCGCATCATCGAGAAGTTTGAGGGCGATGCCAACAAGAATCTTGAGAAATACGCTACCACCGGTTCTCCTGAGTATCAGAAGATGGTAGATGAAATTGCCAGCCAGTTGGGCTTGACTTCCCTGAAGTTCAACACCATCGAGCAGCTGGTAGAGGCTATCGGTCTTCCAAAGTGCCAGGTATGTACCCATTGCTTTGATGGCAGCAGTGCATATACTCTGAATGAGTTTGCTGATGAAGACTAAAATAAGAATATAAGTTCTTGATAGATAATAAGATAGGTCTAGCGACCCCGCAAAACGCGGTGTAGCTAGACCTATTTTCTTTTATTTTATTTCTCGGCAAAATCATCTTTTGCATAAAATGTATTATTTTGCATAGAACGTAAACTTGTTCTTGTAATCTCTGTTCACGCAGATGGTTGCCTTGCGCTGGGAGAGATTGTATACCACCGACCACTGGGTATGGCTCGTTGGATTGCCTGGAGTTTCTGCCTGACTCACACCATTGAGCAGATTCATGGCTCCTTCCTCTGACAACTGGTTACTGTTCTGCTTGATGACGAATTCCATCATGTCGTAGCGGGTCTTGCCGTGGTTCGAGAGTTTCGGACCTTTATCTGAACATGCCATGGTTTCAGATACATAGAAGTTGCTGGCATAGCGCTTTTCTATCACCTCGCGGGTGTTTGGCAATACGTCAGGATATTTGAAATGAGTCTTTCCGTCTTCACCCGTATATTCATCGTCGATGTAAATCTTGCTTTGGTGATCCTTGTCATATACGAATTCTACGATGGCATAACGGCCCGTGGCATCTGCCATGTAGAAATGATAGTTGCCGTCATTATCCGGTATCCAGAGGTCATATCCGTCCAGAATCTTGAGAGCTTCATCTACAGTTCTTGCATGATCCAGCATCATGCGTAAGGCCAGGGTTGTAGTCAGTTTCTTGCCCGTGCTTGCCTGCTGGGTTGGCTTGCCGTCGAGATGGAGTACGGATACGGCAAAGCCTGCCTCGTTCATGCCGTCCATCAGAAGATATGGGAATGCCATGATATAGGAAAGGTCTTGCGTCTTATGTTTCTCAAACTGTTCCTTGTTATATAGGATGTAATGCCAGAGATCCTGCCGGTAACCTATCCAGTAGGCATCCACCATGCTGATGGATTTCAGTCCACCTTCTGGAGCCGTGCGAACCAGGGCTGCTGCAATCGGTTCATTATCGTGAGAATAGTCAAAGTTGCGCCCCATCAGATAATCACCAGTATCTGGTGTCGTAACAGCAAAGGCACTGCAGCCGGCATCCAGCTTGACTCTTGTCTTGAGCCAGGATGGTGTTTTGTCGCAGAGGGTTTTCAATACGGCACCAATCAGTTGGGTGTTGTCGGTAAGATTATAGCCTGATATGGTAGGGAGTTTGTAATCCTCCGTATAGTCAAGATAGAAGAATCTTCCGTCTTTCAAGTCCTGGATAGACCGGACCATCTCCAGTTTCTTGGCATCGGTCAGCAGACTGGCTGGTACGTCCTGATAGTGCGCTTTATTGTTTACTTCTGGGCTGTCATCATCGCTGCATGAAGATAGCAGAAACATACAGAATGTGATGCTGAAACTTAAGCATAAAAACAGAAACCATTGTATGTGCTTACTGTTGAAAGTGATATTCTTTTTCATACGTAATTAGTATTAAATGATTGATAAATGATTTGAATTTTCAAATGCAAAAGTAATGGAAAACCACTCTCGGTAGGGAAAAAAGTACACTGAAAAATGCTGATTTTTCTGGAATTATAAAAAAATATCCCTCAAAATACATCAAAACCAATCTTTTTTATTATTTTTGCAAGAAGAAAAAGCGATTCGTCTGTCTGTGCAAAATGATTCGTCAGTCAGGGCAAACCTGCCTCATCTGTCAATACGAAATAATTTATCTATCCATTATGAATATGAAAGAAAAGAACGCAAAGAAATCTAAGATACATCAGTTAGGATTCTGTTTCCTGAAGAGAGAATCTAATTACTTGGACCGCCAACGTCAAGCTATCCTTGTGTGTTTCTCCGTGATGCTCTCTTTGGGCATCCTGTCAAATATCCTGGGCTTTTCTGGAGCCTTTGATCCGTTTTTTACCGTGTCTAACATCGTTTTTCTGATAGTCGTGTTATCCTCCTTCATGGCTTATCTCTTCGGGAAAATCCCAATGGTGAGGGCAATCGTTTGTATCGCTATCGCCACCCAGTGCTTTATCGGAGCCGATATCCTCTACAGTGCCTTTATGCCTACGCTGAAAGATAACAGAATGGTGATTCTCATCAATATGCTTATCCTTTCAGGCAACATGTTTTTCTCGCTGGCGGCTTATCAGGCGCGTCTCACACGCTGGCTGGTGGGAATAGCTTTTGGGGTTTATATATTGAGTGTGATTGTAACGGGGGATGAATCGCTCATGGATTATTTCTTCATGATGATGCTCATATTGCTTTTTATCAGCGTGCTGAGTCTGGCTGTTGCCAGAAACGGTGAGTATCTTGTCAATGCGAACAGAACGTTGCAGCGTGATGAGGAAGAACTGCTCCAGGTGCTGAAGATAAACAAAAAGCAGATTAAGGCATACGTGGCTCTGGCGAAGGAAAGGCATGATGTTAAACTTACCGCGCATTTGCTGGATCTTCTGGGTGAGGCTTCGCAGAAGAATGTCATAGACAATGTGATGCAATATCTCCAGACCCGCGAATTGAGCAAACAGAACATAGAACGCGTCTTTCCCGAGTTGAGTGCCTCTGAACAGGAAATCTGTTACCTTATCCTGCAGAACAGAAAGTTGAGTGAGATTTGCACGCTGCTCAACAAGTCGGAATCGAACATCACTACCCAGCGGGCCAACATCAGAAAGAAGTTGGGAATGGGCTCAGCTGATAACCTGATGAAGGTTCTGGAGAAGCGCATAGCTGAAAGCCAGTAGGCCGATGAGGCTGATACTGAACCATATCCTGTTATTTTCGGAAATTTTGAACATATTGTGATAAGATGTGAATAGTCATTTATCACCGAAAAGCCGTACCTTTGCACCCAGATAATAAATGAAACGTAAATCAATAGAAATCATTAAGAAAAAATGAAGAAAATAATCATCTTATGTTTCGCGCTCGGAGCTTTCCATACTCTTGGCGCACAGGAGACGCTTACGCTCAGCCAGTGCCTGCAGATGGCAGTGGATAACAACCTGTCGCTCCAGAGCAGCCGAAACGAAATAGCTAAGGGAAAGTACGCTATCAGCGAAAATCAGGCTAAACTCTATCCGCAAATCAATGCGGTGGCACAGCTCAACGACAACTTTACGCCGCCTGTTTCGGTTACCGACGGCTCGGCTTACGGCAAGCCTTATAATGTAACCAAGACGTTGCAGTATAATGCATCGGCGGGTGTACAATTGCAGATGCCACTGTATAACCAGATGATTCTTACCGCCATCGACATCACCAAGATTGCCGATAAACTCAACCAACTCTCTTATGAGAAGGCGCGTGAAGACCTCATCGTGCAGACTGCCAAGATGTATTACATGGCGCAGAACACATCTGAGCAGATTCGTCTGACGGATGACAATATCAAGCGACTGGTAGAACTCAGAAACATCACCCAGGCATTCTATGATAACCAGATGAGTCTGGAGGTAGATCTGAAGCGAGTGAATCTCAATATCGAGAACCTCACCGTGCAGCGCGATAACGCCATCGCCATGCTCGAACAGCAGTATACCATGCTCAAGTATGTGATAGATTATCCTGCCGAGAAGGAGATGAAGGTGACAGCCGTAGATCCAGGAAAGATAGAGTTGGTGAAGGCTGACGGACTGGATACGGGACTCTACGAACTCCAGTTGCTGGAACAGAAGAAACTGCTCACCCAGAAGCAGACCAAACTAGCCAAGGACGGTTATCTGCCATCGCTCTCCCTGACCGGAAATCTGATGTATTCTGCCTTTACCGATAGGATAGATCACTGGATTCATTCGGGCGAATCAAACCACTGGTATGGTTCCAACGGTCTGGGCATCCAGCTGCGAGTGCCTGTATTCGATGGTTTTGAAAAGCGTTCTAAAATCAGAAAGGCGAAGATAGAGGAGGAGAATGCACGCATCGGTTACGAGGACGCCCTGAAGGGACTGCAGGCAAACTATATGAATGCGGTGAGCGAGGTGAACAACAGTCAGCGCAACTACAAGAAGCAGTTTGATAATTATACCATGGCGCAGGATGTTTACAACGTAACAGCCGACCAGTATAAGGAGGGTGTGGCTTCGATGACAGCGGTGCTGCAGGACGAGATGCGCATGAGTGAGGCGATGAACAATTATCTCACAGCCTACTATCGCTACAAGGTTGCCAATCTCTCGCTGCTCAAGCTGACTGGACAGCTCAACCAGATTTCGGTTGCTAAATAACGGAGAAGAATAAATCATTAAAAAATAAAATATAAACAGGAAAACGGGATGTAAAAAACTTTACTTCATATTCCCTGATTCCAAATTACAATATAACTATGGAACAGAACGAAAATAAAAATGTAGAAACAGCAGAGGCTACACAGGTATCTCACGAAGAAACCAGGAAGAAACTCAAGAAGCAGCGCGTAAGACAGATTATCGCCAGTCTGATAGGTGTTGCCATCCTGGCTTTCGGACTCTGGAAAATCGTATGCCTCTTCCTCGATTATAACTCTAACGAAACGAGCAATGATGCTCAGATAGAGCAATATATCTCACCGGTTAATCTCCGTGCATCCGGCTATATCGCCAAGGTATGCTTCAGAGAACATCAGGAAGTACACAAGGGAGATACCCTCCTTGTGCTCGACGACCGGGAGTATCGTATCCGTCTGATGGAGGCTGAAGCAGCCCTCAAGGATGCCAAGGCAGGAGCCAATGTCATCAACGCTACAGAGCAGACCACCGAGACATCCGCTTCTATCTATCAGGCATCTATCGATGAAATAAATGTACGACTTGCCAAACTTGCCAAGGACTGCGAACGCTATCGCAACCTGGTAGAAAAGAAGGCGGCTACTCCTATCCAACTCGAACAGTTGGAGGTAGAATATGCAGCCACCAAGAAGAAACTCGAAGGGGTAAAGAAGCAGCAGGCTGCTGCCTATAAGGGCGTAAACGAGGTAACTACCCGCAAGCAGAATGTGGCTGCCTCCATCGAGCGTGCCGAGGCTGCCGTAGAGATGGCAAAGCTGAACCTCTCTTACTGTGTGGTTGTGGCCCCTTGTGATGGTAAACTGGGTCGCCGCTCTATCGAGGAGGGACAGATGGTAAATGCAGGAACCACCATTACCTACATCATTCCAACCAACAACAAATGGGTGATTGCCAACTATAAGGAAACCCAGATAGAGAATCTCTATGTAGGACAGAAGGTGCGTATGACCGTAGATGCCATCAGTAACAAGGAGTTTGAGGGTACGGTGACCGCCATTTCTGGTGCTACCGGTTCGAAATATTCGCTGGTACCTACCGACAATTCGGCTGGCAACTTTGTCAAGATTCAGCAGCGTGTGCCTGTAAGAATCGATTTCAACAACCTCAGCAAAGAGGATAATGAGCATCTTGCTGCCGGCATGATGGTGGTTGTCAAGGCTGAGAGAAAGTAAAAAACAGCTAGATGGAAATGAAGTAATATATGGAAGAAGAATATAAGAATTATCCGTTTTATGATTGGGTGCCCAAACCGCTCGGCATCATCTTCATGATCATCCTCTTCGTGCCGATGATTACGATGAGTGGCGTCTATTCTGCCAACAGCGGCGAGATGATGAGCGGACTCGGCATCCAGTCGGAATACATCGCTTTTGCGGGCTTCTGCACCTCGATAGGAATGGCGGCTTTCTCGCCGTTCTTCTATGATCTGGTGTGCATCCGTAGAGAGAAGATGATGTGTATCGTGGGCTTCTCCATTCTCTTTATCCTCAGTTTCGTGTGTGCCCAGACCGACTCGCTGTTTATACTCGGACTGTGCAGTCTGCTGATGGGTTTTGTCCGTCAGACGCTGCTGATGGCGCATCTCTTTGTGCTCATCAGATATGGTTTCGGAATAGAGGCTACGAGGAATATCACTCCGGGATGCGAGCCTACTACCGAGGAAGCATGGGATGCGGTAGATTCGGAGAAGATGGTGTCGCAGCCGGTTATCTATCTCTTCTTCATGATTATCGGACAGTTGGGAACCTGGCTTACGGCATGGCTTGCCTATGCCTATGAGTGGCAGTATGTTTATCATTTCATGATGGCATTCATGCTGGCAGGCATCATTATCGTGTTCTTCACCATGCCTTATCATAAGTATCCGATGCCTAAGTTCCCGATAACGATGTCGAAGTTTGGCAATGTTACGGTGTTCAGCATCATGCTCTGTTCGTTTGCTTATGTCATGGTCTTCGGCAAGACGCTCGACTGGTTTGATGATCCTACCATCCGTTTCTCTTCGGTGGTCTGTCTTATCTTTACCGCTCTGTTCATCTATCTGGAGAAGACGAGGCGTTCACCTTATTTCATCATGGAGGTGTTTCAGCTCAGGGTCATCAACTACGGCATCCTGCTCTTCTTCCTGCTGATGGTCTGCAATTCGAGTGCCATGTTTGTCAACGTGTTCACCAATGTGAGCATGAAGATAGATAACTGGCAGAACGCCACGCTAGGCAACTGGGTGATGGTGGGCTACACCGTGGGACTGATATTCGCAGTCATTGCCCGAGCCAAGAATGTTCACCTGAAGTGGATGTACTGTCTGGGCTTCCTCTTTATCGGAGCCTATGCGCTATACATGTATTTCGAGGTACAGAACGACGGCATGTATGAGCGTATGAAATGGCCTATCATCATCCGTTCTACGGGAATGATGCTGCTCTATTCGCTCATCTCCACGATAGCCAACCAACGCATGCCTTACCGCTTCATGTCAACCTGGGTTTGCATCATGCTTACCGTTCGTATGGTCATTGCCCCTTGCATCGGCTCTGCGCTCTATACCAATGTGCTTCAGCACAGACAGCAGTATTATGTAACCCGCTTTGCCCAGGATTACGACCGCACGAGCATCGAGACGGCGAAGACTTACGACCAGACGGTGAGAGGCATGCAATATCAGGGCAAGAGTGTAACCGAGGCACAGAACATGGCTGCCATGAGTACGAAGGGAAAGGTACAGGTACAGGCTACGCTGGTGAGTATCAAGGAGATGGCAGGCTGGACCTTCTACGGCTGTCTGCTGTGTGCCGGACTGATGCTCGTTCTCCCTTGGCGCAAGCGCAATATCGGGGAACTGACGCGTGAGTATCTGCTGAAGAATGTAGATGTGAAATCCCTGGGAAGAAGGTAGGGGAGTGCTAAAATATCATAAAAGATACAGGCTGCTCATCTGATGAATGGATATTTTTGTTATCTTCGCAGTTAAATCTGAAGATAACAGACCCATATTCATCATGAAAATAACAGATAATATCATCATATATGAGGCTCATGAGTTTCCTCAGCTGTTGATGCAGCCTTTCTACTCCGACTATGTCGGAATCGTAATCTGTCATCAGGGGATGTTCCGTTTCTGTGTAGACGGAACATCCTTTGTTGCATCTGAGGGTGAGACCGTTTTCCTCTCCAAAGGAGTGATGTTTCATGTGCAGGAAACGGGCAAGAACCTTAAATATACCCTTCTTTTTTACCGTGCTGAACAGATTCGTCACATGTTGGGCAATACCGTGGTTACCATGCGTCTTTATGCTACGATTTATCCCAAACCCTGCCATGTCAGGACGACGGGCTATGAGGATATGCTTACTTCCTATGCCCTGATGCTGAGGAAACTGGAGCTGGAAAAAGAGAAGAGTGGTGAACTGGATGCCTATTGTGTGCATGAGCAGAAACTGTTGCTGATGGCAGTTACCTACCGTTTGTGCAGCATCTTCTCGGCATCGTTCAAGGCTGCCGGCAAGGAGATGGAACGGAAGATTGCCATCTTTGAGTCGCTGGTGCTGCTGATAGAGAAGAACTATATGCGTGAGCGCAGTGTGGCTTTCTATGCAGACGAACTCTGTCTTACACCGAAATATCTGTCGGTACTGGTCAAGTCGGTTTGCGGTCAGACGGTCCAGCAGTTGCTTTTCAAGGCGATGATCCGTCGCAGTATCTATCTGATGAAGAACACCACGAAGACGATACAGCAGATAGCCAATGAACTCAGTTTTCCCAATGCTTCAGCCTTCGGAACCTTCTTCAAGAAACATACCGGTCTGTCGCCTAAGCATTACCGTAATTGGGAAGAGGGGAATGAACCGCCTTCTTTCAAATAAAGATTTCATCCTATACCTATAAAATAAAAAAGGGACAGAGGACTCGTTCTGTCCCCTGTCCCGAAACTGTGATATAACTAAAACAACTGAGCGAAAGCTTCGGCTGTCTTTCCTGTATAGGTCTTCATCTCTGTAACCGGCTTGTAACCGAAATCCTTGAAGGCAAGGAGCTGTGTGGCAACAAACTGGTGGTCATCAGAGATGCAAGCCTGTAACTTCATATTACCCATGCTGATGGCAGAAACAGGGAATTTGCTGATCGCTGTTTCTACATCCTTTGGGGCTGCGCTGAGGATGTTCTCAAGCTTTCTTCCATCCTCTGCAGAATATTCTTTCTCTTTTATCTTAATCACACTGTTGGTAGGTTGATAGATGAGCTTAACAGTCAAACCCATGAAACCTTTCTTTACCTGTACATCCTGGAGTGCCAAAACATCAGCACCCATCTCTAAATGATTAATCTTTGCCATAATTTTATACTGTTATTTGCTTATTCTTAATTCTTGAAAAATAATATATATTGAACTGTTTTTTGTTTTGAATAGGGGTGTAACCAGTCTTATCGCAAATCTTAGGAAAGATGCGATAAACCTATATGAAATTTTAAAAAGAGAAAAGAATAAGCACTAACAGAGCAGACGCCGCAGGCAAATGACATAATACTTGCTGGCGACATCAAAGTGGATTGGGGCAGTTTCCTGTCGGAAAGGCTCCATGCCACCTTCTATAGCTGATAAAAGGGATGATAAATAACGGATTCTATTTGTAAGCAATCTGCTGGCAGTCTGACTGTTGTGCATGTTGCCACTTGGCAATAAGCGCTGCGGACGGCTGCTACAGATGCGGTAAGCAAGCTGTGAAGCGTTTTCAAGCTGTGCCTCAGGCTGGCTCTTGTCATACTCAACCTTTGTCAAACCATCTTTCTTATGGCTTGCATCTTCGGTATAAGAATCCTCGGGAGTAAAAGAAATAGAGGCAGCAGATACCTCTCCATAGCCTGAGAAGACCATGGACACCAGAAAAAGGATGTATAGTATCAACTGCCTCATATTAAATATATTATGGTGTCAGGATGAACTCCCGACACCGGGGATGATTAATAGCTTCTTGCGATGATGACACGGGCTACGGCTGGCTTGCCGCTTACCATATCTACACCTGGAGTCTGCTCGTAAGCGAAAGGCACGCAGCGGATGGTAGCCTGAGTCTCCTCCTTGATCTTAGCCTCGGTCTCGGCTGTACCGTCCCAATGGCAGAGGAAGAAACCACCGTTCTTCACACGCTCCTTGAACTCCTCGTAGTTGTCGCACTCATAAACGTGAGCATCACGGTAAGCACGAGCCTTCTCGAAGATATTCTTCTGGATGTCTTCCAACATATTCTTTACGCGCTCAACGATACCGTCGAAGCTTACGTTCTCCTTCTCCAAGGTATCACGACGCATAATCTCGATGGTGTTGTTCTCCAAGTCACGGCCACCCATAGCGAGACGTACAGGAACACCCTTCAACTCATAGTCAGCGAACTTGAAGCCAGGACGCTTGGCAGGGTTGTCATCATACTTCACGGTGATGCCCAACTCGCGGAGCTGGTCGATGACAGGCTGCAACTTAGCAGTAATCTGAGCCAACTGCTCGTCGCCCTTGTTGATAGGAACGATAACCACCTGGATAGGAGCCAGCTTTGGAGGCAATACCAGACCGTTATCATCGCTGTGAACCATGATGAGGGCACCCATCAGTCGGGTAGAAACACCCCATGAAGTAGCCCATACATACTCAGGCTTGTTCTCCTTGTTCAAGTATGTAACATCGAAACTCTTGGCGAAGTTCTGACCCAGGAAGTGAGAAGTACCGCTCTGGAGAGCCTTGCCATCCTGCATCATTGCCTCGATGGTATAGGTGTTGAGAGCACCTGCGAAACGCTCAGTCTCACTCTTCACACCCTGCAATACAGGAACACCCATGTAGTTTTCAGCAAAATCAGCGTAAACCTTGAGCATCTCCTGAGCCTTTGCCTCAGCCTCTTCCTTAGTGGCATGAGCGGTATGACCCTCTTGCCAGAGGAACTCAGAAGTACGGAGGAACGGACGGGTACGCATCTCCCAACGCATTACGTTACACCACTGGTTGCAGAGGATAGGGAGATCACGCCATGAATGGATCCAGTTCTTATAGGTGTTCCAGATGATGGTCTCAGAAGTAGGACGGATGATGAGCTCCTCATCGAGCTTTGCGTTAGGATCCACCTCAACCTCTTTGCCATCCTCTGTAGAACGGAGGCGGTAGTGGGTAACTACGGCACACTCCTTGGCGAAACCTGCCACGTGCTCAGCCTCACGAGAGAAGAAACTCTTCGGGATGAGGAGAGGGAAGTATGCGTTCTGTACACCTGTCTGCTTAAACATCTTGTCGAGCTGCTGCTGCATCTTCTCCCAGATAGCGTAACCGTATGGTTTGATAATCATACAACCACGAACTGGTGACAACTCAGCGAGATCAGCCTTTACTACCAAATCATTGTACCACTGACTGTAGTTGTCAGCGCGCTTGGTTAAATTCTTGAGTTCTTTAGCCATATTGCTTTATTCTATTTATTTTGTTTTTTATTTCTTCTGTTATTTATATATTAAGGTATAAGCATGAGCCCCTTCATCATCTGCTGCCGGCAGTTCATCTGTCTGCAGGTGTCTGAAATCCTACTTTTAGGGATTTTCCACCCCCAAATAGGTGATTTCCTAGCTCTATTTCGACAAATACCCTTAAATTTGCATGCAAAAATACAAAAAAATATTAGAAAACTCTCCATTATGGAGAAAAAAGAGTTATCTTTGCAATTAAATAACATAAATATAGGAGATTTTAAAATGAAAAAGACTAATTTTGCAGTTGCAGGCCTCTCTTTGTGCTTGCTTTTCTCAAGTTGTGGAACCAATCAGAAGACTGGTACAGCTGTAGGTGCCGGTTCTGGTGCAGCTCTGGGTGCTATCGTTGGTGGATTGCTCAATAATAGCCATCGTGGTACAGGTGCACTTGTTGGTGCTGCTATCGGTGCAGCTGTTGGTGGCGGTGCTGGTAACCTCATCGGAAAGCACATGGATAAGGTGAAGGCTGAGGCTGAACGGGTGAAGAATGCACAGGTTGAGACTGTAACAGATGCCAATGGCTTGTCTGCTGTTAAGGTAACATTTGCTTCTGGTATCCTCTTCCCAACTAACGGTTCTACTCTCAGCAGCAGCGCAAAGACTGATTTGGCTCAGTTTGCCGGTGTATTGAAGAACAATACCGACTGCGAGGTTTCTATCCAGGGTTATACCGATGCTACAGGTAATGATGGTATCAACTTGCCTTTGAGCCAGAAGCGTGCTGAGGCAGTTTACAACTATCTCGCTTCTTGCGGTGTTACCAGCCGTCAGGTAAAGAATGTTCAGGGTTTTGGTTCTGCTAACCCTGTTGTTAATACTACTGCTGCTTGTGCCCAGAACCGTCGTGTAGAGGTTTACATGTATGCTAGTCAGGCTATGGTTAACGCAGCTAACAACGGTACATTGAAGTAATAACTTTCATGCTCCCGGAAGGGAAAAACTAAATAGATGATTTTGAAGAAAATCAAGAATATAGTAAAATGGGTGGTGGTGCTGTTTTTCAGTACCACCATTCTTGCTGTAGTGGCATATAGGTTCATTCCTGTATATGTCACTCCTCTGATGTTTATCCGATGCTTCCAGCAAGTGGCTGATGGAGAGAGTATTACCCTGCATCATCATTGGGTTTCGATGGATAAGATTTCGCCTCACATGCCAGTGGCGGTAATGGCGAGCGAAGATGCGAGATTCCTGAAGCATCACGGTTTCGACTTCAATGCCATCGAGAGTGCGGCGAAGAATAATGCACGTGGTGGAAAGGTACATGGAGCCAGTACCATCAGTCAGCAGACTGCTAAGAATGTCTTCCTGTGGCCCGGCCGTTCATGGACCCGCAAGGGATTTGAAGTCTACTTTACCTTCCTCATCGAAATGATGTGGAGCAAGCAGCGCATCATGGAGGTTTATCTCAACAGCATTGAGATGGGACCGGGTATCTATGGTGTGGATGCGGTTGCAGAATATCATTTCGACAAGAAAGCGAAAGATCTGTTTCGTGGCGAGTGTGCGCTGATAGCAGCTACACTTCCTAATCCGCGTAAATTCAGTTCGCTGCATCCTAGCGCTTATATGAAAAAGCGCCAGCGACAGATAGAACATCAGATGAGATTTATCCCTACCTTCCCTCGTGAGGGCGAAGATTTCGACCCGGGCACGGCTGTGGGAGGATATAGGGGGAAGTAATTCTGAGTTAATAGTTGATAGTTTATAGATTTTCCGGCTAAATATTGATTAATGGATTTACTGAACGACTTGAACGAAGCGCAGCGTGCTGCGGTAGAATATATTGACGGACCTTCGCTGGTGATAGCCGGTGCAGGTTCGGGTAAAACGCGTGTGCTTACTTATAAAATAGCTTATCTCCTGAGCCAGGGCATGAAACCCTGGAGCATCATGGCGCTCACCTTTACCAACAAGGCGGCAAGGGAGATGAAGGAACGTATCGGAAAACTGGTGGGAAATGATCTCGCCCAGCATCTCTATATGGGTACCTTCCACAGCATCTTCTCCCGAATCCTGAGAGCGGAGGCTGAGCATATCGGCTTCAATAACAACTTTACCATTTATGACGAAAGTGATTCGCGCTCGCTGATCAAGGCGATAGTGAAGGAGATGGGGCTGGATGATAAGAAGTATAAGCCTGCTGCCGTTCATGCCAAGATTTCGATGGCGAAGAACAACCTGATGAGTGCTGCGGCTTATGAGAGCGATGCGGCTATCTTCGAGCAGAACAAGCGTGCGCAGATGCCTGAGGTTGGTAAGATTTTCGTGGCTTACGTGCAGCGCTGCAAGCAGGCTAATGCCATGGATTTCGATGATTTGCTGACGCTTACCTATCAGCTCTTCAGGGAACATGAGGATATTCGCCACAAATATGCCGCCCGCTTCGATTATGTCCTGGTGGATGAGTATCAGGATACCAATCACGTTCAGATGTCTATCGTCATGCAACTCTGTCAGGAGAAGCAGCGTGTTTGTGCCGTGGGTGATGACTCGCAGAGTATCTATAGTTTCCGTGGTGCCAATATCGATAATATTCTCAACTATCAGCGCCAGTTTCAGGGTACGCGTCTCTTCAAACTGGAACAGAACTACCGCTCTACCCAGACCATCGTTGAGGCGGCTAACAGTCTGATCAAGCATAACCGCAACCAGATTCCTAAGGATGTGTTCAGCGAGAATGCGAAGGGTGAGAAGATTCAGTATAAGCCTGCTTACAGCGACAAGGAAGAGGCGGCGATTGTGGCGAAGGACGTGAAGCGTATCCGGCGCGAGGATGGATGCCAGTATAGTGATTTTGCCATTCTCTACCGCACCAATGCCCAGAGCCGCAGCTTCGAGGAGGAGTTCAGAAAGCAGGGTATTCCTTATCGCATTTATGGCGGACTGAGTTTCTACCAGCGCAAGGAAATTAAGGATATTATTGCTTATTTCCGTCTGGTGGCGAATCCGGATGATGAAGAGGCTATCAAGCGTATCATCAACTATCCGGCACGAGGAATAGGGGCTACTACGGTGATGAAGATTGCTGACTGTGCCCATCAGAATCAGGTGAGTTTCTGGGAGGTAATCGGTGCCCCTGAGCGGTATGGACTGGCGGTTACCAAGGGTACGATGAACAAGCTGGAAACCTTCAGATTGCTGATTTCTTCGTTTATCGAACGGGCTCAAACTACAGATGTCTATGAATTGGGTGACGCTATCATCAAGGAGAGTGGTATCAGTCTGGATATTATGTCGGGTAAGCAGCCAGATGATCGCGCACGTCAGGAGAATCTGGAGGAATTCTTGAGCGGTATGTCGGCTTTTGTGGAGGAACGCCGTGAAGAGGGAAGGTTTGACGAACTCTTCCTGAAGGATTATCTGCAGGATGTGGCACTGCTTACCGATGCTGACAGCGATGGTGATAAGGATGAACCTCGTGTTTCTCTGATGACGGTTCATGCTGCCAAGGGTCTGGAGTTTCCTACGGTCTTCGTGGTTGGTTTGGAAGAGAATATCTTCCCAAGTCCGCTTTCTGCTGCTTCGCTCCGAGAACTGGAGGAGGAACGGAGATTGCTTTACGTAGCCATTACGCGAGCTGAGAAACATTGTATCCTGACGAATGCCAAGAACCGCTGGCGATATGGCAAGATGGAGTTTGATAATCCGAGTCGGTTTATCGATGAGATTGACGGCAAGTTGATTGATAGCCAGGATGAGGCTGGTGGAAGCTTGTTTGGCTCTATGTCTGACCAGCCGGAGTGGGCGAGAGCGCAACGTCCTCGCAGACCGTGGGAGGATGCTGAACAGCCTAGATACAGTAGCAGGTATCAGAATTCCAAACCGGTAGCATCGCAGTTTGTGGCAGATCCTAAGCCTTCTCTCTTTGATGATGAACCTGAGACTTCACGTACTTCCGGTCGCTCGTCTGTTTCCGGACGCTCATCTCTCTCTGAAGGCAATTTCAAGTCTGTTAGAGCGCTGAATGCAGCTAAGCGTTATATGGAGACGCATTCTTCTCATCCTGCTTCTCGCAGTACTGGATCTTCTGCAGCATCAGTTTCTTCTTCTGCAGCTTCATCTGCTGGCAGTTCATCTTGTGGTTTGCAGGAGGGAATGAAGATAGAACATCAGCGTTTTGGACGGGGAACGGTATTGAAGATTGAAGGTACTGGTGAGAATACGAAGGCTACGGTTGAGTTCGTTCATTCTGGCACCAAACAGCTTCTGCTGAAATATGCCAAGTTTACGGTAGTAGATTAAGTTCAGTAGTCTGATTTTGCGTTTTTAATAATATATTAGGGCTCTTTAGTATGCTAAAGTACTAAAGAGTCTTAATTTTTTGTATAATTATTTGTTCTTCTTGTAACTTTTGTTCATATTTGTAGCATATTTACGAACGATATGCAAAAAACGTTTAATATTTAACTTATAAACAGAACGATTATGAAGAAATTAATGATGATGGCAGTAATTCTGCTTGCTGGTGTAGGAAGTGTAATGGCACAGAGCGATTACAAGCGCGGTATCTTTAACCATGTAGGTCTTAACGTGGGTGCAAGTACTGAGGGTATTAGTGTTGGTGTGGCTGCTCCTGTTACTAACTTCCTTGAGGTAGAAGCAGGTGTGAACATCATGCCATCTTTCAAACTGTCTGGTGATTTGGATGTAGATGTCAATACCAGTTCTTTGCCTCAAGTACCTGATTTTCAGTACCCAACCAGTGCAACCATTCATGCAGAAGGGGCATTCGACCGTACCACCTTTAATGTAAAGGCTAATCTGTATCCATTCGGTGGTGGCAGCAAGTTCTTTATCGCAGCTGGTTTGTCTATTGGTGGTGAGAAGATTGCTGAGGTTACCGGTTCTTGTGATGAACTTCGTGATTTCTCTAATAAATACTTGAAAAATAATCAAACTTTGGAGCAACAGTTCCGTAAGGCTATATCAGCCAACTTGGGTGGTTACAACTTGGAGCTCGATGAGAATTATAACCTTCAGGGCGATATCCGTTGCAAGAATGTTCGTCCATACCTCGGTTTAGGTTTCGGTCGTCTGGTTCCTAAGAACCGTATCGGTTGCCGCTTTGAGTTGGGTTGCCAGTTCATGGGTAAGCTCAAGGTTTACCAGAATGGTAACGAGATAGATATCAATAAGGCATTGGAAGATGCTGGCGAGGATGATCTCTCTAAGTTTGTAAAAGACTTGAAGGTTTATCCTGTTTTGAAGTTCTCTCTTACAGGTAGAATCTTATAATATAGATAAAGAGTTATAAAAATAGATTGGGCAAGACCATCTCTGGTCTTGCCCTTTTTGTTTCTATATACTATAAATTGAAAAAGCGTCCCCGCAGTAGCCTCACGGTCACTACGGGGACTTATATTACTAACATCTAACTTTAGCATTTTTGTTTAAACTTAAAAACAAATTCTTTATGAGAGTAATTTCTCCATTATCTATAAACATAAACCAAGTATCTCATATATTGCAAGTAACTTGTATCCTGCAAATATCTTGTATCCTTAAATGCAAGTTCTTAGAAAAGTCAACCCCATAGACCAGTATCTCTACTAATATCTTGATTATTTTTATTTTATTGCTTTTTGTCTGTTTAATATTTAATACTTTTAAGTTCACAATGCAAAGATATAAAAAAATGGGTAAACTCCAAATTAATTTTGCTTTATTTTGTATTAAATGGCTTTTATAGTACTTATGCGGCGGTTTTTAAGGATTAACCGGCAAAGTTAAGAGGGTGTATCATAAACATTCAAATGCTTTATGATACACCCTCTTTCTCAGGATTCTGAATATTTTTTCGTGTTTATAACGCTTCGTCTTCAGGACGTGGCATCTGTGTCTGGGGCTTCTGTTTCTTGCCTGACTTCATGAATAGTTTCTTCTTCTTGAGCCATGCAGCCTTGCGTATTTCGTATTCTTCGCGATGACGCTCCAAAAAATTATCTGCCATGTTTCGTTTCCTTTTTTACTTTGCGTTATGAATGCTTATTCTTCTTTAAACTTACTGTAAATCACTTTGATTCGGATCGGACCAGATGCCACCTTCTTACCAGTCTTCTCGTCTGTGGTATAATCCTTGTTAGGATCATCCGTACCCACGATGAGTCGGGTGGAAGCGAGTGACATATCGTGATTGATCTTGGAGATGACGGTAGTATAGCCCTGTGTGGTTGTGATGACGTTTACAGGAACCAGTACTACTTTATTCCAGTTTTCCCCCTTGCCCTTGTTCTTATACATGGCAGAAACCAGGTTGGCGATATTCTGGAATGTATAGGCATTCTTGTAGGTGCCGGTACTGCTGTAGCTTGCCGTATAAGAAGTACGGCTATCTGCCAACTTGCTCTTTTCGAAGAACGACTGCAAACTGTCTTTCTGAACCATCAGGATGGTGCTTGGTGTAGCAAAGTTGTATGGGTTGTCTTCGTTGTCATTGTTGAGTCGTGGGAAAGAGATGGTAGCTGTGTTGAGCGTATCCTTCTCATGACCTTTCATGATATCATCGATAGGGAGGGTAACCTCGGTGAAGATACCTGCCGGTGACTTGAGATAAGTACATTTCTTCTGATCCTGACTTGCCAACTCCTCCAAGTTCTCGGTATCGTTCTCAATCTTGTTGAGCTGCAACACCTCTTCTGTACCATCAAAACGGTTGTATCCGATTCCTACAGCAGTACTGTCTTTATTGATGGTCTTGTGACGGGTCCAGTAGAAGATAAGCTCTGTATTCCAGATCTTAGCCATGTTGCCCGTACCACCTACATTCTTGATGTAGAAGCCAGGGCAGACATTGTGCAGGAACTTGAAGTTGGTCTTGAAGTACTCAGGATGTTCTGCGTATGTTTGCATGATGTAAGAACCATAGTTCTTGTATGTCTTACCATCTTTCTCATACTTTTTATTCAAGTAAATCTTGAAGTTCTTGACATCTGATGTATTGCTCAAGTTGTAATTACTGCTCCAATGCTGGTTGTTTTCGCTTACCCAGCCTTCCTTGAAGGCATCATAATTAGAGTAATACTCCTTATCTTCTGCCATCGGCTTTGTCATCTCATAGGCTGTCACCTTCATTGGGGCGATGGTATCACCATAGCTGGCGTTGTATGAAACCAGGAGGTAGCATGAGTCTGCTTCGATAGAACCCTTGTTTGCCTGCTTGATGTAATCGAGTGTATCTACAGAGAAAGTAGGCAATACGCTCAACTGGGTCATGTAGTCGCCCTTTACATAGTTGCCGGTTTCCGGGTCTTTCATCTTTCCGATGAGTCCCATGTTGTTGCGGCTCAATACGGCACCTGCTACTATAGACTTTGTGGTAACATTGAACGCTGAGTTAGAAATGTTAATGTTGTCTATCTTATTAGTGATGCTACCACCGATTCCCTCGGTGGTGTCATCACATGCAGCGAAAGTAAGCGCTGCTATTACTAATACTGTTAAGAGTCTTAAAATTTTCATTATCCTTGTATGTATGTGTCTCTGTTGTCGGAATTTTATTCTGCGTCAGGACAAACCTTGTTGATGAAGTCTGCGTATGGCTCCTGGATATCTTCTCCCGGATAAGCCAGTACAGGCTTGTTCTTCTCCTTCGCATAATCAAAGAGAATCTGGTTAGCTTCTTCTTCACCTTCTACCACACCGTCGCTATAGTCGATGGCGAGTTTGCCGAGCTCAATGAAGTTGAAGTCGTCCTGATAGCTGTCGAGCAGTTCAGACTTGGCATCGCGGAAGGCAACGCAACGTTTGAAGTTGGTACCCAGTTCACCCTTGAGTTCGTTGGTATAGAGAGCGGTAATCACCTTTGATTCTGCAAATGAAGGCTCTTCGCTGTAGACTGTCTTTACATAGAATGGCACTACTGCGCTAGCCCAACCCTGGCAGACGATTACATCAGGCTGCCAGCGGAGCTTCTTTACGGTTTCCAATACACCACGTGCAAAGAAGATAGCTCTTTCTCCGTTGTCGGCATATTCCTTTCCGTTTTCATCGGTGCCCATCTGGCGGCTCTTGAAATAGTCGTCATTATCGATGAAATAAATCTGCTGTCGTGTTGTTGGTATAGATGCAACCTTGATGATCAGCGGATGGTCTGTATCATCTATGATAAGGTTCATACCAGACAGGCGAATGACCTCGTGCAATTGTCCGCGACGCTCGTTGATGGTGCCCCACTTAGGCATGAAGGTGCGGATCTCAAAACCTGCTTCCTGCATCTTCTGAGGCAGTTCGCGTCCCATGATTGACATGTGAGACTCGGCTACGTATGGGTCGATCTCCTGATTGATAAATAATACTTTTTTTGCCATAAAATTTAAATTTTATTCTTACGAATTACGTGCAAAGGTACAAAAAAAACTTCAAATAGGGGCATTTTTTCTCCGAAATTCATTATTTTCGGCAATAATTCGCATATTTTTAGGTTTTTTCTTTCTCATTTGAGAAAAAAGTTGTTATTTTGCACCCGAAAACAGATTATGACGATGAAAGTATTCAATAAGATTGTTGACCTCCAGAACGAACTCTTCATGTGTCGTAAGGAGGGAAAGGAAATCGGCCTTGTGCCAACTATGGGTGCGCTGCATGAGGGTCACGCCTCTCTTGTTAAGCGCAGTGTGAAGGAAAATGGCGTGACTGTGGTTTCTGTGTTCCTGAATCCTACACAGTTTAATGATCAGGGTGACTTGGATCGCTATCCTCGTACCCTTGATGCTGACTGCAAGCTCTTGGAGGCTTGTGGTGCTGACTATGTGTTTGCACCATCGGTGAAGGAGATGTATCCTACACCAGATACACGCCACTTTGAGTTTCCACCTGTTTCTACCGTGATGGAGGGTGCCAAGCGCCCGGGTCATTTCAATGGTGTATGTCAGGTAGTGAGCCGTCTTTTCTATATCGTTCGACCAACTCGTGCTTATTTCGGTGAGAAGGATTGGCAGCAGATTGCTGTCATCAAGCAGCTCGTGAAGTACATCAACAGCGATGTGCAGATTGTGGAGTGCCCTATTGTCCGTGATGAGGACGGTTTGGCTAAGAGCAGCCGTAATACTTTGCTGGCTCCTGATGAGCGTGCCATTGCGCCAAACATCTATAAGGCCCTGAAGGAGAGTGTGGAGTATGCCAAGACTCATACCGTACAGGAAACTCACGATAAGGTGGTTGCCGACATCAATACTGTAGAGGGTCTGGAGGTAGAGTATTTCCAGATTGTGGATGGCGACAGCCTGCAGGATGTTTCTTCATGGGAGGATAGTGCATACGTGGTAGGTTGCATCACCGTTTATTGCGGTAAGACTCCTATCCGTCTCATCGACCATATCAAGTATAAGGGATAATTCCTCGATAGATTTCTTTATTAAGTTTAATCCGTAACAGATCAAGTAATAACAGAACAATGCAGATAGAAGTATTGAAGAGTAAGCTCCATTGTGTGACCGTAACTGAGGCTAACCTGAATTATATGGGTAGCATCACCATCGATGAGGACTTGATGGACGCTGCTAATCTGATAGCAGGCGAGAAGGTTCAGATTGTAGACAACAACAATGGTGAGCGCTTGGAGACCTATATTATCAAGGGTGAGCGTGGCAGCGGTTGTATCTGCCTGAACGGTGCTGCAGCCCGCAAGGTGCAGGTGGGCGATACCGTCATCATCATCGCTTATGCCCTGATGGACTTTGAGGAGGCTAAGACCTTCAAGCCAACCGTGGTATTCCCAAAAGAGGGAAACAGGGTTTAATATTCAATGGAAACAAAAGAAAGGGTGTGTCATGGACTTATGGCACACCCTTTCTTTTGTTTTATTACTATATAATTTAAGGTGTAATTGCGATGGGTTAAGGATAGATCTCGATATGGCTGCTGCCGGAGTTGCCATTCTTGATAATCCTTATTTGGGTGGTGATGCGCTCGCTCATCGTGTCGGTATGACTGATGACGCCCACCTTCTTGCCTTGCGAACTTTGCAGCATGGCGAGGGAGTCGATGACGGTGGCTAGGGTATCGGGGTCGAGGGTTCCGAAGCCTTCGTCGATGAACAGGTTCTCGAAGGAGATGTTGCGGGAGGATAACGCCGACAGGCCCAGGGCGAGACCCAGACTCACGATGAAGGTTTCGCCACCAGATAGGGAGGTGGTGTCTCGGATATCGTCGGCACGGTCGTGGTCGATGACTCGGATGCCCAGCGAATGCTTTACCTGCTGCAGTTCGTAACGGCTGTTGAACTTTCTGATTTCCTGGTTGGCGTGCGCTATCAGGAAACTGAGCGTATAGCATTGGGCTATCTTGCGCAGCGTCTTGCCGTCTGCTCCGATGGCATCCGTAATGGCTGTCCAGTCGTCCTTTTCCTGCGTTACGAGCTTCAGAGCCTCAGCCTTGTCACCCAACTGCTTCACGGCTTCCTTATGGTTCTGCATCCTGGCGTTGGCAGCAATCAGTTCGTTGCGCTGGCTTCTTTCCTGATACTCCTGCTGAATGGCTAGGAGAGCATCACGGCTTTGGGCAGGCTGATGTTCCAAGTGCTGCTGATGCGCCTTTTCTGCGCTCTGGTAAAGGGCGGTAGTTGAAGCCACGGCTTTCTCCTTTTCGTCCTTTTCCCGACGGATGGCGTTCCAGTCTTCAGCAGAGTGAAGCATCTCTCCGATGGTATTTCGGTCGATAAGGCTTGGTTCGATACTTCTTTCCTCGATGCCTTCCTCTTCGGAGTCTTTTCCTTCGATGCTCTTTTCTTCAAGCTGCTTGTTATATTCCTCAATCCAAAGGTCGAGTTCCTTTTCCTTCGCTTGCAGATTCTCTTTCATCGTCTTGTTCTGAGACAGCATGGTTTGATGCGAACCTTTACTGTTGGCGAGTTCCGCCTTCAGCTTGTTGATATTCTCGTTCTGGTCATCTGCTGCTTTTGTTGCTTCGTCCTTAGCTGCAGTCAGTCTTTGTTCAGCCGCATCAGGTTCTTCGCCATTCAGAATCTGCTTGTATTTCTCCTGCCATTCCTCCATTTCCTTCTTGGTACTATTCCATGCCTGAAGGGCTTTCCCGTAAGCCTCCTCCTTGCTCTTTTGCTGCGAGATAAGGTTGACGGTAAGTGCTTTCTGCTCAGCTAGTTTTGTGGTGCAGGTTGAAGTATTTTCTTGGGCTTTGTTCTGTATAGTAGAAGCCTTGCTTTCATACGCAGCTTCATCCTTCACAGCCTTATCCTTGAGTTGGGTCAGCCGTTCTATCTCTTTCTGAATCTTGTTAAACAGGCTCAGTTTGCTGCTCGCATCTTTCGCCTTGTTTTCATAGATAGGCAAGAGCGATTTCAGTTCTGCCTCTGCCTTCGGAATCTTTGGATACTGGGCGATGAGCGCCTTCCAATCCTCTTCGTAAGTTGCGATTTCTCCCGAGAGCTTTTCCTGTTGTTTCTGGAGCGTCTGTACTTCGCCATCGTTCTGTTTTCTCTCGCCGGAAAGATCCTTCTCCTCTTTCTGCTGCAGTTTCAGCAGATTCTCCTTGACTTTCAGAAGTTGAGAGAGTTCCGTGGTGGCTTCCTCAAATTGTCTGTTGTCGGTATGATAAGGATGGGTCGTGCTGCCACAGAGCGGACAAGGCTTGCCTTCGGTCAGGTTGGCACGATGAATCTCCCATTTCTCACTCACCATGAGGGTATAGGCATTTCTCAGCGTCAGGGTCTCTTGGGTCAGCGCCTCGATGGTCAACTTGCCCAGCGCTTCATCTATCTCTGCGTTTCTCTTGCCCAAGACCTGGATTCGCTCCTCATTCTTCTGCTTTTCTGTTGTGGCAGCATCGAGATGAGCCACAACCTTGATGGCTTGCTGGACGTCCTGCAGTTTCCTGTCGGCTACAGTCTTGCTGTTCTGCAGTTCCTCTATGTTCTGTCTGGCAGTCTTATTTCTTTCCTTCTCCCAAGCCTGTTCAGCAGCTTGCGTCGCTTCGTGCAGAACCTGTTTCTGCTTGGCAATCTCTTCCTTTGTCGTTTTGAGGGCAAGGTTCGCTTTCTCCGTTTCGGTTTCCCATTTTTGGATGTTTCGGGCGTTTTCCTCCACGTCTTTCAGGGCAGTTAGATTCTCTTTCTGAGCCAACTTCAATGCTTCTTTCTTTTCTTTCAGATTCGGCATAGCTGCTTCCATTTTGGTTTTCAGCGCTCTTGCTTCAGCGATGACCGGCAGCGCCTTTTCCAGCTGTTCCTGTGCCTTGCTTACTGCTTCCTTCAGACTGGCGAGAGTTTTCTCGCTTTCGCTGATGGCAGACTCTTGACTTTTGATGTTTCCTTCCGCTTTCAGAATGTTTTCTTCCTGTTCGTGGATGCTTTGCGTCTGTCGCTCTACTTCCTGCAGCTGGTTGACTGCTGGCTGTACTTCATCGTGCAACTGCAGACGGAGAATCTGGGCTTGCATCGCTTTAATGGTATCTGCTGCTTGCTCCATATCAGTCTGGTAGATAGCGATTTGTTTGATTTGCTTATCGTTTTCCTCAAACCATTGCAGGTCTTTCGAAATGGCTTGCAACTGGCTGTCGAGTTCCTTCTCAGCCTTTTCCAGGCGGTCGATTTCCTCCTTCAGTTGGGCGAGTTCTTCATCGTTCAGCAGGTTCTGTTTTACGGCTTCCACCGATGCTGCCATCTGGTTGTAGGCATCCGTCGCCTGGTCTTTCGCCTTCTTGATTTCAGTAGCGATGTTCGTATAAGTTTCTTCGCATCCGATGAGTTTTTCCAGGAGTTCGTACCGTTCGTTTTCCTTCGCCGTCAGGAAGTTGGCGAACGAGCCTTGGGCGATGAGCACGGTACGGAGAAACTGGTCGTAGTCGAGTCCGATGATGTTCGGCAGCTCGTTCCAGTCGGCAGCTTCCTCCGTTATCTCTTCGCCGTTTCTCGTGATTTTATAAAGCGCAGTCTTGGCGTTCTCGTAACGCACTCTCTGGAATCTGACGTGCCATTCTGCGCGGTAGATGCTGCCGTTGTTGGCAAGGAAGGTGAGCTTGCTGTAGCCCTCTTTCTTGCCACGTGTCAGGATGTTTCGGCTGTCGGTAGGTGCCAGACGGTTACTTTCGCTGGCATCGGCAGCTCCGAAAATCTCGATGTTCTGGTTCTTGTCGCCTTTCTTCCTGGGATAGCGAGGGGCGCGGTTGTAGAGGGCAAGGCAGATGGCGTCGAGTAGGGTAGACTTGCCACTTCCCGTCGGCCCTACGATGCTGAAGATGGTACTCTCGCCTAAGGCACCTTCTTCAAAGTTGATGACCTCGCCTCCCTGTTTGTCAAGCGAAGCGAGGTTGAGTATTTCGAGTTGTAGGAATTTCATAATGATGATGTCGTTAATAAATCGGATAACATTTTCTCCTGTCTTTCGTTCATCGGAGCGTTGTGCCTGATGGCGAAGGCTTCCTTCAGCGTGTCGAGCGGAGGACGGTTGATGATGTCTTCTATGCTGGTGATGTGCTGGGAACCCTGGATGGTGGAGAGGTCCAGTTGCGGGATGATGCGCTGGATTTTGCAGAGCACGGCATCCTTTTCGTTGACGAGTTTCTCCAGTTCCTTGATGTCATCGCTGTTCAGTTTCTCCTGTTTCACCTTCAGCATCACGTAGTCGAAATGGTCGCTCAGTTCGCCGTCAGTTCTTTCCAAGAGTTCAGAATTGATGAGCTTCTGCCATTTCTTGAAGGTCAGCTCTTCCTCATCTTCGGGCAGGATGCGGAGGGCGTGCCGAGGCTTGTATTCCAGGAAATCTACTTTCCATTCCTTGCTTTTGCCGGTTTCCTTTCCTTCCTCCTCTTCTCCGTGTTCTATGGTGATGAGGTCGATGCCGTGGGTGTAGTCTTTCTCGGCAAACGACATCGGGAGGATACTTCCCGTATATCTTGCCCAGTCGGTATTCCAGATATGTTGCCGTTTGTGGATGTGTCCGCAAGTCATATAGTCGGGATGGTCGTTCCATCCTTCCAGGTCCACTTCCTCCTGTCCGCCGATGATGATTTTCTCGCTCGCATCCTTCTTGGCGATATCCGAACCCTTGGCGTACATGTGTGCCATCATGATGCACTTCCTGCCCGGGTATTTCTTTCGAGCCTCAGCCGTCAGTTCTCTCAGAAAGTCGTTGACACCCTGCGAGTAGCTGGCGTTCTGCACCACATCGCTTCTTAGGAAAGGTACGGCGAGGATGATGACTTCTTCTCCTGCCTCGTTGGTTACGGGGATGATGAGGTCATCGAAGGAATAGATCCAATGTCCGCCGGTTTTATCATCGTCCTCGCTTTCTCCCTGCTTCCAGATTTTCCTTACGTTTCCTCTTATTTCCACGTGGTATCGGGTGAGCAGCGGACGGGGAGCCTCCAGTCGGCTGGCGGAATCGTGGTTGCCGGCGGTAATGATGACCTGCATGTTAGGGCACAGTTGGGTAGCATCGGCAAGAAACTCGTAATAAACGGTCTGTGCCGCTGCCGATGGATTTCCGTTATCAAAGATGTCTCCTGCTATGAGGAGAGCATCGGGCTTTTGTCCAGCTATCTGCTCCAGGAGCCATTTCAGGAAATGCTTGTGTTCCGGCAGACGGTCGTTGCCGTGAAACAGGTTGCCCAGGTGCCAGTCGCTGGTTGCTAATATCTTCATACTCATAAGAATGTCTAATCTTAGTTTTTTTCTTTGTCTTTTGCTTGCAATCCTTTAGCCTTTTGCTTGCAATCCTTTGACCTTTGGTTTGCAATCTGACTACAAAGTTAACACAATTATTTGGGATACGCAAAGAAATAAGCTCAAAAAACGAAGAATTATGGCCGGAAAAGTAAAGATATTCAGGAAAAGTCTTGTTTTGAGCAAGGAAAGTACGTATTTTTTATAAGTGATTGAGAATGAGATAAGTTTTTATCTCATAA
>OIWO01000436.1_pt1 | contig 47595 bp, 30 predicted proteins | sample 1587641 | NCBI WGS metagenome assembly OIWO01 (sample SAMEA3888924, study PRJEB22519) | human gut metagenome | biome: human gut; feature: human-associated habitat; material: faeces | place: Denmark | collected 2010
CGGCGACCCGCTCAGCGGTGCGGTGCGCGCGGCCATCGACGGGGCTGCCGCGCGCGGCTGCGCGTCCCCGGAGGCGCTGACCGCGCGCGCCGAGTACCTGCTCGAGCAGGCGGTGCCGGAGCCGATCATCCTGCGCGTGTTCGCGGAGATGTTCTCCCTGCCGGAATACCCCGAACTGGTGCCGGACCCGCCGGTGCGCTATGTGCAGGCGGACAGCTTCGGCGCGCTCACGCGCTGCCTTGCCTACCGGCTCTCGGGCATGCACCTGCGTCTTGTCGGCAGCAAGGGCTGCGGCAAGAACACGCTCATCCAGACGGTGGACTGGCTGCTCAACGTGCCGCAGTACCGCATGCAGGGCAATGCCGAGCTCGACAAGCTCGACCTGCTCGGCGGCCCGACGATCGAAAACGGCACCATGCGCTACCGCCTGAGCGACATGCTGCGCTATCTCGCGGCGGGCGCAGACGTCGTGCTCGACGAGGGCAACACCATCAAGCCCGAGTGTGCCGATGTGCTCCATTCGCTGACCGACGCTGCGCGTCAGATCCAGGTGCCCGGCTACGGGCTCGTGCAGATGCACCCGCACTCGGCATTCACGATCACGATGAACGAGGACTATGCCGGCACGAACTTCATGAACGAGGCGACGATCGACCGCTTTACGCCCATCCACATCGCGGAGCCGGAGAGCATCGTCGATGTGCTGCACCGCGTCGTGCCCGAGGCGGGCGCCGCCAGCCTGAATATCTGCGACTATGTCTACTGCGCCATCCGCGACCGCATCCGCAGCGCCGGCGGGCTCGAGCCGGATGCGATGACCATCCGCGGCTTCATCGATGCCCTGCGCGCAGAGCCGCTGCTGGGCCTGCGCTGGGGCCTGCTCGACAACGTGGCCTCCAAGCCGCAGGACGCCTACACCCGCCTCCAGCTGACCGAGCTCATTGAGAGCATGGTGCCGCAGGATGGACGGATTTGACGCCGCGCTGGCGCGCTACCGGGCGTTTCTCGCGCATGATCCCATCACGCCGCTGCTCCGGCGCAGTCTCGCGCTGCTTGTCCCGGGGAATATCCGTGTCGATACCGTCACGGCGGACGACAGCCTGCGCTGCACGACGGACGGCACGGCCGTCACCGTCGGCGGGGCGGAATATCTGCTGCGCGCGGATTTTGATGCCCGCCACTGGACGGCCGCGCTGCGCGTGCTGCTCGCGCGGGAGATCCAACACGACAGCAGCTCCGACCGGGACGTCTGCGCGGCGTTCGCGGCGGACGCTGGTGCGTATTTTCACGCGCATTATGCCATCGCGCCCGAGACCGGGGCGCTGCTCGGACAGCGGATATTGAATATTCTGGAGCAGGCGCGCACGGACAACATCCTCTGCCGCCGCTTTCCGGGCTACCTGCCGCTGCTGCGCTTCGTGTGCTATGCGCAGCTCGAGGCGGTCGAACCCGACAGCGCGCTTGAGGCGCTGCTCTGTGAGCTGGAGACTTTTGCGCTCACAGGCATCCCATGCCGGGACCCGGCGCTTTCTGCCGTCCGGGCGGAAGTGGAGGCGGCCATCCTCGCGCCGTCGGCCGCCGCGTGTGCGGACATTGGCCGCCGCGTCCTCGCGGCGCTCGCGCCGGAGCTGGCACGCCTGTGCAGCATCGCGGATGCCGATGTGCTCGCACGCATCGCATCGCAGCTCGTGGACTATGCCTTCAGCGAGGCGGACCGCGCCGAAGCGTTCGGCGACGGCTGCGACAGTCGCCTCCGCCTGCACAGCGAGGAGCAGGACGCGGCACACAGCGGCCCGTCTGCCGACGGGGAGGACGCGGACCTTGATAAGGGCGACAGCGCGGCCGGCGGCAGCGGCGACAACGCCGAGCGCCATGGCGACATGAGCGGCAGTCTTGCCAGCCAGGAGGTCAAGCCGAGCGGTTCGGCCGGCACCAACGGCAGAGAGGACCGCGGCCGGTCGTCCAGCGTCGGCCGCAGCGGCAATCACAGCCAGAGCGGGGCGACCGCCACCACGTCGGACACGGTGTCTGCCGCGCAGAAAGCGGCCTCCGGCGGGCCGGAGAGCCTGCGCGAAGTGCTTGGCACGGGCTGGGGCGCGCACCGCGGCTTTGCGCTCAGCGCGGCCGAGACGGACGCCATGCTCACCACGGCGGCGCAGGCGCTCACGCGCGAGCGCGCGCTCGAGCAGCAGATGCATGTTGCGACTCCGCGTGCCGCCCGGCTCGATGCCGGCGAGTGGCAGGGCTTGGCTGACCGTTACGCCGGCCTGACGTTCACGGAGACGTATATCACGCCGGGCAGCGGGCGGCTGTTGCCCGCATTTGCCGAGCGGGCGAAGGCGCTGCACCACCGGCTTGACAAGCTCCTGCGCCAGCAGCGCGAGCGCAGCGCCAGCCAGCGCACCGGCGCGCTCTCGCAGCGGGAGTTGTGGAAAGTTCCGCTCGATGCCAAGGACGTTTTTCGCCGCAAGGCGCCGCCGTCCAAACGCGAGACGGCGTTTTACCTGCTCATCGACCGCAGCGGCAGTATGGGCGCCGGCATCGGCGACGGGACTTCCAAGCTCTTCACGGCACTGGCCACGGCGGCCGTGCTCGAGGAGGCACTCAAGGGCATCGCCTATACGAAGATCGTCGCCTTTGACGGCGGCACGAATGCCGTGGAGCACTGCGTCATCAAGGATTTTGACCAGAAAGAGATCGGCAGCCGCTGCATCGACGCCATGGGGCAGATCGCCGCCGGAAACGGCAACAAGGACGGCTATTCCATCCGCGCCGCCGCGCTGGATCTGGCCAAGCGCACTGAACGCCGCAAGATCCTCATGGTGCTCTCCGACGGGCTGCCGTCCGGCTATTTCAGTGAGGCGGAGGCGATCGACGATGTGCGCACGGCCGTGCAGGCAGCGCGCCGCCGGGGCCTGCTCGTCATCCCCATCATTTACACCGCGCGCACGGACGAGAACGTGGACGCTTACCGCCGCATGTACGAAAAGAGCATGATCTTTGCCGATTCCGTGGGCATGCTCGGCGAGTTTGAGCGTCTGCTCATGAAGCTGGTGCGCTGAGCGGCGGTTCACGAGTGGAATTGCTTGACAAGCCCGACGCGGTGTGCTATGATGCTTTCTCGTTAAAAGGGAGTAGTTGCAAATGCATGGCCAACAATCTCCCGGCTCCCGCCGGTGGTCATGCGCCTATTGTGATAGGTAATGAGACTTTTAGCACATCCACATCATATTTATGATCGTGCCAAAGGTCTCTTTTTTTGTGCGATCACGAAGGAGAATGCGTTATGAACCTCGATTTTACCGGCAGTACCCTCTTTCTTGTCCTGCTGCTGTTTGCGGCGGGCCTTGTGTGCATCATCAAGGGCGGCGACATTTTTGTTGACGCTGCCACGTGGATCGCGGAGGCCTCCGGCATCCCAAAATTCATCATCGGCGCAACGGTCGTGAGCTTTGCCACGACCATGCCGGAGATGCTCGTGTCCGTGTTTTCGGCCCTCGAGGGCAACGCGGACATCGCCGTGGGCAATGCCGTCGGCTCCGTCACGGCCAATACCGGCTTGATCATGTGCCTGTCGCTGATCTGTATGGAGTGCACCATGCCGCGCCGGCAGTATGCCGTCAAGGCGGTGCTGCTGCTGGCGGCGATCGCGATCCTGTTCGGCTTCACGCGCGATGGGCAGCTGTCCATCCTCGAGAGCGTTTTGATCCTCGTCATTTTCGTGTGCTTCATCGCCGAGAGTCTCGTTGCCGCACGGCGTGAGCAGACGCTCGAAGGGCCGGAGGCCGACGAGCGCCCGAAAACGGACGGCCGGACAATCGCGCTCAACATCGGCAAGTTCGTGCTCGGCGCTGCGGCCATCGTGCTTGGCGCGCGGCTGCTGATCGACAACGGCACCGCGCTTGCGCAGATGGTTGGCGTTCCGGACGCCATCATCGGCGCGACCATGATCGCTATCGGCACCTCGCTGCCGGAGCTCGTGACGACCATCACGGCCATCCGCAAAAAGCAGTCGTCCCTGTCGGTGGGCAACATCATCGGCGCGAACATCATGGACCTCACGCTCATCATGCCGCTGTGCGCGCTCATCCTCGGCAAGCCTCTGCCGGTCGAGCGGCAGGGCATGCTGCTGGACATTCCGGCGTGTCTTGTCGTGTGCGCAGGTGCGCTCATCCCGGCGCTCGTGCAGGGCAGGTTCAAACGCTGGGTCGGCTTTTTCATCGGCGGACTGTATATCGCGTATCTTGTCATCATGTTCACGTGCTTTGGTGCGTAAAAAACCGGCGCCGGTCTCCCACGGGAGACCGGCGCTTTTTGCTGTGATATTTGCCGCAGACAGAAAAATCCCCGGGAGCCGAAGCTCTCGGGGATTTGGTGCGGGAGATGGGACTTGAACCCACACGTCTATGGTTGGACACAGGCACCTCAAGCCTGCCTGTCTACCGATTCCAGCACTCCCGCATATGCACTTTTCAAACGCATGAGTTATTATAACAGAAAAGCGCGGAATGTCAACCACAAATTTTCGACTCAGGTCGATTTTTTCATTTTGTCGTCCAGCGGTGCACTCTGCCGCAGCTCCAGCGCCAGAACGGCTGCCAGAATGATAAGCGCGGCGATGAGCGCGAGCGCGCCGTCGGCCATCGGCAGCAGGTAGCGCATGCGCAGATAGGCGTGGTAGCCGAGCAGGGACGCAAACTCGCACAGCACCGCAGGCAGCGTCAGCTGCGGCCACGCGGCTGCCAGCGCGAGCGTGAGCGCATCGGCGGCGAAGAAATATCGGTCGTGCATGTGCGGCAGGAAAAAGGGGATCGCGACCGCGAGCAGTGCCGCTGCCAGCACGAGCGCCCGGTCGGAGCAATCGTTCCGGCGCAGCCAGAACCAGACAGCCAGCAGCACGATCACGAGTGCGGCCACACCGATGCCGAGCTTTGCGGCGAGATCGGGCTCGCGCACATCCGCGACGAGCGCAAAGACGGACGAGGCGTTGTAGTTGAGCCCGGTGCCGATGCTGCCCGTCTGCTGAAACGGGATGGTCAGTGCATCCCACAATCCGCGCCCAGCGATGACGGCCGGGAGCACCATGACCACGCACGTGGCGGGGAAGGCCAGCGCGTGCCGCAGCCTGACGCGCCGCGTGAGCCAGAAGAGCAGAAACACCGGCATGACGAACACGGCCTGTAGCTTAAATGAGAACGCCGCCCCGATGCTCACGACGCCGAGCACGGGATGCCCGGCCAGCACGAGATAGACGCTCAGCACGGCGAGGGATGCGTACACGCTGTCGCACTGGCCCCAGAGCGCGCCGTTGAGCACGACCGTCGGCCAGAAGAGCACAAGAAAGAACGCCGAGAGCTTCCATGCTGCTTCGCGCCGGAACAGTCCCACGAGCTGCATGACCGACCACGCGAGCACGACGTCAAAAAAGATGCTGAACAGTTTGATCAGGTGCAGATCGGACAGGGAGCTGCCGCTGATGAGCGCCAGAAACGTCAGGTACGGTACATTATAATTTCCCACAGGCTCCCGCAGCGCGGCAAGCCCGCCGTGCGTGCGGAAGAAATCGACCCACACGGTCAGAAACTGCGTGTAGTCGCTCGTCTCATAATTCAGGCACAGCCCGCGCAGCACGAACGCCGCCGCCAGCAGCAGCGCCGCGCACAGGACGTGCGCCGGTTTCCGGAGCACACCGGCGCTCCACAGCAGCACCAGCGCCAGCCCGGCCTCGGCGGCCAGCAGCAGACAGATCCGGACATCCATGGCCATCCCTCCGAAGATACAAAAAAGCGGCAGGGCGACGCGCTCCTGCCGGCGGAAAATTCACAAAATAGTGCTTGACAACCTATGCGTTGAAATGGTAAAATATCACGCTATGTGTCTTTAGGAGCGGGAGGGACTACTCCCACAACCTACAAGCACATTTTACCGGATGCGCTGCAAAAATGCAACAGGTCAAAAAAGTATTTTACAACCCAACCGGGTGTTCACAATCTCAAAAGAAGGAGTGTTCGCCATGCCAAAGGCAGTCACCTATGGAAAAACCGAACGAATGAGCTTTGCCCGTCACGAGGAGATCCAGAGCATGCCGAATCTTCTGGAGATCCAGAAGAATTCGTACAAGTGGTTCCTCGAAGAGGGCCTGCGTGATGTGTTCAAGGATGTGGACGTCATCACCGACTACTCCGGCAACCTCGAGCTGCGCTTCGTGGATTATTCCATGGACGAGAACCCGAAGTACACCGAGGAAGAGTGCAAAGCGCGCGACGCCACGTATGCGGCACCGCTGAAGGTCAGCGTCCGCCTGCGCAACAAGGAGACCGAGGAGATCAAGGAACAGGAGATCTTCATGGGCGATTTCCCGATCATGACGCCCAGCGGCACCTTCGTCATCAACGGCGCGGAGCGTGTCATCGTCTCGCAGATCGTGCGTTCCCCCGGCGTGTACTACGATAAAAAGACCGACAAGGCCTACAACTCCACCTACGGCACGACCGTCATCCCGTACCACGGCGCCTGGCTCGAGTACGAGACGGACCTCAACGACATCTTCAACTGCCGCATCGATAAAAACCGCAAGCTGCCCGTGACCTGGTTCATCAAGGCCATGGGCGCCTACAAGGCGGACAACCCGAACACCTGGCTGTCCTGCATCCCGGACATGACGACCGGCGTCGTCACGAACGAGCAGATCAAGGAAGTGTTCGACAACGACGCGCGCATCGTCGCCACGCTCGACAAGGACACCTGCAACTCCCGCGAGGAGGCGCTCGTCGAGATCTACCGCAAGCTCCGCCCGGGCGATCCCCCGACGGTCGAGAGCTCGGAGACGCTGCTCGAGGGCCTGTTCTATGACCGCCGCCGCTACGACATTTCGAATGTCGGCCGCTATAAGTTCAATAAGAAGCTCGGTCTGCGCGGCCGCATTGCCGGCTTTGCGCTGGCGGCCCCGGTCGCCGACCCGATGACCGGTGAGATCATTGCCGAGGCGGGCGAGGTGCTCACGCGCGAGCGCGCCGAGGAGATCGCCGAGGCCGGCGTCAACGACGTCTATCTGGACGTGGACGGCAAGCCCATCCGCGTGTTCGGCAACGGCATGGTCGACATGAAGCACTATGTCGACTTCGACCCTGCCGAGCTCGGTGTCAAGGAGCTCGTGCGCGGCGTGATCCTGCGCCAGCTCATGGAGCAGTACGAGGGCGACGCGCTCAAGGAAGCCATCGAGGAGAACCTTGACCTGCTCATTCCGAAGCATATCATCGCGGACGATATGTTCGCGTCCATCAACTACCTGTGCTGCCTGGCGCACGGCATCGGCGAGCCGGACGACATCGACCACCTCGGCAACCGCCGCGTGCGCAGCGTGGGCGAGCTGCTGCAAAACCAGTTCCGCATCGGCTTCAGCCGCATGGAGCGCGTGATCCGCGAGCGCATGACGCTGCAGGATCTCGATGTGGTCACCCCGCAGTCGCTCATCAACATCCGTCCCGTGACGGCCTCCATCAAGGAATTCTTCGGCAGCAGCCCGCTGTCCCAGTTCATGGATCAGACCAACCCGCTGGCAGAGCTGACGCACAAGCGCCGTATCTCCGCCCTCGGCCCCGGTGGCCTGTCGCGTGAGCGCGCGAGCTTCGATGTTCGTGACGTGCACTACAGCCACTACGGCCGCATGTGCCCGATCGAGACACCAGAAGGCCCGAACATCGGCCTGATCAGCTACCTCGCGTCCTACGCCCGTGTGAACGAGTACGGCTTCCTCGTGACGCCGTTCCGCCGTGTGGAGAAGGGCACCTGCCGCGTGACTGACGACGTCGAGTACATGACGGCGGACGTCGAGGATCGCTACATCGTCGCACAGGCGAGCGAGCCGGTCGATGAAAACGGCTGCCTCATCAACGAGCGTATCACCTGCCGTCACCGTGACGAGATCGTCGAGGTCGACCGCGACCGCGTCGACTACATCGACATTTCCCCACGCATGATGGTCTCCATTGCGACGGCCATGATCCCGTTCCTGGAAAACGACGATGCGAACCGTGCCCTCATGGGCGCGAACATGCAGCGTCAGGCCGTGCCGCTGATGGTCACGGAGGCGCCGATCGTCGCCACCGGCATCGAGCACAAGCTGTGCGTGGACTCCGGCGTGGTCATCCTCGCCGAGGATGACGGCCTGGTCATGGCCGTCTCGGCCGACAGCGTCAAGGTGCGCTACGACAGCGGCGAGATCAAGGATTACAAGCTCATCAAGTTTGCCCGCTCCAACCAGGGCACGTGCATCAACCAGCGCCCGATCGTCGCCGTCGGCGACCGCCTGAGCAAGGGCGACGTCATTGCCGACGGTCCGGCCACCTCGCAGGGCGAGATCGCGCTCGGCAAGAACCTGCTGGTCGGCTTCATGACCTGGGAAGGCTACAACTACGAGGACGCCGTGCTCATCAACGAGCGTCTGGTCATGGAGGACGTTTACACCTCCATTCATATTGAAGAGTTCGAGTGCGACGCGCGCGACACGAAGCTCGGCCCCGAGGAGATCACCCGTGACATCCCCGGCGTCGGCGACGATGCGCTCAAGTATCTCGACGACCGCGGCATCATCTGCGTCGGCGCGGAGGTGCGCAGCGGTGATATTCTGGTCGGCAAGGTCACGCCGAAGGGCGAGACCGATCTGACTGCCGAGGAGCGCCTGCTGCGCGCCATCTTCGGCGAAAAGGCGAGAGAGGTCCGCGACACTTCGCTCAAGGTCCCGCACGGCGAGGCCGGCATCATCGTGGATGTCAAGCGCTTCACCCGCGAGAACGGCGACGAGATGTCTCCCGGCGTCAACGAGGTCGTGCGCGTCTACATTGCGCAGAAGCGTAAGATCTCCGTCGGCGACAAGATGGCCGGCCGCCACGGCAACAAGGGCGTCGTGTCCCGCATCCTCCCGCGTGAGGATATGCCGTACCTGCCGGACGGCACGCCGCTCGACATCGTCCTCAACCCGCTGGGCGTGCCTTCCCGTATGAACATCGGTCAGATGCTTGAGGTGCATCTGGGTTACGCGGCGCAGGCCCTCGGCTGGAAGGTCGCAACGCCGGTCTTCAACGGTGCCAACGAGGAGACCATCCGCGAGACGCTCAACAAAGCCGGCCTGCGCGAGGATGGCAAGAGCGTGCTGTACGACGGCCGCACCGGCCAGAAGTTTGATAACGACGTCACGGTCGGCTGGGTCTACTTCCTCAAGCTCCACCACCTCGTCGATGATAAGATCCACGCCCGCAGCACCGGCCCCTACAGCCTCGTCACGCAGCAGCCGCTCGGCGGCAAGGCACAGTTCGGCGGCCAGCGCTTCGGCGAAATGGAAGTCTGGGCGCTCGAGGCCTACGGCGCGGCTTACACCCTGCAGGAGATCCTGACGGTGAAGTCCGACGACGTGACCGGCCGCGTGCGCACGTATGAAGCCATCGTCAAGGGCGAGAACATCCCGCAGCCGGGTGTGCCGGAGTCGTTCAAGGTGCTCATCAAGGAGCTGCAGTCCCTGTGCCTGGACGTGCGCATCCTCGACGAGAACGGCGACGAGATCGAACTCAAGGACGACGAGGACGATTACATCCCAGGTATGCGCGATGAGATGTCCTATAAGTCCGACGATGATGAGATCACCGGCAGCGGCTTCACGATCGAGGACGTACCGGTGGAGGAAGACGACAGCCTCGGCGCGTTCGGCGATGCCGGCGACGACGATGACTATACGGATGATTCTGACAAGGAGGAGGAATAAAACATGAGCTACACCCCGTTTGATGCAATTCAGATCGGCATTGCCTCCCCTGAAATGATCCTTTCCTGGTCCTCCGGCGAAGTGAAAAAGCCCGAGACCATCAACTACCGCACACTCAAGCCCGAGCGTGACGGCCTGTTCTGCGAGCGTATTTTCGGACCCACGAAGGACTGGGAGTGCCACTGCGGCAAGTATAAGAAGATCCGCTACAAGGGCAAGATCTGCGACCGCTGCGGCGTCGAAGTCACGCGCGCAAAGGTCCGCCGCGAGCGCATGGGCCACATTGAGCTGGCCGCGCCCGTGAGCCACATCTGGTATTTCAAGGGCATCCCGTCGCGCATGGGCCTGATCCTCGATCTGACCCCGCGCGTACTGGAAAAGGTGCTGTATTTCGGTGCGTATATCGTCACCGACCCCGGCATGACGCCGCTGCAGCGCTGCCAGATCCTGTCCGAAAAAGAGTACCGCGACATGCGCGAGAAGTATGAGGACGATTTTGAGGCCGGCATGGGCGCCGAGGCCATCAAGAAGCTCCTGCAGCAGATCGACTGCGCCAAGCTCTCCGAGCAGCTGCGCGCCGAGCTCGAGGAGGCCAGCGGCCAGAAGAAGGCGAAGATCGTCAAGCGTCTGGAGGTCGTTGAGGCCTTCCACCGCAGCGGCAACCGCCCGGAGTGGATGATCATTGACATCCTGCCGGTCATCCCGCCCGAGATCCGCCCCATGGTCCAGCTCGACGGCGGCCGTTTTGCCACGTCCGACCTCAACGACCTGTACCGCCGCGTCATCAACCGCAACAACCGTCTCAAGCGCCTCATGCAGCTCAATGCGCCGGACATCATCGTCCGCAACGAGAAGCGCATGCTGCAGGAAGCCGTTGACGCCCTGATCGATAACGGCCGCCGCGGCCGCGCCGTCACCGGCGCCAACTCCCGCGCGCTCAAGTCCCTGTCCGACATGCTCAAGGGCAAGCAGGGCCGCTTCCGTCAGAACCTGCTCGGCAAGCGCGTCGACTACTCCGGCCGAAGCGTTATTGTCGTCGGCCCGGACCTGAAGCTCTATCAGTGCGGCGTGCCGAAGGAAATGGCCATTGAGCTCTTCCGCCCGTTCGTCATGAAAAAGCTCGTCGAAGACGGCGTTGCCAACAACATCAAGTCCGCCAAGAAGATGGTCGACAAGCAGCGCACCGAGGTCTGGGACGCGCTCGAGGTCGTCATCAAGGACCACCCGGTCATGCTTAACCGCGCGCCGACGCTCCACCGTCTGGGCATCCAGGCGTTCGAGCCCGTGCTGGTCGAGGGCCGCGCGCTCAAGCTGCACCCCCTGTGCTGCACCGCGTTCAACGCCGACTTCGACGGCGACCAGATGGCCATCCACGTCCCGCTGTCCGCAGAGGCGCAGGCCGAGGCGCGCATCCTCATGCTCTCGGCCAACAACCTCCTCCGCCCGCAGGACGGCCACCCCGTCACCGTGCCGACGCAGGATATGATCCTCGGCGCGTACTACCTGACCTACGTCCGCCTCGGCAAGGCCGAGAAGGGCGCCGAGCAGGTGTTTGTGACCGACGCCGGCGATACCGACCTGCCGGTCAATGAGATCGTTGACGCAGACGATTTCGTCGCCGCGCAGAAGAAGGCCGAGGCCGAGGGCGGCAAGCTCCCGAGCTATAAGCCGCTCAAGGTCTACCGTGACCCGAATGAGGCCATCATGGCCTACAACTACGGCGATGTCGGCCTGCACGCGCCGATCCTGGTGCGCGTTGCGCGCGAGGTCAACGGCGAGACATTGCACCGCACGATCGAGACGACCGTCGGCCGCATCATCTACAACGAGCCCATCCCGCAGGACCTCGGCTACGTCGACCGCACCGATCCCGAGCACATGTTTGACCTTGAGGTCAGCTTCAAGGTCGGCAAGAAGCAGCTCGGCAAGATCATCGACCGCTGCATCGAGAAGCACGGCTTCACCGTCGCGACCGAAGTGCTCGACAACGTCAAGGCCCTCGGCTACAAGTACTCCACCATCGGTGCCATCACGATCTCCATCGCGGACATGACCGTCCCGGAGGAGAAGAAGACTCTCATCTCCGCCACGGAGAAGAAGGTTATCGCCATCGAGAAGAAGTACAAGCGCGGCTTCATCACCGAGGACGAGCGCTACCGTCTGGCCGTGTCCGAGTGGGAAAAGACCACGAAGGATGTCACCTCGGCCCTGCAGAACTGCCTCGATGAGTTCAACCCGATTTATATGATGGCGGACTCCGGCGCCCGTGGTTCCATGGCGCAGATCCGTCAGCTCGCCGGCATGCGCGGCCTGATTGCGAACACCGCCGGTAAGACCATCGAGATCCCGATCAAGGCCAACTACCGCGAAGGCCTGTCCGTCCTCGAGTACTTCATCTCGTCCCGAGGCGCTCGTAAGGGCCTGGCCGATACCGCACTGCGTACCGCCGACTCCGGTTACCTGACCCGTCGTCTGGTCGACGTCTCGCAGGATGTCATCATCCGTGAGGAGGACTGCGGCACGACCGACGGCATCATGGCCCGCGCCGTGTTCGACAAGGGACAGGAGGTTCAGAGCCTCGGCGAGAGCATCCACGGCCGCTACCCGGCCGAGCCCGTCGTGTCGCCCAAGACCGGCGAGGTGCTGTTCGATACCGACCATATGCTCATGCCCGACGATGCCAAGGTGCTCGAGGAGCACGGCATTGAGGAAGTCAAGATCCGCAGTGTCATGACCTGCGAGGCGCGCAGCGGCGTCTGCGCCAAGTGCTACGGCATCAACCTGGCCATCGGCCAGCCGGTCAACGCCGGCGAGGCGGTCGGCGTCATCGCCGCCCAGTCCATCGGCGAGCCGGGCACGCAGCTGACCATGCGTACGTTCCACACCGGCGGCGTCGCCGGCGACGATATCACGCAGGGCCTCCCGCGTGTTGAGGAATTGTTCGAGGCGCGCAAGCCGAAGAAGATGGCCACCCTCGCCGAGATCCCCGGCATCGTCAGCGTTGAGGAGACGAAGAAGACCTCCATCTACGCCGTCACGATCACCAACCCGGTCGATGGTGAGACCGTCACCTACAACCTGCCGTACTCTGCCGGCATCCTCGTTGCCAACGGCGACACGGTCACGAAGGGCCAGCCGCTCTCGAGCGGCGCGTACAGCCCGCATGATGTGCTGCGCATCTGCGGCGTGGACGCCTGCCAGCAGTATATCATTCAGGAGGTCCAGAAGGTCTACCGTCAGCAGGGCGTTGACATCAACGATAAGCACATCGAGATCATCGTCCGCCAGATGATGCGCAAGGTCCGCATCGACGATTCCGGCAGCACGGATCTGCTGTCCGGTGCTGTCGTGGACCTGCACGAGTTCCGTGCGGCTAACCGCGCCATCGCCGAGCGTATCGCGGCAGGGGAGACCGACCTCGTGCCCGCCACGGCCGAGCATGTCCTCATGGGCATCACGAAGGCGTCGCTCGCCACGGAGAGCTTCCTGTCGGCCGCGTCCTTCCAGGAGACCACGAAGGTGCTCACCGATGCCGCCATCAAGGGCAAGATCGACCACCTTGTCGGCCTGAAAGAGAACGTCATCATCGGCAAGCTCATTCCTGCCGGCAGCGGCCTTGCCTGCTACCGCAACTTTGAGACGAATGAGGAGCCGGCGGCCCCCGCAGAGCCCGAGGATGACGGCGTGGATCTGTCCGATCTCGCCAACATCTCCAATGCGCTTTAAACGACCAAATACCAACCGTTTCACCGGGATATGCCTGCATATCCCGGTGAAATTTTTGCTTCCGTCTTGAATAAAAATGCTTGACGAATCTTGTGCAATATGCTAAAATCCTATTTTGCGTGGGCGTGCGCCCACGGATTTGTCATGCCTGTGTAAAAAGCACAAAAATGGCCGGGATTTCCTGAAATTTTTCCGGCAGAATCACGGTTTATCCGATGCTGTTTTTTGGCATCGTATAAATATATCAAATTTCCGAGGAAAGGAGGAAAACCATGCCTACTTTTAACCAGTTGGTGAGAAAGGGCAGAGAGAAAGTCACCTACAAGTCCACGTCTCCCGCCATGCAGAAGGGTCTCAACACCCTGAAGAACCGCGAGACCAATCTGAGCGCTCCTCAGAAGAGAGGCGTCTGCACTGCCGTGCGTACCTCTACCCCCAAGAAGCCGAACTCCGCGCTTCGTAAGATCGCCCGTGTGCGTCTGACCAACGGCTACGAGGTAACCGCCTACATCCCGGGCATCGGTCACAACCTGCAGGAGCATAGCGTCGTTATGATCCGCGGCGGCCGTGTCAAGGACCTTCCTGGCGTTCGTTACCACATCATCCGCGGCACGCTCGATACGCAGGGCGTTTCCGGACGTATGCAGGCCCGTTCCAAGTACGGTGCCAAGCGGCCGAAGGCAGGAAAGAAGTAAGTTCCAACAGCAAATTTTGCCCTGTTGTTAACTGATATATATGTATTCGTTAACCCCGGGGCGCAGACGGAGATGCATTGCATCTTCGAGTACCTGTGAAGTCATTTTTTAATGAAGGAGGGAAGTATAGTGCCCAGAAGAGGTAACGTTCCCAAAAGAGAAATTTTGCCGGATCCGATGTACAACAGCGTTCTGGTGACCAAGCTCATCAACAGCGTGATGCTCGACGGCAAAAAGGGTGTTGCTCAGAAGGTCGTGTACGATGCTTTTGACATCATCAAGGAAAAGACCGGCAAGGAACCGCTCGATGCGTTTACCGAAGCCATGAACAACATCATGCCGAGCCTCGAAGTCAAGGCCCGCCGCGTCGGTGGCGCGACCTACCAGGTTCCTATGGAAGTGCGTCCTGAGAGACGCCAGACGCTCGGCCTGCGCTGGCTGACCGGCTATGCCCGCAAGCGCAGCGAAAAGACCATGAAGGAGCGCCTCGCAGGCGAGATCATGGATGCCTGCAACAACACCGGCGCTGCTGTGAAGAAGCGCGAAGACACGCACAAGATGGCCGAGTCCAACAAGGCGTTCGCACACTTCCGCTGGTAATCTTCCGACTAGGAGCTATCAATTATGCCCAGACAATATTCCCTTGAAAACACAAGAAACATTGGCATCATGGCGCACATCGACGCCGGTAAGACGACCACGACGGAACGCATTCTGTTCTACACGGGCGTCAACCACAAGCTCGGTGAGACCCATGAAGGCACCGCCACCATGGACTGGATGGCGCAGGAGCAGGAGCGCGGCATCACGATCACGAGCGCTGCGACCACTTGCTTCTGGAAGGGCAACCGCATCAACATCATCGACACCCCGGGCCACGTCGACTTCACCGTTGAGGTCGAGCGCAGCCTGCGCGTGCTCGACGGCTGCGTGATGGTCCTTTGTGCCAAAGGCGGCGTGGAGCCGCAGTCCGAGACGGTCTGGAGACAGGCTGACCACTACAATGTTCCCCGCATGATCTACATCAACAAGATGGACATCATGGGCGCGAACTTCTACAACGTTGTCGACATGGTGCATGAACGCCTGCGCTGCAACGCTGTTCCGATCCAGCTGCCGATCGGCTCCGAGGCGGACTTCCGCGGCATCATCGACCTGCTCGAGATGAAGGCGGATGTCTACTACGACGATCTTGGCAAGGATATGCGCGTCGAGGAGATCCCCGAGGATATGCGCGCCGAGGCCGAAGAGTACCGCACGCAGCTCCTTGAGGCCGTCGCCGATTTCGACGACGAGATCATGGAGATGTATCTGGAAGGTGAGGAAGTCCCCACCGAAAAGATCAAGGCGGCCATCCGCAAGGCCACGACGCAGGTCAAGTTCGTCCCGATCGTGTGCGGCACGTCCTACAAGAACAAGGGCGTGCAGAAGCTGCTGGATGCCATCGTCGATTATATGCCGTCCCCGCTGGACATCCCGCCGATCACCGGCACGGTGCCCAAGACGGATGAGGTCGAGCACCGCGCCGCGGACGATTCCGCGCCGTTCTCCGCTCTGGCCTTCAAGATCATGACCGACCCGTACGTCGGCCGTCTGGCGTTCTTCCGTGTCTATTCCGGCACGATCGAAGCCGGCAAATCCGTCCTGAACTCCACCAAGGGCCAGCGCGAGCGTCTGGGCCGCATCCTTTTGATGCATGCCAACCACCGCGAGGATATCACGCAGGTGTATTCCGGTGATATCGCGGCGGCGGTCGGCCTCAAGAATACGACGACCGGCGACACGCTCTGCGACGAAAAGTACCCGATCGTACTCGAGTCGATGGAGTTCCCGGAACCGGTCATCCGCGTAGCAATCGAGCCCAAGACCAAGGCCGGGCAGGAGAAGATGGACATCGCCCTCGGCAAGCTTGCCGAGGAAGACCCCACCTTCAAGGCCTACACGGACGAGGAAACGGGCCAGACCATCATCGCCGGCATGGGCGAGCTCCATCTGGAGATCATCGTCGATCGCCTTCTGCGCGAGTTCCGCGTCGAGGCGAATGTCGGCAGACCTCAGGTCTCCTACAAAGAGACCATCACCAAGGCCGCTACGGTGGACACGCGCTACGCGCGCCAGACCGGCGGCAAAGGCCAGTTTGCACACGTCAAGCTCATGGTGGAACCCAACGAACCCGGCAAGGGCTACGAGTTCATCAACCAGATCACCGGCGGTGCGATCCCGAAAGAGTTTATCCCCTGTGTGGATCAGGGCATCCAGGGCGCAATGCAGTCCGGCGTGCTTGCGGGCTATGAGGTCGTGGACGTGAAAGTCACGCTGCTCGACGGCTCGTATCACGAGGTCGACTCGTCCGAGATGGCGTTTAAGATCTGCGGCAGCATGGCATTCAAGGAAGCCTGCCAGAAGGCGGGCCCGACGCTCCTCGAGCCCATCATGAAGGTCGTCGTTACGGCACCGGAAAGCTATATGGGCGACGTCATGGGCGATATCAATGCCCGCCGCGGTCAGATCGCCGGCACGGACATCCGCAACGGTGCGGCGATCGTCACTGCAAGCGTGCCGCTGGCATCCATGTTCGGCTATGCGACCGACCTGCGCAGCAAAACGCAGGGCCGCGCGACCTACAGCATGGAGCCCAGCCACTTCGTAGAGCTGCCGAAATCTCTTCAGGAGAAGATCATCCACGGCAGCAACTGACCTGCGCAACCGGCACAATGTGCCTTATAAGAGAGTAAGTCACAACATTATTTTAGAATTAGGAGGATATTCTAATGGCAAAGCAGATGTACAATAGAACCAAGCCCCATGTCAATATCGGCACCATCGGCCATATCGACCACGGCAAGACCACCCTGACCGCTGCGATTACCAAGGTTCTGTCCCTGGCTGACCCGAACAGCGCCGAGTTCGCCGCCTACGACCAGATCGATAAGGCTCCGGAAGAAAAGGCTCGTGGCATCACGATCAACACCGCTCACGTTGAGTACCAGACCGACGACCGCATCGGCCTTGACGGCACCGAGATCAAGGGCCGCCACTATGCGCACGTCGACTGCCCGGGCCACGCCGACTATATCAAGAACATGATCACTGGCGCTGCTCAGATGGACGGCGCGATCCTCGTTATCGCTGCTTCCGACGGCCCGATGGCTCAGACCCGTGAGCACCTGCTGCTTGCCCGTCAGGTCAACGTTCCGTACGTTCTGGTGTTCCTGAACAAGGTCGACCAGGTCGACGATCCCGAGCTGCTTGAGCTCGTCGAGATGGAAGTCCGTGAGCTGCTCGACAAGTACGACTTCCCGGGCGACGACACCCCGATCATCAAGGGCTCCGCTCTGAACGCTCTGATCTCCGAGTCCACCGATCCGAAGGCCCCCGAGTACAAGTGCATCTGGGAGCTCATGGACGCTGTTGACACTTGGATCAAGACTCCGGACCGTGCTGCTGACAAGCCGTTCCTGATGCCCATCGAGGACGTGTTCACCATCTCCGGCCGTGGCACCGTCGTTACCGGCCGTGTCGAGCGTGGCGTTGTCAAGGTTGGCGATAAGGTTGAGATCGTCGGCATCAAGGACACCCAGGAGACCACCGTCACCGGCACCGAGATGTTCCACAAGACCCTCGAGTTCGCCGAGGCTGGCGACAACGTCGGCTGCCTGCTCCGCGGCATCGACAAGAAGGGCGTTGAGCGCGGCCAGGTCCTCGCTGCTCCGAAGTCCATCCACCCCCACACCAAGTTCAAGGGCCAGGTTTACGTCCTGTCCAAGGAAGAGGGCGGCCGTCACACCCCGTTCTTCAACAACTACCGTCCCCAGTTCTACTTCCGTACCACCGACGTGACCGGCGTCATCAGCCTCCCCGAGGGCGTTGAGATGTGCATGCCCGGCGATAACGTCGACATGGACGTCGAGCTGATCACCCCGATCGCGATCGAGGTTGGCCTGCGCTTCGCTATCCGTGAAGGCGGCCGTACCGTTGGTTCCGGTGTTGTCATCGCCATCAACGAGTAATTCATCGCTTTGAAATTCTCCTCCGGCTTTGCCGGGGGAGAATTTTTTAGATGCCTGATGAGACAAAGCGGCGGGCTGCCCATCTCGGACAGCCCGCCGTTTGTTATCCGGTTTCGGTTAGCTGCGCTTTGCGTTGTCTGCGCGCAGCCGCGCATATGCGATCGCGGCGACGATGCAGTACCCGGCAAGTGAGATCACAGACGCCTCAATGCCGAATTGCCCGCCCGTGACGGCGAAGCTGTCTGACTCGAGCACATAGCTCGCAACGGCGTGCGCATCTGCTGCCTCGCCGATCGAGAGCCCGCCGCCGATGATCACGATGTTCCAGACGGCGTGCACGATCCCACTGTTCCAGATCGAGCCGCTTTGCAGCGCAATGAGCGAAAACATCACGCCGACCATCGTCCCGGTGAGGATGACGAGCAGACAGCTTCCGAACGTAAAATCCGCGCCCAGAATGTGCACAATGCCAAACAGGAGCGACGGCACGATGACGGCGACGACCTTGTTCCAACGCTGCGCAAAGAGGTTCAGGATCACGCCGCGAAAGACCATTTCCTCTACGAATCCGGCGGCGATGCCAGTGAACGCGATCCCGGCGCTGAGGGTGCTGAACATCTCGCCGCTGCGCATATCCGTGCGCACAAATGTGCCGCGAAAGAGCAGCAGATAGCAGCCGGTCACGGCCAGCGGCAGGAGCACCGCCGTGATTGCCCAGCGGGGCTGAATGTGCAGCTTCGGCATCCCGAGTGCGGCCGTATGCTCGTGCAGCACCTTTTCGCACAGCAGCCGCAGCGCAGCGTAGGCAAGACCTACATACAGGATGCCGGCGATGATGTTGCAGACACCGGCCGGGAGCTTGATCATGGCGAGCAGACCGGCTGCTCCCTGCGCAATCAGCTGCGTCAGGATGAGCAATAGAATGGCAGCGAGCGCGCCGCCAAGTGTTTTGCGTGTGCGCATAGTTATCCTCCGAGATGAAAAATAGCGATATTGAGATATTTGATCTCGCTCTTTCAAAATTTTATTCTACCACGATCGATCTGCATTGTACAGAGAAAATGATTGCGTTTCGGCGTTTTCGCTTGCTCCGCTTCGTAAAAACTCCACAAATTTCAGGTGACGTGCTCACAAATCAGCGCCGTGCACCGCCAATCGGAAAGACTGGGCAGACGAAAAACGCGTTGATTTGCGCCGCAAAATGTGGTACGCTGTCAGCGCGAAAAGTCCGGCCTCAGCCGGGAAATATACGCGAATGGAAAGACGACTATGGATTGTTATCTTTTGGCAGATATGACGGTGCAGATCGGCTACGAGCTTGCGATCGCCGGTGCGGAGACCTACCGCGTCGAGGAGACGATGCGCCGCGTGATCGAGGCGTATGGCACGGAGGGGCAGGCGTTCGCCATCCCGAACTGTGTCGCCGTGAGCTTCGTGGCGCAAAATACAAAGCCGCTGACGATCATGAAGCGCGTCGGCTACCACGGCAACGACCTTGAGCGCATCGAAAAGCTCAACGCGCTCAGCCGGCGCATCTGCGCCGAGGTGCAGGAGTTGGCCGGCATCGAGCGCTGGACGGCGCTCGCCTGAACCCTCAATGAAACAGCAAACTCCCGGCACATCCGTGCCGGGAGTTTTTTCACCCCTTTACCGCAGACCGTGCATGAAGCCGTCCATGGCCGTCGCGTGGATGTCGCCGCCGATGACGCGGTTGCGGTAGACAAACAGCTGCGCGAGCACGGTGTCCGTCGAGCCCTCGTAGTTCGTCACGCGGTAGGTATAGGCCGTGCACGTCTCGCCGGCGTAGGTGGACAGGTCAAAGCCCTGCTGCTTTTGCAGGGCGTTGTAATCGCCGAAGACACCGTTGAACACGCGCGGGATCACGATCTCCTGCGCCGTTTCGGTCGCTGGGTCCGCCTCCCAGCCGAGCGCCTGCAGATAGGCGATGCGCCCGTCGGTCGTTGTGACGTTGTAGTGCGCCGAGAGCACGCCGTCATTGCTGCGCCAGATGACGGCCAGCGCCAGCAGCACGGCCAGACCGATGAGCGCAAATACGACGGTCCGTCTTGTCCAGTGAAAGGATTTGAGCTTCATAACCACACCTCGGAACAAGCCTATTCAAATTTGCCGCCGGATATGTTATAATGAATCCAAATGTCCGCAAAGGAGGGGGCGCGCGTGATCCGTCTGGACAAATATCTCGCCGATACCGGCGCCGCTTCCCGGCGTGAGGCCAAGGCGTATATCCGCCGCGGCGAGGTCACGGTCGACGGTGTGCCTGCCCGCGCGCCGGAGCAGAAGATCGCGGAGACCGCAGTCGTCTGTCTGCGCGGCCAGCCGCTGCGCTATCAGACCTGTCATTATTACATGCTTCACAAGCCCGCCGGCGTCCTCACCGCGACGGCCGACCGCAGCCAGCCAACGGTGCTCGATCTGTTCCCGCCGGAGCTGCGGCGCTTTGGGCTCGTGCCCGCGGGGCGGCTCGACAAGGACACGACCGGTCTGCTGCTCGTCACGGACGACGGAGACTATGTCCACCGTGTTATCACGCCGAAAAAGCATGTGCCGAAGGTCTATTTCGCGCGCACGGATGGGCAGCCGACGGATGCGGATGCAGAGCGCTTCGCGCAGGGCGTCGTCCTCGGCGACGGGACGCAGTGCCTGCCCGCCCGGCTCGAGCGCCTGCCGGAGCAGGGGGGCTGCCGCGTCACGGTTTATGAGGGGAAATACCACATGGTCAAGCGGATGCTCGCCGGCTGCGGGACGCCGGTTTTGCAGCTGCACCGGTTGTCGATCGGGGCGCTGACGCTCGATCCCGCGCTGTCTCCGGGCGCTTACCGGGAACTGAGCCCAGACGAGGCAATGCTCGTTTTTTCGCTGCCAACTTCGTGAAAATTTACAAAAGTTCGGGAAATTATCCGACTATCTCACGAAATTTCGAAAATTATTCACAAAAAACGACCATTTTTCTATTGAAAAATGCACATAAATCGGCTATTATGTAAAGTAGGAAATTGGCAGGTGCTGTGGGAGACTGCGGCGTCCGTTCGTAGGAGGAAAAGATATGTCGAGCAGAATTCTTCAGGGTGTGATCGTTCAGATGAAAGACGCCACCACGCGCTGCATCGGTGTCGTGGACGAGCAGGGGTTTGTCATTGCCTGCAGTGAGCTTTCGATGATCGGCTCGCGTCTGGATGACTTTCAGGCCGCAGTGGGCGAAGTGCAGGAGCAGCTGTTTGCAACGGACACGCGCACGTATAAGATCCTGTCTGCCAGCACGGCGCGCTTCGAGTATGCCGTGTTCGTCGAGGGCAATGACCAGACGGCGCGCAGCATCTGCATTCTCGCGGCCGTCGGCATGACGGAGGCCAGCACGAACTTCGAGGAAAAGCACAATAAGGCTGCCTTCGTCAAGAACATCATTTCGGACAACATTCTCCCCGGCGACGTGTATGTGCGCGCCAAGGAGCTGCATTTTACCACCGACGTGCCGCGCGCCGTGCTGCTGGTGCGTCAGGTGAACGTGACGGATATCGCCGTGCTCGAGCTGATCCAGAACATGTTCCCGGACCGGCAGCATGATTTTGTGCTCAGCGTGAGTGAGTCGGACATCGTCGTCATCAAGGAAATGACGCCGGACGAGACCTCGGAGGATATCTGCGCGCTGGCCGAGAGCATCGAGCGCGCCGTGCACACGGAGCTGCACGTGCAGACGGTCATCGGCATCGGTACGACGGCCAACCACCTGCGCGAGCTGGCCGACCGCTATAAGGAGGCGCAGGTCGCCATCGAGGTCGGCAAGGTATTTGAAAACGAGAAGCCGGTCATTCACTACGATAACCTCGGCATCGGCCGCATCATTTATCAGCTGCCGACGACGCTGTGCGAGATGTTCCTGTCCGAAGCGTTCAAGAAAAACCCCATCGAGGCGCTCGATGAGGACACGCTCGACACGATCAATCGCTTCTTTGAGAATAACCTCAACGTTTCGGAGACGGCGCGTAAGCTCTACGTCCATCGAAACACTTTGGTATACCGGTTGGAGAAAGTCAAGAAGATTACGGGCCTGGATCTGCGCGAGTTTGAGGATGCAATCCTCTTCAAGGTCGCGGTCATGGTAAAGAAATACCTCGACGCTCAGAACACCGCCAAGTTCTGAGCACTTACCCGGGCGGGCGTAAGCCCAACATATTGGAGGACATCTTATGGTTCAAATGAACGATGTGAAGATGGTCTACGGAAACACGGAAGCTGCGGCGCTCAATGGTATCACGTTTACGATCAATGAGGGCGAGTTTGTGTTTCTGGTCGGACCGTCCGGCTCCGGCAAGACGACGATCATCAAACTGATCACCGGCGAGCTGAGCCCCACATCCGGACAGATCACGGTCAACGGTTTTGACATGCAGGGCATCAAGCGCCGCAAGCTGCCGAAGCTGCGCCGGACACTGGGCGTCATTTTTCAGGATTTCCGCCTGATCGACAAGATGACGGTGTATGAAAACGTTGCGTTTGCCATGCGCGTGGTGGGAGCGTCCAATAAGGAGATCCGCCGCCGCGTGCCGCAGGTGCTCGAGCTGGTCGGCCTGGCCGACCGGGAAAAGCGCTTCCCGGCGGAGCTTTCCGGCGGCGAGCAGCAGCGCGTGGCCATCGCCCGCGCGCTCGTGAACAATCCGCGCATGATTATCGCGGACGAGCCGACCGGCAACCTCGACCCGGTGCGCAGTCTGGAGCTGATGCTGCTGCTGGAGAAGATCAACGAGCTCGGCACCACGGTCCTCGTGGTGACGCACGAAAAGGAACTGGTCGACGCTTTTTCCAAGCGCGTCATCTCTATCGACGCCGGAAAAGTCATCAGTGACGGATTGGACGGGTACTACGGATATGAAGCTGAATAGATTCAACTACCTGATGGCGCAGGGTGTGAAAAACATTTTCACGCACGGTTTCATGTCCTTCGCGTCGATCACGATCATCATCGCGTGCCTGCTCATCATGGGCAGCTTCTCGCTGCTGACGCTCAACATTGACGCGAACATCGACCGCCTGCAAAACCAGAACGAGGTCATTGCCTACGTCGATGAGACGCTCACGGAGGACGAGGCCCGGGCCATCGAGCCCAAGGTTGCCGCGGTGCCGAATGTTGCCTCGGTCGAGTTCGTCACGCGCGAGCAGGCCATGCAGACGTTCGAGGCCGAGTATGACTCCGACCTCTTTGACAACATTGACGCCTCAGTCTTCCGTCACCGCTATGTCGTGACGCTTGACGACCTGTCGCTCATGAAGGACACGCAGGCCGCGCTCAAGAACGTGGACGGCATCGCCGATGTCACGGCGCACCTGGATTATGCGGAAAACTTCATCACGTTCCGGAACATTGTGAGCGTGGTCTCCGTCGTTTTGATCGTGATCCTCATCGCGGTGTCCCTGTTTATCATGACCAACACCATCAAGCTGGCCACGTTCGGTCGGCGTGAAGAGATCGCCATCATGAAGATGGTCGGTGCGACGAATGGCTTCATCCGCCTGCCGTTCGTGGTCGAGGGCCTTGTGCTTGGCCTGGTCGGCGGCCTGATTGCGTTCCTGCTTCAGTGGGGGCTCTACAGCCTGATCGTCAGCAAGATCATGTCCACCATGGCGGCCGGCATCATCACGGTGCTCCCGTTTGCATCCGTGTCGCTGCCGCTGCTGCTGGTGTTCCTCGGCGTGGGTGTGCTCGTCGGCGTGTTCGGCGGCCTCACGGCCATTCGCAACTATCTGAAAGTCTAAGGAGGAAATCAAATGAAGATGAACCGCAAAGTCGTTCGATCCGTTATTTGCGTGCTGCTCGCGCTGATCTTTGTCATCTCGCTCATGACAGCGCTGATCCCGACCAACGCCAGCGCGGCGTCTCAGTCGGAGATCAACCGGCTCACGCAGCAGCGCAAGGAGCTGCAGGCCAAGCAGAAAGAGCAGCAGAAGACCATCAACAGCCTGCGCTCCAAGAAAGCCAGCGTGGTGGATCAGAAGGCCGCGCTCGATCAGGAAAACGATCTGGCCCAGCAAGAGATCGAGCTCGTCAAGGAGCAGATCACGGCCTACGACCAGCAGATCGAGGACAAGGGCGTTGAGCTCGAGGCCGCCAAGCAGGAGGAAGAGGCCCAGACGGTCCGCTTCCGCAGCTGCGTGCGCCACCTCGAGGAATACGGCCAGATGTCCTACATCGCCATCCTGCTCGAGGCGACCAGCCTGTCCGACCTCCTTGCCCGCATGGACATGGTCGGCGAGGTTATTGCATATAATAAACAGGTGCAGGCCGACATGACGGCCGCCCGCGAAAAGGTCGAGACCGTCAAGGCGGAGCTCGAGGATGCCCGCACCGAGATGCAGGATAAGCAGTCCGAGCTCGAGACTAAGCAGGTCGCGCTGCAGCAGAAGGTCTCGGAGGCCAATGCGCTGCTCGCCAGCCTGGAATCGGATATCAACGCCTATAAGAGCGTCTACGACCAGTATGAGCAGCAGCAGAAAAACGTCCAGTCGCAGATCGACAAGCAGGTCGCGGATCTGCGCCGTCAGGAGGAAGCGAACAAGAACAACAACCCCGGCTATGACCCGGGCAAAGCCAACGGCTCCACCGGCACCATGATGTGGCCGTGCCCGTCCTGCCACTACATCACCTCGCAGTTCGGCTGGCGCTACCACCCGATCTATCAGACGCAGAAGTATCACTCCGGCGTGGACATCGGCGCAAGCTACGGCGCGACCATCGTCGCGGCCGACGGCGGCACGATCATTACGGCCGGCTCCGTGTCCGGCTATGGCAACTGCGTCGTCATCAACCATGGCAACGGCATCACCACGCTCTACGGCCACATGAGCTCCATTGCGGTGTCCGTCGGCCAGAAGGTCTCCAAGGGCCAGACGATCGGTTATGTCGGCTCGACCGGCAACTCCACCGGCCCGCATCTGCACTGGGAAGTCACGGTCAACGGCGTGCGCCAGAACCCGCTCAACTATGCGAGCTGATCGGACATATTTTGACTGAATGAAACTGCCGGGCAGCCGGAAAATGGCTGCCCGGCTCATCTGCTGCATTGGGGACTGCCCGGTGCGGGCAGCAAATGGATCCGGAGGGATAGCATGGACGAACACAAGCCACAGGAACAGGCACCGGAAAAAGTGCCCGCCCGCAGAAAAAGCGGCAGAATGCGCGGCTGGAAGGCGAGTATCTTTGCCTGTGTGATCTGCATTCTGGTCACGGCACTGGTCACGTCGCTGATCTTCGTCGGCAAATTCGGCGGCAGCAGCAACTATAAGCTCGCGCTGAAGTTTGCGCAGGTCAAGCAGGTCGTGGACAAAGACTATATCGGCGACGCGGACGACACGGCCATCAGCGACGCTTCGTCAAGCGCGATCATCAGCGCCATCGGCGACAAGTGGAGCTATTACATGACGGCCGAGGAATACAAGGCCTACCAGATGTACTCCAACAATGAGTACGCAGGCATCGGCGTGACGATTCAGCTCGACGATAAGACGAAGGGCTTTCGCATCACGGCGGTGACGAGCGATTCGCCCGCGGCGAAAGCCGGCCTCAAGCAGGGCGACATCATCACGGCGATCGACGGGGAGGATGTCACGGGCAAGACGCTCTCGGACGTGCAGAGCACCATTCGCGCCAAGCTCAACAAGACGCTCAAGCTCACCATCCAGGATTCCGCCGGCAAGAGCCAGACTGTCACGCTCGACTGCACGGTCATCTATACCGACCCCGTGACGTATAAGCTCATGGACAACGGCGTCGGCTATATCCAGATCCGCAACTTTGAGACCGGCGGCGGCAGCCGTGCCGTGCAGGCGGTCGATAAGCTGCTCGACCTCGGCGCGAAGTCGCTTGTGTTCGACCTGCGCGATAACCCCGGCGGCCTGCTCTCGGAGCTCATCACGATCCTGGACCACCTGCTGCCGCAGGGCGACCTGTTCGTGAGCGTCGACGGCAACGGGAAAGAGACCGTCACGCAGAGCGACAGCGTCTGTGTCAAGGTGCCGATGGCGGTCATTGTCAACGGCAACACCTACAGTGCGGCGGAGTTTTTCGCGGCCGCGCTGCAGGAGTATGACTGGGCGACCATCGTCGGCCAGAACACGACCGGCAAGGGCCGCAGCCAGACGACCATCGCGCTTCCGGACGGCAGCGCCGTGCACATCTCGAGCCGGAAATATCTCACGCCCAACCGCGTGGACCTGTCCGAGCAGGGCGGCCTTGTGCCGGATATCGTCGTGGCCCCGGCCACGGACAGCGATGTCGATGCGCAGCTCGAGGCGGCCATCGCCGCGCTGCGCTGAATCAAATCGTATACACGAAAATTTCAATGATATAAGGAGACGGATTATGGCGATCGACAGCAGATATAAGATGAGTCAGGAGCGTCTGGACACGCTCAAGGAAGAACTGCACTATCTTGAGACGACCCGCGAGAAGGAAGTCGCGGAGCTCATCAAGGAGGCGCGCTCGTTCGGCGACCTGTCGGAAAACAGCGAGTACGACGAGGCCAAGACGGAGCAGGGCAAGCTCTACTCCCGCATTGCCGAGATCACGGACCTGATCGAGAACGCCGAGGTCGTGGAGAAGGTCGAGGTCGCGGCGGACGTCGTGACCATCGGCAGCCGCGTGCGCGTGCTCGATGTCGATGAGGACGTGGAAGAGGAGTACACCATCGTCGGCTCGCAGGAGGCCAACCCCATGGAAGGCTGCATTTCGGACGACAGCCCGTTCGGCTTTGCGCTCAAGGGCCACAAAGTCGGCGAGACCGTCACGGTCGCAGCCCCGGTCGGCGAGCTGCAGTTTAAGATCATTGCCGTCGAAAACGAAGACTGAGGAGTCCATTATGAGCGAAGAGAGAAAGAACCAGCAGGCGGCGGCAGAGCCGTCCCTGTCCGAGATCCTTCAGGTGCGCCGCGACAAGCTCAAGGCACTGCAGGACGCCGGGCGCGACCCCTTCACGCAGACGCGCTTTGCGCGCAGCGCCTATTCGGCCGACATCAAGAACGATTTCGAGGCCTACGACGGTAAAACGCTGCAGGCCGCCGGCCGCATCATGTCCAAGCGTGGCATGGGCAAGGCCATTTTCTGCGACATTCAGGATGACCGCGGCCAGATCCAGCTCTACGTCCGCAAGGACGCCGTCAGCGAGCAGGAGTTTGCCGATTTCCGCAAGTATGACATCGGCGACATCATCGGCGTGAGCGGCTATGCGTTCAAGACCAAGACGGGGGAGATCTCCATCCATGTGCAGCAGGTCACACTGCTCAGCAAGTCCCTGCGCCCGCTGCCGGAGAAGTTCCACGGCATGACGAACACGGAGCTGCGCTACCGCCAGCGCTACGTGGATCTGATCATGAACCCCGAGAGCAAGCGCAATTTCCAGATCCGCAGCCAGTTCGTGGCCTACCTGCGCCGCTATCTGGACGGCCTGGGCTTCATGGAGGTCGAGACTCCCGTGCTCAGCCCCATTGCCGGCGGCGCGACGGCGCGTCCGTTCATCACGCACCACAACACGCTCGACATTGATATGTACATGCGTATCGCGACCGAGCTGCACCTCAAGCGCCTGATCGTCGGCGGCATTGAGCGCGTGTATGAGGTCGGCCGCATCTTCCGCAACGAGGGCATGGATACCAAGCACAACCCGGAGTTCACGACCTGTGAGCTCTATCAGGCCTACACCAACCTCGACGGCATGATGGACGTTCTCGAGGGCATCCTCTCCGGCGCGGCCAAGGAGATTCTCGGCACGTATCAGCTCCAGTGGCTGGGCCACGATGTGGACCTCACGCCGAGCTGGCGCCGCGTGACTATGGCCGACGCCGTCAAGGACGTCACGGGGGCAGACTTCATGGCCATCCTCGGCGACGCGGACGCGGCGGTCGCCCTTGCCAAGAGCGTGGGCGTGGACATGGAAAACGTCGCCCACACGTGGGGCAACGCGCTCTATGAGACGTTCGACCAGAAGGTCGAGTCTACACTCATCCAGCCGACGTTCATCACCATGTACCCTGTGGAGGTCAGCCCGCTGGCCAAGCGCAGCCCCGAGCAGCCCGCGCTCACCGAGCGCTATGAGATGTTCATCTGCGGCTGCGAGATGGGCAACGCCTTCTCCGAGCTCAACGACCCCATCGACCAGTACCAGCGTTTCAAGGCGCAGGCCGAAAAGCGCGCCCACGGCGACGAAGAGGCCAACATGATGGACGAGGACTTCGTCATGGCGCTCGAATACGGCATGCCGCCCACCGGCGGCCTGGGCTTCGGCATTGACCGCTGCGCCATGCTGCTGTGCGGCGCAAGCTCCATCCGCGATGTGATCCTGTTCCCGACAATGAAACCTTTGGACACTCCCAAGTCGGAGAAAAAGCCTGAGGAAGTCGGTATCATCGGCGGAGCTAAGGGTACGGTCGAGATCGAGATTAAGGACGAGCCGATCGATTTTTCCAATGTTCAGATCGAGCCGCTGTTCCAGAATCAGGTCGATTTTGACACCTTCTCCAAGAGTGATTTCCGTGCCGTAAAGGTCAAGGAATGCGAAGCTGTGAAGAAGTCCAAAAAGCTCTTAAAGTTCGTTTTGGACGACGGAACCGGCGTAGATCGGGTCATTTTGAGTGGTATTCACGAGTATTATGAGCCGGAAGAGCTGGTTGGAAAGACCTGCATTGCAATCACCAATCTGCCTCCGAGAGCGATGATGGGCATTGACTCTTGCGGTATGCTCATCTCCGCCGTGCATCACGAAAACGGCGAGGAAAAGCTCCATTTGCTGATGGTGGATCCTCACATTCCGGCAGGTGCAAAGCTCTATTGATTGCCCCCTGATCGGGCTAAAAAAGCCTCTCGTACACCAATCCGTACACCAATTTACACCAAGGGTGCACCACGGATGCCGAGAAAAATGTGCGATTGAATTTCAGCCTCGCAGAAGTGATTCTGCGGGGCTGTTTTTTTGAAAACTATATGTTCAGATATGAGACTCGGTGAGAAATCACCGGGTCTTATTTTTTGCGCTCACTACGCCTACTAAACAGGCGCAGTGGGCGCTTTTTTGTTTTCTAAAACCGGCACAAAAAATTTTTTTGAAAAAGTGTGGGAATCTCGCAAAAAAATTCGGCAAAGAGAAAGTGAGAAGGCGAAAAGCCTTCCGGGAACCTTGAAAATTTCATATACATTCATCAGATACATTCCTTGAGCCAACAGCCAAATGAAGGTACGCCAAGACCCACCTGCCGCTAACGGTATCAGCGGGACAAAAGGTGGAGAGCGACCCCGAAACCATTCTGAAATATCTGGCAGCTACGGATACGGCCACGACAGGCTTAGGGTATAATGATACTTTTCTACGGAACCGGCGGAGTACCCGGCGGGGGTGAGATTCCCATGGACCCGATTCGCTATCGGGCATCTGATGACTTCCTTTTCTGCATTTAGGGTTCGAGGAAAAATGAAATGCAGCAACGAAAGCCCCAAAAGGTATTTTGAGGCTTTCGTGGATCAGAAATGATTCAAATTCAGAGAAAGGAGGAAAACCCCATGGAAAACTGTAAGGTGATTGCCATCACAAATCAGAAGGGCGGCGTTGGCAAAACGACGACCACAGTCAATCTCGGTGTGGGACTTGCAAGCTCCGGGAAACGGGTCCTGCTGGCGGATGCTGATCCGCAGGGCAGCTTAACGGTGAGCCTCGGCATAAAGAACCCAGACGAGCTGGATGTATCGCTGTCTTCCCTTATGCAGTCGGTCATTGATGATGAGCCGCTTGCGGAGGGTGCAATTATCCGGCACCAGGAGGGTGTGGACTTGCTTCCCTCGAACATTGAGCTCTCCGGTATGGAAACAGGTCTGTTCAATGTCATGAGCCGTGAGTATGTTCTGAAGAACGCCATCGACGGCATGAGAAAGAGCTACGACTACATTCTGATTGACTGTATGCCCTCTCTGGGTATGATGACGGTCAATGCGCTGGTTGCGGCAGACAGTGTGATTATCCCGTCTCAGCCGAACTTCCTGTCAACCAAAGGTCTTAACCTGCTTCTGCGCTCCATTTCAAAGATCAAGCGGCAGATCAATCCAAGACTGAAGATTGACGGCATTTTGCTGACGATGGTGGATAACCGCACCAACAACGCCAAGGCGATTATTTCCTCGCTCCGCTCCACCGTGGGAGAGAACATCCGCGTGTTCCGTTCCGAAATTCCTTTTTCGGTAAGAGCTGCGGAGTGCAGTCTTTCCGGAGAAAGCATCTTCTCCCATGACAGGAACGGCAAGGTCGCAGCAGCGTATGAGGCACTCACAAAGGAGGTGACAGAGCTTGAAGAGCGTGCAAAAAATCGATCTGGGCCTGACCGGGTACGATGAGCTTTTCATGAATGACGCGGAGCGAAAGGAAAATAAACTCCCGCGCATTTATGATATCCCCCTCTCGGAGATCGACGATTTCCCTGACCATCCCTTCAAGGTGAAGCTGGATGAGGACATGGATCAGCTTGTCCAGAGCATCAAGGAGCGCGGGATCATCACACCTGTCACGCTCCGACCGAAGGAAGACGGGCGGTACGAAATCGTATCAGGGCATCGCAGAAAGAAGGCCTGTGAGCTTGCCGGCTTTGACACCGTGAAGGCTGAGGTGCGGGAGATGACCCGCGACGAGGCCATCATTCTAATGGTGGAATCGAACCTGCAGCGCTCTGTGATACTGCCCAGTGAAAAAGCTTTTTCGTATAAGATGAGGCTGGAAGCTATGAAAAGGCAAGCGGGCAGACCGTCTCAAAATAATTCATCCCCAGTGGGGATTGATTTACGAGGCAAGCAATCTCTTGATGTATTGGGCGAAGAAGTCGGGGATAGTAGGAACCAAATTCATCGCTATATTCGCCTTACCGAGCTCATTCCGGAGCTTCTGGATTTGGTTGACGAGGGACGCATTGCATTCAGGCCTGCGGTGGAGCTTTCGTACCTGCAAAAAGAGGAACAGAGTGCCCTGCTGGAGCAAATCGCTTACGCAGATGCCACGCCGTCCCTCGCCCAGGCCATTAAGCTGAAGCGGTTCTCTCAGGACGGAAAGCTGAACAACGAGGTCATTGAGTCGATCATGAGCGAGGAAAAGCCGAATCAGAGAGAAAAAATCAACATCAAGTACGCCGAGGCCAGAAGGTTTATCCCTGCCAGCGTTCCTTACGAAAAAACCGGTGAGTATATTATGAAAGCGCTGGAATATTATCACCGGTATCAGGAACGGCAGAAGAGTCGGAATGACGCAAGATAGGTTCTTCGCCAAGGGGGCAGTCTACCCTTTTGACGGTACACCAGCGCCGTTCCCCCCTCTCGCACTCTCCCCCTCATTTACCGGCAATACCAGCTCAAAGAGAAAATAGAGAAGCGACACAATTGAAGAAGACCAGGTGCATTCGTACAATATGAGAAAAACAGTCATTGGAGGTCATCCCATGAAAAAGCTTCTTATATTGTGCGTACTTTTGCTTGCCGCATTGCTTTCCGGATGCGCCGCAGAGCCTCTGCAAGGGCAAACGGCAGGAAACACACCGAAAGCTCCAACGCCACAGGAAGAAACGCCTGCTTCCTTTGAGCCGGTAACCACAGATTCAAGCGCTCCCGCCAAAGCACCGACAGAAGCCGCCGATCCAGCAGTTTGCATATCAAATGAGGACAAGCACGAAAGCGGCTCTGCTGTTTCTTCTGAGCCGGCAAGCGGACCCACTGAATCGAATGCACCGGCATCGGAGGAAACCAAGCAGCCGCCCGTGCTTCCGGAGGAGCCGGTGGAAACAGAGAACCCCACAGAGGAACCATCCATTCCTGCGATAACCGAGCCGGAACCGACTTCGGAGCCCGAGCCCACATTTGATATCGACTGCTGGATTTCCTACGCAAAAAGCACGGCGGTGAGCTTGGGGCTGACCTTGGATAGCTCAGCAACCGATTGCTGGGACAATCCGATCACCGCGAAGCCGATCTGCATCTACCTGGAGCGAGACATTAGCTCACGCCTGAACAGATATGCGAAGGATGGGGAGATAACTGCTGTCTGGATCTGGTACGAATGCGTCGGCACAAGCAGCTACCTGATCTATATCGGGTACGCATAAGCATCAACAAATCAATACACCGAAATGAGCATCGTGGAAACACGGTGCTTTTTTCATGCCTTGAAGGAGGACAGAACGAATGAAGAAGATTTTCAAAAGAGGAATGTCGGGGCTGCTTGCAGTCCTTATGGCATTCACCATGCTTGCAGGCTTTGGCACGACCACAGCCTTCGCCGCAAGCGAAACAGCGGAGTCCTATATGATTTCTTTCCCCCGTGACGGGGACGCTGCTCAGATTTACTCCGAGGACGCATGGGGACACTCCGCGAAAAGCTATATGAACGGCTGGGCAACAGGCTCCAGCAACTATACTACCCTGCACTGCATGGATTCCTTTGACGGGAAGGTGTGCTACTGCATCGAGCCTGGCCTTTCCCGAAATGTCGGCGATACCTATCACGGCTTCGGTGAGGATTTCTGGGATAACTATCCCAGCCAGTACAACAACACCATCGAGCCGGACGATATTAAGCTGCTGCTGGGCCGTATCATGCAGTATGGCTATCAGGGCAACCTTTCCACCTCGTGGAGATCGCAGAACGATTCCGATGCGGATAAGCTGGCCCACGCCTTCGCTACCCAGCTGCTCGTTTGGGAAACGGTTGTGGGCGAGCGCGATGCGGACTTTGACCATGTGAGCACCGGCGGCTATGACGAGATCCTGTCGCTGGTTTCCCCCAATCATCCGCTGTATAGCCGAATCATGGACTATTACGACAGCATCGAGTCCAGCGTGCAGAGCCACGCCGTTTGCCCGAGCTTTATGAGCAGAAGCAGCGGCGGCGCAAAGACCATTGAGCTTGCGTGGGACGGCAGTCAGTACATTGCCGAGCTCACGGATACCAACCACGTGCTGTCACAGTTTACCTTCTCTGCCAGTGAGACGGGCTTTCATTTCAGCGTGTCGGGCAACACACTCACTATCACCACCGATACGGCTCCCAGCGGCAATGTGACGATCTCCGCAAGTCGAAGCGCTTCCCGCTGCGGCGTTCTTGTTTGGACGGACTATAAGTACGGCCCCAACGGCGGCGTTCAGGATACCATCACCTATACGGCCTCCGTCAGCGACCCTGTAAGAGCGTTTCTCAAGCTGAAGGTCAGCTATGGCGGCGCTAAAATCATCAAGACCAGCGAGGACGGCAAGGTGGACGGCATTACCTTCACCATCACCGGCGAGGGCGTCAATCAGACCGTTACCACCGACCGGAACGGTGAAATTCGCATCGACAATCTGATGCCCGGCACCTATACCGTCACCGAGCAGAGCTATGACAAATACGAGCCCCAGGAAAGCCACCGTGTTACCGTGCTTGCCGGACAGACGGCGACGGTTTCCTTCAACAATGTGCTCCGCCGCGGCGAGCTTACCGTGACCAAAACCTCCGAGGACGGACTGAATCAGGGCGTGAAGTTCCACCTTTTTGGAACCTCCCTCAGCGGTCTGCCTGTAGATGAATACGCCGTCACCGAGGAAAACGGTGTGGCGACTTTCCGGGATGTGCTCATCGGCACCGGCTACACACTGGAGGAGATGGACACCGCCATTCGCTATGTGGTTCCCAACAGCCAGAGCGCCGCAGTGGAATGGAACAGTGTAACCAATAAGAGCTTTTCCAACATCCTCAAGAAATTCAATGTCACCGTCACTAAGAGTGACTGTGAGGTCGGAACGGCGCAGGGCGACGCTTCGCTTGCCGGTGCCGCCTACGGCATCTATAAGGGCGATCAGCTTGTGGATACCTACTACACCGACGAGAACGGCCAGTTCACCACCGGCTATTATGTCTGCGGCGACGACTGGACGATTCGTGAGATCAGCCCCTCCGAGGGCTATCTGCTGGACAGCACCGTTTATCCTGTCGGTGCAGAGGCGGCCAATTACACCGTTGAGCTGAACGCTGCGCCTGCCGTGGCTGTGAGCGAGCAGGTGCAGAAGGGCAATATCGCCATCATCAAGCACTCGGATAACGGCGATACGCAGATCGAAACTCCCGAGGAGGGTGCAGTATTCGCCGTTTATCTGAAATCTGCCGGCAGCTATGAGGCGGCAAAGGATACGGAGCGGGACTACCTGACCTGCGATGAAAACGGCTTTGCCCAAAGCAAGGACCTGCCCTACGGCGTGTATACCGTGCATCAGGTCTCCGGCTGGGAGGGCCGTGAGCTGATGAGCGACTTTGATGTGTTTATTGCCAAGGACGGTGAGACCTACCGCTACCTCATCAACAACGCCAACTTCGAGTCCTTCATTAAGGTCATCAAGGTGGACGCAGAAACTGGCAATACCATTCCCTATGCGGGTGCGGGCTTCCAGATCTTTCGTCCGGATGGCTCCAAGGTGGAAATGACCTTTACCTATCCGGAGGTTACCACCATCGACATCTTCTACACCAATGACGCCGGCATGCTCATCACGCCGGAGAAGCTGGAGTTCGGCAAGGGCTACTCCCTCAAGGAGGTCTCTGCCCCTTACGGCTACATCCTCAGTCATGAGGCGGTCAAGTTTGATGTGACCGAAGATAATTCCACCGAGGAAAGCGGCGTGACGGTCGTTGCAGTGAAGCTGGGCAATTACGCGCAGAAGGGAATCATCAAGATTTCCAAAACCGGCGAGGTGTTTGCCTCTGTTACAGCGACGGACGGGGTCTATCAGCCGGTCTATGCGGTGCAGGGCCTTGCGGGAGCAACCTATGAGATCAAGGCCGCGGCGGACATCTACACCCCGGACGGTACGCTGCGCTGCAGCGCCGGCGAGGTGGTAGATACGGTGACTACCGGCGCAGACGGCACGGCGGAAAGCAAGCCGCTGTATCTGGGAAAATACGAAATCACCGAGATGAAAGCCCCCGATGGCATGGTCGTAAACAAGGACGCCCATACTGCAGAACTTGTCTACGCCGGCCAGGAAATTGAGATCACCGAAACGGCTGCCAGCTTCTGCAATGACAGACAGAAGGCGCGGATTTCTCTTTCCAAGGTGTTGGAGCAGAATAAGCAGTTCGGCGTCGGCATGAATAACGAGCTTTCCGCCGTGACCTTCGGCTTCTATGCCGCCGAGGAGCTTACCGCAGCAGACGGCTCTGTCATTCCGGCAGACGGACTGATTGAGATTCTGTCCCTTGACGAAAACGGGAAAGCCGTGCTCAAGAGCGATGTTCCCTTCGGCAGCTACTATGTCAAGGAAATCAGCACCGACAGCCACTATATGCTCTCTGATGAGAAGTACCCTGTGACCTTCGCCTATGCCGGTCAGGAAATCCCCGTTGTGGAGCTTGCCGTCAATGACGGAAAGAGCATTACCAACGAGATGATCTACGGAGAGATCCATGGCATGAAGAAGGATGAGGACGGCAAGGCGCTGGCCGGGGCTACCATCGGCCTGTTCCTCACAGACGGCACAGAGCCTATTATGACCACTGTTTCCGCAGAGGACGGCAGCTTCTCCTTTACAGGTATCCCCTATGGCGAGTATGTGGTCCGTGAAATCGCCGCGCCGGAGGGCTATGTGATGGATGAGACGCCTTATACCGTGAAGGTAGATCAGAACGGCGCTGTGGTCGAGATCGAGATCACCAACAAGCTCATTCGCGGCAGCGTTCAGCTGACCAAGGTGGATAAAAACTATCCCGACCACCATCTGAACGGCGCAGTCTTTGAGGTGTACCGTGACGGAAAGCTCGTGGGCCAGATGGAGGAGCTGTCCGACGGCGTCTACAAGCTGGATGATCTGCCCTACGGCGATTACACGCTGAAGGAAACTGAGGCCCCCAAGGGCTTCTTCCTTGATGAGAAGACCTACAGTTTCTCCATTAAGGAAGATGGTAAAACCGTCGTCGTGGAAAATGAGGCCGGAAAGGGCTTTGTCAACCAGGCACAGACCGGAGGCATTCGCATTGAAAAGACTTCGGATGACGGCGTGCTGAAGGGCTTTACCTTCCGTGTGGAGGGCACGGATATCACCGGCAATGCCTTCAGCAAGGACTTTGTGACCGACGAAAAGGGGCAGATCCACATTGATGGCCTGCGCATCGGCGATTATGTGATCTCCGAGGTGTTCAACAAAGCCAACGAAAAGTATGAGCTTCCCGCAAATGTCACCGTAACCGTTCACGAGGGAAAGACGGTCGTTGCCAAGTTCCATAACAAGCTCAAGCCTGTTACGGATATTCCCAAAACCGGAGATACCACCAATATGCCTCTTTGGGCGGCACTTGCCGGTATCTCTGCAATCGGCGCAGGTGCAGCGGCCTTCTTTACCTTCCGCAAAAAGAAGGAGGTAGGCAAGCATGAACGCTAAGGTCATTATCGGCATCGGTCTTGTGGTGTTTATTATCGCAGGGCTGATCGTTCTTCGCCTGAAGAACAGAAAGTAAAACGGCAAGGGGCGGCATCTTTTTACAGATGCCGCCCCGCTTATAAAAGGAGACGCTATGGAAGAGACAAGAAAAATCGGAGATTACTCCGTAAAGTATTCCATGTATATCGGGCACAAGGATATTGCTCTGGGCGAGAATCCCAACGCCGACAAGGATGAACGGTATATGTGCTGCTTTGTAGAGACCAACGCCATTTTCGAGCGCTATTCCGGAGTGCTGGTCAGCGACGATTTTGCAGAGATTGCAAAGGTGTTCGGCCAGCGCGTAGCGGATGCAGCCGAGGAGATTATTCAGGAAAACGAGAGAGCCTGTCAGGAGGTCGGCATAAATGAGGAACTCATGGCAGAAAGCTGCGCGCCGGTTTCCTACAAAGATTCCATTGAGAACAAGGTGGTTGTCATCAAGGGCAGCATTCTCCGGCCTGAGTTCCGCCACGCCAATCACCAACTTATGCTGTGTACCGGTGGCTTCGGTGCGCAGGCAAATGCGCGAGGGCGTACCTGCTACTGCATTTCTCTGTACGACGGGAGAAAGACCTCCTTTTACCGCACGGATTTTCTCGGCGTCATGGATGAAAAGAAGCTTCCCGAATGGGCGCAGAAGGGCTTGGAGAAAGCGAAAGAGATGCACGCGCAGGAAAAGAAACCGACTAAAGAAAGAGGTGACGCAAGATGATCGAGTATGAAAAAAGAGCAATGATCGAGGCGGAGGACAAATATACCTTTCGCCAGAGCACGCAGATTTCCATGCAAACCGGACTGATCGGCCACCTCCGGGCAGACATGGATACAGACGGCAACGGCTTTTTCAGCAGCTGGTTTGATTTCCGGGAGGAGCTGAAAACCGATGGGTTCAAGGCAGAGTTTGATGATGTAATCAACTCTCTGCGTGAGGAAGGCGACATTCTTCATAACCGCAGGGCGCTTGCCAAGTACTGCTACTGCACCCCACAAAGCCGGATGCAGGAGGAGCCGGGCTACTATGGCGTTCGTGTGGATACCGAAAAGTATGCCTACCTTCTGCGCCTGAACCCGGACAGAGGCGAATATAACCTGTACTGCTATTGCTATCGCCGGGATTGGCTCGATCAGCACCTGAAGGACGCAGAGAAAGGAATCCGGTTTATTGACAGCCATTACAAGGAGCTGTTTCGCATTCCGGATGGCGGCAAGGTGAAAATCCACTATTCGTGGAATGAAGAGCAGATCCGCACCTGCCGCTATATCGACGATTACCATGTGGAGATCGGGAGCAACCTCTATCACATTTGCGAGTTTGCCGAGCGCATGGAATACGGCGGCCATACCTGCGAGCCGGTTCGGGACAACCTGCCCGAGCGGTGCTACAGCGTTCTTTCCGGCAGCGACGAAATCATTATCATCAAGCGCGGCGAAAAGGGTTACTTCAAGACGGACATTCCCGTCACCGACAAGGACGAAGCCCGGAGCATCGCGAATGAGTATAATGCAAAGCTCGGCGTCAGTAAGGCGCAGGAAGAAGCGATGAAGGCCGGTTCTATGTTCGGCTTTCAGGTGCCCGCCGCTGACCCGAGAAATTATGACGCAGACGGAAAGCCCGTGATGCCGAAGGACAGAGGTGATGCACGATGAGTAAGGACGATTATCGCATCTGGTCCAATGCTGACCTTGACTATGAGGAGTGGAAAGACTGGATAGAGGAAGAATATCCGACGCTTTCCGAGGACGAGCGCGTCGCCATGATGTATGAGGAAAATGGGCATTATCTTGAGGACGAACGCCTGAATTTGGACATTCAACTTTCCCAGCCCATTCTGGTTGTTGCCGATCTGGGGCTTTGGAATGGCAGGCGCACGGGATACAAAGAAATTCCCAGCGGCAATATCCGGGACTGCCTTTACTCTGATTACGACTACACCACATGGTATGTGGACCGAAACGGAGATTTCCGGTGCGATGACACCCACCATGACGGAACAAACCATTATCTCTATCGGGTATATAAGGACAATGTTTCCCAGGCGCAGAAAGACCGGCTCAAAGAAAAAATCTACAACGGCACAGCCACCAGGGCAGATATTGTCCGTGTCACCCGCAGGCTTGGCGATGAGATCGGGAAGGTGTATGGCTGGAGCTTTCCAGCCCGGCAGAGAGAGCGAGGTGAGGCACGATGAACCATGCACTGCCGAGCGAAAGTTATATTGCCAGACTGGACTATTTGGCTTTCAACGGAAAAGTATGCAGCAGCGTTGAGTACAGCGATGAGCAGCGCTTCCTGGAAGACCTGAAGGAGTCGCTCTATCACGGAGAGCCGCTGTGCGTCGTTCTCTACCGAGACCGGAACGGCAAGACGATTTCTCGTGCGTTTCTGAACGACCTGGATACACTGCCAAAGGGACTTTTCATAGAGGACAGTTCCCACAGAAAGCCGAAGGAAAGGGGTGAAGCACGATGAGGGTAAATGCCATGACAGAGAAGTTTGAGGATGTGACGGTTCTGGGGCATCCCATGCTTTTTACCTGCCTGCGGGTAGACCGCGATACCGTTCCACAGGGCATGTACATGTACGAGGTTCGCCACGATGATGACCAACAGGGCGAGCCGGTTCAGATTGCCAACTGGATCATGGTGAATCATTGGGGAACGTTGATTTCCAATAGACCCATTCGCTTGGAGCCCCGACCGGATGGGAGAAACGCCTACCGCGACATTGATCCTGAAAACAATTGGATCTATGAGGGCACGCTTACTACCGTGAAGGAGTACATGGAGAAGAATCCACCGGCGGTTCATAAGCAAAAAGACCACGAACCTGCGAGATAAGGAGAAGCTATGGATAAGAAGAAAGCCATCTGCGAATATCTCCGCAAAAATCATATTGGCAAAGAAAATGCCATCCACAGCAAGGAGCTTGAAAAGCTGTTTCTGCTTGACGGACGAAATATTCGCCGCAAGATCAGTGCCTTGCGGCAGGATGGCTTTCCTATTTGCAGCGATGAAACGGGCTACTATTACGCAGACAACCAAAAAGAGATCAACACCACCGTCTGCCGGTTAAATGAGCTTGTGACCAAGGTGTCCAACGCCAGGACCGGGCTTTTGTTTGCATCGATCCTCGGAGAGAATGCGCAGACCGTTGAGGTCACGATCAAAGTAAGATAAGGAGGGAGTTCCCATGCCGAGCAAATACAGAATCATTTTGGAGATGGCGTCCCAGACTGCCAGGGATATCGCCTCCAATGCCGCCCGATATACCGATTTTCTGATTACGGCGGCAAACAACTACAAGTACAGCTTTAAGGAGCAGCTGCTCATCCATGCGCAGAAGCCAGATGCAACGGCGTGTGCGGAAATCGACACATGGAATAAACTCGGCAGATGGGTAAACAAGGGCACGAAAGGCATCGCACTGCTGATCGACAGAGATGTTCCCTACAAGCTGAGACATATCTTTGATATCTCCGACACCAACAGCCGTGCCGGAAGGAACATCACCCTTTGGCAGATGAAGCCGGAGTACGAATATGCGGTATCGGAAAGCCTTCAGGCCAGCTTCGGCGATGTGGAGGAGCCGCGAGATTTCCCGCACCTTCTCATGGATATTTCCGGTTATGCCGTGGAGGATAATCTTTCAGATTATCTCATGGAGTTGAACGCTGTCAAAGCCGGCAGCTTTCTGGAGGAGCTGGATGACACAAGCCTTGAGGCATGGCTGAAAACCACGCTGAAAAGCAGCGTCGCTTTTATGGCGCTCTCCCGTGCAGGGTATGAGCCGAGGCAGTATTTTGACCGGGAGGATTTCAGCCACCTCTTTGACTTCAACACCGTGGAGGTTATCTCCGTGCTCGGTGCCGCCGTCAGCGATATTTCTGAGATGGTCATCCGTGAAATGGGAGAAACCGTCAAGGAAATGGAGAAGGAAGAAAGACGGAAGATTCGCACATTTGCACAGGAGGGTGCTTCTGCGTATCATAAGAACCGAACAGAAAACAAGGAAAGGAGCAACGAACATGGAACTGACCTATACGATGCAGGGGGACTATCTGATTCCCGATCTGACCGTGCCGGAGAGCCCGAAGCTTGGGAAGTATGGAATGCTGCGGCGGACATTCCTCCGCGAGCACCGGGATGGGATCTACACCGGGATGCTGCTGAACGGAACACTGAACAGTCATCTGGAGGAAGTGGACCGGCAAGCCAACGAGATGATGGAACGCCTGACCCGACAGATGGCAGAGAAGCAGTGCGTGACGGAGCGCCTGAAAGCGGAAGATCAGATGAAATGGGTGCAGATGATGAATTCCATTCGTCACTCGGCGGAGGAAGTGATTCTGAACGACCTAATCTACGCGTAACGCTCCCCACAGTTGAACAGCAACAGGAAAACATCGCAGAGGCGGAGGACGAAAAATCCTCCGCTTTTTCTATTTCTCAGGAGGATATCGATGCCATTCTGACACGGGGCAGCGGCATCCATCAGGGCAAATTCCGCATCTATGAGCAGTTTCTCAAACAGGAGTCTCCCGAGAGCAACATCACCTTTTTGAAAAACGAATACGGCGTCGGCGGCGCGTATCCTGCCGTTTCCGGCAGAAATCTCGATGAAAGACACGACGCCAAGGGAATCAAAATCAGCAGAGGCAGAATCTCTCGGCCCGATGCAGAATTGCTTTTGCGGTGGAACAAGGTCGAGAAGCGGATCGGGGAACTGATTCGTGCCGACCGCTATCTGAGCCAGACCGAAAAGGACAACTATCCTGCCTACCGGGAGCAGGCAGAAGCTCGGAGGAAACGAGGTGAAATCTCTGAGGAGTTCCGGTCGATTGTCTATGATTACAATGACTTCGTGACGCAGCTTGGTGAGGAAAGCAAAGCATTGAATCTGTACTATCTCTCAAGCTGCTGGAGTGCGTTCAGCGTGGGCGAAAAGAAAATGCACGCCCGTACTGCGGCGGGCGACTTCATCCTCCCCATGATGCGCGAAGCGATGAATGCGATCATTGCGGACAACACCCACCTGACCGCACGATGCGAGGCTATGTTGGAAGCGTTGAACAGCGATGTGGCGAAGTCCCTTGAACCGACATTTGATGAGCTGAACCCTCCGCCGGAGCCCCAGAAGGAATACCGCTATCATCTTGGTGACACGGTCTATATCGGCACACAGGAATACGAGCTGCTGTCTTTTGACGAGAAGAAGGTCGTCCTCTTTGATACGCAGTTCCCGCTGTTTAACAAGGAGCTGACTCGTGAGGAGTTCGATAACCGGCTCAAAGAAAATCCGCTGAATGACAGGCTGCTGCAAGTCGTGGAAGAACTCCCTGTCGCAGACAATACGAAGGCGAGAATATCCCTTGACACCGGCAGTAACAAGGTTCACTGGATTTACTTCAATCCCGATGCAGATGCAGGTGGACAGTATGTTTCCGGTGACCTTGATTTCTCTGTTTTTGAAGAGCTTGTCGAGCAGTATGACATTGCCAACCATCCGGAAAACGACGCCGACTTCCGAAATGACCTTGAAGAAATGTCGGATCAGTTCCTTGCGGACATCAATACTCCGTTCTTCATGGAAGCTGAAAATGACTATGAGATGGACTGCGACTATGTCGAGTTCACGCCGGAAAACCTCCTGAAGATTCACGAGGATATTCTGTCTTTAGAGGCAGACCGGGAAGCAGCGCGAGAGACTGACCGATATGAGGCGGAGTTTGGTGCGGACGGCACACGGGTATTCAGAGAAACGGAAGATTTGGCAGAAGACGATTCCGAAATTGAGAGCATAACGGACGAAGAACGGGATGCTCTGCCCATCAGCACCGTCAAAGACGGCGAGGTCGTGACATACCCCAATGCGGAGGCCTTGCTGGATGACCAGGAAGAAGCGCTCGCCCCGCCTCTACAAGTGAAAAGGCCTTCCAAGATCGCGCCTCATGTGCTGCATCCGGAAATCAACACCGAGTACCGCACTAACTTCCAAATCGAGAGCGATGATATCGGTGTGGGCACGCCGCTGGAACGGTTCTATCACAATATCCGTGCCATTCAGCTCCTGAACAAGCTGGATGCGGAAAACCGATTGGCAACACCCACGGAGCAGCGCGTACTTGCCGACTATGTGGGTTGGGGCGGTCTCTCTGAGTTCTTCAAGGAGGACAATCCCCATTATGCCGAGCTGAAGGATGTGCTTTCCGATGAGGAATATGCGTCGGCGAGAGAATCCACGCTGACGGCCTTCTATACGCCGCCCGTGGTGATCAAGGCGGTGTACAGTGCCTTGGAGAATATGCACTTCCAGACCGGCAATGTGCTGGAGCCCTCCTGCGGCATCGGCAACTTTATGGGGCTTGTTCCCGAAAGCATGAATGACGCGAAGTTCTATGGCGTGGAGCTGGACAACATTTCCGGGCGGATCGCCCAGCAGCTGTATCAGAAAAACAGTATCGCGGTGCAGGGCTTTGAAAATACAAACCTTCCCGACAGCTTCTTTGACGCGGCAATCGGCAATGTCCCCTTCGGGCAGTTCAAGGTGCCGGACAAGCGCTATGATAAGCACAACTTCCTCATTCACGATTATTTCTTCGCCCGCACCTTGGATAAGGTGAGACCCGGCGGCGTGATTGCCTTCATTACCTCAAAGGGTACGCTGGATAAGGAAAATCCCAATGTTCGAAAGTATATCGCGCAGAGAGCCGACTTGCTCGGCGCTATCCGGCTACCGAATGATACCTTCAAGGCCGCTGCCGGCACAGAGGTCACATCGGACATTATCTTCCTCCAAAAGCGTGACCGAGTGGTGGATATTGAGCCCGATTGGGTGCATCTGGCCACCGATGCCAATGGCATCCGGATGAACGCCTATTTTGTGGACAACCCTGAAATGGTGTTGGGCGACATGCAGATGGTCAGCGGACCTCACGGCATGGAGTCCGCCTGTATTGCTTATGAAAATGCAGAGCTTGGGGACCTCTTGCGGGATGCTATCCAGAACATTCATGCCGAGATTACCGAATTTGAAATCGACGATCTTGAAGCGGACGATGAGGACCTTTCTATTCCTGCTGACCCTGATGTGCGCAATTTCAGCTTCACGGTGGTGGACGGCAAGATTTATTACCGTGAAAACAGCCGCATGAATCCCGTGGATGTTTCCGCGACTGCCGAAAGTCGCATCAAAGGCATGATTGCCATCCGTGATTGTGTCCGGACGCTGATTGAGTACCAGACGGAGGACTATCCCGATGCCGATATCAAGGCAGAGCAGGAAAAACTCAATCACCTCTATGATGATTTCGGCAAAAAATATGGGCTTATCAGCGCAAGAGCCAACAATTCGGCTTTCAATTCCGACAGCTCCTACTGCCTGCTTGCCTCGCTGGAGGTGCTGGATGATGAGGGCAACTTCCTCCGCAAGGCAGATATGTTCTCCAAACGAACCATCAAGCAGAAGGTAACGGTGCAGTCGGTTGACACGGCTTCCGAGGCCTATGCTCTGTCTCTTGCGGAAAAAGCGAGAATCGACATGCCGTATATGTCACAGCTCACCGGCAAAACCGAGCAGGAACTGTTCGAGGATTTGAAGGGTGTGATTTTCCTCAACCCCATGCACATAAGCGAAGAGGACGGCAAGCCGAAGTATCTCCCTGCCGATGAATATCTCTCCGGCAATGTCCGTGAAAAGCTCCGTTGGGCAAAGCAGAGTGCGGAGCTCTACCCCGAGGATTACGGAGAGAATGTCCGTGCTCTTGAGGCGGTACAGCCGGTTGACCTGACGGCAAGTGAAATTTCCGTGAGGCTTGGCGCAACATGGCTGCCTCCGGAAATCATTGAGGAGTTCATGTTTGAACTGTTCAGCACCCCACGCTACTGCCAGTGGAACATCCATGTTCACTACGCACAGTACACCGGCGAATGGAATGTGGAGGGAAAGTCCTACGACCGCAGCAATGTGAAAGCCTACAATACTTACGGCACCGGCAGAGTTAATGGCTATAAGATCATGGAGGAAACCCTGAACCTCCGGGATGTAAGAATCTTCGACTACATCGAGGACGGAAACGGCAGGAAAACGGCTGCGCTCAACAAGAAAGAAACCGCCATCGCACAGGGCAAGCAGGAGCTTATTAAGCAGGCCTTTGCAGACTGGATATGGAGCGATCCGGAACGCCGGGAGCAGCTAACCAAGCTGTATAATGAGAAGTTCAACAGCATTCGCCCCCGTGAGTATGACGGCAGCCACCTGAATTTCGTGGGAATCAATCCGGAGATCACGCTGAGGCCGCATCAGGTCAATGCCATTGCCCATATCCTCTACGGCGGCAACACCCTGCTTGCGCATGTAGTTGGGGCCGGGAAGACCTTCGAGATGGTAGCGGCGGCCCAAGAGAGCAAACGGCTGGGCTTGTGCCAGAAAAGCCTGTTCGTGGTTCCCAATCACCTGACGGAGCAATGGGCGAGCGAATACCTCCAGCTCTATCCCTCCGCCAATATTCTTGTCGCCACCAAGAAAGACTTCGAGACCAAGAACCGCAAGAAGTTCTGCGGGCGCATTGCCACCGGCGACTACGATGCGGTCATCATTGGGCACAGCCAATTTGAAAAGATCCCCATGTCCCTGGAACGACAGCGTGCCATCCTGCAGCAACAGCTGGATGAAGTGCTGGACGGCATTTCTGAATTGAAGAAAAACCGTGGGGATAATTTCTCCATCAAGCAGCTGGAGCGAACCAAGAAAACGGTCAAGCAGAAGCTGGACAAGCTCAATGACCAGTCCCGCAAGGATGATGTTGTGACCTTTGAAGAGCTGGGCGTTGACCGTATCTTCATCGATGAGGCGCATTACTATAAAAACCTCGCCGCATTTACAAAAATGCGGAATGTGGGCGGCATCAGCCAAACCGAGGCCATGAAGTCCAGCGACCTGTATATGAAGTGCCGGTATCTGGACGAGCTGACCGGCGGCAGAGGCGTTGTGTTTGCCACTGGCACACCCATCTCCAACAGCATGGTGGAGATGTACACCATGCAGAAGTATCTCCAGTACGGAGCGCTGCGCAGGAATGACCTTCTCCACTTCGATGCCTGGGCTTCCACCTTCGGCGAGACGGTGACAGCCATCGAGCTCTCCCCGGAGGGCACGGGCTACCGCGCCAAAACGAGGTTTGCCAAGTTCTATAACTTGCCGGAGCTTATGTCCATGTTCAAGGAGACCGCAGACATTCAGACAGCCGATATGCTCAAGCTCCCCGTGCCGGAGGCCCATTACCACAGTGTTGTTTTGAAGCCATCGGAAACGCAGAAAGAAATGGTGGCGGGATTGTCTGAACGAGCCGAGCGTGTCCGCAATAAGATGGTGGATTCCAGCGTGGACAACATGCTCCTCATCACCAATGACGGCAGAAAGCTCGCCTTGGATCAGCGGCTCATGAACGATATGCTCCCCGACAGCGAGACAAGCAAGGTGGGCGCGTGTGCGGAGAATGTTTTTGACATCTGGCAGCGCACCGCCGATCGGAAATCGACACAGATGGTATTCTGCGACTTGTCTACGCCCCACGGCGACGGCAAGTTCAATGTGTACGATGATCTCCGAAACAAGCTGATTGCCAAGGGCGTTCCGGCAGAGGAAATCGCCTATATCCATACGGCAAACTCCGAGGCGCAAAAGAAAGAGCTGTTTGGCAAGGTGCGCTCCGGTCAGGTGCGTGTGCTCATCGGTTCCACGCAGAAAATGGGAGCCGGCACCAATGTGCAGACGAAGCTTGCGGCACTTCATCATTTGGATTGTCCGTGGCGACCGTCTGACCTGCAGCAGCGGGAAGGACGAATCATCCGCCAGGGCAACGAAAACAAGGAGGTCGATATTTACACCTATGTTACGGAGAACACCTTCGACAGCTACCTGTATCAGTTGGTGGAATCCAAGCAGAAGTTCATTGGGCAGATCATGACCAGCAAATCCCCGGTGCGTTCTGCGGAGGACATTGACGAAACTGCCCTGAGCTATGCGGAAATCAAGGCGCTGTGCGCCGGCAATCCCCACATCAAGGAGAAGATGGATTTAGATATTGATGTGTCTCGCCTGAAGCTGCTCAAGGCCAACCATCTGAGCCAGCGCTATGCTCTGGAGGATCAAATCCTGAAGGAGTTCCCCCAGAGAATTCGGTCGTTGGAACAGCGCATTGAGGGCTATCAGGCGGATATTGACCAGCGCAAAAGAAATACCGAGCCCAACGAGGACGGCTTCTCCCCGATGTTTATGCCGGGCGGCACGGTAAGAGAAAAGAAGGCTGCCGGCGATGCCATTCTCGGCCTTTGCAAGTCCATGACAAGCCCCGATCCGATTCCCATCGGCCAGTACAGAGGCTTCGATATGGAACTGTCCTTCGACACCTTCAGCCGAGAATATAAGATCACGCTGATTCATCAGCTGCGGCATACGGTCACGCTGGGAACGGACATCTTCGGCAACATTCAGCGACTGGATAACACCCTCAGTTCTTTTGAGGAACGAATGGCAGCGTGTGCCGATCAGCTGGAGAACACCCGGGTTCAGCTTGAAAATGCAAAGGCCGAGGTACAGAAGCCATTCTCCCAGGAGGAAGAACTGAAAGCCAAATCGGAACGGCTAAATGAACTGAATGCGATGCTCAATCTCGACAAAAGAGAGAACGAGATCGTGGACGGTGAGCGTGGCGAGGAGGAGCCGCAAAAATCATCCGCAGACAGAGAACGCTAAAAAGAAAATCACAGCGGCAATGTGGAATACCTGCATTGCCGCTGTGATACGCAAGCCGGGAAATGTACCGAGTGTGCGATAGAATGAGGCTGATAAATCGGGATTTACCTCTATTCAAACATACAAGCTCTTGACAATAAAGCTCCTATATAGTATGTTTTTAATAAACTACTATATAGGAG
>OIWO01000452.1_pt1 | contig 45982 bp, 47 predicted proteins | sample 1587641 | NCBI WGS metagenome assembly OIWO01 (sample SAMEA3888924, study PRJEB22519) | human gut metagenome | biome: human gut; feature: human-associated habitat; material: faeces | place: Denmark | collected 2010
AAGGGGGACATTTCTTTCGGAAGAACAAATTTGCAACTGCGCCGTAGTTCCATCATGTAACGTTAATAGCATAAAAGTAAAACTTTTGCTAAACCAACCTGAAATCAATATCGGCGCTAATTTGCAAATTTTTCTGTAGAAAGAGAATGTCCCCCTTCTTCCGTCACATTGAGAAAACTTATATTTAAAACACTCGCACAAATTCGTCGCATCGAGAAAACTTATATTTAAAACATCTGCACAAACCCCCGTGATAGTGCTATAATGATACAAAATTGTATGTCGGAACAGCAAAGGAGAAATGCCGTGCAGATACTTTTAACATTAGATAAAAAAGATTATGAAGAGGGAATGCCTGTGTTCGAAAAATACTCGACACGCGGCGTGATTATTCGTGATGGAAAAATTGCAACACAACATGGCAGTGCCGGAGATTATAAAATTCTCGGCGGAGGTGTGGAACCGGGCGAGAAGCTGGAAGATGCACTGATTCGTGAAGTGGGGGAGGAGTCCGGGCTTATTGTGATCCCGGAATCCATCCGTCCGATTGGAGAAATTGTGGAGCGGCGGCGAGATCTGTTTGAAAAAAACAAGATCTATGTCTGCCACTCCTGCTTTTTTTTCTGTGATGCGAAAACAGAAATGACACAGACGCACATGACCGAAAGCGAGATCGAGAAAGGATTTCATCTGGAGTGGGCAACCGCACAGGAGATTATCGATGGGAACGAACCATTTTGTGAGACGCAGCCATGGAGTTTCCGGGATCGGGAATTTGTTAAAATGCTTGTGGAAAAAAAGATTCTCACCACATAGTTTTTACAAACAATTTACATAGGGAAGAAGTCTGTATTTACACACCCCTGTTATTCTGTAGAAAAGTGGAGAATAGGATAGATATAACAGAAAGCAGGGAAGGTAAGTTATGGATGAATTAGAAAAACTCCGGAAGCACTGGCAAGATGATGATTTTCAGAGAAAACATGCACTGGCAAGAGAAATTGTGGTAAACCGGCTGCGGGAACTGAACCGGGAATATGAAGAAAAAACAGGACAGGGATTTGTACGTTTTATCGAAACACGGATGAAGACACCGGAGAGCATTGCAGAAAAGCTGCAGCGCAAGGATTATGACGTGGATTTTGATACCGCAGTTACTGCACTGAACGATATTTCCGGGGTCCGCTGTATCTGCTACAGTGTCAAGGAAATCTACTGGATTGCGCGGCAGATCGGAAAAACAGACACATATACCGTAGTAAAGGCAAAAGATTACATTCGAAAACCAAAGAAAAATGGGTATGAGAGTTACCATATCGTTCTGGATATCCCGATGTCTTACAGAGGAAAGACAACTGTGGTTCGTGTGGAATTGCAGCTGCGGACGATGATTATGGATGCGTGGGCAGGAATGGATAACCGGGTTTCTTACAAAAAAGGAGTTCCGCCGGAAATGGAACGCCGCATTGAAAAATATGCCAGGATCGGAAGAAGACTTGATAAACTGATCCAGAAAACGCTTGATGATTCAAAAACCGTATAAAGGTATGGAATCTCCTGAAAATATGTGCTAAAATGCTTTTATATCATGAGCACAGGGATTAACCTGTACAATACCGATAGCATGGGGTTAGGAGATATACACAGATGATCGACAAAAAGAAGTTAAAAGATGTCATGAAGAAGCAGGATCTCAAGCAGGAGAAACCAACAGATCCAAGCATGACACTTGATGTAAAAAATGAAGATGTGGAAGCACAGATAGAGCTATATCTGAAAGAAAAAACCGGTGAGAATTTAAATGCCCTGATCGAGCTGATGCGAACCAGACGTGTGCTTGTTCCGGCAAATTTAAATGATGAAAAGAAGCCGGTTCCGTGTCTGATCAACAGTCCGAAAAACGGAATGTTTCTTCCAATTTATACAAGTAAAAAGGAGATTCCGGAATCTCCAAGGAGTGAAGCAGTTATAAACATGCCGTTCCTTGCAACGAATAACATGGTTTTTCAGCAGGATGAAAAGGTATCCGGAATAGTGATCAATCCATTCACACAGAATCTGATTTTTAAACGTGCACTGGTGGAAAAAATCGAGGAAGTGGAAAAGAAGCGTAAAGAGGGAGCGCAGCCAAAGAAGATGCAGCTTACACAGGAACAGTATCTGTTGTTTGAACGTAAGCAGTTTGAATTTGGTTTTATGCCAAAGCGCTTTTTTGCGCAGGGCAAACAGATGATGGATGACCTCTGTGAGAAGAAAGAAGAATATATGGATCAGTTTTTTGAGGAATGTTATCAGCAGAAACGTATGTATCCGTATCTGCCGGAAGATTTCTCCGTTATGGTTATGGATTTGTCCGACAGTTTACTGATTGTCCGTGTGGATCTGCCGGTACGCGATATGGGAGTTCCATCCTGTTTCCGTGTATATTTTGCATGGAATGACGAAACGCAGGAGGGCAGATATTTTACGATTGAACGGACCCAGGATCCGGGAAAACATCTGCTTGGAGAATTCAAAAAAGACTGGAAGCATGTTGACTATGGAGAGGCTCCGGCAGAGGGAGCCGAGTTGCAGCGTGTGCTGGATATTATCCGGCAGCCGGGCGAAAATTAAAAGAAAAAGTGTGTCAGGGAAATAAATCTGGCACACTTTTCTTTTTATGGTCTGGCAAGAATATCCGCAAAAGTAGCGCGGACAACCCGTGCCAGATCCTGAGGGTCAAGCCGGATGCTGGTTCCGATACGGCCGCCGCTTACATAAATTTCAGAATATTGCCTGGCAGAGGCATCGATAACGGTTGGAAATGCTTTTTTCATGCCAAGAGGACTGCAGCCTCCACGGACATAACCAGTGATTGCAGTTAAATCTTTGACATGGATCATTTCTACGGATTTCTCGGAAACTGCACGCGCGGCAGCTTTCAGATCAACCTCTTCGGCAATCGGAATGACAAATACGTAGTATTTTTTGCTTTTGCCCTGCATGACAAGTGTCTTGTAAGTCTGGGCAACCGGGGTGCCAGTGGCTTCGGCAGAATGAATTCCATCTATAAATTCGTCACATTCATAAGTCAGCAGTTCATAGGGAACCTTATTTCGTTCCAGAATACGCACGGCATTGGTTTTTACTTCTTTTCCCATGATATTCACCTCCGCGCACAGTATATCATTTTTAGAGGAAAAGTTGAACAATAAAAAAGGAAATGTTATAATGTTGCAAAAGATATTTCAAAAGGGGGCGTCATTTCATGAGAGAATTTTTGAAGCGGGCAAAGGCGGATTATCTGCTTTCTTCTGTTTTGTGTATTGCGCTTGGAATTATTTTTGTTGTGTGGAAAGGCGGAGTCATTGATGTGATCGGAACACTTCTTTCGATTGCAATGATCATCGTTGGAATTATTTATCTGGGAAGCTTTATTTTGAGCCTTGCAACATTTGGAGCATCAACGATTGTCGGAATTCTGGTACTTGCAGTTGGAATCTGGTTTCTCATCCAGCCGTCGCTGATTGTCAGTCTGGTTCCGGTTATACTGGGTGTAGGACTTGTATTTCATGGAATTCGTGCGGTGACGGAGGCTGTGAATGCCAAAAAATACGGATATGAAAAGTGGGGCATGGATCTTGTATTTGCTATCATCTGTCTGGTCTGTGGTCTGATCTGTGTTTTTTGTCCGCTTACCGTATTGAAACAGTTTATTATGCTGGTAGGAATCGTGCTGATTATCAACGGAGCGCTGAATCTGTGGATTGCTGTCACAGCAACGCGTGCAGCGAGGGATTACAGACGGCGCACAGAGACTGTTGATACAGAGTTTGTGGAAAATGAAGGTGACCGTGATGAGACAGATGGAATTTAAAATGGAACGTCCGGGACTGACCAAAGCAGGGGATCATCTGAAGGTGACAGAGGGAAAACTTCCCACTTCCTATTATTATACCATTGAGCATGCAATAGCAATGTCGGGAAATTATGCGGTAGGCGAACGTTTAAAAAGCCGGGAAGGCGATGTGATTGATGTGAAGGAGACAGAAAAAGGGTACTTTGTGACCATGGAATTTGACGAATAAGGATAACAGACGAAATGGCAATACAGGGCAAAACCGATATTGACCAGCTGCTTGCAAAAAGTTTGAAAGAGATTGCTGTCAGGCGGCCGGTAGAAAAAATTACAATTAAAGAGATAACTGATAAAGCAGGGGTCATCCGGCCAACGTTTTACAATCATTTTCAGGATAAATTTGAGCTTATTGAATGGATCATCCGGACAGAACTGTTAGAGCCGGTAGAACCTCTGATCCGGAATGATATGATTATAGAAGCAATGGTTCTGCTGTTTACCAACATTGAAAAGGACAAGGCATTTTATTCACAGCTGGTAAAAATGGAGGGATCGGTCAAATTTCACGATATCGCAAAAAAATGTGTGCGGGAAGTATTGCTTGAACTGATTCAAAACGAAAGCAGCGGAAGGGTTTCAAAACACAAATGGCTGACGCCGGAGGTGATATCTTCCTACTATGCACAGTCCATGTGTTTTGCAACAGAGGAATGGATCAGCATGGGAATGACCATCTCGCCGCGCGAAATGGCCGAAGCATATCAGTATATGCTGACCCGGTCTCTGATCGACATCATCAAAGAATTATAAAAAGAATATGCGATGACATTTTGAATGATTTGTATACGAATTCATACAAATCACTCAAAATGTATAATCATGCAGTACATGACGAAAAGATTGAATATTTTCATATTCGGTCTTTTTTTTTATGATAGGCTGAGAGAAAAATAGAGGATGGTGAAAAAAATGATTAAATTTGGAAAAGGAGTCGTTAAATGTCGGTTTCTGATTTTGATCCTGGCTTTTTTACTGCTGATTCCATCCGCGATCGGCTATATGAAAACCAGAATTAATTATGACATTTTGTCCTATCTGCCGGGACAGATTGAAACGATGAAAGGGCAGGATATCCTTCTGGATGAATTTGGAACAGGCGCGTTCTCTTTTGTAGTTGTTGAGGGAATGCAGGATAAGGATCTGCAGAAAATAGCAGATAAGATTGAGGATGTACCTCATGTAAAAAATGTTATCTGGTATGGTTCTATTATGGATTTTAGTATTCCAAGAGAAGCACTTCCGGATGATATCTACAACTTTTTCAATAACAAAGACGCAGACAGCCAGCTGATGGCAGTCCTGTTTGATGAGTCCATGTCGTCGGACGGCACCATGGATGCGATCCAGACGATCAATGATCTGGTTGGAAAGCAGTGTTTTGTCAGTGGTATGGCATCGGTGAACAATGATATCCGAAAACTGGCAGAGAATGAGAGTGTGATCTATGTTCTGATCGCCGTTGTGCTTTCTCTGATCGTATTATCACTTACGATGGATTCCGTAGTTGTTCCGTTCCTGTTTTTGATCAGTATCGGCATGGCAATTATTTACAATCTGGGTTCCAACGTATTTTTCGGGGAGATTTCTTATATTACCAAGGCACTGGCGGCGGTACTGCAGCTCGGTGTTACAATGGATTATTCCATTTTCCTGTGGCACAGTTATCAGGAGCAGAAGGAGCGGTTTGACGGAGATAAAAACCGTGCCATGGCACATGCGATTTCCAATACAATTACTTCCGTGGTCAGCAGCTCCATTACAACAGTTGCCGGATTTATCGCACTGTGTTTTATGAGCTTTACTCTTGGAAAAGACCTTGGTATCGTTATGGCAAAGGGGGTTGTCTTTGGCGTTATCGGATGTGTAACGATTCTTCCGTCCCTGATTCTTGTCTGCGATAAGGCAATCGAAAAGACCAGACATAAAGTAATTCTTCCGGATCTTAGTAGAATTGCAGGGTTTATCACAAAACATCATGTGGTATTTGTCATTGCGTTTCTGGTTGTGCTGATTCCGGCAATCTACGGATATACACATACCAATGTATATTATGATCTGACTGGTACGCTGCCGGAGACTTTCAGCAGTAAAGTTGGAAATGATAAGCTGTCCGAACAGTATCATATGGGTGCAACCCACATGGTTCTGGCAAAAAGCAGTCTGTCTGAAAAAGATAGTATGAATATGATCGATGAGATCAAAAAAGTAGACGGTGTAAAACTTGCGGTTTCGATGGATTCTCTGACCGGACCGATGGTTCCGCAGGATGTCATTCCGGACGATGTGAAGGATATCTTCAAGAGTGGAGATTACCAGATGATGGTCATTGTTTCGGAATATGCATCTGCAACGGATGAAGTAAATAAACAGTGTGATGAGATCAATGCGATTATTAAAAAATACGATAATACCGCAATGCTGATCGGTGAGGCGCCATGTACCAAGGATCTGATTGAGATTACCGATGTGGATTTCAAAAATGTAAGTATTATTTCTATTGCAGCCATTTTTATTATTATTTTACTGACATTTAAGTCCATTTCACTTCCAATCATTCTGGTATGTGTTATTGAATTTGCAATTTTCATCAATATGGGGATTCCGGCATATACAGGAACGGTGTTGCCGTTTATTGCATCCATTGTAATCGGAACCATACAGCTGGGAGCTACGGTCGATTATGCAATTCTTATGACGAACAAGTATAAGAAGAACCGTTTCCGCGGTATGGATAAGAAAGAAGCAATTACCGATGCATTGAGCAAGTCCATTCAGTCGATCATTGTCAGTGCGCTCAGTTTCTTTGCAGCAACGTTTGGTGTAGGATTATATTCCAACATCGATATGATCGGTTCATTATGTATGCTGATGGCACGTGGTGCGATCATCAGTATGATTGTCGTAATCTTTATTCTGCCAAGCATGTTCATGGTATTTGACCGTGTGATCTGTGCATCAAGTGCAGGATTTCGCAACAAAATCAAATAGGAGGATGGAATTATGAAATTATCAGAGTTAAAAACCAGATTGAAAAATAAATATGTAGTCCGTATTGTGGCAGGTGTGCTGACCATTGCACTTCTTGGAAGCAGCATGACAGCAGTTGCCGTGCAGGCAGATCAGAAGAAAGATGCTGCAGTTCAGACAGAGCAGAAAGAGGATTCTTCCGATAAGAAGGATGATATCGATGATCTGCTTCAGGTATCTGTCAGTGATAAAGAAATCGGAAAAGATGAAAATGTTTACCTGATTTCCGATGCAACGGGAAGTGTGTATGATACCATTGTCACCGATCATCTGATCAATAAAAACCAGTCCGCTACACTGGAGGATCAGTCCAATCTGACAGATATCAAAAATGTGAAGGGAAGCGAGGAGTTCTCACAGAACGGAGAGAAGCTGACCTGGCAGGCAGATGGAGCCGATATTTACTATCAGGGAAAAACAGACAGTGAAGCTCCGGTTTCCCTGAAAGTTACTTATTATCTGGATGGAAATGAGATTGCACCGAAGGATCTGGCTGGAAAATCCGGAAAAGTTACCATACATTATGATTACACAAATAATTCTTCTTATGAAGAAACCGTAAACGGAAACAAGCAGACGGTAAAGGTTCCGTTTGCAGCCGTAACGGCACTGGTATTGGATGACAGTTTCAGCAATGTGGAAGTAAAGAACGGAAAAGTTTCCCAGAACGGGGACAGCAATGTGGTTATCGGCTATGCATTGCCTGGAATCAAAGAAAGTCTGAATGTGAAAGATTCTGATTTCATCGATGATCTGGAACTTCCGGAAGATTTCGAAGTGACTGCCGATGTAAAAGATTTCAAGCTGGATACGGCAATGACGATCGTGGCAAATGCCGGGAGCATGATTTCCATGAAGAGCGGGGATTCTTCTTCTCTGGATGATATGATTGATGACATGCTGGATGCAAGCAGCAAGTTAAAAGACGGATCAAAAGAATTATCCGATGGACTGGACACGTTACAGAAAAATCTTGCGGATTATGCAAGCGGCATGAATGAGCTGAATTCAAAGAGCGGGGATCTGGGCAAAGGGGTGGAGACATTAAACACCAGCGCAGAATCCATCAGCAAGGGAATCCAGACACTTGATAAAGCGTTAAATACAAAGATGAGTGATACAGAGAAACAGGCAGCGTCAAAGACCGCTTCCGAGACGGTGGCAAAAGAGTTTGCAAACGGAAAAACGCAGGAAGTCGCAAACCAGATCTATGCCGCACTCCGTTACAGCACAGGAAAAGATGGCAGCACAACGGATGGCGCATTATTTACTTCTCTTTATGATGGCGCTTATAGTGCAAATGCAGCAGAAACCGTGTATAATGAAGTGGTAAGACAGGTATTGCTGAAAGCTGCAGGACAGGCGGCAGACAGCAAACTTACTGCAGATCAGGCGGCTGCCGGCATTAAAGCAGCGTGGGCAAAGGGCGCACAGGCAAACGATCAGACGTCAACGGTTATGTATGCCGTATCGGATGGTATGACAAGTGCACAGCTTGCGGAACTGCTGTATGCAAAGAGTGGGGCAAAGGACACACTCTTTCACAAGACACAGAGCACAATCAAGGCACAGCTTGCAGCAGGAAGAAACAATGAGCAGGTGACAGACGGTGTGGAGAGCAGCTTAAAGACACTGGCTACACAGCTGGCAGGAGCATGTCAGAATGTGGCCGTACAGGCGGCAAGTGCAGCTGCTGTTACAGGAGCAGAGAGTGCAAAGGCTACAATTGCACAGCAGATTGAAGCAGTACAGGAAAACGGTTACAGTCTGGTTACCGGTTCCGCAGCACTCAGTAAGGGAACACAGTCTCTGGCAGACGCAGTTCCAACACTGACGAAGGGAATCAAGGCACTCAACGATGCCACGGTAAAGATTGTGTCCGGTGTAGATAAACTGGATGACGGGTCCCATACGCTGGCAGATGGCATGGTAGAATTCGACGAGAAGGGTATTTCCAAGATTGCGAACAGCTATAACGGAGATATCAAACCGCTGACCGACAAACTGCAGGCAATGCTTGATGCGGGTGAGGATTACCAGACATTTACAAAGGTTGCAGACGGTGTAAACGGAAGCGTAAAATTTATTTATAAACAGGATGCGATCAAGGCAGACAGTGAAAATAACAAATAATTTTGATGGTCGGAGGAAAAAGGATGAACTGGATGGAAAACCTGCTGATAATAGCAGGGGTATCTCTGGATATTTTCGCAGCAATGGAATGTCAGGGATCACTGGTTGCAAAAATAAATAAAAAAAATCTGACAGTGATCTGTGGAATCGTTGCGCTGGCACAGCTGATTACGTTATATCTGGGGCATTTTTTGTCCTCCCTGTTCTGCCATTACCGGTCGGTGCCGGACGAAAAGCTGCTGGGACAGATTATATCCATGGTGATTTTTATGATTCTTGGCATCCGGCTGATGGTAAAAGCAATCCGAAACGAACATGTGGAAGAACATCTGGAACATCATCTTGGAATCCGGAGATTTGTCCGCATGGCATGTATCAGTGGAATTTACACGCTGCTTACGGGAATTGCATTTGGATTTCTGGAAACGAATGTGCTTATGATTCTGATCATGATTGTTGTATGTACCGTTGCATTTGTGATCGGCGGCATCTATACCGGATACCGTGTCGGATATGAAGCAAAAACCAAAGTATATATCGTTGGCGCACTGTTGCTGTGGGTGGCAGGACTGGATGTATTGATTGGAAGAATTTTATAAAGAGCGTTATTGTGGAAGAAAACCGGCCATATTCTGGCTGGTTTTCTTTTCTTATATGTGTATAATAAACATGTATGAAAGCGTAAGGCAGGTGCATAAAATGGATTATACGGTTCTTGATCTGGAGATGACGGGACTGGCTCCGAAAAGGGACAAAGTAATAGAAATCGGGGCGGTTCGTGTACGGAACGGAGAGATTGCAGATACATATGGAACGCTCGTGCGTCCGGGAATGTCAATTCCGGAAACGGTAGTACAGCTGACCGGGATTACAGATGAAATGGCGGCTTTGGGGAAAGAAGAGAATGTGGCAATGCAGGAACTTCTGCAATTTATCGGGGATGATATTCTTGTGGGACATAATCTGATTTTTGATTACAGTTTTCTGAAGCAGTGGGCCGTCAATCAGAAAATTCCACTGGAATTGTCGGCCTGTGATACCCTGCGGATTGCGCGGGCACTCCTTCCGGGGGCACAGTCGAAAAAACTGGAAAGCTTGTGCGAATATTTTCAGATTGAACGGGAACATGCACACCGGGCACTGGATGATGCAGTAGAAACCTATAAGGTATTTGAAAATTTAAAATCCATAGAAGGTGCTTCCATGGAACTGTTTGTCCCGAAACCTTTGGTGTATAAGGCAAAGAGACAGACGCCGGCAACGGAGCATCAGAAAGAACGGCTCAGGGAACTTTTGGAACAATATGGAAGGAAAGACAGTATCAGCTGGGAGACTCTTACACGCAGTGAAGCCTCCCGGCTGCAGGATAAGATCAGGGCTGGAAACTTTTAAGTTTTTCCAGAATGATTTTTTGCGGAAACGGTGCAAGCTGCGCAGCTGCTTCCTGCAGCTGCAAGATTCCGGAGAGATTGCCCCCGGTCTGATAGATGGCTGCCAGCTGTGTGTAGATGCTGCTGTTGTCGACATGACAGGAAACTGCAAATTCCAGCAGCTGGCGTGCCTGATCGGTATATCCGGCATCACTCAGTTCCTGGGCATAGATGGCAGCATTTCGTTCAAATGTGGAAAAACGGTCATCACATGCGCTGAGTTCATCCAGGTTTGCAACACCATATTCAAGTTTCAGGTCGGTGTTACTCATGGAAGAAAGATTCAGCATTTTCTGACCGCATAGTGTTTCCAGTGATTTTTTGGCATCGGTCGTAAGGTTTTGTGGTATTTTATCTTCTGTTATGATAAGATAATTAAGATTGCTGATATCTTTTTTGCGTGTGAAATTCGCACTGTGCTCCCGGTCCCAGAACTGTTTTTCGAGATTTTCCTGGGCGCGTTTATTTTTATGCATCAAAAAGTTAATATACAGCAGAAAAACGATAAAAATAGCAAGAAATACAAACATAATGGAAATCCTTTCTGATATTGTTGTGTATTCATTATAACTGATTTTGCGAAAGAGGTGAATAGTATGTATAATTTTAATGGTTCAAAACGAAAAAGACAGCTGATTGCACTCATATCGTTGGTTGTTATCGCTGCAATGGTTGTTACAACACTGGTTTCAGCGCTGATTTATGGGTAGCGGCACTTGAAAAAGTGATTGTTTATGTTAAAATACAAGATAACGCTAAAATTATTTTAAAGGAAGAATATGAAGAAGATAACAAAGTTAGGAATGGCTGCAGCAGTACTTTTTTGTGTGGTGGGACTCGGTTCTCATACACAGGCAGCGATGGCAGCAGAGGAGACTACCATTGAAAATGGAATTTCCATCGGAAATGTAAACGTCGGAGGAATGACAGAAAATCAGGCGATATCTGCGGTAGAAGAATACGTGGATGGGCTGATGGATACAACTTTTACGCTGAAAGGAGAAACCGGTTCCATTCAGATGACTGCGGAAGATATGGGAGTGACCGCGGATGCGGATACTGCCGTGCAGGAAGCTTTGGCGGTGGGACACGCCGGAAGTCTGATCAACCGGTATAAAACCCTGCAGGATCTCAAAAAGAAAAAACTGGTTCTCGATATGCATCTGAGTGTAAACAAACAGGCGACGGCCGAAAAGATATATGAGAGCGCAGATGATCTTGCCGTCGGGGCTGTTGATAATGGATTAAAGCGTGTCAATGGAAAATTTGAATTTGTAAAGGGAAAAGAAGGCGTCGAGGTGGATGTCGTAAATTCCGTGTATGCAATCAATGATTTTCTTGCACAGGGCTGGGACGGCTCCAATAATGAGATTGATCTGGTAACAAAGACGGTAGAACCGCGCGGGGATGAGAAAGAACTCGCAGAAATTACGGATCTGATCGGTTCTTATACGACAAACTTTGCAAGTTCGAGTGCAGGACGTGCAAAAAATGTCATAACCGGAGTGAGCAAAGTAGATGGTACAATCCTTTATCCGGGAGAGGAGTTTGATCTGGCAAAAACGGTCAGCCCGTTTACACAGGAGAACGGATATGAACTGGCCGGTGCCTATCAGAACGGAACGGTAGTGGAATCGTTTGGCGGTGGAATCTGTCAGGTTGCAACGACTTTATATAATGCAGTTATCCGGGCAGAACTGGAAATTACGATGCGTTTTAATCATTCCATGCTGGTTCATTATGTGGAACCGTCCATGGATGCGGCGATTGCCGGAAATTATAAAGATCTGAAGTTTAAAAATAATCTGGATGCGCCGGTATATATCGAAGGATATTGCAGTGGCGGTATCATTTATTTTAATGTATATGGAAAAGAAACGAGACCATCCAACCGGGAGATTTCGTTTGAAAGTGAAACCGTTTCAAAGACAGATCCAAAGGTGCAGTTTACAATGGATGCTTCCCTTACCGCCGGTTCGGTTTCTGTTACCCAGTCCGGACAGTCCGGATGCATTGCGCAGTTGTGGAAGATTGTGAAGGTAGACGGAAAACAGCAGAGCAGGGATCTGTTCAACAAGAGTAATTATCAGGCAACTCCAAAGCTTATTACCATTGGAACCAAAGATGCGACAAGCGAGACGCTTTCTGCTTTAAAGGCAGCAATTACAATCGGGGATGAAGCAAAAGTAAGAAGTGCGGCAGCCGGTTTAAAGACAAACGCGCAAAAGAAAGAAGAAGAGCAGAAAGAAGAAGAAAAGAAGGACGATACCGATAAAAAGGAGGACGCAGACAAGAGCGATACGAACAAGAAAGAGGATTCCTCCAAAAAGGATGAAAATAATAAAAAGGAAGATACAAAGAAGGAAGATTCCAAAAAACAGGATACCAAGAAAGAAACAACATCTTCAACAAATACATCCACGAAAAAAACACAATCGTCCAAAGAAAGCGAATAGAAAATAACAGTATGAAAGCAGGAAAATTATCCGAGTCGATATTAAAGCGCTCGGTTCTCCGACAACTTCATAATTCTGCGGTCCGGGCACCGGGAGTGGGAATCGATTTCGGTGCAGTGGATGCTTCTGCGGGAAAGCAGATCGTTACTGCGGAAGCCTGCCGTGCATTTGACACGTTTCCGGAAGCCGGCGTTTATGCGGCATTGAATAATCTTGTATGCAGTGGGGCAAAACCATTGGGAATTACGATGACGCTTCTGCTCCCGACATCCGCAAGCGAAAATGATCTGCGTGCATGGATTTCGGCAGTATCCCGTGTAAGTGAGAAAGAGCAGATTCCGGTTCTCGGAGGACACACGGAAGTTCTTCGGACAGTGACCTCTCCGCAACTGATTGTTCAGGCAGTGGGAGAAGCTGACAGGGAATTATTTGTCACAGCAGCAGGGGCGCAGCCGGATATGGATGTGATTGTGACCAAATGGGTCGGGCTGGAAGGAACAGCGATTCTTGCAACGGAACACCGGGAAGAGTTATCGGCCAGATACGCACAGCCGTTTCTTGACAAAGCGGCAAAATATATAGATTATCTTTCTATCCGTTCGGAGGCCGCAGTCGCCGCAAAGTCTGGCGTTGCTGCAATGCACGACCTCTCAGAGGGAGGCGTTTTCGGAGCTCTCTGGGAATTGGGGCAGTGTTCCGGCGTCGGACTGGAAATTGATCTGAAGAAAATACCAATTCGTCAGGAAACCATAGAAATCTGTGAATTTTTTGATTTAAATCCTTACAAGCTTCTGTCGGGAGGCAGTCTTCTTCTGGCAGCGGCAGATGGCAATGCACTGGTGCATGCGATCCGTCAGGCTGGCGGGGAAGCTGTTATTATCGGAAGGACAATCGACAGCAATGACCGTGTACTTATCAATGGGGAGGAACGCAGATTCTTAGAAACAACACAGACAGACGAATTATGGAATATGGTAAAATGTAATTAGGAGAACAATAAAATATGAGAGAGAAGATTTTAACTTTTATAGAAAAAAACAGCCGCATCGATACACAGGAGCTGGCCGTAATTCTCGGTGTAGATGAGACAGCAGTCATGAATGAGCTGGAAGCTATGGAGCAGGAGGGAATTATTTGTGGATATCATACGCTGATTAACTGGGACAAAGCCGGTGTGGAAAAAGTAACTGCACTGATTGAAGTGCGTGTGACACCGCAGCGCGGCATGGGATTTGATAAGGTTGCAGAGCGCATTTACAATTATCCGGAAGTAAATTCCGTGTATCTTATCTCTGGCGGATTTGACCTGATGGTTACATTGGAGGGGAAGACACTTCGTGAGATTTCCCAGTTTGTATCCGATAAGCTTTCTGCCTTGGATCAGGTACTCAGCACAAAGACAAACTTTATTTTAAAGAAATATAAAGACCACGGAACTGTTATGGCTCCGAAAGCAAAAGATGAAAGGATTATGATGGCATAATGAGAAATCCATTATCAAAAACAATTACAACCATTGAGCCATCGGGTATCCGGAAATTTTTTGACATTGTCAGTGAGATGGATGATGCAATCTCTCTCGGCGTCGGAGAGCCGGATTTTGATACACCGTGGCATATTCGTGATGAGGGAATTTATTCCCTTGAAAAAGGAAGAACTTTTTATACTTCAAATGCAGGTTTAAAGGAATTAAAAATTGAGATTTCCAAATATCTTGACCGGAGATTCGGGCTTTCCTATGACTATAACAAGGAGATGCTTGTGACAGTCGGAGGCAGTGAGGCAATTGATATTGCCATGCGTGCCATGTTAGATCCGCAAGATGAGGTACTTATTCCGCAGCCAAGTTATGTATCCTATGTGCCTTGTTGTGTACTGGCAAATGGAACACCGGTTCCGATCGAACTGAAGGCAGAAAACGAATTCCGCCTGACGGCAGAAGAACTTGAGGCTGCAATCACGCCGAAGACAAAGCTTCTTGTTATGCCTTTCCCAAATAACCCGACCGGGGCGGTTATGGAAAAGAAGGATCTGGAAGCAGTTGCAGAAGTGGTAAAGAAACATGATCTGTTTGTCCTGAGTGACGAGATCTATGCGGAACTGACCTATCTGGACAATCATGTATCCATTGCCTCCATTCCGGGAATGAGGGAGCGAACAATCGTGATCAACGGATTTTCCAAATCGCATGCAATGACCGGATGGAGACTCGGTTATGCATGTGGACCGGAAGTAATCATCAAACAGATGTTAAAGATCCATCAGTTTGCGATCATGTGTGCGCCGACCACCAGCCAGTATGCGGCGGTAGAGGCACTGCGCAACGGGGATGAAGATGTTGCCATGATGCGGGAAGAGTACAACGGCAGACGCCGTTATGTACTGGAGCGGTTCAAAGAGATGGGACTTTCCTGTTTTGAACCATTTGGAGCATTTTATGCGTTCCCTTGTATTAAGGATCTGGGTATGACCAGTGATGAGTTTGCAACAAAACTTCTGCAGACGAAGAAAGTTGCGGTTGTTCCGGGTACGGCGTTCGGTGCCTGCGGAGAGGGATTCCTTCGTATATCCTATGCATATTCCCTGGATGATCTGCGGATTGCACTGGATCGCGTGGCTGAGTTTGTAACGGAGATTCGGGAGATTAAGAATTAAAAAATGGCAGAGTTAAATATTGTATTACATGAGCCGGAAATTCCAGCAAATACGGGAAATATCGGCAGGACCTGTGTCGCAACCGGTACAAAGCTGCATCTGATTGAGCCGCTTGGTTTTTCTTTATCGGAGAAACATTTAAAGCGTGCCGGCATGGACTACTGGAAAGATCTTGATGTCACCGTATATGAAAACTGGGAGGATTTCTGTAAAAGAAATCCGGGTGCAAAAATTTATTATGCGACAACAAAAGGACGTCATGTGTATTCGGACGTCCATTATGAACCGGACTGTTTCATTATGTTCGGAAAAGAGAGTGCAGGAATTCCGGAAGAAATCTTAAAGGCGAATCCGGATACCTGTGTGCGTATTCCGATGATCGGGGAAACCCGTTCTTTGAACTTATCGAATTCTGTTGCCATTGTGCTTTATGAGGCACTGCGCCAGAACGATTTTGACCATATGAAGCTGGAAGGACAGCTTCACAGACTGAGCTGGGACGATTAAAATGGGAATTATCAAAGCAAAAAATGTTGTACACGAATTTTTCCGCAGAGATGAGGAAGGCAATGTTGAGTCTATTACGACGGCACTCGATCATGTAAATCTGGATGTAAAAGCGGGACAGTTCATTGCCATTCTCGGACACAACGGATCGGGCAAGTCGACACTTGCCAAACATATCAATGCGTTGCTGACACCGACAGAAGGTGTGATCTGGGTGGATGGAATGGATATACTCGATGAGGACAATACCATTCCGATCCGGAAAACTGCCGGGATGGTATTTCAGAATCCGGACAATCAGATCATTGCCAGTGTGGTAGAAGAAGATGTGGGATTTGGTCCCGAAAATATTGGGGTGCCGACAGAGGAAATCTGGACGCGTGTCAATCAGAGTTTAGAAGCTGTGGATATGGGAAAATACCGCAAACATTCTCCAAATAAACTTTCCGGTGGACAGAAACAGCGTGTTGCAATTGCCGGTGTTGTGGCAATGGAACCGAAATGCATTGTCTTTGATGAGCCGACAGCGATGCTTGATCCGAACGGACGCAAAGAGGTTATTGCTACCGCACATGATCTGAATAAGAAAAAGGGTGTTACTATCATTCTTATTACACATTATATGGAAGAAGTGGTTGACGCAGATTATGTGTACGTCATGGAGAAAGGAAAGATCGTGATGGACGGTACACCGCGCGATATTTTTTCGCGTGTGGACGAGCTGAAAGAACATCGTCTGGATGTACCGCAGGCAACGCTTGTGGCAGATGAACTGCGCAGCGCGGGCGTACCGATTCCACAGGGAATCCTTACGAGGAAAGAGCTGGTGGATGCGATTATGTCCGTGGCAAATGCCTAGACAAAGATATGCGCACAGGCAGGAGATAAAAAGATGGCAGAAATCATTTTAGACAAGATCAATTACACATACAGCGACGGTACTGCTTATGAGATTCAGGCATTAAAGGATGTCAATCTGCAGATTCATCAGGGCGAATTTATCGGAATTATCGGTCATACGGGATCGGGAAAATCGACTCTGACTCAGCTGCTGAACGGACTGCTGCGGGCATCATCGGGAAGCATCTATGTGGATGGGCAGGACATCTATGATGAAGGGTATGATATGAAAGCCCTGCGGAGCAAAGTGGGGCTGGTTTTCCAGTATCCGGATCATCAGCTGTTTGAGACCACCTGTTTTGAGGATGTCTGTTTTGGACCGAAGAATCAGGGACTGGATCGCAAGGATATAGAACTGCGGGCATTTGAGGCACTGCGCAACGTCGGGTTTCCGGAAGAGTTATTTTATCAGCCGCCGTTTGATTTGTCCGGTGGACAGAAGCGCCGTGTGGCAATTGCCGGAGTACTGGCAATGAAACCGGATGTGCTGATTCTGGACGAGCCGACGGCGGGACTTGATCCGGCAGGGCGCGATGAAATCCTTGGACTGGTTTCTAAGATGCACAGGGAACTTGGAATCACGATTCTTCTGGTATCACACAGTATGGAAGATGTGGCGGAATATGTGGACCGCATCATTGTGATGAATCACGGTGCCGTGATGTTTGATGCTTTGCCGAAGCAGGTGTTTGCGCATTATAAGGAGCTTGAGGCGGTAGGACTTGCTGCACCGCAGGTGACGTATCTGGTACACGAACTTGCGGAACGGGGACTTCCTGTGGACACACAGGCAACCACGGCAAGAGAAGCAGCACAGACAATTCTGTCGGCACTTCGGGAGAAAAACGTCATTTAGTGTTTGCAGAGCACAGGAGAAATTTATGTTAAGAGATATTACTCTGGGCCAGTATTATCCGGCAGATTCTGTCGTACACAAACTGGACCCGCGTGTAAAATTATTTGCGACAATGATATATATTATTGCGCTGTTTACGTTCCGGGGCATTTTGGGATTTGCGATCATAACCGGTATGCTTATTTTTATGATCAAAATTTCAAAAGTACCGTTTTCGTATATCGTAAAAGGGTTAAAAGCCATTGTGGTGCTGCTTTTGATTACGGCAGTGTTTAATCTGGTCTTTACACCGACCGGTACGGAGTACTGGCACTGGGGACCGTTTCATCTGACCAGTACAGGTATTATGAATGCGGTGCTTATGACGATCCGGCTGATCTATCTGATCATTGGAACGTCTCTCATGACACTGACCACGACGCCAAACCAGCTGACCGATGGACTTGAAAAAGCATTGTCTCCGCTGAACCGGATTCACATACCGGTGCATGCGATTGCGATGATGATGTCCATTGCCCTGCGGTTTATTCCGATTCTCATTGAGGAGACGGACAAGATCATGAAGGCACAGATGGCGCGTGGAGCAAATTTTGAGGACGGTAATTTGATCCAGAAAGCCAAAAGCATGGTGCCGCTTCTGATTCCGTTATTTGTATCGGCGTTCCGTCGCGCGGACGATCTTGCCATGGCCATGGAAGCCCGCTGCTACAGTGGCGGAGAGGGACGAACAAAGATGAAACCGCTGCGCTATCAGGGATCAGACCGCAAAGCCTATGTGATATTGATTGCATTTCTTGTGCTTGTGATTGTTGCACGAGTGCTGTTGCGCTGGCCACAGTAGCAGGACGGTGACCGCCGGCAGCAGCATATAAATCATCTGAAAACAGGAAATTTGACAGAACAGGATTAAGAAATATGAGAGTAAAAATGGTCGTCGCATATGACGGAACCAACTATAGCGGCTGGCAGATTCAGCCCAACGGTGTGACCATTGAACAGAAATTAAATGAAGCATTGCAGGCGCTTCTTGGGGAAGACATCCGCGTGACCGGCGCAAGCCGCACGGACGCGGGGGTACATTCTCTGGGAAACGTCTGTATTTTTGATACGGATACCCGTATGCCGGCGGAGAAGATTAGCTACGCATTAAACCAGAGGCTGCCGGAAGATATCGTGGTGCAGGATTCCTGCGAAGTGCCGGATACCTTTCATCCACGTTTTTCCAGAAGCCGAAAGACCTATGAGTACCGGATACTAAACCGGCGGTTCCGCATGCCGACCAGGCGGCTGGATACATATTTTTATCATTATCCGCTGGATGTGGAGAAAATGCAGGAGGCTGCGGATTATCTGGTTGGCGAGCATGATTTTAAAAGTTTCTGTGCGGTCAATGCACAGTCGAAAACCAGCGTGCGCACCATCTATGCATGTACGGTCACGAAAGAAGCGGATATTATCACGATCCGGGTGACGGGAAATGGGTTCTTGTATAATATGGTGCGGATCATTGCAGGAACACTGATAAAGGTGGGAGCGGGAGAGTTTGCCCCACAGGAGATGCAGACGATTTTAGATGCCTGTGACCGGAGTGTGGCAGGACCGACGGCTCCTGCACACGGACTGACAATGATCGGGCTGGAGTACGAATAAACCACGGAATAGGATCATTTTTGTGTTGATTTGTTGAATATGTCAAAAAATAGATTTTGATTGTGGATATAGATGGCATTTTTTACAGAACCTGTGGATAAAGGTGGAAAAATGGGGATTTACACGAGAAATCTGCTTGACAACAAAAGACCCGGGTAATATAATATATAGGTCTGTGATAGTATGTAAATGTGAGCCAAAAGCCCCGGCGAGCATTTAAACTATATAGAAAAGCAGAGCAGGAAAGAGCAGCGTCCGGACATACGAGGCTTGAAACTGTTCGCATTTTATTGATTTGAATATCTATCAAGGAGGAGAACCCATGAAAACATTTATGGCTAGTCCTGCTACCATCGACAGAAAGTGGTATGTAGTAGACGCTGAAGGCAAGACATTAGGACGTTTAGCATCAGAAGTTGCTAAAGTATTAAGAGGAAAGAATAAACCAATCTTCACACCACACATTGATACCGGTGATTATGTAATCGTTGTGAACGCTGAGAAGATCAAAGTAACTGGTAAGAAGTTAGATCAGAAGGTATACTACCGTCATTCAGGATACGTTGGAGGAATCAAGGAGACAACTCTTAAGGAAATGCTCAACAAGCATCCGGAGCGTGTCATCGAGTTCGCTGTTAAGGGAATGCTTCCAAAGGGACCTTTAGGACGTCAGATGTACACAAAGTTATTTGTATACGCAGGACCAGATCACAAGCATGCAGCTCAGAAGCCAGAAGCTTTAACATTCTAATCAGAGGAGGTAAACAACATTGGCTAATACAAAGTATTACGGAACAGGAAGAAGAAAATCATCTGTTGCCAGAGTTTATTTAGTACCTGGAACAGGAAAGATCACAATCAATAAAAGAGATATTGACGAGTACTTAGGTCTTGAGACTTTAAAGGTAATCGTTCGTCAGCCATTAGTAGCAACTGAGACAGTTGACAAGTTTGACGTTTTAGTAAACGTAAAGGGCGGCGGATACTCAGGACAGGCCGGTGCCATCCGTCATGGTATCTCCCGTGCACTCCTTCAGGTAGATAACGAGTACAGACCTACTCTTAAGGCTGCTGGATTCTTAACAAGAGATCCACGTATGAAAGAGCGTAAGAAATACGGTCTCAAAGCAGCTCGTCGTGCTCCGCAGTTCAGCAAGAGATAATCGACTGCTCAGACTATATCAAAATGGTTCAAAAACCCCGGAAAATCAAGGCTTTCCGGGGTTTTCTTATACCTAAACGGGCTGATATAGTTTGACCTCATTTGACCAAACGAGAGCCTTTTTCACCCAATTTTTAGTGGTTAAATATAGGACAATGCTTGCTTTTATCCGTGATAACAATACCGCCAAGTCAGTTACAGAAATATTTGACTGGTTGTATGGTTAGGAATAAAATCCATTCCCGCTAACGAGATTAACCTTACACCTCTATTACTGAAAAAATAAGAAACGTAGCGCCATTCGGAAGAAATACTGAACCGAATGAGGGGTGGAATTTAATCTTGCGAAAAAAGAAATAAAATTCGACCTCCGCTTAACGTGACTCTTTTTCCAGAGGATTAAGATCTCAAAAAAAGAATATCAGCATATGAAGCATAAAACAACTTGTTTCTAATAGTAAATTCCAGTTTTGAAGAGCTTTGCAAAACTAACTTCCATAAAAATCATGATATTTTGATTTGCCAGAATTTACTTATGCAAGCGATTAGCTAAATCAGAACTTAAACTTGCAAACTGGAAGCTCGGATTCCAATTCAGCATAGTATGATAACTATTTTGCGAAAAATGGCTGAGAAAGAATTTATTTATAAATTTCGCAGAAAAACTGCAAAAACAATCCGTAAATATTGACCAAGGCATTTTTAACTGTTATAATAGTGACTGAAAATACGAATACTGAGAATGGAGGTATTCAATTATGCTGATTCAGTTTACAGTGGAAAATCACAGGTCAATAAAAAACAGTACCGTGATCAGTTTTGCGGCCTCTAAGGATAAGTCATTTGATGAGTATCTGCTTCGTCCAGATGAAAAGAAGGCATTGCTGCCCGTACTTGCAATTTACGGTGCAAATGCAGCCGGAAAAAGTAACGTATTACATGCAATGATGACGATGAAAGAAATGGTTGTGGGAAATGCTGCAAAAGTTTCTAAGGGACAAAAGTTGCCGTGGGAGCCGTTTGGAGGAACAAAGGTTCCGACTTCTTTTGAAATGGTATTTATTTTTCAGGGAGTTCGTTACACGTACGGTTTTTCTTTTGATGCAAAGAAGATTTACAAAGAGTATCTTTACCATTGGCCGAATGGCCGTGAAGCCTTAATTTTTTCAAGAGAAAATGGAGTGTATGAGTTCCGGGAAAATGTAAATGAGCAGGTTACTCTGAGTAACCGAACACCGGACAATAAGCTCTATCTGGTGTCCTCTAATGACTGGAATCTGCCTCAGACGGAAAATGCTTATCAGTGGTTCCTGGAAAAGTTGACATTCCTGATGGATGAAGAGCCAGCTACCTCAGAAACTGTTGCCCAGATTGTCAGCGGTGATGATAAGAAAGCTCGAATCTTAAAAGAATTGATGCTTGCCGATCTTGGAATCACCGATGTTACAATCAAGAATACCTCTGGTAAAATACCAATTATTACGACAACACATCGAATTATTAACGAGGACGATACAACAGAATACTTTCAGCTTTTAATGGAGCAGGAATCTGTCGGTACACAACACTTTTTTGCCCGCATCGGAGGATGGTTGCAGGCACTTGAAAACGGCGCACTTTTAGTTGTTGATGAAATTGAAGATAGTCTGCATCCTCTTTTAACCAGAAGGCTGATTGAAATGGTGCAGGATAAGGCTGTCAATACAAAGGGAGCGCAGCTGATTTTTACAACACACGATGCAATGCTGCTTGACTTGAATTTCTTCCGTAGAGATCAGATTTGGTTTGCTGAAAAAAACGATGAGACTTGTGCAACAGAGCTTTACTCGTTGGCATCTTTCTCTCCAAGAAAAGGAGAAAATGTGCGTAAGGGTTATCTTCAGGGACGATTTGGTGCAATCCCTTTTATCGGAGGTGACGCCTGATGAGCAAGATGCGAAAAGAGTATGATCCGAACAAAGTTAAGCGGCGGAAGCGTAAACCGATTGTTTATATCATCTGCGAAGGAAAAGAAACAGAGACACTTTATTTCAAACATTTTCGTTCACGAAACTGCCTGGTGGATATTATTCCAATTCCATCAAAACATAAAGCGGCGGAACATTTGGTGAAACACGCAAAATCTCTGATCTCTCAAGCAGATTATTATCCGAAAGACGGAGATCAGCTTTGGTGTGTATTTGACTGTGATGATAATAAAGACTCTGAGCTTCAAGCTGCAATTTCCTATTCGGAGAAGCATGGGTACAAAATCGCATATTCCAATCCGGCATTTGAATATTGGTATCTGCTCCATTTTGAAAAACGGAATGGATATTTGAAAGATTCCGCTACGATAATTGACATCTTGAAAAACAAAGGATATTTGGAAAATTACGGAAAAAGTGTGGATGTTTTTGAAGAATTGCAGGAACACCAGCCAGAAGCTATTCAGTACGCAAAAGAACGAGTGGAGAGATTAACCAGAGATCAGGTTGCTGTGATCTGCCGAGACAGTAATCCGGTAACGACAGTCTATGAGCTGGTTGAATTTTTGAATAGTAAAAGAACATAAAAGCACCATTACAAAGGTGTGTATAATGACAGAAAGCTGTCACTTCGACGATAAAGATTCGTTGGGTGGCAGCTTTTGTATTTGGAAAGGAGGAAGCATTATGGCAACTACAAGAATCATGCCGCTTCATGTCGGCAAAGGCCGCACAGAGAGTCGGGCGATCAGTGACATCATCGACTATGTGGCCAATCCAAAGAAAACAGATAACGGCAGGCTCATTACCGGCTATGCGTGTGACAGCCGGACTGCGGATGCAGAGTTTCTTCTGGCAAAGAGGCAATACATTGCCGCTACCGGACGAGTGCGTGGTACAGATGATGTGATTGCCTATCATGTGCGCCAGTCCTTCCGTCCCGGAGAGATCTCCCCGGAAGAAGCGAACCGGCTGGGTGTGGAATTTGCAAAGCGTTTTACTAAAGGCAATCATGCCTTGAGCTGGCTATTGTCTTCTATTTCTTTACTCTGCTTTACAGCATATGGATTTACCTGGACAACGCTGATTCCGTTAGAAACCATCCATGCAGCCAATGCAAACCAGTAGTGGCCTGTCGGTTCAAGACCCAGCACTATCTGTTTCTTATCGTTTTTTGCCGCAAGTGCCAGCACCCATGCCTTGGCATTCGCAAAGCCTTCTGAAGTATTGCTAAACTCGAATGCCCCGCTGCTTAGCTCTCTTCCTCTGACATCGATTGCCCTAATATAATGAGTCTCACTGCCTATATCGCATCCTGCTATAAGCATGTCATCCGTAATGAAGGAGAGTTTATCGTTCTTAGCAAACTTACCATTTGTTTCCAAGTCTCGCCAAGTATAGGATCTCAGTTCTTTTTTAATCACCTCTATTTTTATGCCCAATTCTTCTTTTGACAGAAGCTTTATTGCCTGATTTTCTACATTTACTTGCTTTTTTATTCTTGTTGCTTTAACATTCATCTTGAATACCTCTTGTGTTTTTAGATTTTACCAACTGGCAGGTCAGTAATAATCTAAATTTACTTGAGGTATTCTTTTTGGTCAATTCCTTTTACTTTTTAAAGTATACAGGAAGCTCCTTCATCAGTACATATGGCACAGTTATGAAAAGAGGTGTCCTATATTATAGGACCAGAATCAAAGACGCGAATGGTAAGCTCGTAGCTATCTACGCAAAAACACCTGAAGAACTATACAACAAAGAAACGTTTGCGTTGGAACAGATAAACTTGTATTGTTCGAGACAAAGAACTATAATGTACTCTGTGGAGGTGCATAATGGATTATATGACACTAAAAGAGGCCGCCGAAAAATGGGGCGTGACACCTCGTAGAGTAAATTACTATTGCGCTGCTGGGCGTATCCCCGGCGCTGTAAAGATGGCTGGTGTTTGGCTGATCCCAAAGAACGCAGAAAAGCCGATTGACGGAAGGACAAAACAAGGAAAGGCAGAAAAGTATGAGTAATATATTACTTCTTGAAGATGATCTAAGCCTGATTAACGGGCTTTCTTTCGCTTTCAAAAAGCAGGGATTTGAATTAAATATCGCCAGAACGCTCAAAGAAGCGGAGGAATTGTGGACAGACGGAAAATATGATTTGTTGGTGTTGGACGTATCTCTGCCAGATGGGTCTGGCTTTGAATTTTGCAAAAGAGTTCGACTTACATCAAAGGTGCCAATTATTTTTCTGACGGCTTCGGATGAGGAAACAAGTATTATTATGGGGCTGGATATTGGAGGTGATGACTATATCACAAAACCGTTCAAACTGGGGGTTCTCGTTTCAAGGATTAACGCCTTACTTCGACGTGCAAATTCTTTTCAAGCAGCAGACACAGAATTGCAGTCGAATGGCATCAAAGTTCTTTTGCTGCAAGGACAGGTTTTCAAAAATGGGGAGCTGTTGGATTTGACTGCCGCGGAATACAAGCTACTGTGCTTGTTTATGAGAAACCCAAGCATGGTGCTGACAAAGGGACAAATTTTAGATAAGCTATGGGATTGCGACGGGAAATATATCGACAGTAGTACCCTTACGGTCTATATGCGTCGGCTTCGTATGAAGATCGAGGATAATCCAAGTGAACCACAAATGCTCCTGACTGTTCGAGGTATGGGATATAAATGGAATATTATCGGGTGAGGTGCAGAATGAAAATACTGGCAAATAAAGAAATCAAAAATCTATTTCTTTCGCTTTCGCTGATTTTGGGGTTCGCATTTCTCTTAGCTGAGGTTTTTCTATGGCTGTCTTATCACCGACTTTCCCTGTCCCTGCTAATCCTTTTTCTATTGGCTGGCGGTGCTGTATGGGCAGTCTGCTTTGTATATTTTAATCGGCAAAATCAGATCATGGAGCAGGCGATATTACAAATCAATGCGTATCTTGATGGTGATCGCAATGCCCGTATTGAATGTGACAATGAGGGCGAATTGTACCGACTGTTTCATTCCATCAATTCTTTAGCGGCAGTGTTAAATGCCCATGCAGATAACGAGTTGCGAGAGAAAGAGTTTTTGAAAAATACAATCTCCGACATTTCACACCAACTGAAAACACCGCTGGCAGCACTCAATATTTATAACGGACTCCTTCAAGATGAGGATATAGAAGTGTCCTCCGTGAAAGAATTTGCGGGTTTGTCTGAGCAGGAACTTGACCGTATCGAAACACTGGTGCAAAGTCTGCTCAAGATTACAAGATTGGATGCCGGAGCCATTGTCTTGGAAAAGAACGCAGAAAATGTTGCAGATATGATGCGGGATATTGAACTGCATTTTGCATATAGAGCCAGACAGGAAAAGAAAGAAATCATTCTGTCTGGCTCGGATCATCTTTCTCTTTTTTGTGATCGTGATTGGTTGAATGAGGCAATCGACAATATTGTGAAAAATGCGTTTGACCATACAGAAAGTGGTGCAACAATTCGTGTTGCGTGGAAGGAGTTGCCGTCTGGTGTCCAAATTGTGATAACGGATAATGGATGCGGCATCCACCCAGAGGATATACATCACATCTTCAAGCGGTTTTATCGCAGTCGTTTTTCTAAGGACAAGCAAGGGATTGGACTGGGATTACCTTTGGCAAAGGCAATCGTTGAAGCACATAACGGCACCATTGAGGTTGACAGCGAATTAGGTATCGGGACAACTTTCACAATGAATTTTCTGATTCCTACAAAATTGTAGGCTGGCTGTAGGCTTACAGTAAGATTCAGGTGCTATTCTCTCACACATAGGCAGGACAAACAAAGACAGCCTGCCTATATCGCAAAATCATTCAGAAAGAGGTGTTTACACTATGAACTTATTAGAAGTCAAAAATATCAGTAAGACCTATGGCAACGGAGAAACCGCTGTCAAGGCATTAAAGGATGTCAGCTTTTCTGTTCCAAAGGGCGAGTATGTGGCAATCGTCGGGGAATCCGGTTCTGGTAAAAGTACACTGCTGAATATGATCGGTGCTTTGGACACGCCAACATCTGGCAAGGTTCTGATTGACGGCAAGGACATTTTTGCCATGAACGATCGAAAGCTGACCGTTTTCCGCCGGAGGAATATCGGCTTTATCTTTCAGGCGTTTAACCTTATCCCGGAGTTGACGGTGGAACAAAATATTATTTTTCCGCTGTTGTTGGATTATCAAAAGCCGGATAAGAGATATTTGGAGGAACTGCTGACGGTTTTGAATTTGAAAGATCGTCGTAATCATTTACCCAGTCAGCTTTCCGGCGGTCAACAGCAGAGAGTGGCGATTGGCCGCGCATTGATTACCCGTCCTTCTCTGATTCTGGCAGACGAGCCAACAGGAAATTTGGACTCACAAAACAGCAGTGAGGTCATAGTATTGCTCAAAGAAACATCGAAAAAATACGAGCAGACCATCATTATGATTACCCACAACCGCAGTATTGCGCAAACGACAGACCGGGTATTACAGGTATCGGATGGCACTTTGACTGATTTTGGGAGGTGCCGTGAATGAAAAGCTATCTTAGTCTCATTCCCATCTCCGCAAAGGTGCGCAAGCGGCAAAATCGTATGACTGTCTTGTGTATTATCATTTCGGTGTTTCTTGTCACAGCTATTTTCAGTGTTGCTGACATGATGATACGAACAGAAAGCGATTTTATGATAAGTAACCATGGAAACTGGCACATTGCAATAAAAAATATTTCACAGAACAATGCGGATGAAATCAGTAATCGTTCAGATGTTACAGCAGTTGGTGTAGCTTCTCAATTTAATTTTGAAGGAGAACAACCGTACCGAGTCAACGAAAAACGAACTGTTTTGTATGGCACCGATGAAGTCTATATTACTCAGATTTCAAATGGAATTGTAGAAGGAACATTTCCGGCAAATGATGAGGAAGTTATGCTTACACCTAATTCTGTAACTGCTTTAGGAGTACAGCTTGGGGATAGTGTAACCTTACATACCCCTGCTGGAGATCGGACATTTACAATCTCTGGCTTTGGCACAGATGATGAAAGCTATTATAAAAATCAGACTTATTTGATAGGCTCTTATCTGACACAAAGTGCATTTACTTCTGTTATGGCACAAAACGGAGTAACAAACAATGAGTTGACTTATTATGTGCAGTTTGAAAGTGCAGCGAAAGCGGCAAATGCAATAACAGAACTACAGACACAGTACCAATTATCCGATGGGAGTATTTCTGAAAATACCGGCGTTATGGGCATGGCTGGGCAAAGCAACAATACAGCGATGCAGAGTATGTACGGATTGGCAGCAATTCTATTTGTTTTAGTGTTGTTGGCAGGAATATTGATGATTTCTGGCAGTATGAATAGCATCATTGCGCAACGAACTCAATTTTTTGGAATGTTGCGTTGCATTGGTGCAAGTCGTCAACAAATTATCCGCTTTGTCCGTTTGGAGGCATTGAACTGGTGTAAAACCGCGGTACCTATTGGAGTGTTTTTTGGAACAATAATTAGTTGGATTATTTGTGCCACACTTCATTATGGAATTGGTGGAGAATTTTCTACAACGCCAGTCTTTCAGATCAGCCCTGTTGGACTTATCAGTGGTGTAGTTGTTGGAGTGGTAACAGTATTTTTAGCAGCACAATCCCCAGCAAAGCGGGCTGCTAAAGTTTCACCCATATCTGCGGTTTCTGGCAATGTAGATAATAAATCTTCTGTTAAACACGCTATCAAGTTTAGCTTAGGAAAAATTGATAATTCACTTGGCATACATCATGCGGTTGAAAAAAAGAAAAACTGGTTTCTGATGACGGCTTCCTTTGCACTGACTATTATGCTGGTTTTTTCTTTTTCTGTAATTTTAGATTTTGCAAAGCAACTTGTTCCATCGTTGAGTGTCACATCAGCCGATATAGCATTATCCAGTTATGCAAATAAAATGGATATTGAGCGCAGCCTGGTCGATGAAATCAAAAAAATAGATGGGGTTGCAAATGCTTATGGAAGTAGCTATGTAGAAAACATTCCTGCAACATCTTCAAGAGCAGGAATAGACCATATCAATATTGTTTCTTATGATGATACACTTCTGGATTACTCAAAAGGTAGTATTGCTCAGGGATCATTAGATACAGTTTACGGGAACAGTAACAAAGTGGCAACCGTATTTAATAGAAACAATTCCTTGCACATCGGTGATACCATCCAGTTTGCAGGCGAAGAAGTTGAGATTACTTGCGCTCTATCACAAGGGTTATTCGGAGATGATTTGATTATTATTTGCTCACAGGAAACATTTGACCGTATCATGGGCGGTACAAAGTATGGGCTTATTGGAATTCAGTTAGATTCAAACGCTACTGAAGAAACAATGGAAGAAATTAGAAACCTTGAAAACGATGATATTATCATTACAGATCAGCGTGAAGGCAATAAACAAAATAATGCTACATATTGGGCTGCACGAATTGTTTGTTATGGCTTCTTAGCTATTATCGGAGTTATTTCGCTGTTTAATATCGTCAATAGTATTTCTATGAGTGTATCTGCACGAATTAAGCAGTATGGTGCAATGCGAGCTGTTGGTATGGATAATAGGCAGCTTAAACGAATGATTTCTGCGGAAGCATACACCTATGCAATTTCTGGTTTAATAGTTGGATGTGGCATTGGACTCCCGCTTAGTCGATTTTTATATAATCGTCTAATTACACATTATTTTGGAATTGAGTGGAGATTTCCTATCCTGTGGTTTGGAATTGTCGTTGCCTTTATCTTCATATCTGCTATTGTGTCCGTTTATGCTCCTGCAAAGAGAATTCGCAATATGCCAATTACTGCAACCATCAACGAATTATAGTTTCATATGTTAATCTGCCGGACGACGGCAAAAGAAAAAAAGCCGTCGTACAGCAGACACATTTCCACGCGCCTATGAAACGGCGGCTTTGATTTTCAGAGCCGCCGTTTCTTTGCGTTTACACAATCCTATGACGACTTGCAGGGACACGGTAGCCGATTGGAGGTTATTTTTCCGTGTCCTTCTTTTTATTTCGCAGTATCCATGATCTGCACCAATTAAAAAAAGCGTAGCCCCTCCGTCGGAGCAGTCCGGTTTTGAACATGAAATTAAACAGTACATAACCGATAATACTTTTTCGTGCGCTTGTGCGGCCTTGTGTCGCACAGGCGCATTTTGCTTTCCAGACTTCGAGACAAAGTGTCCCGAGGTGCGGTGCCGTTCTCCGCCGTTGCTCCATTTCGTTTCCGACCAACCCCGAACAAACTGAAATGGAGGATTTTACGATGACTACTATCAATTTGAAAGATTTTTATTATTGGTACACGCAGGATCAGCTTATCGAAGTTTCTGACGAGGTGGCCGAGGTATTCAAGGCCGATGCCCGCTATGAAATGGCCTACCAGCGGCGGCTCTCCCGGCACAAGGCGCAGTATTCTCTGGACTGCGATGACGGGATCGAATATTCCGCCTGCCTGCATGAGCCAACGCCCCAGGAGCTTCTGGAGCGCATGGAGCTGTTCATCCGTCTGTGGAACGCACTCAACTCTTTGCCGGAGATCCAGGGCCGCAGGATTGATGCCCACATCATTCTTGGAAAGAGCATCAAGGAAATTGCCGAGGCCGAGGGCGTACATGAGGAGTCTATTCGCCAGTCGATCAAGCGTGGTCTTGAACGCATGAAAAAAACTTTTTGATTTTTTCTTCTTAACCCACTTGGAATTGATGAAAAAATGTCTCGGTTTATGAGAGGAGGTTTTCTTCCTAACGCAAGGGAATAACGGCAACCCTGAGTAAGTACGTGGAGCCAGACGGTGGGTGCGCGGTGACATTTCCCAAAAGAGATTGAGCGAACAACACCAACACTGTAAATGGGCCCGGCCATCCCAAGGCCATGATCCGGTGCTGAACAGGTTGGCTGCCTGTTCCTCCGGGCTTGTCGCTTTACTTGCGTTGAGAGCGCCGCACAGGAAATAACGATTGTCTTTGGACAGGCCAAGTAAATATGTGCGGCGCTCTCTAATATTCAAAAACTATAATAAACCTCGAGACAAAGTGTCCCAAGGTGGAGCAAGGCAACAGTCCAGCATCCCGGTGGTGCTGGCCTGTTGCGTTTCCCCACCAAACAGCGGGGGGCGTTCTATCAATCTGCGAAGGAGGTTTACCGTGAAATTAACTACACAGGAACTTGAACAAATGAGAAGCGTTGACATTGGCGCGGTGGCTGCCGAGTCCCTGCCTGATGTGAGCGGTATGACCTTTGACAATGCGCTTTCCCGAAAGGAGCGCATCTCTCGATTTTTGCAGACTGTCAAAAATCCATACTGCTTTTGCATCGGTGGTGTTGGCGTGAAAATTGAATTTGCTGAAAGCGGGCCATCTCTCCAAGATAAGCTGACGGATTTCCTGCTGCGGCAAAGAAGCGGGCTGTAACTTCGGTTACAGCTCGTTTTGCTTCTTCGAGACAAAGTGTCCCGAAGTGGAGGCATCCTTGTTGTCCTCCCCGGACAGAGTTATAATATAAGTGTAATGTGATAGGGAAGGAGGAACAATGGCACGAGCAAAAAACAGAGGGTATCAGCAGAGTTTCTCTCCCTCTTACACAATCCGCCGCTGGCGGCTGGGCATCTATATCCGGCTTTCAAAGGAAGATTTGAAAAAAGGAAAAGACGATAGCAACAGCGTAAAAAACCAGCGTGACCTATTGAATGATTTTTACCGGCGCAACATTGACGAGTTTGAAAGTATCACGGAATATGTAGATGACGGACATACTGGAACAGACGCTAATCGTGAAGATTTTCAACGGCTCTTGGCGGATGTCATGAGTGGTAAAATCAACTGCGTTATAGTAAAAGACCTGTCCCGCTTCGCACGAAATTATAGCGATGCCGGAAGTTTGATTGACAACCTGTTTGTTCAAATGGGTGTTCGCTTTATCAGCCTTGCTGAGAATGTGGACAGCTACAAGAACCCCGACAGCGTTTCAAATATCATCGTTCCCATTACAAACGTGATGAACGATAATTACTGCTATCAGACTTCCAAAAAGATCCGGCAGGTATTTGACTACAAGCGGCGCAACGGCCAGTATATCGGAGCATTTGCTCCTTACGGCTATGTAAAGCACCCAAAGGACAAGCACAGGCTGATTGTTGATCCCGATGCTGCTGAAAATGTCAAACTCATTTTCACAATGCTTATTCAAGGGTCATCAAAACGTGCTATCGCGCTGTACCTGAACGAACACGGCGTACCGAGCCCCTCGGCTTACAAGGTACAAAAGGGCTTGCCTGTTTCGACAAGAGGGTATGACGATCCTATGTGGGGAGTCCGCATGATCCACTCCATTCTTACCAATCCGACCTACACCGGGGATTTAGCCCAAGGCCGAAGCCGGGTGAAAAGCTACAAGGTACACCAGATTGAAGCTGTTCCACGCGAGGAATGGGTGGAAGTGGCTGGAACGCATGAGGCCATTATCGACTATGAAACTTTCGACAAGGTACAGGCTCTCTTACAGCGTGATACCCGTACTTCCCCGAAAGGTCGTGAGGTACATTTATTCAGCGGCTTTCTGAAATGTGCCGATTGCGGGCGGGCCATTACCCGATGCGTTGGCAAGAACAACAATGTATATTATTCTTGCTCAACCTACAAGAACCGTTCCCGGACAGCCTGCACCATGCACTCAATCAAGCATGAACGGCTGGAGGCTGCTGTTTTGTTCGCTGTACAGCATCAGGTACATTTGGCTGTTTCCTACTCGGAAATCGTCACGCAGATCAATTCCGCTCCAATCAAAAAAAGCCAGTCTTACCGACTGGACGATCTGATAGCTGCAAAAGAGCGGGAACTGACAAAGATAACACGCTACAAGCAATCTCTTTATCAGGACTGGAAAGACGGTGAAATCACCCAGCAGGAATACCGGGATATGAAGGCTGACTATGAACGGCAGACTTCTGATATTTCCGCGGTGCTTACCCGGCTGAACGCTGAACGCGCAGAACTGGCAAACGGTGTGGACAACGAGCATCCTGCACTGGTAGCCTTTATGAAGTATCAGAACATTGAAGCCCTCAACCGTGAAATCTTGGTTGAACTTGTGGACTATATCAAGGTCTATGAAAACGGCAATATCAGCGTGAAATTCAAATTTGCTGACGAGCTCCGCAAGATTGCCGAGTACATTGAAATCAACACTACAGAAGATACCGCAGTAGCGGGCTAATCCCCGCTACAAACCCCTTTGACAGTGTGTTTTCCTAATAGGAGCTAATCATATGGATATGGTCTGGGCAAGTCTCTGCCTCTATAATTTCTACCCCTTTATACTCGCACAGTTTTCTTAGGATGCTCCCGATATCTGTCCGAATCTGTCCATATATTGCTTGTCTCCGATATTTTGGTGCAAAGGCTATGTGTTATTTACAGTTCCAGCGTGTATGGGCAAGACTATCTATTTCCTCTTTCTTTTGTGTTCCAAACATGGATATTCCTCCTCTGCTACTTTTCTTGCGGTCGGCAAACCTGCTTCGATTGCAGCATGGGAGGTTTATCTTTTCCCTCTCATAGGCTTAGCCTTTTTTATTCCACGGGCATAGCCCGTGGTTGCCTGTTTTCAACAAAGCAAAAGCCTCCGCCGTTTGGCGGAGGCTTTTTATGTGCTGCCCTCTTGATTTATAATGCAAGCGGTTACATAAAACGCAGCTGAAAAGGACTTATACATGGCGGATGCCTCTAATATTTTTCGCCAGTATTCGCAGTCATTTGTGTATGTGTCAAAAGCAAAAGCCGTGCGGCCGCAAGCCGTATTGTCCATTTTATACAAAGTGAGCAGGGTTCTTTTTGCATCAAATGTAGAAAAAGCACATTCTTCATTGACGCATTTGGAAATATGTGGTATTACATTGTCAATGTAAGCGGTTGCGCATATGTGTTCATTGTTTACACTGCCATAAGTTGGAGTGTTTACACAGCGTCTGACCGGATGCCGCCTGTCCATGCTAAACTGCGAACCGCCTACATAGAAATGGATTGCGGGCCCGGATAGAAGTCAGGACAACTGGTGCTATGAGTTGGTCCGCAGCTTGTTTCCCGCAAAGAGGAACTGTCCAAGGTTCCCGTAAAGCCGTGTTTTCTCTTCCGCAGTGCGGAATGGAAATAAATAATGGATGAGAAGGAGAAACGATTTATGAAGAAATCCACTAAGCGCCTGTTCGCCGCTCTGCTGGCTGCCACCAGCCTGCTGGCCCTCACCGCCTGCGGCGGCGGCAAGACCGAGGCTCCCAAGACTGACGATTCCAAGACCGAGCAGCCTGCCGAGTCCTCCGGCAGCAAGGAACTCTCCGTTTACACCGCATTCCCCGAAAGCGAAGTCATCTACTATTTCAACAAGTTTGAGCAGGAAACCGGCATCAAGATCAACTATGTCCGCCTCTCCGCCGGTGAGATGCTGACCCGTGTGGAAGCCGAGAAGGACAATCCTCAGGCAACGCTGATGTTCGGCGGCTCTACGGATAACTACATCGCCGCCGTGGATAAGGGCTTGCTGGAAGCCTATCAGTCTCCCAATCTGGACAAGACACCCTCTACTTATCTGGATCCCACCGGTACCTGGAACCCCATCTATGTGGGCTGCATTGCTTTTGCCTGCAACTCTGACTGGTTCAAGGAAAAGGGTCTGGAATATCCCACGAGCTGGGAAGACCTGCTGAAGCCCGAGTTCAAGGGTGAGATCATCATGGCCCACCCCGCCACCTCCGGCACCGCCTACACCGTTCTGGCCACGCTGGTTCAACTCAAGGGCGACGATCAGGTCTGGGACTATCTAGAAAAGCTGAACACCAACATGAGTCAGTACACCAAGTCCGGCTCCGCCGCTCCCAATGCCGTGGCCATCGGTGAGGCTGCCATCGCCCTCACCTTCTCTCACGACGCCCTGCAGCTGACTCCCGAGGGCTATCACATTGAGCTGAGCTTCCCCACCGACGGCACCGGTTATGAGGTGGGCGCCATGGCCCTCATCAAGGGCGGCAAGGCCGACGAGCAGGAGAACGCCAAGAAGTTCATTGACTGGATGACCTCCGAGGCCGGTCAGGGCTGCTACGCCGAAAACGACTCCTTCCGCGTTCCCACCAACACCGCCGCTCCTGTGGCCGACGGTCTGGTGACGCTGGATGAGGTTCCCGTGATTGATTATGACGCCGTTTGGGCTGCCAGCGTCAAGAGCGAGTACTGCGAGCAGTTCGAGAATAAGATCGCCACCAAGCCCGAGGGCTGATCCCAATAGATTTCTGATTGATTTCCCGCAAACGGGCCTCCTCCCCCAAGGGGAGGGGGCCCGCATACCAAGACAGAGAAGGCGGAACTCCCTTGCGCAGCTTTCTCGCCGCTTTTGACACTCTCACTCAGGAGGAACGCTCATGGCAAATGCCACTACCCGCGCAAAGCGCCTCAATGAAACGAAGATGATCCTGCGCCAGCCCCTGCTGCTGATTGCCATCATCCTCTCGTTCGCGCTGTTGCTGCTGTTCGTCATCTATCCTCTGGCCAAAACGCTGATCTACAGCCTTACGGATGAGACCGGTGCCTTCTCTCTGGCCAATCTCATCACCATCCTGCAAACGCCCCGGTACGGCAAGGTCTTCGGCCGCACCATGGCGCTGGGCCTGATTGTGGCCGTCATCGCCACCTTCATCGGCTATGTCTTTGCCTATACCGTCACCCGGGTCAACGTACCGGCCAAGGGCTTTTTCAAGACCATGGCCACGCTGCCCATCCTCTCCCCGCCCTTCGTGCTGTCCCTGTCCATTATCTTCCTCTTCGGCAAGCAGGGTCTGATTTCCAAGAACCTGCTTGGCATCACCGGCAGCAGCGTATACGGCCTCAAGAGCCTGATTGTGGTTCAGGTGATGAGCTTCTTCCCCATCGCCTACCTGACCCTCTCCGGCATTCTGGCCTCCATCGACGCCTCTGTAGAGGATGCCGCCTGCAACATGGGCGCAGGCCGCTGGAAAACCTTCTGGACGGTTACCTTCCCCCTGTCCCTCCCCGGCATCATCTCCGGCGCGCTGCTGGTGTTCATCCAGTCTCTGGAGGACTTCTCCAACCCGGCTACCATCGGCGGCGATTACACCACCCTCTCCATTGAGGTCTACAACATCATCACCGGCAGTTATGATATGCGAAAGGGTTCCGTGCTGGCGCTTCTGCTGCTTCTGCCTGCGGTCATCGCGTATCTTCTCAATAAATACTGGGTCAATAAAAAGAGCTTTGTCACAGTCACCGGCAAGCCCACCCAGGCCCGGAAGCTCATTGAGGAACCCCACATCAAGTGGCCCTTGTTTGCTTTCTGCCTAATCGTTTCCGCCATCATCATTCTGTTCTACGGCACGGTAATTTTTGCCTCCTTTGTCCGCACCTGGGGCGTGGACTTCTCCCTGACGCTGGATCAGTACCGCAAGGCGCTCCAGTACGGCTGGGACAGCCTGAAAAACTCCATGACGCTGGGCCTGATCTCCGCTGTCATCGGCGGCCTGCTGGGCATGGTCATCGCCTATATCACCGCCAAGCGGAACTACTACGGCAAGCGGTTCATCGAGGTCGCCTCCGTTCTGATGTTCGCTGTTCCCGGCACCGTGCTGGGCATCAGCTACATCCTAGGTTTCAACTCCAAGCCGCTGGCCCTCACTGGCACTGGATTGATTCTGGTGATCGTGTTCACCTTCCGGAACATGCCGGTAGCCATCGAGTCCGGCACCACCACTCTGCTGCAGATCGACAACTCTATCGAGGAAGCCTCTACCATCTTGGGTGCCGACACCGGCTATTCCTTCCGCCGCATTACGCTGCCCATGCTGAAAAACGCCTTCTTCTCCGGCATCGTCTACTCCTTCACCAAGGCCATTACCGCCGTCAGCGCGGTGATCTTCCTGGTCTCTCCCCGGTGGAAGCTGGTCACCAGCAACATCTACTCCCTGTTCGACATGGCCAAATACGGTCAGGCGGCCGCCTTCGTCACCATGATGGTGGGCATCCTGCTGGTGTTCATCGGCCTGTTCAACACTGTCATTAACTTCCTGCTGGCGCCCCGTTCCAAGGTGCCCCAAGCTAAAACGAAAACGGAGGAATCAAAATGAGCCAAGAGAAGAATGAGAAGCTGGGCTTCAGCAAGAAGAGCTCCGGCGTGGTTCTGAAAGATGTGACCAAAATTTTCCAGCAGCCCGATACCGGCAAGGACTTCGTGGCTGTTGACCATATCAATCTTGAGATCAAGGATGGCGAGATGGTGACATTGCTGGGCCCCTCCGGCTGCGGCAAGACCACCACCCTGCGGATGATCTCCGGTTTTGAGTATCCCACCAGCGGCAACGTGTTCATCGGAGACCGAGACGTAGCCAAGATCCCCCCCAACAAGCGTGGCATCTCCATGGTGTTCCAGTCCTACGCCCTGTTCCCCCACCTGAACATCTGGGAGAACATCGCCTACGGTCTGCGTGTGGCCAAGATCCCTCAGGATGAGATCATCCGCCGCACCAATGACGTAGTGGAGCTGATGCAGCTCAAGGGCATGGAGAAGCGGTTCCCCAACCAGCTCTCCGGCGGCCAGCAGCAGCGTGTGGCGTTGGCCCGCGCCGTGGTCATCGAGCCTTCCGTGCTGCTGTTTGACGAACCCCTGTCCAACCTGGACGCCAAGCTCCGCGAGAGCATGCGGGATGAGCTCCGCGCCCTCCAGCAGCGGCTGGGGATCACCTCTCTGTACGTCACCCATGACCAGTCCGAGGCCATGGCCATCTCCGACAAGGTGGTCATCATGAAGGACGGCGTTATCTGCCAGCAGGGCACTCCTCAGGAGATCTACGAGCAGCCCGCCAGCCGCTTTGTGGCAAACTTCATCGGCAAGGCCAACTTCATCGACGGCACCTTCAAGGGCCGTGACGGCGAGGCCGCGCTGGTGGAGATTGGTGGAAAGACCTTCTCCATCCCCGCCCCCGGCAAGATGGAGGGTGTGGAAGTGGGCGGTGCCTGCTGCCTGACGGTCCGCCCCGAATCCTTCCTGCTTACCAAGGATGCCGGTGCTCTCCCCGGTACCGTTTCCCGTGCCACCTATTACGGCGCCAAGATCGAGTACGAGGTCATGCTGAATGAGCAGCCCATCATCGTGGAGGTCTACAACCCCCAGCTGACGGAGCGTTTCAGCGTGGGCGATGCCGTCACCATGAGCCTGATCGAGGGCTGCGTCCGGGTCCTGAAGTGATCCGATCGACAACAACACAAGCATCATAATGATAAAAAGGACACTGGCTTGTATAACAAGCCAGTGTCCTTTTTGCTGTCATTTTGCTGTTATTTGCGATTTTCGTCGCGTTTTACAGCTTTTCCATGTGTTTTCCGGTGCCGCTTTGTTCCACCGGCAGTCCAGTCAGGCAGCGGCGCAGCATATCGTAGGCGTGGTTGGCAGCCAGATCCTGAATGCGATCCCGGCGGCGCTTGCCCAACTCCAGCTTCCGGCACCACGTCCCATCGGGGGACGCCAGACCCACATACACCAGTCCCACCGGGTTGTTGCGCTCGTCCGGGTCCGGACCGGCCACGCCGGTGACGGACAGGCCAATGTCAGCTCCGGTGATCCGCCGGGCATTTTCCGCCATGGATCGGGCACATTCCTCTGACACGGCGCCGTATTGGTCCAGAAGCGTCTGTGGCACCCCCAGCACCTCTGCCTTTACGCTGGTCCAGTAGCTCACCACGCCGCCCCGATACACACTGGAGGCCCCGGACAGGGCCGTGATCCGGGCGGCTATCTGGCCGCCGGTGCAGCTTTCCGCCGTGGCGAAGGTCCAGCCCTTTTCCTTCAGGTGTGTCATGCAGACGGTTTCCAGATTAGGGATATCCACGCCGTACACCACGTCTCCCAAATAATCCGTCACCTCTTTTACCACCGGGACCAGCATGGCCTCCGCCGCCGCTGCGCTGTCCGCCTTGGCGGTAGCGCGGAGCCGGACCTCGCTGGGCTTGGCGTAGGTGGCGAGGGATGGATTTTCCATCCGGGATATCCGCTCCCGCATCAGATCCTCCATAGGGCTTTCCCCAAGGCCGAAGGTCATAATGTCATGGGACACAATGACCTCCTTGGAAAGTCCCCGCAAATAGGGAACCGCCCAGTTTTGCAGCATGGTCCGCATTTCAAAGGGCGGACCGGGCAGCATCAGCACGTGCACCCCCTCCGCTTCAAAGGCGCAACCGGGAGCGGTGCCCACCGGATTGTCGAAGATCACGCAATCGGCGGGAAACTCCGCCTGCTGGCGGTTATTTTCCGGCATGGTCAGGTGGACGTTCCGGGCAAAATAAGTCCGAATATGCTCCAGTACATCCTCCCGCAGGACCAACGGCTTGCCGAAGGTCTCGCAGACGGTCTGCTTGGTAAGATCGTCATAGGTGGGGCCAAGGCCGCCGGTGGTAAGGATGACGTCCGCTCGCTTCCGGGCGATGTCCAGCGCCTCCCGCAGCCGTTCCGGGTTGTCCCCTACCACGGTATGCCAGAACACATTGACGCCAACAGCAGACAGCGCCCGTGAGATCTCGCTGGCGTTGGTGTTGGTGATATTTCCAAGAAGCAGTTCCGTACCGACGGCAATGATCTCAGCGGTATGTGACATAACAGATGCCTTCTTTCCGATCCGGTCAGGGCTTTACCCGAACCCAGGTCTCGCCCTCCAGGGCCTTGGCCACCAGGCCGTCAATATCCAGAACGGACTCCGCCTTCACCACATCCTCCAGCACCGGCCGGGTGGCGGGGTGGCGGGGGGTAAACACGGTGCAGCAGTCCTCATAGGGCAGAATGGAGGTTTCATACGTGCCGATCTCCCTGGCCATGCGGATGATCTCCACCTTGTCGGTGCCGATGAGGGGCCGCAGAACGGGCATTTTCGTCACGTCCTCCGTGACACCCAGGGCCTTGATGGTCTGGCTGGCCACCTGACCCAGAGATTCGCCGGTAACCAGCGCAGAGGCGTGGGACTTCCGGGCCACAGCCTCTGCCAGCCGCATCATAAACCGGCGCATGATGAGGGTAAAGTATTCCTCGGGGCACTGGCGGCGGATCTCCTCCTGAATTTCCGTGAAGGGGATGATGTGGACGATCATCCGGCCGCAGTACACCGTCAGCAGCCGGGCCAGCTCCAGCACCTTGTCCAGCGCCTGCTGGGAGGTGTACGGGGGAGAAACAAAGTGCACCATTTCCAGCTCCACGCCCCGGCGGGCAATCATATAGGAGGAAACGGGGCTGTCCAGACCGCCGGAAAGCAGGCTCACCGCCCGGCCGCCCATACCGATGGGCAGACCGCCGGCGCCGGGGACAGAGGGCGTGTGGATATAGGCGTACTTCTCCCGGATCTCCACATAAACCGTCAGATCAGGATGGTGCATATCCGCTTTCACGTTGAAGAACTGCCCCAGCTCGCCGCCTACATACTGGGAGATCTGGATGGAGTTCATAGGGAACTGCTTGTCTGCCCGGCGGCTCTCCACCTTGAAGGTTCTGGCCTTGGCAAATTCATCCGCCAGATAGGTCTTGGCGGTCTCCACAATGGCGTCCATCTCCTTGGCGCAAGGGACGGCGCGGGCCACCGTCACGATGCCGAACACCTGACGGGCAGCCTTGAAGGCGGCCTCCATGTCGCAGTCCTCGGTCTGAGGCTCCACATAAATAGTGCTCTGGCGAATGTAGATCTGGAAGCTGCCGCAGGGCTTCATCCGGCGGCGGACATTGCTCACCAGCTTATCCTCAAAGCTGCGGCGGTTCAGGCCCTTCAGCACCACCTCGCCCAGCTTCAAAAGCAGGATCTCGTTGTTGTTCATAATCAATCCTCCGTAAGAGTTCATAAAGCGCATATAGGATACCACATTTTTTTGTCCAGCGAAAGAGGTGGTTACGGTTTTTCCCTGTTTTTTAGGCGGAATTTCTGCCGGTTTTCTCCTCAGATTTGACGAAAGGGCCGTTGTCTGCTACAATAAGTGGGAGTTTTTCCCAAAACCGTTTGATAAAGCAAAAAAACGGATACCCTTTTCATAAGGAGGCAGATAGATGAAACGAACGATTTTGAAAAAGCTGACCGCCTGCCTGTGCCTGTGCGCGGTGCTGAGCGGGGCGCTTACCGTTCCCGCCGGGGCGGCTTCCTTTCAGGATGTGCCGTCCAACCACTGGGCGGCAACCGCCATCGACCGCTGCGCGGCTCAGGGATGGTTTCAGGGCAAGACCGCCGATACCTTCGGCGTGGGCCAGCCCATGACCCGGGCGGGCTTCGCCGTGGCACTCAGCCGTTTTTTCGGCTGGCAGAGCGGTGAGACCTACTACCGGATCTTTTCGGATGTGCCTCAGGGCGCCTGGTATGAGCCGGCCCTCCGGGCCTGCTACGAGCACGGGGCAGTCACCCGTCAGACCGGCGATTTCCGTCCCGGCGATCCCATCACCCGGGAGGAATTGGCAGTCATGCTGATCCGGGCCTTGGGCTACGGGCCCATCGCCGGCCTCGCGGAGGATGATCCGCTTCCCTTCCGGGACGTGACCACCAACAAGGGGCATATCGCTATGGCCTACGAGCTGGGTCTGGTCAGCGGTATGGGGAATGATCTGTTCGTGCCGGATCGGTACGCCACCCGGGAACAGGCTGCTGTCATGCTCAGCCGCCTGTATGACAAACTGCACCCTGCTCAGACCGCAAACGAGGCCATGGTCCTTCTCCGCTCCGGCGAGGAAGCGGAGGACCTTTCCGGATATCAGACCGTCATACTCACGGCGGGAACGCTGACCGGCGGTCAGAACCCCCGGCTGGCTTTGAGTGTCAGCAATACGCAGAAACAGGTCATGGAAACAGCAACCGCCTCCGGCCAGACGGTCCTGCTGGGTATTTCCGGTCAGTCCGGCGTTCTGAAGAGCACCGCCGCCGCAGCCACGGCAGTTGCCGAAGCATTGACCGACAGCAGCTATGACGGCGTTTATCTGAACATCACCCCGTCCGCTGAAAATGGTGACGCCCTGGCTGCCTTCGTACAGGCGCTCCGGGCCGCTGTGCCGGAGAAAAAGCTGTATGTGGCGGCAAGCGCCCCGGCCCGCAGGGAAGCAATTCCGGACTATCAGGCCCTCGGAAAGGCCGCGGACCGGATCGTGCTGCAGGTGTCCGGACATGAGGACACGGACGGCGCTGTTCCCGTATATGCCATGGAGCCTTTGGAGACCGTCTACTACGCGCTCAGCGCTCTGAATGACCAGATCCCCGGTGAGAAGCTCGCCCTGCTTTTGACGGCGGAGGGCCACGGCCGGAAGGGTACCGGAAAACCCACCGCCTTCAACGGAGACGCTGTGGCCGCACTGGAAGCCAAAGGCCGCACCTACTATTCTGACCGCTACGCCTGCGCCTATCTGGAGACAAAGGATACGGTGGTCTGGTATCTCAACGAAAAGGCGCTGGAAGCCCGCCAGCAGCTGCTGCGCTGCTTCGGCGTATCCTCCTGCTGTCTCTCCACCCCCAACGGTACTCTGCAAGCCCAAGAAAGCTGAGCTTTCAAATCCGGACAGAAAAAACCGCCTTGCTTTTCAGCAAGGCGGTTTTCTTTTATTCAATTACAGGTACTTCCGCATACCGTCGGTAGCAGTTTCCACGTCGCCGCTGATGGTGACGGTGAACTTGATGTTGTTCCGCTCGCCGAATACATCCAGCCAGTTGAGGAACTTCTCAGTCTCCGCATCCACATCGGTGCCCACGGTCTTGCACAGGTTGTCGATGAACACCTGAGAAATGTCATAGTTGCCGGCATACAGACCGCTGATGAAGCCACGGAATACCTCATAGCTGTGCAGATCGTATTCCTGCGCGTCGATCAGGCGGATGTTGTAGTGAATATTGTAGGACATGTCACGCTTCGGCTCAATGCAGACCACATTGCCGGCCTCATCCTTCGCGGCAGCGTTGATGAGTTCGATGAGCTGCTTGGTTTTGCCGGAACCCTTGACGCCCATAATCAGTCTAACCATAATAGATCACTCCTGTCATAGTTCGTCTCCGTAATTAACGGGACCTTTCGTAGTCATAGCATACCATAAAGAATGAAAAAAGACAATCCCAAAAAGTAACTTCAAAATTTGTTTATAAACACGGCAGAGCAATGTATGCTCTGCCGTGTTTTTTTGCATATTCCGCTTTTCGTATTCCGCTTTTCTCAATGCTTTTCGGTCAGCTTGGCTTCCAGCTCCGCCTTACGATCCTCGTAGCCGGGCTTGCCGAGGAGGGCAAACATATTCTTCTTATACGCCTCCACGCCGGGCTGGTCGAAGGGATTCACGTCCAGCAGATAGCCGGACAAGCCGCAGGCATACTCAAAGAAGTAGATGAGCCGGCCCAGCTCACGGGGGCCCTTACCGCCCACATTCACAATGACGTTGGGTACGCCGCCCTGACTGTGGGCCAAGAGCGTTCCCTCCGTGGCCCGGTCCCGGATGTGGTCCATAGACGCACCCGCAAGGAAGTTCAGCCCGTCGCCGTCCGTCTCGTCCCGAGGAACGGCCAGCTGCCGGTCGGAGGCACCCAGCCGCACGATCGTCTCGAAGAGGATCCGGCGGCCCTCCTGAATATACTGCCCCATGGAGTGCAGGTCTGCGGTAAACTCCACACTGGCGGGGAACAGGCCCTTGCCGTCCTTTCCCTCGCTCTCGCCGTAGAGCTGCTTCCACCACTCCGTCATAAACCGGAAGGCTGGATCGTAGCAGCCCAGAATTTCAATGGCGTACCCGGCCCGGTACAGCTCATACCGCAGAGCGGCATACTGCCATGCGGGACTATCGTAGGAGCCGTCGGCACAGACGTTCATCATCTCAGCCGCGCCCTCCATCAGGGCCTCCACATCCACACCGGTAACGGCGATGGGCAGCAGACCCACGGCGGTAAGGACGGAATAGCGGCCGCCGATGTCATCCGGCACCACAAAGGTCTCCCAGCCCTCGGCGTCCGCCAGAGATTTCAGCGCACCCCGGGCCTTATCGGTGGTGGCGTAGATGCGCTTGCTGGCTTCCTCCTTGCCGTATTTCTCCTCCAGCAGCTCCCGGAAGAAACGGAATGCCACGGCAGGCTCCGTGGTGGTACCGGATTTGGAGATGATATTCACGGAGAAATCCACATCCCGCACCAGATCCAGTACCTCGCTCAGTGCGTCGCCGGAGAGACCGTTGCCCACAAAGTACACGTTGGGCGTCTCTTTCTTTTTCAGGTTATAATTGGGAGAACACAGGCAGTCGATCACGCCGCGGGCTCCCAGATAGCTGCCGCCGATGCCGATGACCACCAACGCCTGAGAATCGCTTTGGATCTTCTTGGCGGCAGCCTGAATTCGAGCAAATTCCTCCCGGTCATACGCCTGGGGCAGATGCACCCATCCGGTGAATTCTCCGCCCAGACCGGTGCCGGTCTGGAGTTCTTCATGGGCTTTTTTCAAACGGGGCAGCAGTGCCTCCTCGTAAGGCTTCGGTAAAAATGTATGCAGATCAAACAACTGAACATCCAGCATGTGATTCACCCTCATGTATCAAATTTCAGCCAGAGGGCACATTTTCCCTCTGTTTGTCCAGTATAGCATTTTTCCCCGGGTACGGCAAGAGAAAAAGGGCGGTGTGAGATCCGTTCACTCAACCAGACAGGCGATTCGCAGCACCCGTGGCAGCATTTGGCGGAAGGTGATCCGTGGAACTTCTTCTCCCGCCAGCAGGGGCAACTCCGCCAGAACCTCTCCCTCGGAGGTGACGGTCAGCGTCCCCAGCCGATCCCCCACCGCCACTGGGGCCTGTACGGAGGATTCCAGTGTCACGGACTGGCTCAACTCCCCTGTCTTGGCCTTCTCCAGCAGCAGCTGGTTTTCCTCGCCCAAAACCGGCTGAACCGTGGCCTGCGTCCCCAGCGTCACCGGCACCGGCGGCAGCGGCGTGTCCGGTACAACGTTCTTCAGGGCATAGGTGGCAAAGCCGTAATTCAGCAGCGTCTGCGCATCTGCGAACCGCTCCGGGGAGGTTTTTCCCTTGAGAATAACAGCGATCAGCTCCATGCCGTCCCGCTCCGCCGTGGCGGAGATACAGTACCCGGCAGCGCTGGTGGAGCCGGTCTTCAATCCAGTGGTACCATCATAAAATCGCACCAGCTTGTTGGTATTGACCAACGAGGACGCCCCATCCCGGAGAGTGTCCATCCAGACTGTTGTATATGTTCGGATATCCGGATGATACAGCATCAGCTCCCGGCTCATCAAAGCAATGTCGTAGGCAGAGGTGACGTGACCCTCCGCCGGCAGACCGCAGGCGTTTTTGAAAGTAGTGTCGTTCATCCCCAGCTCCGCTGCCCGCCGGTTCATCCGCTCCACGAAGGCTTCCTCGCTACCGGCCAGATGCTCTGCCAGCGCCACGGCGCAGTCATTGGCGGATACCACGCACACGGCCTTCAGCATCTCGTCCACGGTCAGCCGCTCCCCTTCCTTCAGCCAAATCTGACTGCCGCCCATGGAGCAGGCGTGAGGTGAGGCGGTAACGGTGTCCTCATAGCGCAGTGTCCCGCCGTCAATAGCCTCCATGGTCAGCAGCAGCGTCATAATTTTAGTGACGCTGGCCGGTTCCAGCTTTTCGTGCTCGTTTTTGGCAAACAGCACGGTCCCTGTCTCCTTTTCCATCAGCACTGCCGAGGGCGCGGACACCTCCACAGCCCGGGCGCTGACGCTCAGCAGCAATACGGCGCCCATCAGCGCCAGGATTTTTTTCATGATGACCTCCCCTTTCTGATCGGTGCATTATATGAGTGTGCAAAGGCGTTCATGCCGCCGTCATTTGACCCCCGGAGATCCTTCTAACTTTTTCAGAAGACCCGCCATTTTTCGTGTTGCAAAATAAAGAAAGGTCTGCTATAATACAATACGTTCCTGCGGCTGTAGTTCATCGGTAGAACGGCAGCTTCCCAAGCTGCATAGGTGGGTTCGACTCCCATCAGCCGCTCCAGATTGAAATGCCATGGCATTTCGCGGCATTTCAATTTTCTTTCCTTATTTTAAAGTTTCCTCTTGACAAGTTCCCCGGGAGTATGGTATCCTAATATTTGCCGATAAGCTGCCGGTGTGGTGGAATGGTAGACACAGGAGACTTAAAATCTCCCGGTAGCAATACTGTACCGGTTCGAGTCCGGTCACCGGCACCAAAAATAAATATCGCGGAGTAGAGCAGTTGGTAGCTCGTCGGGCTCATAACCCGGAGGTCGCAGGTTCGAGTCCTG
>OIWO01000456.1_pt1 | contig 45613 bp, 66 predicted proteins | sample 1587641 | NCBI WGS metagenome assembly OIWO01 (sample SAMEA3888924, study PRJEB22519) | human gut metagenome | biome: human gut; feature: human-associated habitat; material: faeces | place: Denmark | collected 2010
TTTCGTGCAACAGCCTCTCTTCATATTTTTGATAGACGCTAACTTACTGACATTGACCATACAGGCCAGCTTACACAATGAATCAAGGAAGACGGCTGGCAGGTCGATTTTCCCGGTATCGAGGTCAGTGATGCTAAGGAACGCGGCGTTATAGAGCATATCCACGTCTTTCACCCCGGCATAGAGCTTGTTCTGGAATATCTTGTATTCATCCCAGCGCGGCGGACGGATAGCGTCCCCTGGATGAAGGTCGCGCCCGTGGCCGTCAACGATACGGACGAGAGTAAGGAAGTCGTCGGGTAGATCTACGCCGGTAATCGGCATGTCGATATGCTCTTTCGGCGTCGGTTTCTCTACCGTTTCGTCGGACGGGTCCGTCGATAAGCTGGCATTGTACTCGTCGATTTCCCGGTTCATGTCATCCTGCCGGTAGTGCTGGACCTTTTCGAGGAAGTCGCTGTTGATGTAATACTGATTGACGTAGCGTAGAGTTTCATTGATGGCCTGGAGGATGTCATAGTCGCTGTACTGGACTTCATTGACATCCACCAATTTGTAGCGGATGAGCTGTTTGAGCGATTTGGCGGTAATCATCCCAGCAACACCGCCCCACGCCACGTACGTTTCTTGTGGTTGACGGCGAACTGCTTCCATACACTAAAGAATTTCTGGATGTAATACTGATATTTCGCCTGGTTCCCTTCGAGTTCAGCCCGTTTCGCGCAGATGAGCCACGGGTCGAATCCCCAGAATTCCGGCGGGATGAAGCCCATGAGCTGAATCCGTTCGTTCTTATCGCCGGCCCAGCCGCCGTTGTCAATCTCATTGACGCGCCGGGCCGCATCCACGGCACTCGATACGTCGACAGTGTTCCGCAAGCAGATTTCGTCGCCGTTCTGGTAAATCTTCTGTTTCGTTATCATGCAGAGTCACCACCTTTTATATAAAAAGAAGGGGCGTGAACCCCTTCTCTTATGGAATTGACTATCGCTTAATGTCAACGATGGAGCAGGACGCTTTCGGCTGTGTGCCTTTGAGGCCCAGGCTGGCTTCGATGACGAATTTTTCATACGTGCCGTCTTTACTGAGTTTTTCGGGCGGTACTTCGTGCGGTTTGACGAGGTACTTCATATCCCAGTACGACAGGTCGAGGATGTCGATACGATTGTCCGGATAGATAGGATGGACGTTAGCATTGACAAGGCCAAAAGCACCCTGGTAAGATGTAGCGAATTCCGTGGCATTGGCCTTTTCATTGCCTTTGCGCGTAGCCGTCATGGTAGCCAGGACGAGCTTGATGAATTCACGGTACTTAGACGAGGACATATACGCCTGTGTAGGATGACCGCCGCGTTTGGACGTCATTTCCATAGCGTTGTTGATGTCGTCGAGGGTATACGTGCGTTTCTTGCCCAAAGAGAGGACGTTGTTCGTTACAATCTTGACGTTCGTGCCAGCGGCCGACAATGTTACCTGGTCGTCTTTGATGTTTTCGATAGCGCCTTTCTGCGTATCAAAGATGGTCAGTTTCTTGCTGTTGGTGCTGTCTACGCGTACGTAGTAGTAGAGGCCGTCTTTGAGGCCCGTCGGCATAGTGTCAGCGACAAAGTAGCAGATATCGCCGGTAGCCAGGTGGGTTTCCGTGGACGACGTGACAGTGTTATCCGTGGTGGATACGGTGACGTCGATAAGGTTCTGCTGCATGAAGAACGGTACGCCGCCGGAACGGGGCTGTACGGTAGCCGAGCCGTCGACTTTCTTTGTGGAGTTGACGAGCATGTATTCAATATCCTGTGCCAGGCCCGTGTAAGCGTCATAACGGAGGTCCGCAAGTTCGGAGCCGTGTTCGTTCTGATAGGCTTTCTGGACTTTATTCTGTGCATCAGATACCATGCCGGTCTTCTGGAAGAACTGGACGTTATTCGACAAGCCTTCGATGGAGCCGCCCGGCTGGAATTTGTAGTCTTCCATTTCGAGGTGGGCGTTATCCTGCGGCGGAAACAACCCCTTTGTCATCCAAGAGAAGTTCATGGCTTTTGCCGGTTCGGAATCGCCGAATTTGGAGTAGAACAACGTGAGTTCCGGGGTAATGTTAGTAAGAATAGGACTGATATCCTCTGCATGGCCGATAGCATCGTAGGTGTACGACTGGTTGGCCGATTTATTTAAGTTTCTCTGTACATCATATGCCATATGTTTTCATCTCTCCTTTATCTGCCGCTGAGGCCTGCGATGAACGCGCGGCGTTCGCGGACTGTCATATTTCGCATCTGCGTAAAATCAATGGGTTTGGGTGGGGTTTTCGCTCCCGTGCCCGGTTGTTCGACTTTCGGGACCGGTACTTTCTTCGGCTGCTTCGTCAGATCATTCGCTTTGGCGTAGTATGCCGTGCGGCATTTGTCGTAGTAGCTCTCGAGTACCTTGCACTGCGTGGGGTTAATATTCCCACCCTGGAGGGCTTTGATAGCATCCCCGATAACAGCGGCGTCTTTATACGGCATTGTCTGATAATAACTGCCCATTAACTGATTAATGTCGGCAAAATGAGGTTCTTCGGCCTGCTTCTGCTGCGTAAAATCGACAATACTCTGATAAATGGCCCGCTGTTCATTCTGCGCGGCCTGCGTCCGCATCTGCTGCTGCTGGATAGCGCCAATAAGCTGTTCTTTATAGTAGGATTTAGCAGTATTGAAATGCGCTACTTTCTGTTTCACGGCGTCGTCGTCGGAGTATTCGGCGGTATCAATATCGTCCTGCGTAATGCCAAGGGCCTTCATGGCCTGGTCGGTCGCGGCCTTATCAATATCGGCGAACATCCTTTTCTGCTGTTCCAACTGCTGTTGCTGGGCCTGCATCTGCAAGGCCTGCTGCTGTTGCTGGTACTGCTGTTGACGGCGTGCCTGTTCCTGCTGATACTGCGCGTATTGCAGTTGATACTGCTGGGGGATACGGCTTTCGTTGACGTTCCCTTGTGCAATAGCGGTATTCAGTTCATCCAGCGTGTACGGTTCGGTGTGGATGAGCGGTTCGGGCTGTTTTTCGGTAGCGGGTTCGGTTGCCGCCGGTTCGGCGGGTTTCGTTTCCGTCGGTTCGGTCGGTTCCGTGGGCTGTGATTCCGCTTCATCCTGTGCAGGCGGTTCGTCTGTCTTCGTTTCTGCTGGTTCCGTCAGTTCGGGTTTCGCGGCGGAAATGCTCTTCCTGCCGGTGCGCGGGTCTGTAACGAGATACAAAGACTCCGGCTGTAATTCCTGGGCGGCGCCCGCGACGTTTTCGTTGGTAGTCGTTGCCGTGGATACATCTGTCGTTTCTCCTTCTGCAAACAACTGTAAATTAAAGTCAAACACGTCTATTCTCCTTTCTGATTGCGCTTTTGCTTTGCAATATCAATGATTCCTGTCATGTAGTGGTACAGTCTCATAGCGGCCCGGTAGTCGCGTTTCACATCGTCAGCGGGCTTCGTGGGGCTGTCCAGGTCTTTGAGTGCGGTCTGCTCTTCGATTTTCAGCCAGTCGTCGAGGAAGGCTTTGAGGTCTTCCGCCTGCTGGCCCTTCATGATGAGGTCCGCTAAATATCGCTTCTTGGCCGCTTCATCGCCGCTCCGCATGGTATCGAGTAAGGTTTTTAGTTTACTGTCCATTCATCGGGCCTCCTTGCTGGGGTACTTGCGGGGCTTGCGGTTCTGGTTGTGCCGGTGGCGCTTGCGGCGTCATCTGTGCCAGCTGGTCCCGTGCAATCTTCTCGATCATCGCCTGCGGGCTGGTATTGCCTGCCGTCCGGGTATTGATGATATTCACCTGCGCGTCAAGCGGCAAATCGTTCATGTTCGCCCGGATAGAAGGGATAGACGCCACGGCGGCCTTGCCTTCGTAGTCGGCCTGCTTCAATGTCAACTGCTTTTGCAGGTCCATAGCTTCCTGTGCCTGTGCGGCCTGTGCGGCCTGCTGGGCTTGCTGTGCTTGCATCTGCTGGGCTTCCTGTGAATCCGGGTCCAGCAAAATGCCCTGCGTATTCTTGAGGCCCATTTCTTCCAATAGCGCCGTGCCTGCGGCGTAATAGCTCTTGGGAGTCGCTACGCCCGCCTGTGACAATACCGGGTATACGTTGCTGAGGAGCATCATATAGCTCTGTATCCGTGCTTCCTTCGTTCCTGCGCCGTTGCCGACATTGATAATGAGGTCGTAATCGATATCAAGGTCTTCACTCTTGACGGAAACTTCTTCATCTTTAAAGCGGAAGGTCTGCACCGGTTCGCCGTACTTCTTGTTGAGCAGGATGAGGAAGCGGACCATAGGTACTATCCAGTTTTCTGCGAACAGCCGGGCAACGAGTCGGATACGCTTATCTGCCTGCCCCAGAATGGCCGTAATGCCCGTGGCCGTGCTATTGAGGGAGTTAGCGTCTAAGCCCTGGTTGTACTTCGTACTGCCGGTACGGTTTTCCAGCTCGCTTTCAGCGTAGTTGACAAGGTCCATCGTGAGCGGTGAGATATTCGCCGGCGGCGGGTTCGCTATAGCTGCGTTCGGGTCGCCCTTAATCGGTACGTACTCGTCACCATTGAGCAGTGCGTCCATATCCATTACCGACGTGTAGTCAATAAACTTCTGCTGGTCGTTGTTTTTCGCAACGTTGATGACAATCTGCTTAATAAGCGCCGTCTTTAGGTCCTGTAGGCCTTCTACCTGCTCTGCCAGGGCCATGTCGGCGAATATTTTACGGCTTTCGCGTACGCTCCCCATCGCAAAGAAGGGAGCAATGTCGAATTCATTGGTTTGGATAGACAGCGGCGTATCGCCGACACAATGTACAATCAAATGCTCGTAAATGCCGTCGTCGTTATAGTCCACGTCTACATAGCACTCGTACAGCTCGACGTCTTTAGACGCGTTATCGCCGTCATTTGGCCGCATATGGTCGTCTGACAGCTCTTTGTTGATGTACTCGTCGGCGGAGGTATACTTCGTATCGCCTGCCGCTTCCAGTGCTTCGTCTACGTTCTGGTATGTCCCGTCCTGTTCTTTACGCTTGAGATAGTCGCCTTTTACAATTTTCCGGTGTGCCACGAACTTGCACTTTTGAAGTGTGCTGGCTTCCGGCGTGAAGCGTAATTCCGTGGGCGGTACATACTCGACAACCGGGTAGTTGGCTGTGACTTTGACGTGGTCGAACTGCACTTCATACAGATCCGGCGCGTCTTTCAGCTGCTTGACTTTCTGTATCTCGATTTCGCCCGATAACGACGCTTGTGTGAGCATCATCGCTTGTTGCATATCGTTCACATCGAACATGAGCTTGTAACGCGTACGGTCTTCATCCCGCTTCCACCACACCTTAGCAACGCCTAGATTCGTTCCCAGTGCGTCGTCAATGACGTCGTTCACAAGGGACGTATAGTTGTTCTTGCGGGTAAGTTGGTATTCTACAAGGTGCTGTATATTCGTTGCTGTGTCATCGTTTTGGATGGTACTGCCGGCGATAGTAACAGGCGATTCGTTGCCGATAAAGACTTCTACAAGACTAGGCTTCATCCACTCAATGATGTTGTTAAAGTCCATGCTGACGAATTTACTCTTTTTAGACAAGTTCGGCAGCTTCTTTTCGTACAAGTCTTGGTCGCCGTTGCGGAGCTTGCGGCGGTGTATCAGTTTTGGCTCTACGGTACCTTCATAGTACTTCTTCGCGACGTCAATGCCGTCTTTGACGCTCATCATGATCTTCTTGATTTCGTCGTCTTTGAGCGTGTCCAGGGATACCGGTTGTTCCTCCGGCTCTGCCTGCTGTAACAGCCAGTCTGTAACGCTCATCTGCTGCGGAGCATCCCGGCCGAACAATCCGCCCGTGTCTTGTGCGGCGGACAAGCTCTGGTTTAAATCCTCCATCTCATCACCTCGATTGATAGCTAATATAAGGCCCTCAATAGGGCTATGGGGCAATGCGCGGGCTTGAACCGCGATAGCTTTGTAGCTGGTTTTCCTTAACCTACATTGCCATAGTGGCGGGGTGGTCAGCCCCGCCGATGATAGAAAGGAGCATGTTACCGTGGAGTCGCCCTTATTCGGTGCGGCGTCGCTCCACGCGCTTACATATACCCGGCCCGGTGCATCTTGCCACGGGTCATCTGTTTCCATTTGTCAGCCATAGACGTATTGTCCCGGTAGAGCTTTGCACAAAGATATGCTAGACAGTCCATCAGATGGCTGTACTCGTTCTTTTCCGGCTCGTCCAGCGTCCGCCCGGCTACGACTTTACGATGATACCCGCCTGTAAACGCTTCGATGAGCATCTGACAGCGCGGGTCCAGCTGTAAGAGTGGTTTCCCGTCGGGTGTAAGCGTCGTGAGATAATACCGCACGGCTTCACTGCGGCCCGTCTGCGTGAGTTCGCCCGGTTCCACTGTGATGCCGTACCGGTCACGGAGTATCTCATTCGCGGTCTTTTCGTCGCTCTGTGCGCGCTGGTTGCCTGCCGGGTCGCCGACTGCCGTGTACTCGTATCCGCTGTAAAACGTCTGTAATTCCGCTTGTACGGCACGGCCGTGGGCCAGCATCCCACAATCCCAGGACTGTAATTCTGACAAGATGAGCAACTGCCCTTTGGCCGTTGTCTGTGCAATGATAGTCGCCGGGGTAAGTCCGTAGTCAAACGATAAGAGTAGCGGCCGCCCGTCAATCGGGTGCAGTTCCTCGTTGGCGACATGACGGTTGTAATCAAATTCCGGGTAGTACTTCGGCTCAGCGCTGACTGTCCAGTTTATTTCGTATTCTCGTTCCCAGCCTTCTGTCGTAGTCCCTTTACGTTCGTTGGTCTTCCACTCTTCGGAGCGCTTAGAAGGGTCGGCAGTATAGTGTATCCTGGCAATGTACACGCCGTTACGCCGATACTCGTGTACGCCTTCTATGACGTCGTGCGCTTCTTGCTCTTCTTCCGGCTCGTCTTCATTGAGCTGGCCGGTAACCAACTGGCAAAAGAAGCCAGGATTCGCTGACGAGTCAATGAAGATGCGGCCGCCGCCTTCGATGGTCGGACGTAGTGAGTTCCAGGTAGCCTGTGCAAAGTCCCAGAAGGCCATTTCTGTACAGTACACGACGGATGCGGTGTACTGACGTAGCTGGTCGGCCCCTTCTGCGACGGCTCTCAGCTCGACACCGTTGGAGAACTTGATGTAGTCATAGCCCATCTTTGAGCGCGTCTTTCTTTCGACGGCCGGCCATTCGTGGCTCTCCGGCAGATGCTCATACAGAAACATGAAGCGGCTGTCCCCAAGCAGGTAGGCGCTATCGTCGTATTTCTTCGACTGCACGAATATCGACAGGTTCTTACCAAACATCGCATAGTGCAGAAGATTCGCAAGGCACCGCCACGTCATCATCATGCGGCGGCTCTTCGGGAATGCCGCTACCTGCTCGCCGTGGATAATCTGATCTACGCGTGCTAGATAATCAAGCTTCGGGAAATGCTCGACAGCACCGTTCTTCGCTTCATTGACCGTGAAGCAGCAGTCATTGATAAAGGCCGTCGGGTCATTCTTCCATACTTTCCACTCCATCAGCCTCATCAGCTCGACTTTCTCTTTCAAGCTCTTTTTGCTAGTTTTATTCGTTGTTTTTGTCGACTTCATTCTATCAACCCCGGGTCAAGCCAGCCAAATGTGCATAATTATTACTTATCAAGTCCCTTTAGCTTGCTTTCAAGCTCTTTGATGCGGGCGTCTACGTCGGCGTCTGTGAGCGTTTCGACTTTGACTGCCCCGCCGTCAGCGCCTGTAATGGCATTTTCCACGCGGTCACGCCATTCAAGCCGCTTCCGGTTCTTTAGCCAAAATATCTGCGCTGTCGTGTTCGGCTGTACTTCTTTGTGTACGACTTTCGTCACTACTAGCATGTCGTCGCGCCGTTCTTCTGTGATTTCGTCGTACTTGTATCCCAGTGCCGATTTAAGCAGCGCGTTCTCTACCTGCCGGTCTACAGCGTCCTTCCCTTCTTTTAGGGCCTTAAAAACCTCAAGATGGTCACGTTTCCAGTTATACAGTGTAGTAGCTGTAATACCCATGTTGGCCGCTATCTGCTCGTCAGTTAAGCCGTCTCTAGCCCATCCTTGCAATCTAAGCAGGCCTTCTTTTGTCAACCATTCTTGATACTTACCTTTCGCCACTGTATCACCACCTTTTAACCGTATACTTAAAAAATTAAGGCCCTGTATGCCGTTCTAAGCGACTTTTACAAGGCCTTGTATGTATCTGTATGTCTGATTACTGTTTCTTACTGTTCATCACGTCATCCCACTTCCAGGAGATTTCTAGGCAGTCCGTGCCGTGATACCACTTGACGTAGTACTGCAATGTGCGCAGGTAGCATATCAAGTCTTCGACGGCTTCGTCATCATACCCCGTAGGTAATATGATCTGCACGCTGGCCGCTCCTCTACGGATGGCTTCGTCTATTTTGCGCTGTGCGATAGCAAAGAGATTCATCGCGCTCAGTCGTTGCTGTTCAAATGCCGGCTTGATTTCTTCCATAGTCTTCTCCCGTGATACGACAAGAGCCGCCAAAGCAGGAAGGCGCCCCAATGTCTATGTGTTTGTGTAAACCTTTTACAGAGGTGTAACAGGATTTCGTGTGGACAGTGTGTGCGGCGGAGTGCCATAGCGCCATCTACTAACACTTCTCGCCGCCTTGTCCAATGATGGGATTCTAGCTTTACGCTAAAACCTTACACTATTATTATACGTGTTTTTCATGCCGCTTATTCTTAGAATAAGCAAAAATGGCAAAAAAAATAAGGGCGGCTCATTTCGAGCTGCCCTTTTTGAGTTTCTCCTTAATTTCGTTGGCTTTTTCTTGCCGGCCAGAAAAGTAGCGCTGTTCCGCTGCTTTCCGGGCCGCTTTAGCGTCATCAAGCTTGTCAAAGAATCCCAAATGAATCTGCTTTCGGCCAACACTTATATAAGCCCGGTATTGGCCATTTCTAAAGATAGACACTCCGGGAACTCCAGTACTGTTATTCCCGTTAATTTTCCGCCCGAATCCGGCGTATTTAGGAGCTACGTGTTCCCGGTGTACTTTGGCCGTCAATTTACGTCCGTCTTCAAGCGCCAGGCTGTCTCCTTCTTTCCGCTTACAGCCGCACGAAAGAGACTTCCCTTGGATTAAATTATAAACATAGATTAATTTTTCTTTCCCGCAAATACAGCGACACCGTACATAATCATGTTGGTTTACATCGGGTGGCGCGATGACTGTCCAATAGCCAAAACGGGTGCCCGGCTTTATATCGGTCTTCTTCATAATCCTAAATTTTCCACGAGTACCAGGCGCTGACCAGCTGTCAATGCTTCGATTTTTCCCGACAGTTGCTTCCGGTCGTCGTCGGACCCGGTGGCTGCATCAAGCACGTCTAAATGCAAACCTCTAATTTTGCGGCGGTCGATGACAGCCCCGTACAAGACTTCACCCATGATTGCCAATTCTGTTTCTGTCAATTCCGGGGGTGTGTCTAAATCAAGCATGATTTGATACCGTTCTACGATTTCACCCAGGCGGCGGGAAAAACCGCTGGTGCGGCGGCTGTCACCACGCGTTTCAGCAGCAAGCCGTTCAAGCGGTTCGCTCATATAAATTGTTCTTTTCATAGTTTTTCCTCCTTATTTAAAAGGCGGCCATTTCTGACCGCCTAACTAATTTTTACCATTCTCTGATTTCATCTTTATATTCTTCCACCCAGGTTCCTGCAAATATTTCACCCAAGTTGCCGAAATCCAGTTCGTCCCAGTACGTATCGTGGGATTCGCAGTAGTCGTTGATGATGTCTGTGACGTCTTCGGCGACGTTTTCAAAGAGGACATCATCATCCTCTCCGGATTCTTCGATTTCCTGGAGAGCTGCTAAACGGTGGCTTCCGGTTACAAGCCCCAAATTCGTGTACAGAATCGGTGCTCCCTGCCAACCATTTGCCAAGATAGATTCTTTGATTTCTTCTACTTTGTTTTGGTCAACTTCATTGACCGTCGGTAAAGAGCTGATGTCGAAATATGTAGCCATAATTTTCCTCCTTGCGGACTTCCCTGTCGGGTGCCGACTTAAGATTTATTTTGGAAGGTCTTGTTTTCCCCTTCCTTGATTATATTATAGCACGTATACGTATAAAGTCAATGGCTTTATACGTATAAAATAAAAAAAATAGCCCCCGGCCACGCTCGTTACCAGGGGCTTCTTTCACTATTTATTCTTCCTTCCAGAACCTTACGGCAAAATTAATTATTTTTTATGAATTTCTATTGTGTAGCCATACTTTTCTACAATCTCACTAAGCTCTACATATTTCATAGATCCGTTTTTGATTTTGGCATTAAGATTCTGCTGGAACATGCCGTTTTCGCGGGCGATTTCCGCTTCCGACTTGTCTACATCGACAAGCCACTTTTTCCACATCTTCTGAAATTGTTCTTTTGTCATTTTTACATCACTCCTATCTATTGATTATATACTATTACACATTTCATAAAATGTCAATGACATTATTTTATTTTTAAAAATAATTAATTTTAGTGTTGACAACGTCTAGTAACATGTGGTATAGTTTAGACAACAAGAAAAACAGTGTTACAGAAAGGAGAAAACATCATGACAAAGAAAAACACCTACACTATTGACGGAGAAGAATTACAGAAGAGAATCTCGAGTGAAATTGATTTTGTGAAACACAGTTATTGTAAATGGAAAAATGCTGAATCTGTTTCAGAAGACCCGGATTTCTATTACGTGATGTTCAAAGAACATTCCGCAGTTTTAAGAGCACTGCTTCTCATTCAAGGGAATGATAGTTCTGAAGTGGCCATGATCATGAATTACATGAAAGATTTGGCGGAAAACGACGCCATCAGATACCAAATCAGCTACCTTGATGCCGAAATCGACGAACTTGGCACAAAGATGTACAACATTGTAAAAACTTTCAAAGTTGAGGACGACGGAGAAAGCGAAAAGCCGCGGTATTATGCGGTCAAAGCCCAGCGCGACGAATTAATCAAGCGCCGTAGCGCATTAATATGGAAAATCGCTAGATAGTATGTACGGGGGCCGCAAGGCCCCTAGAAAGGATGGATACCATGACTTACACAATCCCGGCTATGAAGGCCAACTTGAAAGACCGCGCCGCATATAAGGCGCAACGTAAAGCAGTGGATGACGCCTAGAGAAATATCCTGGCTCAACCACTCCAGGCTCTCTACTTTGGCGACGTCTGCCTCAGCCGTGCTACGAATGACAGCCCGTATCCGTGGCGGGTCACGTGGGTAGATGGGGATACCCCCATTTGCCATGTGATGCTCGACAGCCTGGAAAAAGCCTTTTGGGAATTGCGCGGCTACACTGGTCGCACGGTAACAGTCGTTTTATAATAGCAGTATAGGGAGGAGATATTATGTTAACTGAATACATGAAGAAGTATAACAAGGCGATTGATGATTTTAATCAAAAGTTGGAAAACATGACTTGTTGCGCCGACTGTCCATATCCGGAATCTTGTGGCTTTCGGGATGACAACTGGCGGGACCGGGCTGACCACGTCGTCGGTCCGTGCGGCCAGCAACACTGCTGGTTAGAGGATGACGACGACTTTGCCGACGTCCGGATGCGTGATTTTCCTAAAGATTAGGAGGGATTTATATGAAATACGATGTAACCTTCTCTTGCGGTCATACGGGTACTGTCCAGATCTTCGGCACGGCTGCCGAAAGAGAAAAAAAGATTGCCTGGTATGAAAATTACGCATTCTGCCCAGACTGCTATGAAAAGGCCCGGCAGGAAGAAGTCGCAACAGCGGCTAAGCAGGCTAAAGCGGACGGCCTTCCGGCTCTTACCGGCAGTGAAAAGCAAATCCGGTGGGCTGAAAGTATCCGCAAGGAAAAGATGGCGGCCGCTCGTGAATGGCTGTCCCGTTATCCCGGCGAACAGGCAGATAAATGCCTGGCCTGGTACGGCAGTCATGCCAGCGCGTCCTGGTGGATTGACCACCGGGACGAACGTCCCCAGCGGACGGCCAAGTTAGGCGTTGCAGAATGGAATAAATAAAAAAAGGACGGCTCGCAATGAGTCGTCCTTTTTTTATCTATTCTCGAACCGTATATCAAAATATTTTGCAATATCCGGATACCTTTTTTCAAACTTTCTCATTGCGTCCATAGACGAACACAACGTATCCTTGTTTTTATGTACTTCTTGATTTAATTCGCAGAAATTACGAAAACTCATTTTTTTTACTATACTCGGTTGATTACACCATCGAGCTAATGTAATGTATAAGCTTCTGAATTCAGACATTTTCCATGGCATGTCATTTTTATTTTGGAAGCGCATGATATAAGGCAAACATCCGTAACGGAATAGTAATGCAATCCGCTTAAATGCATTAAAAATGTCTTGTGCATCTGTGCTTTCAAATCCAACCAGTACATAGAATTTAACGTTCTTTTTGCCTTTATATTTTCTGATTATTTTCAGTTTTTTGTGAATCAAGTCATAGTCTGTAATGTTGTCAAAAGCAAAAATTACATCTCCGTCATACTTAGCACTGAACAGCATTTCACATTTTTCTTCTGTGAGAAGTCTCTCGTCAAGTCCTTGTTTGAACACAAACGGCTTATTCGTGTCGATTACTTTTTGCAGTAGCATTTTCCATTGCGGATGTCCAAAAAAGTTATCGTCAAGTAAACATAACTTCTTTCTATCATGATCTAAAAATTCGTCAAGCTGGCTGTGCATAAATACATGGTTGTACTTTTGATTTACGCAAAAACCGCATTTTCTGAAACATCCTCTTGTAAGAAAGCCAATTGAATAATCTGTGTAAAACCTGAATTGTTGTTGTGATGGCTTTTTAGTTACCTTAATAGATTTTTCAATAAATTCATCATACAAATGATAATCTGGCATATTGTGTTCTATACATTCCGGCAATGCAGGTGCTTTGTCAAAATAAAAACCGGTTCCGCCAATTTCAACGTTATCAGCTTGTATAATATGCGGCGCAATTTGCGTGTCTGTGAACACCTTCGATATAAAAACTTTATCGTATTTATTCATGTCGTTGTAATCTAATACCAACTCTACGCTGTGTCCATGGTCTTTATAGTACCCAGATATTTTTTCACAAGCCAGGTTAGGAAACCGATGTTTCTTTCTTCCCAATAAATCCGCATCAATGATACCAATGCGCATATTCTCACCACCTAAAATAATAAGGGCGACTTGTTTCGAGCCGCCCTTTATTTTTTTATTCTATCACTTTGATTAATCCCAGTTGGCACGCGGCCATTTTAGCCAGTGTCCGCACGTCGTTGACTATCGTATAGTACGTGTTGCGGTCAATTCCTAGCTCTACTGTCGTCGCTTTCCAGCTTTCCCGGCGATGGTATTTGCAGGTAGCCACGCGCCTTGAAATGTCGTCCAGGGCTTCGTATACCCCAGATACGAGTCTAAGCCAGCGTTCGGGCCGCTTGATGACGACGCCGTCGCTCAGCGTGACTTGCTTTAGCTCCGTGGCCAGCCGTATGCCTTCTAAGGCCGTCGGGTCCGATACAAAGGCATGGCCGTTACTGCCGCCGCTATGGCCGCCCGTGACGTTCTCCCTGGCCAGCCGCACGGCCCGCTTGATTTCTCGCTCCCGGTAAAACATGAGTTCTATATGTCGCGTCGTGGAGTCAATCGCGGCGCGCTGATTGTGGTGCATGTGCATCCCCTCCCATCGTTACGACTCTCACTATTCCGGCGTTATGGATACGCCGCCAGCATTGTAAGCATGGTTCCGGGTTCGGCAGCTCTTTCCCGGTTTCTACGTCCATGCCCCATAAATAAAGGGTAGCTCCCTGCATTTCCCGACGGCTGGCTGATATGATCGCATTTTCTTCTGCATGTACCGCTACGCATTTTTCCACCATTTGACCGTGCGGTACTTGATGCAGACGGCGGTAACATTTGCCGGTATCGCAGCAGTTCCGTTCGCCGCGTGGTGCGCCGTTGTAGCCGGTACTGACAATCTCATCGTTATTGACGATGACTGCCCCGTAGATGCGCCGTAAGCACGTTGCACGCTGTGCTACAGCCTTCGCTATACCCAGATAGTACGTATCCTTAGATGGACGTACATGGCTACTGACCACCTCCGTCGAGGTGTGGTGAATCACTTCCATTTTTCTTCACTTCCTTTTCCACATGAAGAGCGGTGAACGGTGCGCGCCGATGTGATGCGCGTCCAGGTCGCGTTTACTTTCTTTTGTTTCCCACGGGTAGCGCTTCCGTTTCTTTTCCGCGTACATTTGCCTTTCTTCATCGCTCATTTGATGAGTTATTACTTCTCCCGGTGCATACCAATTTTTCATGTATATCACCTATCCTTTTGTGCTCAATTTCAGCGAATTGCTTATGTAAGCTTGATTCGTATGCCTTTATGGCTTCTTTTCTCGTTGTCGCGTCTGGAATGTTCCAGATACTGGCGGCAATAGCCATTCTGTCGTTGTCATCGAGTGGCCGTAAGTGTAAGGTTCCTTGCGTCATGATGCTCATGATTTGTCACCATTTTCCGTCTGTTTGACTTTAATGGCTGCGTCTGCTATTTTGTCGATGATTTGCCCTATTTGGTCTTGCGTAAATTCGGCGCCGCCTTTGATGTTTTCCGTTGTCAAAACGTTGGCGATTATCATTTTATTTACTGTATCTTGATTCGGCACGGCAATAAAGAGTAATGCACAGGTCAGCAGTACAGCCATAACCAGTTTGCTTTTTCCTTTTACGATTGATGCGAACTGGTCATAGTCGACATCACACAGGAGTAAAAGTAGCATCCCGATACACACAAATATTGGTAATGCAGCTATGATAACTAACCATAGTATTTCTAATTTGCCAAACAATCCCGCCAAATAGAACCACCATGGGTTTATGATATAGTCCATGTCATTCTCCTTTCCGCATATCTTTAAAATTTAACATATGGATACTTTTCGCTATTTTGTTTTACTATCTCAAAATCCTTATTTTCGCAACGTACGAGTTTGTATCTTCCGGCTGCATTTTCGCAACGTACGAGTTTGTATCTTCCGGCTGCTTCTTGTCCGTTCGGATTGCGTACTTTTATGTAAACTATATCTGGTAGTACATATTGATGGCCGTATACTTTGCCCGGCATGACGCGTGATTCGATTATTACTTCCCCGTGGCTATCTTCGCATCTTTTAGCCTCTTCGGCCGTATCGTATGCATATCCGCATTTTTCACAAAAATATTTAGCTTTCATCTGTTACACCTCTCAAAATAAAATTCAATGTCATTGCCTTTTTCTTCTATTAGTCCGTATGCAAGGGACAGTCGATAGATGTAGACTTTATGCAAGCGTTCGCGGACCAATTTCAGCTGGTCACGAAAATGGTCAATATCCATCGTGCCCTTGTAAAAATTGCACATGCGGCAGGCAGGATTGTAGTTGTTCAGCTCATCAGCACCGCCTGCGTATTTGGCTTTGATATGGTCTACCTGCATGTCTTTATAATCAATCGGGCGCCCGCAGTACGCGCAGTGGCCGTTGTACTTTTCGTACACCTGCTTGCGGACGGCTTTGGGTATCGGCTTGTGCCGCCGTTCCCGCTCCCGGTCCTGCATCTTTTGCTGTATCGCTTGCGCTTCATGCCATTTTTGCTCTATGTCCATACACCTCTCCTTTCCAGGAAGGCGCCGGGCCAGCCATGTTCCGGCGCCGCCTGTCATTTATCCGCAGCAGTTGTATTCGCCCGTGGGCTTGACCGCCCAGTCATCGCTAAGCATATCCGCCTGGCTTGCGAGCCAACCGACCTGTTCTCCTTGAGTATCTGCAAAGACGATCGCTTTACTACCCATGGTATGATGGTAGCTATTTGTTCTGTAACCAGTAGGGTTGACGTAACTGATTGCTGTCCCTAATACAATGCACTGGTTTTTTCCGTTCCATCCTCGCCGATAGCATTCCCGGCCCTGTTTTAAATATTCCAACATTTCACCAAAGGTTAAATTGGTTTCTCGCGACCGTACATGTTCATGTGTGCCACCTTTCATTAAGCATTCTTTTAAAGTTGGCATTTCTCCATCAACTAATTCGTGGGTGTATTGGATTTTATCTTCGAGTGGCTGATATGTTTCCTGGAAAATATCCGGCTTGCACGGATACTGTTCGCCGTGTACGCCTGTGATGATATAATCGCCGACACTTGCCTTCATATCGCCTTCTAGCGTATGGATAATCATTTCTTTGTCTGTCTGATATGCTTCGATAACTACGGGTTTCTTTACGTATTTAGCCATGTTCTATTTCTCCATTCTTCTCTTAAAATCCCCAGCTTATCATGATATTGTCGTCGTTAAGCGCCACTTTATAGCCGTCTTCGTCGAGCTTTCGGGTCAATGCCTTATCTACGTTGCTATCTCCCGTTAGAGCCAGTGTGACGTAGTTTTTGCCGCTAAGGTATGCGCGTTCAATGACTTCGTCTATGTGTTTCGTGCTAATGTCCGTTTTTCTCACCTCTTTTTTCTAAACAGGATTTCTCGTTTATCCAACATACATGACATGGTTTTGTCATCCCATGCCGGGCATACGTGTACATGTTTCGGCCCATCGGCAGAACTTCGATTTGTCCAGCAATGTCCCCATACAGGGTTGTCTTCGTCATATTGTGTACAAAGTTCTTCTTTTAGCGGGCCAGTCATTTGGAGCGCTAACATTGCTAAACGCCGCTCATCTTCGGCGGTCATTATTCGCTGGCTGGCCTTGCTCATCGCTTCTTCGTGTACACCAAAGAAGAATTCTTTCATTTTCTTCTTGTCGTCCCGGCAGTATTCCGGGATGTGTTCCAGCACCGTGATAGCCAGCGTTTTCGCGCCGACATACTTCCCATAGTCCAGTACGGTGTAGTCGTCTTTATGGCCGTTCCGGGCAGCTTCATTGCTCCGTAAGTCAGTGATGCAGTAGTCCAGCAGGACTTTCCTTATGTCGTTGATCATCTTTTCTTTATCCATGGTTACACCTCTTTCTTTTCCAGTAATTCCGGGTTTTCGTACGCATTGCCAATGACTTTGATGCGTCCGTTGTCGTCAATAAGCATTTCCAGGTCGAACGTAACGAACGGGTACAGGTCATCTGCTATGCAACGTGCCAGCAGCACTCCCATTTCGTCGTCTATGACAAACCTTTTCTTCATGTATTTGCGGGTGACTTCGACGATATCGCCTTCGTAGATCATTACGTCATCATCATCGTAGTAAGTCGTCCACGGCATGAGGACCACTTCGTCAAATCTTGCGACGATGACTTCATCTTTAGCCCTCCCCTTTACTCTTTCTTTGCGGAAGTCGATTTCGGATACATGCATCATCACTTTCTTGTCGTGGTGCCATGCCCTGTAGTCAATCCATTGAGGTTTCATATCATTCTCCTACCTTTCTTGCGTTGGCAGTTCTTACTAGTTCCTTAATCAATCGTTCGCCTTCCTCTAGGGTGTTAAAGTGTAAGCTTACTTTTACTTTGCTTTCGAGGACAATAGTCAGCCAATATTGGGCGTATTCTGGATTCGGCGGCAGGCTGATGGCTATGATTTTTTCCGGATTAATATAAGTTACATCATCTATCTTTATTAGCTTCATGCTCTTCTTCCCTTTCTGTTTGCCCGTCTTTCCCCAGGTATATTTCCATCCTGGCTATAACTTTTTCGCTGGTTTTAAGTATCCCAACAAGATATAAGGTCACAAGCCCCATTATCCCGATTCCCACGGCAATAAGGCTATGTGCCAAACAGTTTGCCGTCAGCAGTAGTGCGATGGCAAATGCATCCAGCAAGACAACGTAGACGGTCAATATATTACTTAGCTTCATGTTGTTCCTTTCTAGCCTTAGTTAATCGTTTTAGATTCCATTCTACGAGCTTTTTCCTTAACTTCGGGTGTAAGTTATAGAGTGGGAAATTCAAATCCGTTATTTCGCTTACAGTGATTTCCACGCGCGGGTCTTCGGCGTCGATGCCGGCTATCATCGAGCCGTCGATTTGAGCTATGTAGCCGTCGTCCTCGATGATTCCCGCACTTTCGAGTATATCTGCCGTCGCCTGGACTAGTCCGAAAAGGTCGGGCCAGCCCTTGCGGTTCGGCATGTAATACTTCGCAGTCATCTTGACGGCGAAGTCAATCGGCTTAATGGGCCTTCTTTGGGCTTTTAACTTCCATAAAGCATCCTTTGCATATTCTCTATAGGCTTTACCTTGTACAAGTCCGTAGCGCGTCTTCTGGAGCGAATTTTTCTTAGTCATGGGCCGCCCGTGGATGACGAATCGGTATGTCATTCTTTTCCCCTGAAAGTGCGGAGCAATAATTCGAGGATGTCCTCATCTATTTTGATATTTCCACCATCTTCGACAAATTCATCATCTTCTTCGTCGTCCGGATCTTCTTCCGGGTTGAGGTCGATAATGTGTTCTGTCGTCACTTTGAACGGTTCGTTATTGAGTGCGGACTTCGCTACGATGAGCATCACGTCTGCCAGATGGGTCCGCATCGTAATGTCTTTGTAGTTAAAGCCTTCTATTGTGATGGAGAATTTCTGGTCCGGGCTGCTGATACCCAGGATAGTTGCCAATGTGGCTTCGAGTTCGATTCTTTCTGCTTTAGTCATGGTTTTCATGCTCCTTTTCTTTGACTTTTTCGTTCGTGATTAAAAAATCTAAATACTGCCGGGCCTTCATGAGGTCTTTCAGCGGTGTCCCTTTCGCCGGGTACCGGTATAGGTATTTGACGATATTGCCGATGTACATTGCATCAGCTCCCGTCGCCCCGCTGGTCATGATTTCAATGGCCTTTGTACATTCCGTACCGCGCCATGTGTAATGGTCCGGGTGCTGTACATCATTGATCGTTGACTTCCTTTCCGTGTGCCTGCACGAAATGGTGTCCGGGTGTTGCACGTCATTCATCTGCATCAGCCACCTTCTGGAAACGCCATTTCCATGTAACGTCCGGATATTTTTCGTGGTCTACTTCGCTCATGAACATGCGCAGTGGCCGCGCCCAGATGAGCTTAGGTTCTTGGACATCCTGGTACACCACGTCCAGCCCGTCTCTCTCTGTATCTCCTGCAATGCAAATTATTTCATAGACATGCCCTTTAAAGTGTTTCCACTTTTCCCCAGGTTTCGGGTAATCGTGTTCGTAGACAAGTTCCATGTTATTCATCTCCTTCATCCCGTAACTTTTCCAGCAGTTTCGTAGCTTTTTCAATACGTTTCGCAATGGTGAATCTATTGCTAGATGCCTTGTTACGGCTCTTGAAGCAGTTACCGACTGCGATATTCAAAACGTCTACGTTGGCATTGTGATTAACGGTGCTATAGACGCTATTATTATCATCAACGTAGAAATAGGCTTCGCCGTCTGTCGGAACGAACGGCTTGTTTATCTTTTCGGCGATTCTTTGCACCGCGAGTTTTATCCCGATTTCCGGGTTGAAGGCGTCGTTCTGGTGGCATTTCGCTTTCCCCTTGTAAACCGTTCCGCCGTACACTTCGCTCTTGTACCATATTTTGATGGTTCCGTTGGGATAACATTTAACCTTATCTAATTCGCTTATAAAATTAAGCCCTACTTTTTCGGCTTCTTTTGCGGCAACCTGTTCCATGTAGTTAGAAAAAAGGGGGCTATCATAGAGCGCGACGTCGAATTTCGGAGCCTTTTCGAGGGGCTTCTGCAAAGCTTCAAATTCCCCAACAGGGAGGTATTTAGCAAAATACTTGAAAGTACCGTGTGCCAGGTCGCACGAACGGTTTACGGCGCAATTCCCGCATTGCCTTTGGTCGCAATACGCTTTTAGCGTGTTTACGGCCATTTTGGCCATCTTGTCATTAATCATTCCTGTTCCCTCCTATTTGCCAGTGCTGCCGAATCCGCCTTGACCGCGCTGTGTATCTGTCAGCGTCTGCACTTCTTTCCAGCGAATCGGGATATTCTGTACCAACTTTCCCTGCATGAAGCGTTCGCCCTTTTCGATGATTTCCGGCTTATCGCCAATATTGTCGAAAAGGCCCTGGACTTCGCCGCGGTATGAGCTGTCGATGACTCCCACGGCGTTCGATAACCGCAGTTCCCGCTTTGCGCCGTAGCTGGAGCGCATGAAGAGCATCATGCAATAACCTTCTGGGATTTCAAACGCCAGCCCCGACGGAATCTTGACACCGTGTTCGCCGGGATAGATGACGAATTTCGCAGGCGCGTAAAAGTCATAACACGCGTTCCCTTCCGTGATGAGTGGCAGTTTCACGTCATCTTTGGCATAATTGTCGAGGACTTTCTTGATTTTCACCTGTACGGGTACCGGCCGTTCATCGGTGTCGGCAACGTGTAACATACCGTTTTCGTCTTGTGTTGCATACAACATTTTTTATCGCTCCTTCAAAATAATATGAGTGCAAAAAGCACAATGCCTATAAGTATCGTAATTCCAACAACCGCACACTTTACATAAAAATTATCGCCTTCGCTGTCCGCCTGATCGTCGTTCTCTTTTCCAGCATCATTGCTTCTGTGGCTGGCCGCATTGGCTTGCCATGTGTTCATCCAAAACAAGAGGTTGCTGTCCGTGGACGCCATGGTCCTTGAACCGCTGACGGCTCGGCTCACGGGTGGGCTTGTCGGTGTTGACGGTTTACTGACGGCTGGTCTGCTGACGACGGGTCTGCTCACGACGGGTCTGCTCACTGTTGGCCGTGCAGGTGCTGGATGACTTGTCCCGCCTTTAGCGAACGTGCCGCACGTCGTGGTCAGAAACAGCACCGTGGCAACCGCTAAAACTTTTCCATGTCTCATCCGTTAGCCCCCTTTGTTCTTATTCCTGTTCAATGCTTTGTTCCTTGCCTGGTGTGCGACGCCGGGCCGCGGCCCGTGGCACTTTATCGCCCGTGGCCGACATTCCCGATCATCTGCACATACCGGCATGAGTTTCCCGTCTACCGTCACCACATAGTGTCGGTAGCCCGTGAGTTTCTTATGACAGTAATAGCAGCGTGTCACATTGCATCACCGCTTACTGATTAAGCCGTTCTTTCAAGATACTTCCGGCCTTGAATTTCATGCTGTTATGGCCGGTCGTTTCCATCATTTCCCCGGTCTGGGGGTTGCGTGTTGTGCGGGGCGCTACGTATTTCTTTTCAAATGAGCCGAACCCGACAAAGGTAATCTTGCAGTCCTGCGCTACGAGGTCGGCGATAGTACCCAACATTTCATCCACGATACGGGCGCAAGTGCCTTTTGTCTTGCCGCTCCGCTGTGCTACCGTGTCGATGAACGCTTTTTTCGTGATGTTTTTCATTTTGATTGCTCCTCTCTAGAATGGGATTTCTTCGTCGGCGACTTCACTACCCATGTTGTTAAAACCGCCGTTATTGGCCCTCATTGGCCGTACAACCTTCGCAATGCGATTGACAAGCAAGTTATATGCTACTTTCTGTGTACCGTCCTTAGCGGTGTATTCATGCATATCTATCTTGCCTGTTACCTCTACGCGATCGCCGCGCTTGACGTCCTGGACGATGGCTTCTGCCAGCTCTTTAAAAGCGGTGCAGTACCACCATTGACTTGTCCAGTCTTCCTTGCTCTTGCCGCTCGTCCCCGGCAGTTTCTTGTTATCTGCTACCGAAAACGTCACGACGGGCGTCCCTTTGGCAGTGACCCGGCTTTCCGGGTCCTTGCCAATGTTGCCGATTACTGTGATTGTGTTCATTGTCTATCACTCCTTTTTTCTAGTGTCGGCCGTTACCAGGCCACACACTGCCTCGCCTTGCCCTTACAATACTCAACAAAACCTAACGTTGCCTTTGCGGTACATAACATTACTGGGCACTTCCATAGCCGGGCCACGCTCCACCTTACGTAGCCTTCGCTTCTCAGCACTCCACCTTGGCCCTGCAAATCATCACTATACATTGCCATTCCATTGCAGCACGTTCATGACAAATCCTTGCCATGCAATGCCCTGGCTTTGCTACGCCATACGTTACAATGCTATGCCTCCGCCTCGCCAAACTTTACTCAACTTTACTTTACCCTTGCTTGACTATACCTAGCATTCCCATTGCACTACTGAAACATGCGATACCATTACTTTGCTTTACGCTACTAAGCCTTAGTTCAACGTTTCATCATTGTGCCTTTCCATGGCTTGCATTACCGTAACCGCACTGAACATAGCTCTACGCCGCCATAACATTGCATTTCATTACGACGCCATACAAGGCCATTGCGGCGCCGCGCCACGCTGCGCATTGCCGTCGCCCTGCGGGACAAGACATATCTTTACTTCACATTGCCTTTACTTCACATTGCCTTTACTTCTCTTCGCTTGCTGTGGTCTTAGCCTTTCAGCATTTTCTTGATACGGTCTACTTCGCTTTCCGCATCCTTGATTTCCTTGATGTCGATTACCTTATAGCGCCCCTTGCCTGCATTTCGCCACTGTCCTAAACCATTCTTACAACCAAACGCCAGCCATTCGAGCACTGCATCAACATATTGGTCGCTTTCAATTTCGACGACGAATGTCATTCGGCTTCCAGCGGGAACTGTTTCACTTTTTGCCAGCGCCACGCGTTCGCCCTGTGCGGTCTGCGCTCTCAACGGCCGCTGGCAGTCGCCGATTTCAGCCCCTTCCGGCATTTCAATCATGATTTTTCGCGGTTCGACAAAGATGCAACCGTCGATGACTTTCTTGTAAGCCTTGATTTTATTCGTATGGACGGCGAATTTTTCACCCTTGCAACGCTGCAAGAATCCGGCGGCCGCTTTGAAGAACCCGCGGATTTGATACGAGTAGACGAACGGTTTGCCGTCTTCCTTCGGGAAAATCGTCTTGCCCTTTTCGACGACGGCTTCCACGCCCAGCGCTTCGACTTCTTCTTCCCGGCTGGCGGCGTCCGGCGCTTTCGACGCGATGAATTCTTCATGAATCTTCGGGTCGCTGTTCGCCGTGCCCAGCATTTCTTCGATGAGTTCGATAGTTACCTGTAATTTCTTCATTTTGATTTCCTCCTGTTATCCTTGTAAAAGTTATCTGGCTCCACGGTTGCCGTGGTATATATCGACTGGCCCGTTCTGTTTCTCATACGCTTCCAGTGCCGGGTAATCTATGTTGCACTCTACATTGAGGCATTTCATGAATTCCCATATGGGCACTTCGTTATGAGTCAGCACATAGACTTTGTCTTTGTAGTAGTTCTGCAAATCCTTGAGGCGTTTGTCACGCCATTTGTACTTCGTGTACAGCGTCCAAAATAGGACGATGCCCACCCCGGCTATCATGTCGCGTGTCTTCGCCATGAGTTTCAGATCGCGCGTCCGGCCGGTTATCATTTTCTGCATCCTTTCGGCGATACGTTCGTTCAGAAAACGGTCGAATCCGTGTTCACATAGTTCGTCGCGCCAGTCGTAAATGAAGCCTTCCTGGAATTCATCGAGATGCTCCCACATATCGTTCATCGCGGCGAACCGATTGCGCCCGAACCCGTACTTATCGTGTAGGCAGTTGAACAATAATGTCGTTGCCCAGTCCGTACCGCTTTCGGCCCCGGCTTCACGCCGTACTTTCATGCGCTGCCTGTCCCGTTTCGCCAGGGCGCGGCTGATAGCGTTCATCGTATCAGCCCTTTCTTGCGGACCATGTAAGCGCCGTATGACAATCCCGCTTTACGGGCGGCCGCAATGTCATCATCAAGGCCCGTATGGAGTTGGCTTTCAAAGGCTTTATCCCTCGTCATTTTCATGCGATTACGCGCCTGGATATGCGTTCGTGGCCGCGTGATTTGGTAATAAATCTTTTTCCAGATGGAACGGCAGTCCGGGCATACGCTGAATCCGCTCATCATGGGCTTATCGCATACGATGCAGGTAGGCCGGCGTGTATAGCCCTGCTTTCGGCAGGCGTTCCAGTCCCAGTATCTTTTTGTAAATTTATCGAGGCAGGACTGGCACAACCGCTGTGCTTTATATTGCGGGTCGAATTCATCCCCGCACACCATGCATTTAGTCATCTCGCTGCTCCTCTCTTCATGACGATGGTCATGCTCACAAGCCCCGTATTCGGGTCCAGCCAGAAACGCATGTATTCGTTACCCATGCGCATGTTGCAGGCCAGCCCTTCTTTGAAGGCGGGGGCGTTCTTGATAATCAGTTCGTCCGGGATACCCGGCACGGCACGCCGGGCGAATTCGATAATGTCTTTCGGCACGTCATCCAGCGACGGCGGTTTCTTTTCCTTGTCCGGCCGCTTCGTCCACTGGTTTCTGAGGCCGCTTATCATGTCGTGGATACGCTTGCGCCCAGCTTCATTGACCGGTGCTTCCGGCAGTGCCTGGTAGTCCGGTACGGCGTTGATTTTCCGCTTAACTTCTTTCTTGATCATCGTCACGCTCGGCATGGTGTCGGCGCTGTCAATCACACGGCCAACGGCCCGCAGGACGTCACCGTCGCTGTATCGTTCAAGCTGGAGCATCATTGCACCGATGAATTCATCGCCATTCTGACCACTCAATTTCCAGCTGTCATTTGGATAAGAGCCTCTTAATATCTTCAAAACTTGATTGGCTGTGTTGCTCGTCATATTCTTTGCACATCCTTTCTCTCCGTGCGTCATCTTCCCGTAGCCGTTCGTCGCGGGTCTTATACCGCCCTTTATATGGTGTCGAAGGGCTTTCCCGTTTTTCCCAGGTGCGTACCGTGGCTTTCCAGTCCTTCATGGGCGTTTTGCCAACTACCCAGCCCCGCGCTTCGTAGTAATCAACAAAGTATTCCGGGTCAATGCCGTTCTGACGTTCTTCGCAATAAGCGCGAACTTCATCCACGGTAGGTTTGACGAAGCGTTTGCTCTTTTTAGGTACCTGGGGGAGCGCTGGGGGGGTATCCCCCTTATTATCTAAAGAAGATTTGTTATAAAAAGATTTATTACTCTCTGGGTAGTTTTCTCCCCTAGGGGTAGGGGAATCTTCTCCCCTAGGGGTAGGGGAATTTTCCCCCCTACTAGGGTAATAATTGTTTTCATTCAGTGATGCTTCAAATATCTTTCGCTTGAAATTATTGGATACTGCAATCACCCTTTTAATGATTTGCTTGGTTTCTGCATCCCTGAATGTTTCAACTTCAATAATTCCGCTGTCTTTCATCTTTGCGATGATTTGTTTTGCGCGGTCTTTGGATACCCCTAGAAATTCTCCGATGGCTTTATTGCTCATCCAAAATTCCTGAAAGCTGTCAATTTCTGCTATCAAGCATTTCTCTTGGATGTTTAATTCCTTGCAATTCCAAAGTTCGGCTGGAATCCATATTCCCTTAAACTTTCTTTCCATTTCTTTTACCTCTTAATGAAAATTGTCCGACATATTACTTGTTTTCGTTCCGTTAGATCAATCATTGTTTTGGCAAATCCTTTAGCAATGAGTCTCGACACAACACCTTGAACTCTTCTTTGTGATACTCCCAGAAAGTCGCCTAATTCCCGGTTTGTCGCCTGGGTTTCTCCACCGTCGTTAAGGATGTACGCATAAAGCAGCTTTTCCTGTAACGTCAAATTCTTGTACGTGGGTCCTATGAAAAGTTCCTTAGGAATCAGAAAGTATTCTTTGGTATCTACGTACTTATTCATGGTCTTTCGCCATCCTTATCTTTAAAAACCTTTCTCTCATCGCCTTTGCGTCGGGGCCGTGCGCCCGTTCGTGGCAGTCCCGACAAAGTACGATGAGGTTATCTAAATCGCTCGTCCCGCAGTGGGAACGGAACACGATATGATGGATTTCCGCAGCAGGTGCGCCGCAGTTCTCGCATACGCCGCCAGCCCGTTCATAGGCCGGCCGGCGGTTCTTTTTATACAGCGCGTCGTCGCGGCGTTTCCGTTTATTCATCGCCAGCCCTCCTTTTTCATGTCCAGCAAATGGCGATAAGCAACCCGCATTTCCGGAACAGTCATCCACCCGAAGTGACATTCTTCTACGGGAATCCCTAGCCGCCTGGCCAGTTCAGCGTAAGCCCGTGCCCGTTTGCGGTGGGCGTGTCGTCGCCCCTGCCAGAACGAGTCGAATAAATCATGACAGTACATCCTGGCCCGTCGCATTTTCCGGCTTGCCAGAATCCCCAACGCTCTGTGCGAGTGAGGATGCAGTCCGACGTACGCTCCACATCGCTGACACATATATACCTTTCCGGGATGAAGGCTGGCGTATTCCGGGGAGTATACCCGGCTGTTGTCTACGAGTCGGACAGGACCGCCGCATATATTGCATTTACGAGGGTATAAGTCAATCATCGCATTCAGGCCTCCAATCATCTATGAGCGCCTGGACCCATTCGCGGTCCTCGACGTTCGCGCCGATCTGGCTGGCCTCGTCGACAAGGCAGTCAATCAGTCGGCTCATATCGTGCGTGTCGTACACGCTGGACCCGGCGTATAAGTGCAGGACCGTACAGCCCTTGACTTTACTGGTCCCGGTGTCAATGGCAATCCATCCGATACCGTTGTGACGCCAGTCCCGGCACACGCTGGCCGCCAGCTTCTGTTGGACACATATCGGCGTGAATCCTTGTGAATCCTGGATTGCACTGCGATATACTTCCTCTTTGCTGACATATTGGCCGTCGCTGGACAGCTTTTCCGCTATCCGCTGGCACAACAGCCAGCAGTAGGAGTTGGCATTTAATGAGCGCTTTTCTGAATAGCGCTTAATCTCAATGGAGTAATCTCCGTCGACTTTGATATTATTCAAATCTTCGGTGAGCGGTGCGGGAATCAGCAGCATATAGCCGCTGTTCCCTTTGAGCACCTGCACACCCTTCACATGGAATTTCATGCTATACGCCTTCCATCAATGCGGCGTCGTCTTTGGCTTTCGCCGCATCGACTAATTTACCGACGTTTTCGTAGAAGGCCTTGGCCTCTGCAAGAGACAATTCTTTGAAATGCCCCTTGTTGAATTTTTCTTTGAGCAACGGCCCGATAAACATGACCGCCTCGTTCGCTCTGGCCCAGTCAATGACAAGCTGGTAATAGTCGTCAACAGATGTAGGCTTTTTTTGCGTCTGAGACGAGCTAGACGCGGTTTTTTCGGCCTGTCGTCCTGCTTTGGTGTAATTACCCTTGGGGCTATCATTCCGCGCGTTAGAACGGCTCTGAGGCGTATTATTCCATGTGTCGGCGTCCTTGTTGTCGTCGATACAGAATAAACCATTCAACGCATACTTGCGGGCGTAGCTGGATGCGCTGCCCGTTACCTGGCTGTCGTCCATACCCTTGCGGGCCAGCGCCTCGCGGGCATAAGCACTTGTCTTGATTTCGTCGCCGTTGTCGGCGTCGATCAACCTGGCTTCCGCCCTCACATAAAACCTGTCTCCCTGTTCAGATACCGCGTCAGTAAGTACCAACACCAGCCCATGTTTATTCAATAAGGGCTTTACTGCTTCCAGAATGTCTTCGCATGAGCGGTAGTTATACCCACCAAACTTGTTGTACTGGCCTTTCGGCGCCTTTAATTCCGACTGCACGGCCATTAATTTTTTATAAATGTTGTTTTTTTCTTCCATGCTTCACACCTCGCTTGTCACTTGATCTGAATGTTTACCCGCTCTTCGAGTTCGGCCCCCGGAACGTCTTCCCCGCCTTTCAAGGCTTTCCCGATGGCCGTTTTGTCGACTTTCGGCGGCTGTGCAATCAAGAAGGTTTTTGGCAGCTTCTTTTCGTCGGTGATGGTGACGGCTTTGCTCTTCCGCCAGCCAATGGAGAATTCCGTTTCCTTGACCTTTTCGCCGTCGAGGACGTTGGCAAGGTAGCTTTCCAGCTGCGCGGCCTTGTTTTCTGCCACCTTCTGTCGCTTGTAGAAGGCTTCCTTTTCTTCCTTGAGTGCCTTCGCGTCGGCCTTCAAGTTCTTAATCCACAAGGCGATGTTGCGGATTTTTTCAGACCGTTCCATTTTCAGCAGGGACAGTTTTTCCAGGTCGATGACTTCCCCGGTTTCCATGTTGACCGTCGTACCCGGTTCGACTTCTACGCAATTAAGAATGGATTGATTGATTTCATATAAGCTTGCCATGGTTATGCTCCTTTCTTCGTGTCGTTGAACCAGCGACTGCGATCGAACAGAACAGCGTCTTTGCCGTCCTGTAACACTTCTGTCAAATCATCAATGAAGCCGGATAAATCAACTTCATTGATTTGTTTCAAGTTCCCGATATGGACGTCAAGGAACTTGAGGTCGTCGGACATTTCGTCCGTCAGTTCCGGGAAACAACAGTTTCCTTCAAACGTTTCCGCGGCTGAAATAAGCGCGTTGGCTTCATAGGTAATGTCGTCGTTGTCGGGAAACTTTTCCTTTAACAGCGTCCCGATCCGCATGCAGGTATCTGCCAGTTCATGGGATACACTGCGCGACAGGGGACTGAGCAATTCGTAATGCGTTTCAAACGGCCAAGGTTTACGGCCCCAATCGGAAATATCTCTTGCTCTCATTGACTTCCTCAACTTTCTGCCTTATAATTAAGGCAATCAATTTAATACATCTAGCCTCGTAGGCCTTGCGTAACCGTCGCAAGGTCTACTTTGCTATTACAATCTTCTGGCCGACTTTGAGGTCAGCGTCCGGAGCGATGTTGTTCAGCTTTTGCAGGTCGTACACAACTTCTCTTACGTCCTGCTCATCGCTAGCCAGTTCAGAGGCTATGTCCCAAAGGGTTTCCCCTTCTTCGACATAATGGATTTTTTGAATTTCACTGGCTTTCTGTTCATAGGCCAGCTTCGCGCCTGCGTACCAGCCAATGCCACAAGCCGTGGCAAGGGCCAGCGTAAAGGCAACGGCACTGGCAATCCGCTTGAAGAACTTGCGTTCGTGCCGTTTTCCTTCCGGCATGTGGTCGCGTATTTCAATGGCTTTCATAATTTCACCGCCTCTCTCAAAAACTCATAAATTCGACTCAACTTTTCTTTCAAGGCTCTGTTCTCTTCGGACAGGGCCTTATTTTCGTCTTCGAGCTTTTCCCATTCCAGCGGCCCGTGCGCTGGCTCTTCGTATTCACAAAGGGCCAGCACGTCCGCCGCCCGGTAGAACGTGCCAGGGAGGCCGTACAGGCGTTTCAGCCTGCCGTCGTTCTCCATACGGCAGATGGTCTGCCGGGAGCACTTGAAAAGCTCTTGTAACTCTTCGGAGCTGTAGCACAACTTCATGGTTATCAGCTCCTTAGTGGCCTGCTTCCTGGTCGTCACGTTCAATCATGGGAAGAATGTCGTGACTCTTGAGGAATTCATACAGGAACAATCGCCCTTTCTGCGTCCATTCCGTCTGCATGTTGCAATCCGGCTTGCCGTCTGTATGGACAAAATCGAATGTTTTGCTATGCGTGTAGCCTTTAGCCTGGTATTTCGCATACAGGAACCACTGTTTCCCGATTTTGTAAATGACATGCAGTTCATGAAGCAGTTTGTTGAACCCCGTGGCACTCATGCCGTAGTCTTTAGCAATGGCCGTCGTCGTGACGGTCCCCTTACTGGATAAGATGCGGTCGGTATAATCGGCTTTCGGTTTTAATTCTCCAATTACCTGTTTCGCACTGGCCGCTTCCAGTTCGGCGTTCTTCCGGGCTTCCCGTTCGGCTTTCAGTTCCGTTGCCAGTTTGATAAGCGTGTCTGGATTCAACAGGGCTTCTTCTATTTTTTCCGGCGTCATGTATGCCCCATGTTTACGGATTGCTGGGAGAACTTCGTTCGTAATCCAGCGCTTGAACTTTTTGGCTGTCGGAAGCTTACTGGAGAGGACCAGACTGTAAAGGCCGGATTCGTTAATAATGGTCATTTCTTGTGCCCCACCAAGGGTGTCACATTTCGTTACCCCCTTGTCTTCGTCGTCAACATGGTCGTTAAGGGCCTTGCGTGTGTTGGTATATCCAAGTGCCGTTGCTATATCTTTACCGACCAACCACGGCTCACCGCCTATCATTACTGTTCTTACCTGCCCAAATTCTGGGCTTTTAAAAATCTGTAATTCGTTCACACTTTTGCTCCTTTCAAATTAAATCTGTAACTCACTGCTTTTTAATTATCTTTGCGTTTCGCAAAGTTTAGGGATAAAAAAATAGTATTGGGACTTACTCGCAATTTTTTTGCTATTTTTACGCCGATTTCTAGGCTCATTCTTCTTCTACCTGTAACTAACAAGCTTACTTGAGATTCCGAAAGGTTTAAAAGGGAACATAGGTCCTTCTGCTTTACCCCTCTTTCTTCTAGTAAATCTTGCAAAGTTTGTTCTTTTCCCATTTGCGTCACCTCCTAACTTTGCATTTCGCAAGATTTGTCTATAGCATATCATCAACATTGCGTATTGTCAAGTATTTTTACAAATATTTTTGACATTTTGCAAAGTTTTATTGTTTCGCTTGAACTTTACGGATAGTAAAGTTATACTCAAAATATAATTTACTTATCGTAAAGGAGGCTAAGGCTATGAGTTTTGGTGAAAAATTAAAATCATGCAGAAAAAACATGCGGTTAAATCAAAAAGAATTTGGTCAAAAAATAGGAGTAGCCGAATCGACAGTCTCCCTATATGAATCAAATAAGCGGTTCCCAGATGCAGATACATTGAAGAAAATAGCAAACCTATTTGATGTTTCTCTAGATTATTTGCTGGGAAACGTTAAAAGCAATCACGCCGCAGAAGGCAAAATGCCGAAAGACCTTAACAAATTTTTACAGCAGTCAGAAATTATATTTGATGGCGATACCTACAATCTTACAGACGAAGACCGTGATTTAGTTATGAAGTCTCTTGAGGTTGCCTTTTTAGCGGCAAAACGAGCAAACAAACGCAAAAAAGGCGACACTCCTACTAAATAGAGGTGTCGCCTTATGGTCAGAAAAAATATAAAACTACGCGTCAAGAACCTGGTACGGAAAATGGGGACAGCCAGCCCCTTACAAATAGCTGATATGATGAGGATACCCATTGTATACGCCGAACTGCCTAAAGGTATCCGAGGGTATCTTACAAGGCCGTTACGCCGGAAGGTAATCGTGCTCAACGACAAACTGGACGAACGGGAAATACCGATTGTCGTTGCTCATGAGTTAGGCCACGCACTGATGCACGGGGCGGCCGGGACATTCCATGCCGATACCGTGAACTATTGCAACGCACGGAGCGAATACGAGGCTAACATGTTCGCGCTATATCTTCTATCCTACTGCTACGATATAGACGAACGGCTCTTACAGGCCGCACCCAGGAACCGGGACGTAATGACATACAAAGAAGCCCATTCATTATTGTGCAGATGTATTGAGAGGTGGTAAACATGCTAATACTAATAATGATTATAGCGATAATCTTGTTTGTTATTTATTTTGTTGTTATTCTTAACGGCCAAAGTGGGAAAAAATCACGCGATCTTGCACTAATACTAAAGAAATGCAAGCCCATGTTTAATCAAATGAAGGCAATACAAAACGGAACGTTCACGCCTCAAATGCTCATGGAAGAAAAATACGACCCCGTAGATGATTTATATGCTCTATGTCTGAAATACAAACCGCTTTCCGAAGTTGTGAAAAGACACAATGCAACTAAAGCTGATTTCAATAGTTTGTATACCCACTTATTAGTAACCTGCCCCATGTTTAGTAAAGAGGGGAATTTTGTTCCGGTATCTGCGTTTGCGTTTCCTCAAACACTGGAATACATTCTAAGAAACAAAAATAGAACGGAGAACATATCCCCCGTGTTTTTGATGGATTATTTCAAAATCTAATTTCTTTGTAGAGCGTAAAAAAATAAGCCTGTATGTCATGATACAGGCTTACAAGGAGGGATTTTATCATGGATTCTAAAACGTTGAAAGCATTGCAGTTCTTTTATGATAGAGGCCCCACGCCTTTTCTCAAATTGAATAGCTACTTAGGTGAATTTTCCGCCGAATACCGTTATCTCCTCACTACAGGCATGATTGAACGTACTCACTGCGGACAGATGGTTGAAGTCACAATCGCCGGAAGGGATGCTTGTGAACGGAACAAACCTTTCAGTAAAGTGAACGTCATCTCTTGGATAGCCATCGTTCTGCAATTCTTGAATATGATATTGTCACCTCATGATTACAGTATACCACAAATGATAAAAGATTGTATAGGAAAAATTTTCAATCAAATATCATAAACGGGGTTACCAGCTGGAACTAAAAAAATCATCGGGAGGCAATTCTATGAAAAATGTAAAAAGAGTCATATCATTAACATTGTTGTTTGTATTTGCTGTAGCTGCAATGGCTTTTGCATACATCGGTAACGCTAGGTCTGGTATTTTCCATTATGATAGTTGTCAATATGTGTACAGAATGAACAATAGTAACAAGGTGTACTTTGATTCACGCGAAGATGCTGTTGATGCCGGTTATCGCCCATGCCGAGTCTGTAGACCTTAGTAAGAAACAGTAAAATTTGTATTTAGTTCCAGCTGATATTACTTTAGAACCCAAAATAAGCCCACATGGCTACCATGCAGGCTTATTCCCAATTCCAACAGGGATGGAGACAGCGGCCAGCCCCAGGAGCAAGGGAATTCTAACCCATACCGCGGCTGGCAGATGGCGGCAGGGCTACTCCCATTCCGGGAACCCAGCTTTGTTCCTTCACAAGCTGGCCTGTTTCCATTATATCATTCTTCAAAATCAGAATCTAGTACCCTTGCATAGTGCAGGAGTTTCTTTACACGGCAGATTTCGTCGAGTAGTCTTTCAACTGCAGCGTCCTCTCCCTGTTCATCACGGAGCATGATATAAAGTACGCGATAGAAGTTGTCGGCCGCTTCCAGATGCAGGATAGCCTTCTTGATATGCGCCTCGAATTCTGGCGTCCAGTGTTCCGCGCGGTATGCCTTTTCGGCTTCATCCCAGCCCATATCTAAGTAGTAGCGCGCGTTTTCATACAACATCATGTTCCGCTTTTCGGGCGTGTCGACGAATTCATATACATCTTCATCGTCTGTCGGCTTGATTGCGTACTGATTCCCACTTTGCTTCATCTTCAAATACATTTCCATGGTTCATCTCTCCCTTCACTATATAGCCACGGCGGACAATGGAATCTGACGGTTCCAGGAATATTTTTCCGCCTTCACTAGTAATAGGACTGGAAGAACCATTTCAAGTACCACTTTTCAAAAAAAATTTGCAACGTATTTGTTTTCGTTGCAGACTCGTTCCATTCGTTCCATCTTCACGGCTAGTCAATCCAGGAGGCAGCTATGTATAACATCAATCACAACTTTACATACCGTCAGAAGGATAAAGGCTGGCAGGTCATCCTTTCTTACAAGGACGGTGATAAATGGCGCCAGAAGAGCAAGCAGGGCCTAAAAACCAAACAGCAGGCAAAGGCCGCTGGCGACAAACTCTTATCTGAGCTTCAAAGAACATTTGTGCCATCATCGAATGAGCTGGCAGGAATCACGCTCCGTAACTTTGTCCCCGTCGTCATCAAGGATAAGACATTGACGCCATCAACAAAATATGCATTCAGCCGCGTGCCGATTTTCTTTGCTGATATTGCCGATAAAGTCATCTCTCAAATAACGACAGCCGACATACTGCAGGTCCTTTCCACAAAGAAGGGCCTGGCAAATAGTACGATACGTCACCGGCTGACCTTGTTGAACACCGTATTCAACCACGCTATCCAAGTATACGGCATTGCGATAAGGAATCCGGTGCAGGCCGTGCCACGCGTAAAGCTACAGAAACAGTCCTGCATCAAGGCTATTTCCTACGATGATTTCACAAGGCTGATGAAAAGCAGCGGCGGCCGGAATTGCGATAATTACAAAATTTGTTGCCAGATTGCCTATTATACGGGAATGCGATTCGGTGAAATAGTCGGGTTGATATGGGACGATATTTCCTTTGATAGCAGGCAGATAACTGTCAAACGACAGGTGAAGGCATATCGCCATGACGGCATCATCACGTACGGCCCAGGACCTTTGAAAACGACGAATTCCTACCGGACGATTCCCGTCCCCGGGGTCCTGCTTGACGTGCTGAAAGACTGGAAACGGAAAAGCACGTCAGAATCGGTTCTAGGCTTCGCGGGTTCCAACACGCAATTAATCAACCGTTGGATAAAGAAAACGCTCCCAAACACGAGCATACACGATTTTAGGCATACATACGCCACGAACTTACTGGCAAACGGCGTAGACATTCAAACCGTCGCCGCCTTGTGTGGGGATTCCGTGGGAACCATCATTTCCACCTATCTTGATTTTACAGAAGAGATGAGAAAGAGGGCCGCCCAAAACGTCGATACCATCTTTACGAAATGATTTTTGACGAATTTTTGACGGCCCTCTATTGAGAGGCTATAAAACGGCATTATTAAGCCGTTCTCTGATTGTGCGGTTATAACAATAAATTATATCATAGAATATCCAAATTTTATAGTCTTTTAGTCGTCAAACTCCTATTTTTCCGGGCTGCCGTTGACGGCCTGCCAGACCTGGGCGACGAACTTGCCCGCTGCCGGGGACATTTCCTGGATGTCTGGGACGGCGATGCCCAGCGAAATCGACTGGGCCGGGGCCAGAGGCCTAAGTTCGACGCGGCCAGCCCACTTCTCCGTCGTCAGGCGGTTGTTGACGCTGATTCCCAACCCCTCTTCGACCATGCAGTACGCCGTATACGGGTCGGTCGTCGTAAAGCGGACATCAGGCTGGACCTGATTGGCTGCCAGGAAGCGGTCGATATCCGTATCGTGATCCGGCAGAGGGATGATGAAAGGCGCCCCGTTCAGCCATTCTACGGGAATCTCCTTTTCCGCCGTCCAGGGATGATCCGGCGGCAGCCAGACGACGAGCTCATCGTCCTTCAAGGGAATCCAGTCATAGGCCACATCCGCTCCGGGCTTGGCGGCCAGGCAGCAGTCGACGGCCTTCTCATTGAGCCACTGGGCCAATTCCTGATTCGTCCCTTCTAACAAATGGACTTCCACCTTGGGATACTGGGCCTGGAAACGGCGCAAAATCTTCGGCAGCCACGCCGCGGCGACACTATAATAACTGCCGATATTGAGGACCCCGGCCAGGACGCCTTGAATCGCCGCCCCCAAGTCGGCGGCCTTTTGCGAAGCCCTGACGACTTCCTGAAAGACCGGCACCATCTGCTGGCCATTGGCCGACGGCCGGACGCCCTGCTTGTTGCGCACGAGCAGAGGAAAGCCGATTTCCTTCTCCAGCGAACGAATCATACGGGTCATCCCCGACTGGGTATAACCCAGTTCCTTGCCGGCCGCCGTCAGACTGCCATATTGAATCGCCAGGAGCAAAGCCTGACATTTTATACTATCCATATCACTTATTCACCCATTTCGTCATGACATACATGTTAAATCACCGTTTGTGTCATATCTTATTGTACCGTATAATAAGGCCATCCGTAAAGGATTAGACCCAAAGGAGGACCCATTATGACTACTTTATTACCCTTCGCCTCAGACTATATGGAAGGCGCATACTCGGGACAGCCATGAATTCCTATGCACAAGGCCGCTGACCGTGTATTTTTTTTTGCAGCATGTGTTCTTTTCCATCGCCTGTATGCGATTTCGTAGGGGACGCCTAAAAGGCGTACCGCCGTGAATCCCGTGTACAGCCGGAATTTATGACGAGTGGCACACGGTCGTAACACAATCATGAATCTGTCGCAGCGGAACACCGCATCTGAATCCGCGGCGGCCTGCGAACTGCGCCTATAATTCCCCCTGTTTTGTTGAAACATATAACGTTTAACGTCAATTTACTTGAAATTTTTTGCGAAAATCATTTGACAAAGTCCGTTTTTGATGGTAGACTTACGTCAACAACTTGATAGTGTTGCAATGAAGAGAAGAGTACACGATAGGAATTGGCACAGAGAGTTCCCATTTGGTGAAAGGGAATGCAAGGGTCATCGTGGAAGATGGACTCCGAGCAGATTGGTCGAACAGTTAGGCCGTCCGGGCGTGCCCGTTACAGCACTATGGTATTCAAGGCTCATTTGCCTGCGTACCTGAAGAGGCTCATCCTGTGAGGGATGGGTGAAATTGGGTGGTATCACGGTGCTTCCGTCCCTTACTTGGGACGGGAGCCTTTTTTGTTACAAGGCTTTCAAGTTTATATTACATTATATATTTTTTAATATTAGGGGGAAATGTATTATGAGCGAAAACACAAACTACAAATTCGAAACATTACAGCAGCATGCAGGTCAGGTACCGGATCCGGCAACGGGTGCCCGCGCCGTTCCTATTTACCAGACCACATCTTATGTCTTTAAAGATACACAGCAGGCCGAAGACCGCTTCGCTTTAAAAGACGCTGGCTACATCTACAGCCGTCTGACCAACCCGACGCAGGACGTCCTGGAAAAACGTATCGCAGCCCTCGAAGGCGGCACAGCCGGTTTGGCCACGGCCAGCGGCGCTTCGGCTATCGCCTACTCCATCATCAACCTCGCCGGTGCCGGTGACGAAATCATCGCCGCTCCGACCTTGTACGGCGGCACAGTCGAACTGTTCAGCGAAACCTTCAAACACCTCGGCATTACGACGCACTTTGCCGATCCCGACGATCCGCAGTCCTTTGCCAAATACATCAACGACAAGACGAAAGCCATTTACCTCGAAAGCCTCGGCAACCCGGCCATCAACATTCCGGACTTCGAAGCTATCGCCAAAATCGCACACGACAACGGCCTTCCGGTCATCGTCGACAACACCTTTGCTACGCCGTTCCTCTTCCGCCCGCTCGAACACGGTGCTGACGTCGTCGTCCATTCGGCTACGAAATTCATCGGCGGCCACGGCACGACCCTCGGCGGCCTCATCGTTGAAAACGGCAAATTTGACTGGGCTGGCTCGGGCCGTTTCAAAGAATTCGCTTCGCCTGACGAATCCTACAATGGCGTCAACTTCGCCAAGGATATCCCTGGTGCCGGCTTCGTAACCCGTATCCGCGCCAAAGCCCTCCGCGACCTCGGTGCCTGCATCAGCCCGTTCAACGCATGGCTCCTCATCCAGGGCCTGGAATCCTTGTCCCTGCGCATCGAACGCCACGTCGCTAACGCCCAGAAGATCGCCGACTTCCTGGAAAACCATCCGAAAGTCGCTAAAGTCAACTATCCGTCCCTCCCGTCTTCGCCGTACTATAAACTGGCTCAGAAATACTTCCCCAAAGGAACTGGTTCGATTTTCTCCTTTGAATTAAAAGACGGCTATACGGCTGCCCGTAAATTCATCGACAATGCGGACATCTTCTCCGACCTGGCTAACGTCGGCGACTCCAAGTCCCTCCTCGTTCACCCGGCTTCGACGACACATCAGCAGCTTTCGGAAGAAGCTCAGCGCGCCTGCGGTATCACACCGGGCACGATCCGTATCTCTGTAGGCCTCGAAAACATCGAAGACCTCCTCGCCGCTGTTGAAAAAGCACTGGCAACCATCTAAGACTACTGTAAGGAGAAATGCACTATGCCTATTAAAATTGCTGACGGTCTTTCCGCCAAGGAAAAACTTCACGAAGAAGGTATCTTCACCATCGATAAGGGGCTGGCCCTCCATCAGGATATACGGCCGCTGCGCATCCTTATCCTCAACCTGATGCCTTTGAAGAAACCGACAGAGCTGCAGCTTCTCCGCCTCCTCGGTGATTCACCGCTCCAGGTCGAAGTGGACTTCTGCCATACGGACAGCCATGAGAGCACCCACACCGACCCGTCTTATTTAGAAGAAAATTACTACGTCTTCGATGAAATCAAGGATAACTACTACGACGGTTTTATCATCACCGGCGCCCCGGTCGAACAGATTCCCTTCGAGTCTGTCGACTACTGGCCGGAAATGAAGACTTACTTTGAATGGGCCAAGACACATGCCTTCTCGACGCTCCACTTCTGCTGGGGCGCCCAGGCAGCCCTGTATTACTACTATGGCATCGAAAAGCGTCTCCTGCCGGCCAAGCTCTTCGGTATCTTTGAATACCAGCTGACCCAGAAGCACCATCCCCTCCTGCGGGGCTTCGATGACCGTTACTTCATCCCCCAGTCGCGGCATACGGCGATCAACGACATCCAGGTCTACAATACGCCGCAGCTCGACATCCTCTCCCGGTCCGTCGAAAACGGCATCAACATCATCGGTACGCCGGATCACCGCCGTTTCTTCGTCCTCGGCCACTTCGAGTACGACCGGCGGACCCTGGAAGAGGAATACCTGCGGGATAAGAAAAAGGGCCTGCCCATTGCCGTGCCCAAGAACTACTATCCTGGTGACAACGATACCAAGCAACCGTACTTCACGTGGTGCAGCTACGCTCACCTGTTCTATCACAACTGGCTGAACATCGTCTATCAGGAAACACCTTATGATTTACAAGCCATCGCCAAGGTCCATCCTTGTGCGCATTAAAAAAAGGGCCTGTCGCATTTGCGACAGGCCTTTTTTACACCGTAGGGGGCGCCACGTGGGCGACCCGTTGCGAATGTGGATGATTCTCTAAACTGGACAGAAAATCACACAGATTCCAGGGCGGGCTCGCCACGTGCGAGCCCCTACAATAAACTACAAACAATCTTTATTTTCGCTAAACGACCTACAATGAACGATTACTTCGTTCCGAAGATGCGGTCGCCGGCATCGCCTAAGCCGGGGACGATGTAGCCTTTGTCATTGAGTTTGTCATCGAGGGCAGCGACGTAGATGCGGACGTCGGGATGGTCGGCGTTGACTTTCTGGACGCCCTGGGGTGCTGCGACGAGGCACATGAGCTTGATGTTCTTGATGCCTTTTTCTTTGAGCAGGGTAATGGCAGCCGATGCACTGCCGCCGGTAGCCAGCATGGGGTCGACGATGATGAAATCACGGTCTTCTACATCGGGCAGCTTGCAGTAGTATTCGACCGGTTCCAGCGTCTGCGGGTCACGGTATAGGCCGATGTGGCCGACTTTGGCCGTCGGGATGAGGTTGAGCATGCCCTGTACCATGCCCAGGCCGGCGCGCAGGACCGGGACGATGCCCAGTTTCTTGCCGCTGATCTGTTTGCCCGTCATCTTGGCGACAGGCGTTTCGATTTCGACGTCTTCCAAGGGCAGGTCCCGTGTAATTTCATAGCCCATGAGCATGGTGATTTCTTCCAGGAGGTTGCGGAAATCCTTCGAACCCGTTTCCTTTTTCCGCATGAGTGTGACTTTGTGCTGAATGAGCGGATGATCCATTACTTGTACGTGCATGTGTGAAATCCCCTTTCCTATTTATCCATTTCTGCAATCTTGGCGACGCGGACAGCGTGGCGGCCGCCATCAAAACCAGTGGAGAGGAAGATACGGACGATTTCTCTGGCCAGGCCCGGGCCGATGACGCGGCCGCCCATGGTCAGGATGTTGGCGTCATTGTGGCGGCGGCAGTATTCTGCCGAGAAGCAGTCGTGGCAGAGAGCGGCTCGGATGCCGTGAACTTTGTTGGCAGCAATGCCGATGCCGATACCTGTGCCGCAGACGAGGATGCCCCGGTCGAAAGTGCCGTCAGCGACGGCTTCAGCGACTTTCTTGGCAATGTCCGGATAATCGCAGCGTTCGCCCGTCAGGGTGCCGTAATCGGTGAATTCAATGCCTTGTTCCTTCAAATATTCTTTGATGTTTTCTTTCAGGTCAAATCCGCCGTGATCGGCGCCGAGTACTAATTTCATAATCAATTCCTCCCATATATGCTGATAAATTCAGTTTTATTATACCCCTTTCGGAGTCATGTGAAAAGGTTTAACCGACGATGACCACGTGGCCGCCGGCGGCTTTCTTCATGCGGTTCATGATAGCCAGGCCCAATCCCTCATCGTCGATGCCTTCGGCCAGGATGATATCGACCTTGTCGCTGTCGAAGGACAAGAGGCCCGTGTAGAGCTGGTTGGCCAGGGCTTCCTTGTCACCATGGCGGCCCCAGATATACATATCTTTATGCGGGAACGAGGCCCCCACTTCTTCGCTGACCAAAAAGCCGACGGTCTTGCCTTCGCCCTTGGCCTGGTCGTATAAGGCCTGCAGTTTTTCCGTCACCTTGTCGACAGGGCCGACGACGACGGTCATCGGTGCCGACGGCGCATAGTGGCGGTACTTCATGCCCGGCGCCTTGGGGACGCCCTTGCCCGTGACCAGCGTCGTATCGAGCTGGACGTGGGGTACGACTTCCTGAAGCATCTCGACAGTGACGCCGCCGGGACGCAGGATGGTGACGCCGTCGTCGCCGTTACATTCGACGATCGTCGATTCGACGCCGATGTGGCAGGGCCCGCCGTCGATGACCATGTCGACGCGGCCGTCCATGTCGTGCATGACTTCTTCGGCCGTCGTCGGGCTGGGCCGGGTCGACAGGTTGGCGCTGGGACCGGCTACGGGGACGCCGGCACAGCGCAGGAAAGCCCGGCAGATATCGTGGTCTGGGCAACGCAGGGCTACCGTATCGAGGCCGCCCGTCGCCGCATCAGGCACGATGGGCTTGCGCGGCAGGACGATGGTCAGCGGTCCCGGCCAGAAGCGGTCCATGAGCTTCTGTGCCGTCGGCGGGATGACAGCCGCTGCCTGGCGGGCCCCTTCTTCGTCGGGCACGGTCAGGATGAGCGGGTTATCGCTGGGCCGGCCTTTGGCGACGTAAATGCTGCGGCACGCGTCGGCGTCGAGGCCATTGGCACCGATACCGTAGACCGTTTCCGTCGGAAAGACGACCAGGCCGCCGTCGCGGATGATCTGGCCCGCTTCTTCGAGGATGGCTTTCTGTTTCTCTATATCCGTAATTTCTACAAGTTTCGTCTGTTTCATCGTCTCTACTCTTTTCTGGAAAATACGAGGACCCTGTCGATGCCGCCGTAATCCTTGACGGTCTGTTCGTGGTCATAGGCACCATGGCGGCAGAAAATGGCCGTCACATCCTCGGCCTGGCCGGCGCCGATTTCGACGGCGCAGTGGCCGCCGGCCTTGACGTAAGCCGGGCTGTCTGCGGCGATGCGGCGATAGAATGCCAGTCCATCGTCACCGCCGTACAGGGCCAGGGCCGGGTCGTGGCGCACTTCCGGCTGGAGCTGTTCCATATCGCCTTTGGTCAGGTACGGCGGATTGGACACCAGCCAGTCACAAGCGCCTTGCGGAACCTTGGTGAATAAATCGCTTTCGATCCAGGTCACGCGGCCGTCGAGGCCCAGGGTACGGCCATTTTCAGCGGCTATGGCCAGGGCCTTGGGCGAGATGTCGACGCCCGTCCCCGTGGCCTGCGGCAGATAGTGGAGCAGGCTGAGGATGATAGCCCCGCTGCCCGTACCGATGTCGATGATGGCCGGCGCCGTCCCTTCGGCAGCGGCGACGACAGTCTCGACGAGCATTTCCGTTTCCGGTCTGGGAATGAGGACGTCTTCACTGACCTTGAAATCGAGGCCCATGAAGGCCTTGGTCCCCAGGATGTGGGCCACGGACAGGCGGTCAGCCCGCTGTTTGACCATCTCCCGGTAGGCGGCCAGTTCTTCACCGTTCATGGGTTCGTCATAATGGGCGTACAGGTAGATGCGCTCTTTATGCAGGACGTGGGCCAGGAGGATTTCCGCATCGAGGCGCGGCGAATCGATGCCTTTGCCGGCAAAGTACTGTTGCGTCCATTGCAGCAAGGCACCGATAGTCCAAATCTTATTCATCTTCGGCTTCTTTCATCAATTCCGCCCGGCGTGCTTCGGCCAGGGCCTGGATGAATTCGTTGATATCGCCGTTGAGGATGTTATCCAGCTTGTACAGGGTCAGGTTGATGCGATGGTCCGTCACGCGGCCCTGCGGGAAGTTATACGTGCGGATACGTTCGCTGCGGTCGCCCGTACCGACCTGGCTGCGCCGTTCTTCCGTCAATTCGGCATCGGCCTTCTGCTGAGCCTGGTCGAGGAGGCGGGCTTTCAGGACGCGCAGGGCCTTGGCACGGTTTTCCAGCTGGGACCGTTCATCCTGACATTCGACGACCATCCCTGTCGGGATATGGGTCATGCGGACGGCAGAACTCGTCTTATTGACGTGCTGGCCGCCGGCACCGGAGGCGCGGAAATAGTCGACGCGGACGTCGTCCATGTTGAGGTCGATTTCGACGTCTTCCGCTTCCGGCAGGACGGCAACGGTCGCCGTCGACGTGTGGATACGGCCGCCGGCTTCGGTGACGGGCACGCGCTGGACGCGGTGGACGCCCGATTCATATTTCAACTTGCCATAGACACCAGAGCCTTCGACGGAGAAGACGACTTCCTTGAAGCCGCCCAGTTCCGGGGCGTTGGAACTGATGATGCTCGTCTTCCAGCCCGGCTGTTTTTCGATGTATTTCATGTACATGCGGAACAAGTCGCCGGCAAAGAGGGCTGCTTCGTCGCCGCCGGCGCCGGCGCGGATTTCCATGATGACGTTCTTGTCATCCCGCGGGTCCTTGGGCAGCATGAGGACGTGCAGCTGGTCTTCCAGATCGGCCTGTTCCTTAGTGAGGCCATTCATTTCTTCCTTGGCCATGGCGATGAGGTCGTCGTCGCTGTCGGGATCGTCGATGATTTCCTTGTCGCCGTCGATGGTGCTGGTAATGTCTTTGTATTTGCGGAACGTTTCGACAATCGGCATCAGCGAAGCGTGTTCCTTGGTCAGTTTCTGCCATTCGTCCTGACGGGCGATGACAGACGGGTCGCTGATCTGCTGTTCCAGGTCCATGAATTTATTTTCTACGGCCTGGACTTTATCCATAAAAGAGCTCATAAGGTCCTCCTCATTTCAATTCGTTCGATTCATTTTCTTCATCAGCCGGCTTGGCGGCGTTGAGGGCTTCGATAGCCACTTCGATCTGGTCGGCATGGGGTTCCCGCGTCGTCAGATACTGGAGCCACAGGCCCGGACGGAATAAGGCTTGAATGACCGGATTCTGGGTGCGGCCGGCGAGGCGTATCATTTCATAACTGATACCGGCGACGACGGGCATGAGCAGCACGCGGGATGCGATGCGTTCGACGAGATTCGGCCAGCCCAGGAAGGCAAAGACGAAAATCGACACGACCATGACGATGAGCAGGAAATTCGTACCGCACCGCGGATGGAGGCGGCTGTGGCGCTTGACGTTCTCGACGGTCAGCTCTTCTCCCGATTCATATGTCCAAATGGTCTTGTGTTCGGCACCATGGTATTCAAAGACGCGGCGGATATCCGACGTCAGGGAAATCCCCCATATATATAATAGAAATATAGCGAGGCGCAGGACCCCTTCGACGACGTTCAGGCGAAAGGCACTGTCGGCCACGCCGGGAATGAACTTGGCTGCATACGTCGGGATGGCCAGGAAAAAGACGATGGCCAAGACGACGGATACGGCCATGGTCAGGGCCATCTGCGTGTTCGACAGCTGCTCATCTTCTTCACCGGCAGCCTGGGCCGAATAGGACAGGCTCTTCATGCCGTATACCAGGGATTCGCACAAGGCGACACTGCCCCGCAAAAAAGGCTTCTTCAAAATCGGATACCGTTCGGTAATGGAGTGAACGGCGTCTTTCTTTACAGTAATTTCACCGGACGGCGTCCGCACTGCTGTGGCAATGCTGACAGGACCGCGCATCATAACCCCTTCGATGACGGCCTGGCCGCCGACGTACGTCTTCGGTTTCTTCAAAAAGTTGCCTCCATTTCTGTACATACAAATAGAGCAGAGCATTTCTGCTCTGCTGCCCACTTGTACTGCTGCTTATTTAGCTGTTTTACCATAACGTTTATTGAACTGTTCGATACGGCCGCGAGCCTGCTGAGCGCGCTGCTGACCCGTAAAGAACGGATGGCATTTGGAGCAAATTTCAACACGCAGTTCCGGTTTCGTAGAACCTGTTTCAAACGTATTGCCGCATGCGCAAGTAACTTTCGCATTCGGGTAGTACTTCGGATGAATACCTTCTTTCACCACTTACACCTCTTTCTGTATCAATCATTCAAAACCTATGCTAGAATAGTTTAGCACATTGGCCCTTGAAATGCAAGGATTTTTTTCCCGCAAAAGGCGATGCCGTATTTCCATACACGCTGAATTCCACGCTGGCGGAATTCCGTCACGTATTCCCGTTCTTCAATCTGCTGCAACGCCTCTTTGGCCTTATCTGCCATGTCCGCTTCACTGGCAGCCACTTTGAATTCCATGATAACGCCGGCCTTGGCTATATCTTTTGGAATAATCGCCAAGTCGAAGCGGCCGTACCCGCTTTCCCGGTTCGATTCAACCGTATAGTCCTTTCCCAAGAACAACGCCGTCATGCCCAGCATGAACCCGTGATAAAAGCTCTCCTTATTGGCCGCATCATAAACACTGACAACGGCTTTTAAGATCTGCTGTAATTGCAGTTCAAAGTTTTCAGCATCCCCATCCAAGAGGTAATCGAACAAATCATCAAAGGTATTCTTATTGACATCCTTGGCCAGTGTATTCAGGATTTCCGTACTATAGAGTTTCCGTATTTCTGCATTGGGAATCTGCAGGGCATACCGGTCATCAGTCAGTGATAAGGCTCGGTCCACGGTCAAATACCCCGTCGTCAAGAGCAGCGTAAATAAGGCCCCCTGGTTTTGGCCTATCTCCGGATAGATGACGCTCTCATCCAAGGTGACACGGACGCTCTGACCTTCTAGTAAAGCATATACCTGCTTTATCCGCAGCGCATCGGCATGAGACAGGAGGAAGCGTAAAATCCCATTGCCCGACGTCCGGACCCAATAAGGGCGGGGATAGCAGTCATTGTCCACATAATTGATGACCGACCAGGGATTATAGATTTCACTTTCACCAATCCGATAGCCATCATACCAAAATTTCAATTCCTGCAGATGGTCCTGTAATTGCAACGCCGCCAGCAGCGATTGCACCTCTTGAGGCGTAAATCCAAAGACCTCGCTATATCGGCTGCGAAGCACAGAATAAACATCGAAATTATTCAAGCCACTGAAAATACTCTCTTTCGCTACGCGCAAGACCCCTGTAAGGACGGCAAAATCCAGATTATCATTGGATTTCAGGACACTGCCCAGGAACTGTTTCATAAAAGCGATGCAGTCTTCGTAAAAACCGCCTTCCCAGGATTGCTGAATAGGTGCATCGTATTCATCCATAAGGACGATGACTTTCTTTCCATAATACTGGCGCATCATGAGTAGCAATAAGGCTAACGCATTGGCCAGACCCGCTTTAGTTGCCTTTTTCGTCACAATATCCTGGAATTTTTCGATGAGTTCTGGCTGCACCCTGCTTTCTTCCCGTAATTGCGTATGCTGCAAGAAAAGAGCCTGTAAATACTCAGCCCACATATCCAGCATATCCGGCCAAGAACGGCAGGAAAAATCTTTCAAAGATAAGAACAGCACCGGATACTGGCCGCGATGGGCCATGTAGGCAGGGCCGGCCCCTTCAATTGCCAGTCCGTCGAAGAGATGACGGCTCTGTGCCTCTTTTTCGATAGAAAAGAAATACTCCAGCATACTCAGGGTCAAGGTCTTGCCGA
>OIWO01000477.1_pt1 | contig 44695 bp, 48 predicted proteins | sample 1587641 | NCBI WGS metagenome assembly OIWO01 (sample SAMEA3888924, study PRJEB22519) | human gut metagenome | biome: human gut; feature: human-associated habitat; material: faeces | place: Denmark | collected 2010
GCTCCTCCTGAACGGGCTCCTCCTGAACGGGCTCCTCCTGAACGGGCTCCTCCTGAACGGGCTCCTCCTGAACGGGCTCCTCCTGGACGGGCTCCTCCTGGACAGGCTCCTCCTGGACAGGTTCCTCGGTGGCTACAGTTTCCTCAGGGGTCTCTTGCATTTCTGGCATCTGCTCGAGCAACGAATTACCAACCTGCGGTGGTTGATATGGTTCTCCCTGATGACCATAAACGGGTTCTTCCTGCATTACTGTAGTGTCAGCATCTTCAAATGGGAAGATGTCCAAATCGGAACGTTCGAATCCCGGTGCCTGAGTTACCCACTCAGAAGCGGGTGCCTGATAAGGATCGATATTATCCCAATATCGTTTGACCGACAAATATAGCGGAGAGCCGTCATTCGTAATTGGCTCAAGAAAATCCTCTAATTCCAAATCCTCTCTTGGAACTAACTCGGCTTGGTATTCATTGATTGCTGTTTCCAAAGCACTACCTGTTAATTTATACAAGAGCAGGTCAACGTCTTGGTTTCGGTCAATTGCGAAAGTAAGAAGCATCCACTCCAACCCACCAGGGTTCGACGAATCAAGGGTGGTTGCAGAATTGAAATAATTCATGTTGTCGCCATACATGTACGTAGCAATAGGCCTCTGATTGATGGCGCTGTGCATATACATGTTTTTAAAGCTTGCCTCATCATCTCTCCCTGGGATGTAGGCAAAAACTTGCATGGGAAGAGCTGTAAGAAGCATTGCCACTGTCAGGAAAGTTGCTGTAAACTTTCTGAGTTGTTTTCGCATCTTCATTTTCATCCTCCTACTCTCTTTTGTCATGTCCGGGAAATGATTGGTTTCTGCCCCCCCCCTGCGGCGGTAGCTTTGAGAGTTAAATGTCCCTCCCCGCCTTTATCCCTTTATCTATTAATCTCGATATTTCGACTTTTTGTGACGTCAGCGGATGACAAAATTTCCCTTGTTTTTTTGGATGGTGAACATAAATCCACATATGTTTATCATCTCATAAAACCGGGCAACTTAAATTCATTGTAGGCCTTATCGTTTTTTCACTAAAATTATAAAATTCACTTATAGATGTAAAGAAATATACGATTTCAAATTAAAATCCTCTCCATTAAAATACTTATGTGATCACAGCGTCACGGAGAGGAGTTGCTATGAAACTAGATGCCTCCAAAATTGGGCGAAACATCAAGATTCAACGAATCCAGGCAGATCTAACACAAGAAGAACTTGCCGAAATTCTGGATGTGTCAGCCCAGCAGATCAGCAACTGGGAGTCCGGCAAAAACCTGATCAGCTTGACAAGGCTAGTGGAGATTTCTCTCCATTTTCAAATTGACATCAATATTCTGCTTGGTGCAGAATACAGCAGCATTCCCAAGAAAAGTCTGAGCGGAGAATTAGCGATCTTGGCCGACGAAATGTCGGCGGAGGATCTTTCCCTTTGTGTGAGTATCTGCAGGACGATTATGGATCAGCGCAAAGAAAAGAGCATTGAAAAGCAGGCTGACGGGCAAAGAAATGCCTGACAGCCTGCTTGCAGGTTTTAGGAAAGTGTTCGTGTGTGGGGGGAATTGCTTGTGGGAGACGACTACATCGAGTTCATTAATCGGCTATGCAATGAATATGGAGAGGCATTATACCAATACGCTGCCCGGCGCATCCATAATCCTGAAATGGTAAAGGATCTGGTTCAGGAGGTGTTCCTTCTGCTCACGATTCAAGTTGCACACGTCTACACGCATCAAAATCCGCCGGGCTGGTTATTCAAAGTCCTTGAAAACCTGATATTACGAGAGCTGAAGAAATCTCAACACTCCGAGGTATCGCTTTTGTCTGAGGAACTTGCCCAAATAGGCCGTCCTGACGAACATTTCTTTCAGCTATTACCGTGCGGATTAACAGATTCAGAACAAGAACTATTGGTCCTTCGCATAGAAAAGAAGTGGGATTACGAAACGATTGCAGAGTATAAGGGACTCACAATCGATGCCTGCAGACAACGAATGTCGAGAGCAATCCGAAAATGTCGAAAGTTGCTGCAACAAGAAGATAAATAAAATATTTTTTTATGTGTCACAAAACACGGCTTTTTGGAGATGTACATATAGGAGGTAATGAGATGTCAAAGGGAAATCGCCACGAAGCTTATCGCTTCGGCGTTGCGGGAGGCTCTCATGATCGTGAACATATTCAGGATAAGTCGAACACTGAGCTGCTGAATGAGGTCATTGATATTGTAGAGACCCAATCGGCAGAGGAAATGGATGTTGATGCGATCATGAAGCGACTCGCATTGTTGCAGGAACGCGCGCCAGTTACAATGGATCAAACTCCCGGTGAATTAATGGCAGACTTAAAGGAATCGCATCCGCTTATCTTTGAGTCACTGAGTGATGGAGAACCAGCAGTTACAGTTGCTGCTGAGACAGCAAAGCCTCTGTCACCAAAGCCTCGGGAAAAAAGGCACAGTCATTTTGCATCCATATCTGTCAGCTTTCTTGCAGCGTGCTTCTGCCTTGTCGTGACAGCAAATGCACTAGGAATGAATCCTGTGCAGGCGTTCCTTGATTGGGCGGATGGAATTATCCAAATCTACCGCAATCCATCCGGAATCATGGAGTTGCCCGAGGACGATCCAAGCCAGTATCATTCGCTTGCAGAAGCTCTGGAAGCCTATGATATGGAGCCAAATCAAATTCCCACTTGGATTCCGCAAGATTATCAGCTTTCATCAGTGGATGTACTTGACACTGGTTCTCTTACACAATGTACAGCCAGTTTTACTTCATCAAGAGGTGAGTTATTGTTTCGCGCAACAAGTTTTCCAGATGGTGATTGGAGCGGACGATCTGAAAAAAATAATGACGGCGAAGAATATGTAAAGAATGGCTCTATATATTATGTGGTATCTAATCAAGAACTTTGCAAAGCCGGATGGGACTATGAAGGTATTTCCTATGTGATAAGTGGAAATGTCACAGAGCAGGAGTTGAAGGAAATGATTGATTCCATTTCTAAAGGAGAGAATTAATCCCATGAAAAAACGAATTGTAGCATGTTTGCTCGTCGTCTTGATGATGGCGTACACCGCTGTTCCAGCGTTTGCACGAGCTAGCGATTACTTGGATGATTACTATGTAGATCTTTATGCCACGGGGGATGGCGGTATGTCTGTGGCTGTGGTTGTTAATGGAGTTGGAGTCTTAGACAAAATCGGAGTACGGCGAATCGATATTGAGCAGAAGGTCGATGGAAAGTGGGTATATTATGATACCTTAGATGCCGTTGAACATCCGGAATTCTACGTTTATGATGCTCGTACCTATTTAAATGAAATTCCCTTTGATGGAACGCCCGGAATTTCCTACCGCGTTACCGTGATGGTCTACGCGCAGCGAGGTTCTGGCTCAGATACTGGATACATTTCTTCTTTATCTGAAGTCTGTAAATAATTGATATCTTCTCATTACCACCGACAGAAAAGAGGAGCCGCAATTTATGCGGCTCCTCTTTTCTGTTCTTCGATATGTGGATATAAATGATTTTATTCTAAGAGGCAAAAAAGATAGAAGAATTAAATGTGGATAGATGTTTAGCCTCTGTGTTTTGACTTGCCTTTGAGGTGGTTTCCGACCGCGTCTGCAGGTTTTGTATTTTACCCCCTGCAACTTTCATTGGTTGGTGGAATTAAGGGGCGATTATATAAAGAAGCTCGACTCATTAAAATAAGATCAATTAAGCTACAAAGGGGATGTGTAAGGAAAGTGAGCCAGTTAGAATCTTACCTCAGACCAGGTCACGAACAACGACCTGATAGCTTACTATGATATTGGACTGTGCATAAGGCGGAATGACTGCCACATCTATTGCATAGCGGTTTTGGCCAATATTTCCGCGCCGGAAGACGTTGATCGAGCAGTCTTTGTACTCCTTACGCTCCATTAGGTCATCTCGAATAGCCAGTGAGAACTGCTTAAATGCTGAATCAATACCGCCTCCATATTCAACATCAATAATATCGGCCAAAGTACCATCTTCGTTTATATTATAGAGAATATACTTTTTTGGGCAAGCCGTTGTTCCCCAATATTCATCATTCATCGATTGGTACCTCTTTGATCTCAATGTTGGTCCATTCCTGTTAATGGTCAACGGTGTTAGCGCCGGGAGAAAATCGCCATTTTGAGCCGGGAGAAAACAGCCAATTTCAGCCGGGCAGAAATCGCCAATCCGTGCCGGGAGGGTGTAGTCAGCCCCGGTTTGGATGTCGGTTTTAAATGCCGCTCTTTTGGCTGGGGGCGGCGGTCGGAGACGCTGCGGACGACCGCAGGGAAACCGTCTCAAGACGGCGGCCGCGGAAGCTCTCGCCCTTAATCGAAAACACAATCGCATCATCGAAGATGCGGTCGAGCGCACACAGGAGCGAGTCATTCTCACAGAAATTCTCCTGCCACTGTGCGGGATCACGGTTGCTGGTAAAAACCATGTTGTAGTAGCCATCCTTCTGGTAGCGGCGGTCTACCATATCAAAAAACAGCCGCGTGCTTTCCTTGTCAAACTCGCAATGCCCCACTTCATCAATAATCAGGCAGGAAGGCCGAACGAGAGCTGCGAGGAGCGTACTTTCACGGCCAGCACGTCGGGCATCCGTCATTCGGTCACGCAGCTCGGTCATCTTAATGAAGTATGCTTTCATGCCATGCTCGCAACAGGCGCGGCCAAAAGCCTGCGCCAAATGAGTTTTTCCGGTTCCCGGTTTCCCAATGAAGGCGAGGTTTTTGTGGGCGTAGAGGGCGGACAGCGTAGAGAGGTTACGCAACTTGTCAATGTTCTTCCCAGTGATGCGGCTGAAATCGAAGTTGTCAAAGGTTTTAGGAACCTTCAGCGGCAGTCGGCTTGTACGCAGCAAAAAGTCAACAGTGGAGCTGTCTTTCTTTGCTTTTAGATGTTCAAAGACCTTAGCCACTGCAAGGACTTCTGCGTCAGTCATGTTGTTCTCCTGTACCAGAGTAGCAAACTCTTCCACCGAGAACCCAAACTTCATCAGATCCTTGCTGCACGCGGCCACAGTGTCTAACAGCGTATTATTCATCCCAACCATCCTCCTTAAACAAAGCGATGGATAATGCCTTAATTCGATAATTTCCCTTATGAATAAACGCAGAATTACAATAGTAATTTTTGATAAGCCATTATTGACATAAATTATAAAATAGCTTTCCAAGAATAACAAAAGATTACCCACATCTGTAGCGCATGATATTTACTATGAATGCAAATGAAGAATAAAAAAATCTAATTTGTTGCAGTGATTAGAACAACATAGATGGATACGTTTTGCCATGAGTGTAGTATGGGCGATATTTGTATATCGTTATGCTGCACTCAATTTTTGTCAGTAATGATGGAATAATATGCCGGATATTGTTAAAAATCGTTCTTGACTTATCAAGGAATTTGATCGCTTTGTTAAGAAGGACAACCTCAGGGACACAATTATGGAAGCAACGGAACTGAGTCATCCAGATTCGCATTGTTGCGCTTTCGAAAAAAAATTGTCCTATTGTTTAGGGGGATTAGAACAGATAGACATTCGCATTTGAAAAAGTCATGCATGGATGAAATAGAAATATTAAATTATCCGTTCAATTATTGAAAATGGATAAAGCTGGTCGCGTGTGAAATGCAGGGGAGGACAATTGAATGATTGCAGTATATCTTGCAATGTTAGAATCAGATGAAGATCGTAGTAAATTCATGAAATTATATGAATCCTACGAAAAAAAACTGTATGCAGTGGCATTACGTATACTGGAAAACAATGAGAAAGCAGAGGATGCTGTGCAGCAAGCATGGCTTAAAATACTTCAACATTGGGAACGAGTAAGCTGCTTGGATTGGGATTTGGCAGGAGGATATGCGGTTACGACCGTAAAAAATGCCGCAATAGACATTCTTCGCCAAGAAAAAAGAACAGAGCCACTTCCAACAACATGGGACCCTCCGGCTCGTGAAGAAAACCAAGATGAATATCAGTACTTGGTTTCATTAATTCAGTCACTGCCAGATACATATCGAAGAATCCTCGAACTAAAGTATGTTGAAGAAAATAGTAACCGAGAAATTGCTAAACGACTAAAAATGAACGAGGCTACTGTTGCAACAAGAGCAAGACGCGGGAGAATGATGCTGAAAGAACGGTTAGATGAGGAGGGGCTTTATGAAGGATTATGATAGCCTGTTATTCAGAGCATTAATTGGCGCTAATCTATTGGATTATAAGGCAAACATGGATTCTGCCGAATCTGCAGAATACAGTTTTTCTCCTCGATATAATCGTTTCCGCTTGCAGATCTTAGCCAATCCATTTAGATGGGCAAAAAAGAAAATAAGACCGATGTGGCAAAAGATTATAACAAATGTAGCTTGTATCATCCTAGCATGTAGTATTGCATTGGGAGGCCTGATGGTCGTTAGTCCCACGGTCCGAGCAGCGGTGCTGAACTGGCTACAGGAAATCAGTGGTAATAGAATAACCTACTTTAGCCGTGAGGATGACAGCTTGGCTGCAGACAGGACTTCATGGCGCCCTACATGGCTTCCAGAGGGATGGGTGGTAACAGATATTTATTCCAGAAGCAGCCGCTCATGGTGGGGATTTAAAGATAGCAATGGATCCGGCGCATCCCTTACATGTGCATGCTTTGCTCCATCATCAGCAGACAGTATGACTACAACCATCGATACAGATGATATGGATAAGGCTCATACAACTGTTAGAATACAAGAGTATACTGCTGACCTTTATGAAGGGGAAAACGACATACTCCTTATTTGGGAGGACCAGGATGGATACTTGTTCTGGATGAGCGGATGGATGATGGACCAAGCAACTATTGAGCAAATTGCAAATAGCATGACGTACTATCAAAAAGATGGCATTGACTATGAAGTAAATTGGCTCCCAGAAGGATATGAACTGAAATCCCAGTATAAGTCAAACGGAGCAGTGCAAAACGAATGGGTAAAGTTAGGGTCAGTACTAACATTGCAATATATCACGGATCCGCTTTGTCCATGGGAGGAATCTAGTCGTGAATATGAGCTGGTGGATATTTCTGGAGTGCAAGCAAAGTATTGGCCAAACTTAGTATCTGACGAGGAAGCATATCTCGATTCCACAGAAAGCACACAATTTACTTTCAAGATTGATTATGGAATTGAAAAGACAGCTGTACTGACGTGGGAAGATCCAGAAACGAATACAATTTTCCGCTTGAGAGGAGTCCTAAGTAAAGAAGATATTTTACATATAGCAGAAGACATAACTAGAAGCGAAAAAAATAATTAATACTGAAATACAAATGTAGCGTTACACGTTCAATAGGTAGAAGAGGCTGGAAACCGCTTGATATTAATAGAAAGGGAGTGCTCATATGAAAAAGAAAGTTTTAGCCTATTTCTCTGGAGTCTTTGCAACAGTACTTGTTTTGACCATGGTAACAACAGCCTTAGCGGCTTCCGGTCAAGTATCCTTTAATTTCGTAAATGTCAGTCTGCGGGGGGAGCAAAAAATTGCAGCAGGAGCTGATATTACCGTAGCGAATGGCCAAAAAGTTCCATCCTCTATTCTCTATACTGATGAGAAAGGTGGAAAGACAAATTATCTTCCGATCCGCGCAATTAGTGAGTTGCTTGGCGTGGAAATTAATTACGATTCTACTACAAAGACTGTGCAGCTCGAAAAGCAAACAACCGCTGTAGATGCCGGGGCGCTTGGCCAGTGGAAGCGCTCTTTTGAGGCTAATATGGTGGGCTACTCGATGTCTGGATGCAATACAACTCAGTATACAGAATCTCCAATGTGGCGCCCTACATGGTTGCCGGACGGATGGAAGCTAACGGGATTTAGCGTTGAATCACCTAGTAATGCACTTATCAAGGTTTTCTATCAATCTGATACGGATATCGTGAATGACAGTCTCGATTTTGAATGCTTCGCTCCTTCTAATCGAACTTGCCGCGATTTTCTTGGTACCGATGTGGATTACTCCAGTGTGCTGCAGAAAGCTACGGTCAACGGAGCAACAGCTGACTTCTTTAAAACAAACGATTTCAACTTGTTGGTCTGGACAGATACAGAAGGGAATCTCTTCAAATTGCGTGGGAATCTGGATCAAGCGAGTTTGGAGCAAATTGCAAATAGCGTAAAAGAAGTCGGAAAAGACGTGCTGCCTGAATATGACATGAAGTGGACCCCTGTGGGAAGCAGCAAGACAAGTCGAAACAGTGTTTCTGGATTTGTGAAAGAGACCTGGAAAGATGCGAATGATGTCAGTTTCGAGTGGCTTTATTCCAGAAGCGACCTGGCTTGCCCCATGAGAACCCCCGAATCTGTCACTGTCAATGGAACAAAAGCAAAATACTGGGAGGGCAATCCAGATGGAGGCTTTGATCTCAATTGGGGTGATGAGCAATCTCATGTGTACACACAAGAGCAGAAGAATGTTCTCGTATGGACGGATTCCAAGGCTAACATTACATTCCGAATTATTGGTATGATGGATAAGGATGAGATGATCAAAATGGCAGAAAGTGTAGTAGTCAAGTGAGATATGAAAGCAGTTTTCCAAGAAGTAAGTGAGGAAACTTGCAAGAATTGAAGAAAGGGGTATCTATCATGAAGAAAAAAAGAAATTCAGCGTCCTTCTTTGCGGGCGTAATTACGGTTCTCTTGGCATTTGGTTGCCTGACGAGTGCAATGGCTGCGTCAGGGAAAGTGACATATAATTTCTCCAATGTTACCTTGAATGGTGAAAAAAAGATTTCCGCAGGTTCGGATATTACCGTTGCAAACGGAGAGAAAGCGCCATCTTCCATTCTCTATACTGATGTCGCCGGCGGTAAAACCAACTATCTGCCAATTCGAGCCATTAGCGAATTGTTGGGAATCAGTGTTGATTATGATTCTGAAACGAGGACGGTGCTTCTGGACAGCCAGGATGAGATTGACTGGGTGGCAGATGGGTACAACGGTTATGTAGTAGATCCCAATGGAGAAAAAACAGAGGTTCCGCATCTTTCAGAAATTGACCCGTAATGAAAAAACGCATCAAGTTATAAGAATAAGTATAGGCCTACTAAAGTATATGATGGCGTTTGGTTCCGCCCAGAGCTTTCGCGCATAAGCAGATACCTATAAGTGCAAAGTACCGCCTTCCATCCTGGCGGACGGCGGTGCTTTGCACGAATGAAATTCGAATCAAGATTATTGATAATAGGAATATCTTTGATCGGAGCGACAAGAAAGGAGGCTTTTATGAAACGTTTGTCTTGTTTTTGCCTTGCGCTGGCCTTGGTGGCTGCCTTGGGTATCTCCCCTGCTGCAGCAGTGGCATCGGAACTGGAAGAGGCCAATGTAAAGACTGCTGCAGAAGAGTATCTTTCTTCGCGGATGCGGAAAATCTATCTCTATGAAGATTCCGGCTTGTCGAACGAGCCCCAGACGCTTCTTGAGGTTGCGCAGGCTCCGCATCTCGCGGCGGCCGATGGGCAGATCAGTGAAGATGCAGCAGTTTTGTCTGTGGCATCTCAGCAGGCGCTGGCCTCTTTTGCCGAGGACAATGAGCCGGAGCTCATGGCCAGCATGGAGCGCCAGGAGGTTTCCCTCAACGACATGATGCGGGACCTCCAGTGCATGGAAGACATGACAGCATATAAGAGCCACGTTTATGAGACCCAGGGGTTTGCTTACTCCTACTTTGATGCCCAGTATCATTTTGACGATGTGGTCGTGGACGGAGACTATGCAACCGCGGTTGTGTATGAGGAACTGAATTATCAATATGATGACTGCAACGAACCGTCGTTTGAATTGGGCGAGTATAATCTCGTCCTGATGAAGTTGGATGGAGAATGGGTCGTTGCTGATGTGGCTTCGGATGATGTGGCTTTCATGGGATACTATCAGACCGGCTACGATCTGTCCGCAGAAATTGCCGCTTATGATCGCGCCATGAGTGAAGTGCAAAGTTCTCCTGCTCAAGCGGCCGTGGCGCCCACTCTTGAGGAAATTCCTGAGGAGAATCTCCTCACCGCCGCCGCCAACGACATTTATTATAATAAGCAATCTGCGGCGAACTATGCCCTGACGTATACTTCCTCGGATGATGATGGGTCTTCAACCCCCTCCTTCAGAAACACACGGTTCCACTGGTTTGGTGCAGATTGCATGAACTTCTGTAGCCAGGCCGTCTGGGCGGGATTTGGAGGAAGCAATTCTTGGAGCGATGTCCCCGCAAAAAACGGAATGGACACCAGTGGCTCGGCAACTTGGTGGTGTACCAACACCACTGGAACCGGCTCGTGGGCGAGTTGCTCGGCATTCCGCACTTACCTCAATAATGTCAGCTCTGATTCCACTGGCATTGTCTGTGCGAGAGATTCTATTTCTGGTGGGACCAACACTTTGCCGTTCACTGCTTCGGAACTGGTCGGCGCTGTCCTTCACGTAGAGGGATATGTCGACAACGTCCCGACGGCAAAGGCCCACGCGGTATTTGTTTCAAGTGCATCCGGGAACACCAGGGATACTGTGATGGTATGTTCTTATAATAGGTGCCGGAAAAACGTCAAGCTCTCAAGTGTATGTGCTGTCGGCGGGAGCACGAAAGCTGTCGAGATCATGATTCCCCAGTCCTTTAAGGGCGGAAAGCCTAGCCTGTTCGTCTGTGGCAGCTTGCTGAACGTTATCAATACACAGGGAGCTTCGAGAAGCCTCGCCGGCTATAGCAATGTTACGGCCAACCTTAGCATGACCCTGTTGAAGCCCGATGGAAGCACGGCGAAAACATGGCCGACTACGACTGGGACTTCGATTACCGGAACATATAACAACTGGAATGCATCTGGCGAATGGATTCTGAAGGTGACTGCGACAACCAGTGCTGGCGCCACAAAAACATGGTATGGAACGATTCGGGTGGTCTTGAAATGAAAAAAAAAATAGCGTTACTTCTTACGTTGCTGCTGCTCTTTTCCTGCTCCGCCTGTGGGAAAGAGGATCAGCGTAATGATGAGTCAGTGGACTCGGAAACGGAGCAGCAACAGCCTCAAGATGATAACGTCCAGTCCGAAGACAGCTCAGACGCCCCGGAAAAAATCGTGTTGGATGGGACGCCTGTCAGATGGGATGAATTCCCCATGCCCACAGCGGAGGCATTTGGGCTTACCGGGGAAGACGCTATCATTTACAATGCGATTGCTCAAGTTTATAACCCCAAGGTTTATGCTGACACATTCAGTCAGTCCCCGGAAGTTGTAACGGACCTCAGCCTCCCTGCTTTTGAAATCTATGAGAAGATCGAAAGTGAAAACGGGGATACGATCTACTATGGCGTTTTTTACGAGTGTGACTATTACAACCTGGGCAGTGGCCTCGCGGATTTGAGAAACCCCGTTTATTCCCTGACTAAAGGGAAATCGCCAGCGAATCTCACAATCGACGCACAGGGTAATTTCGTTAACTTCGAGCAGACACCAGAAAGCAGCAATGACCCCTTTGGAGATATAAGACGGGTTTGTGGCCCGATGACGGAATTGGCGGATTTTCTATGTGGGGAAACAGAGACTTACTCAAAAGAACCACATAGGGTCCCTGATTTAGATGCCGAGGCTATGGTCATCCAATATCTCAATTATTATTTCTGCCAAAGCTAATCTGCGAGTAGCCCTCTTTCCCCAGATCAAATCAGGGGAAGAGGGCTACTTTACTTCCTATTCTTTTCCCTAGGTGGGGTCGACTTTTGCTGCTGAAGCAAAATCGCATCAGCAGAATGACGGGCAATCTGATGACGATGGTGGTTCGGCATCGGAACAAATGCACGAAAGTTCGTAAGCGTAAAACAGGCAGCGGCTTGTTAAGGTAAAGTGGCTCTGCCAAACTATAAAAGTCTGAAATAGTACACGATAGTACCGAATAGTGTCCGAGACTCTGAGATAGTAAGGTGGAGGTATGGAAAAGACAGAGAGTTTACAGAGAGCCAATCAACAGCACCGGTTGTTGGAATGGAGCCAGCGTGTGGAGGCGTGACAGAACAGCGGGCTGCGGGTAGGTCAATGGTGCCAAAAAATTGGGGCGTAGTATCAACCTACTCCTCATGGCAGCGGAAGGTGTTTCAGGCCCTGAAAGAAGTTCAGGAGGTAACCTTTTTATAGAGGCCCCAATCATGGAGTGTTCCCAGCCATTTGGGCATATCGTAGCCGCTATGGAGGTAATCGATGTGCGAATCCAGGTCTATAAGGGGAGCGGATGTGGCCACACTGCAGGTAATTCTCCAGGCAGAAAAGTCAGACTGAACGATTTCAACTGCAACTGCCCAGCATACATCGCTTGCGGATGCACAGATTTGCGTTGAGGTATAGATGGATTGGCCAATCTGGTAAAGAGGCAGTTCCAGATGTATCCCTTTCAGCGGCGGGTACTGTTTCTGTTCTGCGGGAGAAGGCGGGACCGGATCAAGGCGCTGTACTGGGAAGGAGATGGCTTTCTGCTGCTGTATTAGCGTCTGAAGAGCGGCAGTTTCCAATGGCTCAGGAACACGGAGGAAGTGCAGCCCAAGTTAAACAAGGCAGTGTCCGGCTTGAGCCAGACGGAGAAAGCCTGGGCAGAATCGGTCCTCCCAGTGAACGCGCCCTTGGAATGCAAAATTCCTAATCCATAATTGAAACGCCGACCGCCATCTCAAACGCCTGCGCACTGAGATGGCAATCTTTTTATGCGTCCGGAGATTCAACGGTTACAAAAGTTCAAAAACCTGCCCGAATTGTAAGAGGGAAACAATCCCCTGTTGAAGCGGGGGGGGGTATACCAAACGGTATATGCAGAAGATGAATCGGATATGGTCGCGAAGCACAAGGAAATGGGGATGCAATAGTGCATCCCCATTTCCTTGTGCTTTATACTGTTAAGTAATCACAAAGGTTTTGCTTACCAATAGGTGTAGGTGAAGGTACCGTATCCGGGCGTACTATAAGTGCTGGCCCGAGCAGACACAATAGCAGTAGTGCCGGGAACAGCATCAATTCCAACCATAGTACCAACGGGCTCTCTGGTAAAGACGCCAACAGACTCTCCGGTTTCTTCATTCTTGAAACCAATGTTGCAGGTTTCGCTGATTTCAAGCTTATCGACATGAACGGTAAACGATTCAGCGTAATTATAGGCCACCGCGAACGGAGCAGACATCTCCGTGGCGGAAGGATTTTTCAATGTAACACGAATAGTTTCCCCACCCTGGTTGCCTCTAGTGATGGGGTTCGAGGGCTCCTCGATAGGAAGATCCCAATCGGCAGGAAACAGATCAGAAAAGTGCGGCACACTGTGGACGGTGCCGTCGGGCTCGGTGACGGTTGCCTCGTAGCCATCGGCGATCCAAGTTTCGTTGAAAATAACCACATTGCGTGCCTCGAGGATTTCAGCCTTCAGTGCAGGGGAGGCGGTCTCGGTGTCCAAATACGCGATTTTTTCTGCAGCAGCAACCTTCGCAGCATGGACACTCTCTGCATTGAGACTCTGAGACGTATCGACTGCCATTGCAGAAGCACCTACGCAGAACACGGTAGCGAGAGCGAGAAAAACAGATGCCATTTTCTTCATTTTCATTATGGGGCCTCCTTTTCAAGTTTATATTTGGATGATAACTTGCTATAATCACCTGCTGACTCATTCGGAAGCACTAGGTGACCTTTTATTGGTTCTGCAACGGAATCACCCCTTTCGATTTGGTTTAAAATTGCGTAATTGGGTTTCTATTAAATTAGACAAGAATATTAACAAAGTGCAACATAACAAAATAAATGTCAGCCTCGAATCAAACTTTAGTTCGAGGCTGACATGACAAGAGGAAAAACCTGCCCACTATTAAAATGAGTTCTATTTTTTCATTTCACGTTCAATCAAAATATATGCTTCTTTCCGCACCCTGGTCAATGCCATGCGGACGCTTTCAGGTTTTATCCTGAGTTCGCGTGCAATTTCAGATGAACTTTTTTCTAAAATATATCTCTCCAGAAGACGATGTCATTTATATTGAAGCAACAAAAGAGCAGTACCAAGACTGGGAAAAAACATTATCACATCACCGATATCTAGCAAAGTTCTATGGGAAATATGAAATTATTTCGATAGATGCTACCCCTTCTAATGACCTGGTTCAGCAATCACCTGAACAGCTTGAGGATGTACTGACCAATGTCGAGAAAGGAGTGGTAGATGTTGCAATGCACGAGACACTTCTAAAGGCTGTGGCAACGCTCAGCGGTAAAAGTCGTGAAGCAATTATTCGAAAGTACTTTGAAAGTGGTGGCCTATCAGACCGAGAAATTGCAGAAGAGCTTGGAATAAAAAGCAAAACCTTTGAGAAACGCAGAGAACGTGCGTTGGAAGCACTTAGAAAAAAATTAAAATTAAATGTCGGAAAATCGAAAAAAAGTACCAAATAATAAGTAGAAAGGCAAATCACATGAATCTGAGTTAGTGACTACTGCCTTTACAGAGCAAAGTAAACGATGCTCTATTGTTCTTTGAAAACTCAATATCCGACAGCGAACAACATCAGTTTACGGGCCCCCTGATAAAAAAGGGGGAAAGCTATGCGGCGGGTGCGCGAAGACCATCTGTAGAACAGCAAAAGATTTTTCCTCTGTTTGTTCTATAAATGACGGCAAAAAAGGTGCACAGCGGGTCCACCCAGCCAAAAACAACTTTGGCAAGTTGTCTTGCGATGACCCCGTAAACCTATAATGGTACTCTATGTTCATCCAGAAATGGTGGCATCTCGGAGCGATCCTCGGAGGGGTGGGATTCCCGGAGGGCGGAGCCAACCGCCGGTTCGTACGTCGCCCGTGGCTCGGGAAGTAGTGTCGAATAGAGCCAGATGGTGCAGCACAGCGCTGTACATGATAAAAAAAGAGGCTGCTCCAGAACAATGGAACAGCTTATTGTTCGCCAAATTATCTGGAGCAGCCTCTTTACTAAATACATAATTTAAAAGAAAGACTTTAGCGGCGTTTGCCACTGAGAGAAAGGAGCGCTGTATGGATGATAATGTCAATTATCTGGGCCTGATAAATATGCTCCAAATCCTGCAAAATGCTGGGCTAATCAGCAAAGCAGAGGCAAAACGAGTTGCAGCTCGACTCAAAGTAGAAATCGGTGCGGACATCATCATTTCTATATAATTGCTTTGAATATCTCATTTTTTCGACCTGGTTATTCATCCAGGCGTTTGATGTTTACATAGATAGCCCCATTATTCAGGAAGGCAAATTGTTTTTTGAAGCTCGTCAACTCGGTGGAATACAACCTCAGCTAGTCTCTTCGTGGACAGATGTTCCGGGGTAAACTGAAGCAACCAGAACTGAAGTCCAGGCAACGGCGCATCTTTTTGGTTCTCATCGATCTCAGCATAAAGTTGCTGAACGATCTGCCCGTCATCATCCTCCTCTTGTATGTATCCCGCATCCATGCCGTCCACACCCAGTTCCCTGAAAACAAGGACCTTACAAAAGCGTTCCCGACTGGCCACAGCTTCCTGCAGTTGCCATAGGTCGAAAAGAACATCGCCGGCATGCTGTTCAGTGACCTTTGTCGCTACACGTAGTATCTTATCACCAATCGCGGAAAGAGTAGTTACTCCATAGGTTACCAGCGTCCATTCATTCTCGGTGAGCGAACTATGACTTCCGAAAGATCGCAGATAGCGTTCTCTTCCCTTGGGATTCTGAATAATGTGGGCTTCTGTCTCAAAGTTCTTCATTTCCTGCCTCCTTATATTTCTTCCCAGGTTTCTTTCAGACGCCTTAATGTTACCTAATAATCTTTTTATCTTAACCGTTTCTTCGTCATCGCTACATTGCGATGTTTTGGCACTCGATTAACTATCCTTATTCATAAATACTAGCATGGCCGATAGGAAAAATCAATTTGAAAGCATATTAAGAGTATCTGGGTCTGACAAATATCCTCCAGACTCTGAAAAATGGGGACTCACCAGTAAAACGGAGGCAAAGCGAATTGCAGCGCGGCGCAAGGTATATGTCGGTGCAGATATCGTTATTTTCATATAATTAGTTCGGATTACTCGTAGCTTTTGAATATGGCTATTTAGCCAGACATGTGGTAGTGTGTTGCTTAAAAAAGGGGGATAGAATCATGAGGAAAGAACACAACACCGTCGGATCGCTGGCATTGGAACAAGGGCCGAGAGTGATTGCCATCCCGCCTGTCAGCCAGGAACAGACACGAAAGCTGCGGGTAGCTGCCTATGCTCGTGTCAGCAGTGATTCTGAAGACCAGCTCCACTCCTTTGCAGCCCAGACTGCCCACTATACGGAACTGATACACCAGAACCCTGACTGGGAGTTTGTTGATGTATATGCCGACAAAGGAATCACAGGGACTTCTGCGGAAAAAAGAGATGATTTCCAGCGGCTGTTGGCAGACTGCCGCCGAGGCCGAATCGATAAAATCCTGGTCAAGTCTTCCTCTCGGTTTGCCAGAAACACCAAAGAAAGCTTGGAGGCTGTCCGAGAATTAAAAGCTCTGGGAATCGGTGTCTGTTTCGAAGAAGAAAAGATTGACACCTCTGCATTATCCGGCGAACTTTTAACGGCCATCTTTGCAATGCTTGCGCAAAAGGAGAGCGAGGCTATCTCTGAACGGATGCGATGGAGCTATCAGGTGAGGATGAGGGCCGGAAAGTTCATAACATGCAGCGCACCACTTGGATATGATTTGGTTGATGGCAAGTTGGTGATCAATGACAGTGAGGCCCAAGTTGTTCGGTATATTTTCCATCAATACTTGTCAGGACAGGGATTAGAGAGTATAGCAAAAGAGCTCACACGATATGGAGTCCCTACCAGAACAGGGGTACCTTGCTGGCGGATGACTGCAGTCGGATATATTCTGTGCAATGAAAAATATGTCGGAGATTCTTTGCTCCAAAAATCATATACAACCAAGACCTTTCCGCATCGGGTTGTTAAGAATCATGGATCACGTCCTCAATACTTGATTCGGGATTCCCATCCCGCTATCATAGACCGAAACACATTTGAACAGGTACAGAAACTTCTGGGGAGGCGGAGGGAAGCGTTACATCCGCAGCCTCAAGAAAAGTACACATTTACCGGGAAAATAATCTGCCAGGCCTGCGGTGCTACATTCAAGAGAAAGAGCGTTGGCGGAACGTCAGTCTGTTGGATTTGCCAAACGCACAATCGCTTCCCTGAGCAGTGCCAGACTGCCCGGATTTATGAACAGCAGATAAAGGCGGCATTCTCTCGTATGTACTATAAGCTGCGCCAGCAGGGAATCGATATTCTAAAGCAGCTCCTCAAGGATCTCCATGCAGCCCGAGAGGCTAGAATGCTATGGAGTATGGATATTGTAAAACTGAATGACAAAATCGCAGACATTATCAGTCAGGATCGACTTCTTGCCCAGCTGAAACAGCAAGGGCTTGTCGATCCTGATCTCTTTATATCACGACGCGACAGGTTGGCTGAACAGCTCCGCGCTACAAAGCTGGAAAAAGAGCACCTTCTGGAAGCTGAGGAGGATCAGACAATCCAACAGACCTTGGCTATCATGGATGCTCTGGAGTCTGGACCGGATCTCCTTGCAGAGTTCGACGAGGAGCTGTTCAGCGAGCTTGTAGAAAAGATCGTCGTGGAAAACGAAGATTGGCTACGGTTCCGCCTGATCAATGGAATAGAGCTCAAAGAACAGGTAGAAAGGACGGTGCGGTGATGGCAGGCAACCGGAAGCAGCCTTTTGGCTACCGGATCTTATGTGGGAAAATCGTTCCATATGAGAACGAAGCGGAGACAGTTCGATGGATCTTTGAAACATATGTAGCTGGTGCGACCTACAGTGCCTTGGTGGAAGCACTTCAGGATCGAGGTGTTCCCTATGATACCAGAAAGCCTTGGAACAAAAATATGGTGGCTCGAATTCTGGAGGACAGGAGGTACATTGGAACAAGTGAATTTCCTCCGATCCTGAAAAGGGAACAATTCGAAGCATCACAGGTCGTAAAACAGAAACGAGTGCCACCCCATTACCAGACACCGGCGCAAAAAGAACTTCGACGCCTGTGTGGAAGCACTCCACCCTCCTGGGTGGAAGGGCAGGTGCTGGGAGTCCTGAACTGTCTGATTGAAAGCCCCGATATGATTTCCTATACAGCAGAGCGGGGGGATGAAACGGAGATAGACGCACTCCGTCGGCAACTGGACACAGCACTCCATTCCCCGCCGGTGGAGGAAGCACAGATCCGCTCCATGGCTGTGCATCTGGCTACACTACGATTGAATGCCATCGGAGCGCAGGAATTTGAGACCAAACGACTGCAAAGCCTGTTCAAAGGACGTCCCCCCCTGACGGAGCTGGATCAGGAATTGCTCCATGAGAGTGTCTGGAAAGTCACATACATGGATGGAGCAGTCAGCGTTCTGCTGAAAAACCATCAACTGCTGAAAGGAGGCACTGCAAAATGAAGGAGATCGCTCCCAATGTCATTATGATCCCCCAAAAAGAGGAAACTGCTCAAGACCAGGAACGTAAGCGGAGTCTCCGGGTAGCCGCCTATTGCCGCGTGTCAACCAACGATGAAGAGCAACTTTCCAGCTATGAAAATCAGCGTGCCTATTATACCGATAAGATCATGCAGGAACCGGGCTGGACCATGGTGGATGTATTCGCAGATGAGGGAAAGACGGGGACTTCTACCTGCGCACGCAAGGATTTCCTGCGGATGATCCGGCAGTGCCGGCAGGGAAAGATCGACATGATCCTCACAAAATCTGTATCACGGTTTGCCCGGAACACTGTGGATACCCTCAACTACACGCGGGAACTGCGAAACTTGGGCATTCCGGTGATCTTTGAAGAACAGAACATCAACTCCATCCATCCGGAAAGTGAATTTCTCATCACAATCCATGGTGCGTTTGCTCAGTCTGAAAGTGAGAACACCAGTTCCCGCGTCACATGGGGAATCAGACAGGCCATGCGCTCCGGACACGTAAATTTGCAATACAAATGGCTGCTGGGCTATGAGCGCGGCCCGGATGGGAAGACGGTGATCGTACCGGAGCAGGCGGAGACCGTCCGCTTCATCTACCGGCGATATCTGGCAGGCGATACTCTTCGCACCATTAAAGCGGCTCTGGAAGAAAAGGGCTGCTTGACTGTCACGGGAAAGACAGAGTGGACCCCTGCCCGTATTCAGAGCATTCTGACCAATGAGAAATACTGCGGTGACGCATTGCTGCAGAAAACCTTCATCCAGGACTGTATCAGCAAAAAGGTCATTCAAAACACGGGACAGCTTCCCAAGTATCTGATCCAAAATCATCATCCTGCCATCATCAGTCGAGAGGAGTTCGACGCTGTGCAGCTGGAGCTTGCCCGTCGGCGGGCTCGCACCGGTGGAACGAGAAAGAGTGCCCCCACAGGCCGGTGCAAATACAGCGGTAAGTACATACTCAGCAACCTGCTATTCTGCGGCGAGTGCGGAACAGCTTACCGCCGATGTGTCTGGACACGAAAGGGATATCAGCGTGTGGTGTGGCGGTGCATCAGCCGGATAACCTACGGAACAAAATACTGTAAGCACTCCGCTACTATTGATGAAGATCTGCTAAAGCAAGCAATTTTAACCGCTGTCAACCGCGTGATGGCCAGTCAGGAGGATCTGACAGACAAATTAATCAGTGCTATGAGGGAGGAACTGCTGACCATCCCCGGCGAAGGCTTAAGCCTTTCCGATATCGACCGGGCTTTGGAGAATTTGGCAAGGCAGTTCGATCAGCTGCTGAAAGAAGCTTCCCTCTCTGCTGATGGTTCAGAGAATGCAGAGCAATTCCAGCGCATCTCCACCGCTATGGCCGAATTGAAAGAGCGTCGAGCACAAATAGAGAAAGTCCACCGAGAAAATGAGCAGATGTATCGTCGGACTAAGGCTGCAGAGGCAGCATTGCCGGCTGCTTCGGCGGAAATTACAGAGTGGAAAGAAGATGTACTCTATCAACTGCTGGAAAAGGTGACTGTACTGGATGAGGCGAGAATCAAAGTGACGTTTCGCAGTGGCGTGGAAATTGAACAGGCATTGGAAAAAGACGAGAGGAGTGTGACGGCATGAGTGTTTATGCCACGGGAGACTGCCACGGAACCTTCCGCCGGTTTGGCCGAAAATACTTCCCAGAACAAGCCAATATGTCCCGTGATGACTTCATTGTCATCTGCGGTGACTTCGGAGGCCTCTGGGAGGGTACTGAGGAGGAAAACTATTGGCTGGACTGGCTGAATGACAAGCCCTGGACGACCCTATGGGTGGATGGAAACCACGAGAACTTCACGCTACTTTCAGAATTCCCACTTGAGATGTGGCATGGAGGGATGGTGCATCGGATACGGGCCAACATCCTGCACCTCATGCGTGGACAGGTGTTTGAACTTCAGGAATATACCTTCTTCACCATGGGCGGGGCCAAGAGCCATGATGTGGAGGATGGAATTCTGGACCCAATGGAACCAGACTTCGAAACCCGGCGTATGATGCTCCAGATCATGGAGCGGTGCAGATACCGAGTGTTAGGACAGTCCTGGTGGCCAGAGGAGCTCCCTTCGAAAGACGAGTATACTAGGGCTCGACAAAACCTGGACAAACACGATTGGGCAGTGGACTACATCATCACTCACTGTGCACCAACTGATCTCGCCATAGCAATCAACCGTTACAATAAGGCAGATCCGCTTACGGATTTCCTTCAAGAGATTCAGGAAAAGGCCCGGTATCATTACTGGCTGTTCGGACATTACCACGGCAATCAAGCAATCGACAATAAACATATCCTGCTCTGGGAACAGATCGTGCAGGTCATATAGAATCACAGCAAAGAGAAGTGTGGCAGTGAAATGCCGCATTTCTCTTTGCTGTGATCAACGGAATAAGGCGCATGGCGTCAGAAAGGAGAAGTCCATGAACATCCGGAAGCCCATTGATTACAGCGCGATGTACACTGGTTTGGATCAGGCACTGGAAAGAAACCTGCCGCAGATGGAGCTGTATCTCGAAATCGGGAAACTGGTCAGTGCCAGAAAGGAAAAAGGAGCGGCAGTGGCGGCAGCGGAGTATCTTGCGGTCAAGTGTCCCGACAACTCTGGCTTTTCACCTCGGAACCTCCGTCGGATGCGAGACTTTTTCCGGACCTATGAAACTACACCTGACGTTCTGAAGGAGGCTCTCCTGATTGGGTGGACGCAGAATGTGGTTATCATGGAGGCAGACCTGTCCATGGATCAGCGGCATTGGTATCTTCGAGCTGTTTGGCAGTTCAGATGGTCAAAGGCGGAGCTTCTGCGGCAAATCAGTGATTCCGCACATGAGAAAATGAATCTCGACGTTTCGACCGGCACATGTTATACTGACATTGACAAACAGAAACAGGAGAGACAGGATGACGAGGATTCTTTTTGTGTGTCACGGCAATCCGGTCTATCCTCCTGCCCAGAAGAAACTGGCGGAGCATGGAATCTCCTGTACCGGCCACGCTGCCCGACAGTTGACCAGTTGCGACTATGCAGATTACGATTTGCTGATCGGTATGGACCAGGACAATGGCCGCAATATGCGGCGCATTTTCTTTGGCAACCCAGCGGAGAAGATCCATCTGTTGATGGAGTATGCTGGCCAACTGGGCCAAAAGGTTGCCGATCCATGGTACACAAGAGACTTCGAGGGTACTTGGAGAGATGTGTCGGTGGGCTGCCAAGGGCTGCTTGATTACTTGGGAATGGCTCTGGGGGGTGCTGTAGAATGAAGAGACCAGAGCGACTGGTCGGATTTGTTTCTTATGAAGAGGATACTTTCCCTTTTGAATTTGATGAGAGGGAGTTTAAAGTAAATCTGTATCCTTCGAATCGGGAAGTTTGGAGGCGATATTCTTCTGGGGCACTTACGCTGGAACGACTGCAGCAAACAATAGAGTCATCTAATGAGTGGATTTCAAATCGAGAATTATCAGGAAGAACCAGTGAGGGTTATCGCATTACTTTCTGGGTATCCAATAACTACAGTTCCTATCATGGATTTTTGAGCTTCCCTGTTGCTTGGTATTTTATTTGGGAAGAAAGATATTCAAGTGAAGCAATTGATGGTTTTCGTATACGAGGACCAGAAATTGATGCGTTCTTTCCTCCGGAATCAGTGTTTGAATATGACATTCAACCAGCAAAAGACAGTATCCGGGCTAAGAAGATTACTTTATCAGCAGAATGCCAAAATGAGGTGGACGGAGGCAAGTTTCTTCTTTCAGACGGTCTCACTGCTGAGATTAAACTTCATTCCTATGCATCTGTTGTGCGAGCACAGAATCCCATGACATCACAGAGTTATATGACGCTTCAGTTTTCGAAAACAGAAGCTCTCCCTGGCTTGCTGAATGCGTATGAGCAACTCTGGCGTTTTTTTATGTATGTCACCGGTCGGGCAAATGTTTCTTTAGACAATGTCGAGGTTTTTGCCTATAATCAAGAAAGAAAACGAGATTTTTTTGCCTGGCTTTGTTGCCGCCCACGATTTACAGGAGAAACGAATAAAAAAGCCAAGGACGAAATCATTGATTTTTCGATCTTGGGAACAAAATCGGCGGATTTGTTGAATGTAATTTCTGCTGGCCTGCTTGATTACGAATATCTTCCACGCTGTATTGATGAAAAACGCTCCTACTCTGTTAGCCGGTTTATCATGATTCTGGCCGCTTTTGAACGGGAGTTCCGTAATATCTACGGGATAGATGCGGGGAGGTCGGAACCCTTTGTAAAAGTAAAAACAGAGGTTGTCCAACTAATGGAGAATTTCTGTGACGAGAAAACTGGGAAAGAAAGGGAATACGCAGCGGATCTCCTAAAAGGAATTAAAAATTTTAGTTTAGGCTATTGGTTCTATGTAAAGTATGCGCTTATTGACTGTCGTGAAATCATGGAGGCGTTTACTCTCCGAAAATATGGAACGCCGCAAAAACCGTATAAGGCATTGGCTGAAGAAATTGGTCGTCGTGTTGGCAATCTGAGGAATGATCTTGCACATGATAAGTTGAATTGGGACTTTGAAGCTGTTCAAATCAGTGATATTCAAGTTGTAGAAGAGCTCATCTACTCAATTCGGCTAAAAAATATTGGACTAGAGCCTGATAAAGCTAGACAGGCAATTCAAAAGTTATTTCAAGAAAAAAACATACAGATAAAACAGTGAGTTTGAACTTGGCTGCCGGAAAGAAAGCAAATTTGCGAGAAATAAGAAATCTAGATTGTAGCGGTTACACAAAGCGGACCACCATGACGAAAAGTCATGGTGTTTCGTTTTATACGAGCTTCATACAAATGGAAAAACGGACAAAAAGGAGGATGGCAAACGCCATCCCCCTTTGCTGCACGATTCAGAAAAACTTAAACGCGCTTCCAGTTGGCGCCGTCCTTGGTGTCCACGATCTCGATGCCCTGAGCCTTCAGCTCATCGCGGATGCGGTCGGCCTCCGCAAAGTTTTTGGACTTCTTGGCCTCGTAGCGCTGCATGACCAGCGCGTCAATGGCGGGATCGCCCTCGCCGGTGACGGTGTAGCCGCCTTCGGCCTTGGCGGTCTGGGCCTTGGCATTGGCTTCCCGCACTGCTGCGGCTTTTTCCAGCAGGGACAGGCTCAGTACCTGATCGTAGCTGTTCAGAATGGCCAGCTTGGTGGCGTCATTGGTCTTGGCCTTCAGGGCATCATACAGAGCAGTGACGCCCATGGAGGTGTTCAGATCATTGCCCATCTGCTGCAGGAACTTCTCCTTGTACTCCTTGAGGACGGCCTCATCCACGGTGCCATCCTCCGGATTCAGGGCGGCGATCTTGGCGATCAGCTTGCCGTAGGCGGCTGCGGCGTTGTCCAGATTCTCCCAGGAGAATACCAAAGCCTTGCGGTAGTGGCTCTGGAGGCAGAAGAAGCGGTAAGCCAGGGGATCGTAGCCTTTTTCCTCCAGCAGGGATACGGTGAGGAACTCGCCCTTGGACTTGCTCATTTTGCCGTGGCTGGTGTTCAGGTGGGCCACATGGAACCACTGGGGGCACCAGGGATGGCCCAGATAGCTTTCAGATTGGGCGATTTCATTGGTGTGGTGGGGGAAAGCGTTGTCGATGCCGCCGCAGTGGAGGTCCAGATATTCGCCGTTATACTTCATGGAGATGCCGGAGCACTCGATATGCCAGCCGGGATAGCCCACACCCCACGGAGAATCCCACTTCAACGCCTGATCCTCAAACTTGGACTTGGTGAACCAGAGGACGAAGTCGTTCTTGTTCCGCTTGTTGGTGTCCTCTTCTACGCCTTCACGGACGCCGACAGCCAGATCCTCCTCGTTGTGGTCGTTGAACACATAGTAGCGCTCCAGCTTAGAGGTGTCGAAATACACGTTGCCGCCGGCAAAATAGGCGTAGCCGGTGTCCAGCAGCTTGGTGATGATCTTGATATAGTCATCAATGAGGCCGGTGGCGGGCTGCACCACGTCCGGGCGTTTGATGTTCAGCTTGCGGCAGTCATCAAAGAAGGCATCGGTATAGTACTTGGCCACCTCCATGACGGTCTTGTGCTCCCGGTGAGCACCCTTGAGCATCTTATCCTCGCCTTCGTCAGCGTCAGAGGTCAGATGGCCCACGTCCGTGATGTTCATGACACGGTTGACGCTGTAGCCGGAATAGCGCAGGAACTTTTCCAGCACGTCCTCCATGATATAGCTGCGGAGGTTGCCGATGTGGGCGAAGTGATACACCGTGGGGCCGCAGGTATACATTTCCACATGGCCGGGGGTGTGGGTGGTGAATTCAGCTTTCTTATGGGTAGCGGAGTTGTAAAGATACATAACATTCATCCTTTCCGGGTATTTGTTTGACGCGGACACGGGACGAAAAAACGCCTCCCGCGCCGGTTTGGCACGAGAGGCGATCAAAAAACCGCGGTTCCACTCTCATTTTTCACTCAAGGCCCGTAACGTGGGCAGTCCGGAGGGCATCTGCATCCCCCGCGCTCCCGGACGCACTTCCCATACCCCTCCGCAGGCGCGCTTACAGCCGGCGGCGCGCCCTCTCTGTCCGTTGGGTATACGGTACTCTTTCCGTTCAACACGCTATTTTGACTTCTATCAATATAGCAGGCATCTTCGCCGGTGTCAAGTCCCGGCGGGCGGTTGGCGAGATCAGATCTTCACCAGCTCGTATTCCCGGCTGCCCAGACCAATTTTCTCGCTGTGGATCAGTGCGGCTTCCCAGTCGGTGTCCGGATGAGCGGCCTTGAAGTAATCTTCGCACTGGCAGGCCTCGCCGCTGCCGATGACGGAGTTGGGCATCTTGGGCTGGGCCAGCACCGCGTCGATACAGGCCTGATCCAGAGCAACAGGGTCGAAGGAGGCGAACATACCCACGTTGGGCACGATGGGCACATCGTTTTCGCCGTGGCAGTCACAGTTGGGAGACACATCCATCACCAGAGACACATGGAAGCAGGAACGGCCGTCCACCACCGCCTTGGTGTACTCGGCGATCTTGTAATTCAGGATGGATGGGGCCTCGTCATACATGCACTGGATGGCGTCCTTGGGGCAGACCGCCAGACACCGGGCACAGCCTACGCATTTATCGGTGTTGATGGTGGCCTTGTTGTCAGGACCGAAGGTGGGGGCGCCGTGGGCGCAGATCTTGGCGCAGGCGTGGCAGCCCACGCATTTTTTCTGCTTGACAAAGGGCTTGCCGCTGTTGTGCTGTTCCATTTTGCCGGCCCGGGAGCCGCAGCCCATGCCGATGTTTTTCAGGCAGCCGCCGAAGCCCGCCTGCTCGTGGCCCTTGAAATGGGTCAGGGAGATGAACACATCGGCGTCCATCACCGCCCGGCCGATCTTGGCCTCCTTCACATACTCGCCGCCCTCCACGGGGACGGCCACCTCGTCATTGCCCTTCAGACCGTCGGCAATAATGATATGGCAGCCGGTGGAATAGGGGGTAAAACCGTTGACGTAGGCAGATTCCATGTGATCCAGCGCGTTTTTGCGGCCGCCGATATACAGGGTGTTGCAGTCCGTCAGGAAGGGCTTGCCGCCCTGACTTTTTACCAGATCCGCCACGGTTTTGGCCCAGTTGGGGCGGAGATAGGCCATGTTGCCCGGCTCGCCGAAATTCATTTTGATGGCCACATACTTGCCGTCCATGTCGATGTCACCGAAACCGGCAGTCATCATCAGCCGGGCCAGCTTCTGCTGCAAGTTTTCCCGCCAACTGGGGCAGCGGAAATCTGCGAAATAAACTTTAGATGCCATAGTGCATTCTCCTTATCAGAGCTTTTGAGAACTTTCCTGAGATGATTATAAAACCTGAAGTTAACTTTATGTCAAGGACAAAAAAGGGATTCGATCTCTTTTTACTATCCTTCGTCCAGATCCACAGTCACCCGGTCAGTGCCGTGCTCATCGAATTCAGAGAGATAGGCGTCGATCCGCGCCATGAGTGCGTCGTAATTCTCCCGGGTCAGGGGCTGACCGTCCAGATCCCGCAGGGCCAGCTCCTCCGCCAGCAGCTCGTAGAAGATCGTATCCTCATACTGCTCGATGGCCTCGTGGATGCCGCCGTCGGCAAAGGCGCGGGAGGGGATAAGACTGCCCCGGTACCGCTCCACCAGCTTGGGCATCCCCTGGGGGACGCAGTGGGAGAAGACCTTGCCCTCCACCTGATCGTATTCCTCGATGCGGTCATCACCTCGGGTGGAATTCAGCACCCAGTTTCCTATGTATACCAGATCCAGCAGATACCGGAATTCCTGGTCTGTCAATTCGAGCTTCATAAGGAGCCACCTCCCATATCCCTTTGATGGAGGGTATTATAGCAGAACCCATCTGAAAATGCTACCTGAAAAAGCGGGCAAAAAGCCAAAAATCTGTCTCCAGAACCGAAAAAACCGCCGTCCGGCAAATTTCAACTGCGAAAAACGGCGCTTTTGCCCTTGCACAGCGGAAGAGGCTATTGTATAATATACTTTCTGAACGAACACCCTGGAAAAAGGAGGCGAGCGGTATGGATAACCGTCCTATCGGGGTATTTGATTCCGGGTTGGGCGGACTGACAGCGGTGAAGGCTCTGCGGCGTCTGCTGCCAGGAGAGGATCTGATCTACTTTGGAGATACTGCCCGGGTGCCCTATGGCGGACGTTCCCGGGAGACCCTTTTGAAATATGCCCGTCAGGACATCGCCTTTCTCCGGTCCTTTGACCTGAAGGCGGTTCTGATCGCCTGCGGCACAGTGACCTCCACCTCTCTGGATACTTTGCGGAAGGAAAATGATCTGCCTGTGTTGGGCGTGGTGGAGCCCTCTTGCCGGGAGGCGCTGGCTGTCACAAAAAATAAAAAGATCGGCATGATCGCCACATTGGCCTCCGCTCGCTCCGGAGCTTACGAACGAACTCTGAAGGGTCTGGACGCCGATGTGCAGGTGGTCAGCCAGCCCTGCCCACTGTTTGTTCCGCTGGTGGAGAACGGCCGGTTTCGGCAGGGGGATGTGGTCATCGAGACGGTGGCCCGGGAGTACCTGACACCGCTGATGGAAGCCGGCGTGGATACGCTGATTCTGGGCTGCACCCATTACCCCTTGCTGAAAGACATCATCGGGGAGATCTGCGGCCCCGGCGTCACCCTGATCGACTCCGGCGCGGCCTCGGCCCGGGCACTGCGGCAGCAGCTTGCGGCGGAGGGCCAGCTTACGGACCGGCAGCAGGGCGAAACCCGCTTTTATGTCAGCGATCGGCCGGAGGATTTTGAGAAGCTGGCCGCGGTATTTTTGGAAGAACCCTTGAGCCGGGGGGCGGAGAGGATCGACATTGAACAGTATTGAACAAGAAAAACTCCCGGTGATGATCTCCGTCCGGGGAGAACAGTATTTTGACGATGTGGACCCCAACGCCACAGAGCTGATGACGGAGGGGACACTGGAACAGACGGAGGACGGCTTCCTTCTGAGCTATCAGGAAACGGAGCTTACCGGCATGGAGGGGACCCTCACCACCTTTGAGATCGGCCCCGGCCGGGTGATCCTGCGGCGCAGCGGCAGCGTCAACTCGCAGATGGTGTTTGAGGAGGGGCGGCAGCACACCTCCCTGTATGAAACGCCGTACGGTGAACTGTCCGTGGATATTCAGACCAGCCGTCTGCTCCATAACCTGACGGAGCGGGGCGGACTCATGGAGATCAAGTATTCCATTGCCGTGGAGCACGTGGTCACGGGTCGGAACTGCTTCAAGATCCGGGTCCGGCGGAAATAAATGACAAATTTAACCGAAGAAAGGGTTTAACGATATGACGAATATGATCCAAAACGCGAAGGACCAGGCTGCGGCGCTGGCAATGGCAGCCTACAAGGCGGCTGCGGCGGACGGCACTCTGCCGGAGGCAGAGGTCAAGACCGCCCCCGTAGAGATCCCCAAGGATACCGCCAACGGCGACTATACCACCACCTTTGCTCTGGCGGCCGCCAAGGCACTGGGCAAGCCGCCCCGCGTGATCGCTCAGGCGCTGTTGGATCACATGGATCTCACCGGCACCTACTTTACCTCTGCGGAGATCGCTGGCCCCGGCTTTCTGAACTTCCGTCTGGGAGACCAGTGGTATGCCGGCGTCATGAACGCCGTGGAAACGGAGAAGGACGTCTACGGCACCAATGACAGTCTCAAGGGTCAGAAGATCATGGTGGAGTTTGTCTCCGCCAACCCCACCGGACCCATGCACATGGGCAACGCCCGGGGCGGCGTGCTGGGCGATACGCTGGCCTCCGTCCTCACCGCCTGCGGCGCGGATGTGTCCAGAGAGTTCTATGTCAATGACGCCGGACACCAGATCGACAAGTTTGCCCGTTCCATCGAGGTCCGTTACCTCCAGCTGATCAATGGCGAGGATTCCATCGCCTTCCCGGAGGATGGCTATCAGGGCGAGGACATCAAGGAACTGGCCAAGGCCTATTATGACGAGCATGGTGACGGCCTGCTGAATGTCTCCGAGCAGGAGCGGCAGGACGCGCTGGCGCAGTTCGGCCTTTCTGTGAACCTGCCCCGCATGAAGACGGATCTGGAGCGCTATAAGATCCATTACGATACCTGGTTCTACGAGTCTACCCTCCACGAGAGCGGCTATGTGGCCGAGACTGTGGATCTGCTGACGGAAAAGGGCTGGACCTACGAAAAGGACGGCGCTCTGTGGCTGAAGACGGCCGAGATCCTGCGGGATCACTTCCGCAAGCAGGGCAAAAAGGAAGCGGACATTGAAAAGCTGGATCTGAAGGATGACGTGCTCCGCCGGGCCAACGGCTTCTACACCTACTTCGCCGCGGACATCGCCTATCACCGCAATAAGTTCGCCGTCCGCGGCTTCGACAAGGTCATCAACATCTGGGGCGCCGACCATCACGGTCATGTGGCCCGTCTGAAGGGCGCGCTGGACGCGCTGGGACTCAATGGCTCCGAGCGGCTGGATATCGTGCTCATGCAGCTGGTGAAGCTGCTGCGGGACGGCGAGGTGGTCCGGATGTCCAAGCGTACCGGCAAGGCCATCTCCCTCCACGATCTGCTGGACGAGGTCAGCGTGGACGCTGCCCGCTGGTATTTTAACGCCAAGCCCGACACGCAGATGGAATTCGACCTGGGTCTGGCCGTCCGGGAGGACAGCGAGAACCCCATCTATTATGTAGAGTATGCCCACGCCCGGATCTGCTCCCTGCTGCGGGCCCTGGAGACTGACGGTGTGACCGTACCGGAGACCGCCGACCTGAGCCTGCTGTCCGGCGAAGCAGAAAAGGCCCTCATCAAGCAGATCGCTCAGTACTGCGAGGAGATCAAGCTGGCGGCACGGGATTATGACCCCAGCCACATCAACCGCTGCCTGCAGGAGCTGGCGGCCTGCTTCCACCGGTTCTACACCTCCTGCCGTATCCGGGGCGAGGAGCCTCGGGTGGCTGCCGCCCGGCTAAAGCTGGCGGACGATACCCGTATGGTGCTGAAGAACGGCCTGAAGCTCATCGGCGTGGATGCCCCAGAGAAGATGTAAGGATCTTCGAAGTTACCCAAGCGTCTTTGAAAAATGCGCAGACAGCCGCTGATGAAGCTGTGTATCAGATGACTTAGGGCGAAAGCGCGGCCTTATCATAGTGCATAGCAAAATAAGAAATGTGCCATTTCCTCGCCCCTGCGGGGCAACCGGAAATGATGCACGAAAACTTCATGCATTGGCATTTGTGCATTTTCGTGGTGCACATGCTCATGCATGAAGTTTTATATCCCGAAACGGAATTGACAGGGAAATCTCCTGCCGTTATACTCTGCGTATAAAACTGCTTGCGAAATGGGTATGTGCATATGGAAGAACATGAAGCCATCGTAAAAAATCGGAGCGCCGCTCTGCGGGCCGCTTTACCTGCCACCGTCCCGGTGATGACGGGGTATCTCTGCCTGGGCGCAGCCTTCGGCATCCTGCTGCGGACCGCCGGATATGGGATCGGCTGGTCCATCACCATGAGCATGATCTGCTACTGCGGCAGTATGCAGTTTGTGGGCGTCTCGCTGCTGACGGCGGCCTTCGACCCCTTTCAGGCGCTGCTGATGTCCGTGATGGTCAATGCCCGGCACGCCTTTTACGGCCTTTCCATGCTGGAAAAGTACCGGGGCACCGGCCCGGTTCGCCCTGTTTTGATCTGTACCCTGACGGACGAGACCTTTTCTCTGGTATCCACGCTGGAGCCGCCGGAGGGCGTGGCCAAAAGGGACTTCTACTTCTGGGTCTCACTTCTGGATTACCTTTACTGGCAGGTGGGCTGTACGCTGGGGAACGCTGTGGGCGGGCTGCTTACCTTTGACACCACCGGCTTGGATTTTACGCTGACGGCGCTGTTTATCGTGCTGCTGCTGGAACAGGTGAAGAAAAAGGAAAACCGGGCCGCCGGGATCATCGGCATGGTCTGCACCGCCGCAAGTCTGGCTGTGTTTGGCCCGGATAATTTCCTGATCCCCGCCATGATCTTACTGCTGGCCGTTTTACTGGGAGGGAGGAAAAAACTGTGCAAATGACAAGTATTCAGGCCCTCATCACCATTCTGGCCATCGCTGCCGGAACTCAGTTTACCCGCTGGCTACCTTTCTGGCTCTTCCCGGAGAAGAAGGACCCGCCGGCGGTGGTGCTGTATCTGGGCAAGGTGCTGCCGCCCGCCATGATGGGCCTGCTGACGGTGTACTGCTTCAAAAATGTCTCCTGGCTCTCCGGGACCCATGGTGCACCGGAGCTGCTGGCCTCTGCTGCCGTGGTGGGGCTGCATTTGTGGAAACGGAACGTGCTGTTCTCCATCGCCGGGGGTACGGTGCTGTACATGGTTCTGGTGCAGGCCGTTTTCGCATAAAAACAGGACAAACCACATAAAATGGAAGCACAGCCAAATGCTGTGCTTTTATTTTTCGGGCGGGAGGTCATTATGGGGAGACGGTGGCGGTTCTGGCCCCTGACGGGCTTTCTTACGGCGGCGGTGCTGGGTACCTTGGCCCACTTCGCGTACAGGTGGAGCGGCGGGACGCTGCTGGCGGGGGTGTTCTGCGCTGTGAATGAATCCGTATGGGAACACATGAAGCTGCTGTTTTTCCCAGTGTTCCTCTTTACGGCGGCGCAATTCTGCATGGGAGAGCGGGACGGCCTGCTGGCGGCCCGGGCGGTCAGCGTCACGGCGGGGCTGGCCCTGATCCCCACATTGTATTATACCTACACCGGCATTTGGGGAGATCACGTGCTCTGGGCGGACGCGGCCATCTTCTATCTGTCGGCGGCGGTGACATTTTGGATGGACGATCTGCTTCACCGTCAGCGGCGGCTCTGGAAGATGGGATGCCAGGTGGCGGGACTGGTGTGGCTGTGGGTGCTGGCGTTCCTGTTTGTCTGGTGGACCTTTTCACCGCCCCACATCGCCCTGTTCCGGGACCCTCTGACGGGACTTTACGGGATACCGTAGAAAAACGGCGCTGCCCTTTTGGGACAGCGCCGTCTCTGTTATTTCTTGTAGAAATGGAAATCGCAGCAATCACCGCCGGTCCCCAATGTCTGAGTGCGATGGAAACCGACTTTTTTCAGGTCACCGAAGGCGTAATTGTCACATTCGCAGAAAAAACGGCAGGCTTCCGGACAGCCGCACGCCGCGCAGGTATCATGCCAGAGACACTGGTGGATGGTCAGGTCAAATTCTTCCGGCTGCTCCTCAAAGGTGCTGACCCAGGCGTCACTGGAGGAGGTGGTTTTCCAGAAGGCCCAGCGAAATACCGAGAAGAAACGGGGAACCCATTCCAGACCGGCGTACCGGTCATGGGAGGCGGGCCCCTGTACCTCCCGCACATATTTTTCCATGAGCTTTTCAGCATCCAGCCCCCGGCGCTTCAATACAGTGTAGACTGCGACCCGCGGCAGGATCGTGCTTTGCATAAGGGCACGCCGGGAGGGGGAGGTCTCCTGAGAGCCGGCTAAAAACGATGCGGCTTGTTCCCGGCTTTCCGCCATGACCGCCGTCCCCTCTTTCTCCCCCAGGACCCGGAGAAAGAAACGGTCCAGCATTTCCCACGTGGCTTTTTCTTTCTTTTGTACGGACATAGGACCTCCTTTATTCACCGGCAGGCCGATCATCCAACTGAGCAGCCCGGGAGCGGATGTATTGTTCCAGAATATCCACGGTGCCGGGGATGTCCAGCCGGGCGCTGTTGATCACCAGATCGTAGCATTTGGCATCGCCCCAGTCACCCTTGCAGTGCTGGTCATGGTAGATCCGCCGCTGCCGGTCCTGATGCTTGATGAAGTCCAAGGCTTCCTCCTCCGGCAGAGGGGTGCGCTTGACCCGGAAATCCAGATCCGCCCGGACGAAGATGGATATCAGCCCTTCCCGGTCCGCCAGCACCTCTTCAGCGCAGCGGCCCAGTACCACGAAGGATTCTCCGGCGTTAGCGTGCTGGCGCAGCAGCTCAAACTGCATCTGGGCCACGCAGTCCTCCGGGGCGCTGCTGATGCCCCGGACGGAGCGGCAGAACAGGGGGGAGTAGGGGCGCTCATCGTAGCGCTCCAGCGTTTGGGCGCTGACGCCCTTGTCCTCTGCGGCTTTTTGCAGAATGCTCTTGTCGAACAGGGGGAGCTGAAGCCGCTCCGCCAGCGCATGGGCGATATCCAGTCCGCCGCTGCCGGATTCCCGGCCGATGGCAACGATCAGTTGATGGGACATAGGAAGGACCTCCTTACAAAATGGTGGGCAGCAGCACCAGCGCGGCGTACAGCACCGGCTGATGCAGCAGATAAAGCAGCAGAGAGTGACGGCTTATAACGGACAGCCCCGGCAGGCGAATATCCGGCAGGGCGGGGATCTCCGGCCGCAGTCGGTAGAGATAGAACCCGGTCCAGAACAGAAAGAGCCACGGCAGCAGGGCGAAATAGTCTGAGGACGCAAAGGCGGGGGCGGGAAAACCCAGACCGGCGGTGGCGAGATTTGTGTACCAGCCACGGGGCAGCCGCAGCAGCGGCACCCAAGCAAAGCCGAGATAGCCGTGATTCACATCCCGCGCCAGCAGAAACAGGGAAAAGCTGAGGACAAGCCCCAGCCGGGGCGGAATCCGGGCCAACAGAGGACGGAGAGGGACGGTCAGCAGGGCGGCAGTCCCTAAAAAAGTCAGCACGCCGAACCGGATCGGCTCCTCCGGCGTTACCAGAGCTGTTGCCAGAGACACGGCGGCACCGCCGAAGAAGCTGATCGCTCCCCGGCGGATAGGGTGGCGGCTGGCCTGACAGCAATACCTGGAGAGCAGAATGAAGGTACAGCAGATGCTCTGCTGCCAGATATACGCCCAAAAGCCGTTATACCAGGCCCACGGCAGGCCCCGGAGATACACCAGATCCCAGCAGAGGTGATAGGCGATCATGCTGAACAGGGTCAGTCCCCGAAGGGAATCTAAGGTGCCGCTGCGGAGGCGGATCGCATTTGCGTTCATAGCACATCCATCCTTGCGGAAGAAGTTTCTTCCTCAAAAATACCACAATTCGACAGATTTTTCAAGATTTACCGGTCCTGTAAAACGGCGATACTGCCCAAAGCCAGACCCAGCTGGACGCCGGCCTGAAAAAAGAAGTGCTTGTGGCGGCAGTTGATGAGACCGTGGAGGTCCGCCAGCCCCAAAAGCTCTTTTCGCAAAGGCTGATCGTCGGCAAAGCGATCCATCAGGGCATGAAACCGGCGGGCGTAGTCCTGACTGTCCGGCTGAAACTGATCCAGCCGCCGCTGCTCCTTCTCCACCAGATCCACCAGCAGTTGAATGGTATCGTCCTGTAAATTCATAAAAACACCCCTATATGGTACTTAGTATATTACTATATATATACCATGAGGTAACGACTTGTCAAGAAAAAATGGGCATGATATAGTGCATATATAGTGCAATGGAGGTTACTACATGGGTGAAGCTGTATTAGTAAACCGTAAAAAGTTCGTTTCCTCGCTGGCCAATGAATTGGTGGAGCCGTTCAATGAACTTTCTAAAAAGACACGCCTGACTAAAACAAAGCTTTTGGACGAGGCCATCGAGGACCTTTTGAAGAAATATGCGGCAAAGGATCTCTGACGATAGGGGAAACCGGGCAATTTCGCCTGTTTTCCCCGTTTTTCCCTTGCGCGAGCAGGGAAGATGTGTTAGAGTAGCTAAGTCTGTGTATATGAATTCAGGAGGAATATCATGCCAACATTAGAAGAAGAAATTTCCCGGCGGCGGACATTCGCTATCATTTCTCACCCGGACGCCGGTAAGACCACATTGACGGAAAAGTTCCTGCTTTACGGCGGCGCCATCGCGCAGGCCGGCGAGGTCAAGGGCAAGCGGGCCAAGGCTGCCACCTCTGACTGGATGGAGATCGAAAAGCAGCGCGGCATTTCCGTCACCAGCTCCGTGATGCAGTTCCAGCACAACGGCTTCTGCATCAACATTCTGGATACCCCCGGCCATCAGGACTTCTCCGAGGACACCTACCGGACCCTGATGGCTGCTGACAGCGCCGTCATGGTCATCGACGGCGCTAAGGGCGTGGAGCCTCAGACCCGGAAGCTGTTCAAGGTCTGCGCCCTGCGGCATATCCCCATTTTCACCTTCATCAACAAGATGGACCGTGAGACCCGTGACCCCTTGGAGCTGTGCGAGGAGGTAGAGCGGGAGCTGGGGATCGACACCTATGCTATGAACTGGCCCATCGGCTGCGGCAAGGAATTTGCCGGCGTCTATGACCGGGAAAAGCAGCGGATCTTGTTCTTCTCCGGCGAGACCAAGGGCAAGAAGGTCAACTCTATGGAGGTAGCCTTGGAGGACCCCACACTGGACGAGACACTGGGCGCGGAAAAGGCCGCCAAGCTGCGGGACGAGGTGGAGCTGCTGGGAGCCGGACGGGACTTTGATATGCAGGCCGTCCGGAACGGCACCCTGTCTCCCGTGTTCTTCGGCTCCGCTTTGACCACCTTCGGTGTAGAGCCCTTTCTGGAGGAATTTCTGCGGATGACCACCGCACCGCTGCCCCGCGTCAGCGATCAGGGGGAGGTGGATGTGTTTTCCCCGGATTTCTCCGCCTTTGTGTTTAAGATTCAGGCCAACATGAATAAGGCCCACCGGGACCGGCTGGCCTTCATGCGGATCTGCTCCGGCAAGTTTGAGCGGGATACGGAATATTACCACGTCCAGAGCGGCAAAAAGCTGCGGCTCAGTCAGCCCCAGACCATGATGGCCGCGGAGCGCGAGATCGTGGAGGAAGCCTACGCCGGCGACATCATCGGCGTGTTCGATCCCGGCCTGTTCGCCATCGGCGATACCATCACCGTGCCGGGGAAGAAGTTCCGGTATTCCGGTATCCCCACGTTTGAGCCGGAGCACTTTATGCGAGTGTCTCCCAAGGACACCATGAAGCGAAAGCAGTTCATCAAGGGAACGGAGCAGATCGCACAGGAGGGCGCCATCCAGATCTTCAAGATCCCCGGCGCGGGCCTGGAGGAGGTCATCGTAGGCGTGGTGGGCACCCTGCAATTCGACGTGTTCGAGTACCGTATGAAAAACGAGTACAACGTGGATCTGCGGATGAGCAGCCTGCCCTATGACCACCTGCGGCTTATTGAGTCCATGGACTGCCATCCCGACGAGATCGTGCTGTGCACCGGCGCCGCCGTGCTGCAGGACTTCCGGGATCGCTACCTGCTGGCCTTTGACGGCGAGTGGAGCGTGGGCTTCCTCACCAAGCACAATCCCGGTCTGGTACTGGCGGACACCCTGTCTGTATAATAAAATCAAGGAGGTAGGACCATGCTGACCATCCGGCGCTTCCAAAAAGGCGATGAGGAGATCCTCTCCGTTATGATCCGCCGCACTCTGCGGGAGGTCAATTACACCAGCCCCAAATCCGAACTGGATTACCTGATCCCCCACTATTCTCCGGAGACCATGGTTGAGCTGTCTGAGACCGGCCATACCTATGTATTGGAAGAGGACGGACAGATCATCGGCTCCGGCACGATCCTGCCGGATGGCGAGACAGAGGCGGAGATCGTGGCGGCCTTCCTGAGTCCGGAGAGTATCGGCAAGGGCTATGGCCGGAAGCTGTTTGAAACACTGGAGACCGACGAGCTGGCAGCGAAGGCCACGCGGGTCTGGCTGACCTCCTCGGATATGGCGCTGGGCTTTTACGAGCACATGGGCTGGGTGAATCCCAACGGCCCTCGTGCCCGGGCGGGAGAGGACAACCTGCTCTATATGGAAAAACGGAAATAAACAAAACGGACCGGTTTAGCCGTGTGCCGATAAGACAGTAATTTGAGAAAAGTACGAAATCGGCATCTGTCAGACAGGATTGGACAAAACAGGCGACATTCAACTTCGGTTGGATGCCGCCTGTTTTTATGCGTTTAAGGGTCGAAAAACGCTTGTTTTCTGCTCTGTATAGCTTAGTACAAATGCGGGTATATCCGCCTTACCCCATCGGCGCGAAAGAATTTAGAAGCGTTACAATACTTACTTTTCGGCATATTTATTTCACAGATTCGAGAAAAACGATTTGGCGAAATTGTTTCGCTCCGGGGTGGATAACTTTACCAAATACGCAACAAATGATTTTGGCCTGAAAAACTTAAGAACAGTTACAAGACAATCTCTCTTCCTTAAATTAGAATAATATAATTCAATACTAACTATTGACAATTTTGCGATAGTTGATTATAATTTTAAGTGGAGGTGTCCGTATGTATAATTTTATTTCCTCTTGCCCGTCTTGCGGTGGAGAGCTTCATATTTCCACATTACAATGTGGCAGTTGCGGCTTGGAAATCAAGAAAGATTTTGAAGTTAGTGTCTTTGATAAGCTTTCAGATGAGCAAATCTCTTTTCTATTATCTTTTTTGAAGAATCAAGGAAATCTTAAATCACTACAAACGGAGCAAGGGATATCATACCCTGCCGCGAAAAAGAAACTAAATGATTTGCTTGTTGCAATGAATCTGGTGGATAATGTACAACCTTATTCTGTTGAAGATATTGATACAAGCACATGGAAAATAGATCCTCAAAGTAGCAAAGCATCCGATATTGTTAAAGCAAAACTGATAAGTTGCAACGGCTTAGCCACTGTCCGCACATACAAGGGGAAAGAGTATGTTCTTCGCATCGTGGATGAGGAAAAGTTCTCCTGCGATGAAATTTTAGATTATGAATACTCAGTTTTTGATGTTATTACTGAATTGTTGGAATCACAGGGCGGCAAGGCAAAAAAGGGATATGGACGGAGAAGACTTGGCGATCCAGGGTGTGAAGAAACAACAGTTGCCGGAGCAATTATGAAGAACTATTTTGGAAAAACTACGGGGGAAAGTTGTTTTGACCCAACATTTGCTTTGGTTGCCATTCTTGAATGGGCTGGCATAGTCAGAAATGGTTGGGGGTATATCGAATTAACTGAGGAATATGTACGGGAAAGAATACAGAAGGAGGGCTAAATTGTGATACGCATTTTGTTTTGCAATATTTCGTACTTGCTGTACTACAACACGCGTCTTGACAGGGTTGCTCCGAAAAACGGCGGAGCCTATGTTGCAAAAATGCACGATGCTTATGAAAAGCATAATTTTGAAGAATGTGCCGATGGACAATACAGGGGATTTGTAGAAACTAAGTATCGTATTGGCTACGAAGAAGGTATCGCAACTAACACATACAACTCTTTACATATTGAAAGAATTGATCCTTTCGCAAAGGGAAAGACATATCTTGATGATGTTTTGGTTGTCTTCTGTGCCAAGCCTGAAAACGGTCAAACAGTAATTGTCGGTTGGTATAAAAATGCAACTGTATTTAGGCGCAGACCATTTTACAATGGTAGATTTTTCAACATCCAAGCAGATAGAAAAGATGGATTTTTACTGCCGGAAGATCAAAGAACATTTGTTGTTCCACGAGCAAGGCAAGACGGAATTGGCTTTGGACAAGCAAATATTTGGTATGCTGGTACACCAGAATGCAGCGAGTATGTCAATAAAGTTATTCGTTACATAGAAAGTCACGCTTGATGACTTAGAGCTGTATAATGTATGAGGTCTTCCATGAGAAAAAGAAAATATATCAGTTAAAAAGAACGATGGGTTAGCAATGGTTACGGAGGCAAGGTTAAAAAGACCTACTATAAATATCCTCGCAGATATAGACCACGGAAAAACAGTATTGTTGGTTTTTTGTATGCGCTTATGAAAGGGAAGTAATAAGTGTTCAGCACTACCAGTGCGCAGCCAATTTCTCCGAAATTGTTAAAGGGTTTGGGATGCTGCCCAACAAGTTTTTGCACGAGTGGGTACCGCCGTGCATTGCTTGCCGGAATGGCAAGCTCCGGTGTGGGTACTCACCGGATTTGCTTGCTATTCTGCAAGGAAATCCCGGTCGTACCACGCCGGTTTTCGCAAGTGTAGCTACACTTGCTGTGCTTGCTATTCTCCGTTTCCCATGTTAGCAAGCGCCATTTCCTTAAATGGAAATCGGCGGCAACCGCCGCCTTGTCTACCAAAAAGCGAAACGGACGGGCGCTGTCAATGGCGGCGCAGCCGTTCATCTTGACCATTGACGGCGTTCGTCCGTTTTGCTACTCCGACTGAATTTTTACATAAAATGAACTGAAGTGAAGGAGGCTTGACGAAGTGAATCCGAAAGAGAAGAATGATGAGATCATCGAACTGACTGACGAAGAACTGGACGAGATTTTTGCCGACGATGATTTTGATAACGGCGAGGAGGACGGTGAAATCCGCTCGTTTTATTTCTCCAATCCTGACCCGTATGCCAAGGTCAAGCCGCGCCCCGACGATGCCCCCAAGAGGGAGTTTTCTTTCGATGAAAAGGGCAACATCGTGGTGAAAAATCCGTCCGCCTTTTGGCTGCCCGACGTCAAAATCGTGGAGGAACACGGCGGCACGGAATACACCGTAACCGGCGGCTACGAGGGGACGGAAACCCTCGACAGGAAGCTCAGACGCATTATGGAGCAGAACGCTGCCGATGATAAAAGTAGTATCACGGAGGACGCCGATGAGTAACGACGTTTCTCTTGATATAAACCAAAAATCCAATCCTGTTCAGACAGTTGCCCCACCAGAGGAGGACAACAATATGTTAAGGGCAACCGACAAAATCACAGCGCTTTATTGCAGACTGTCCGTGGAGGACACCAAAGAAAAAGGCGGCAAGGATGACCCGTCGAACTCCATCCAGCATCAGCAGATTATGTTAATGGAGTATGCAAAATCTCAGCACTTTCCGAACCCGACGTTCTTTATTGACGACGGGTACAGCGGCGTGGATTTTTCCAACCGCCCCGGCTTTCAAAAGATGCTTGCGGAAATTGAAGCCGGTCATGTGGAAGTGGTGATTACGAAAGACCTTTCAAGACTCGGTCGTAATTCCTCGCTGACAGGGCTTTATATCAACTACACGTTTCCTCAGTACGGCGTGCGGTATATTGCCATCAACGACCACTTCGACACCATCGATCCCAACAGCACCGACAGCGACATGGCAGGTATCAAGAACTGGTTCAACGAGTGGTATTCCAAGGATACCAGCCGCAAAATCCGTGCCGTCAACAAAGCAAAGGGGGAGCGCGGAGAGCGCTTGACTACCAACATTCCCTACGGCTATAAGCGTGACTCTGACGATCCTAAGAAGTGGGTGATTGATGAGGAAGCGGCGCAGATTGTGAAGCGGATCTTCGCACTCTGTATGGAGGGAAAAGGACCGAGTCAGATCGCCGCCCTGCTGGAAAAGGAAAAGGTGCTGAATCCCACCGCCTACAAACAGCGGGAGGGCAGAAAAACACCGCATCAGACCCCGGAGAACGAGTATCGCTGGCACGAAAGCACCGTTGCTTACATCCTCGAATACATGGAGTACACAGGCTGCACGGTCAATTTCAAGACCTACACCAACTCCATCTGGGATAAGAGGCAGCGGGAAAATCCAATGGAGAATCGCAAGATTTTCTATAACACCCACCCGGCAATCATCTCTCTGGAAGTCTTTGATAAGGTGCAGGAGATCAGGCAGCAGCGGCATCGCAGAACGGCGACGGGCAAGAGCAATATGTTCTCCGGTCTGGTGTTCTGCAACGACTGCAAGCAGAAGCTCTACTACTCCACCACCAGCTATTTTGAAAAGCGGCAGGACTTCTTCATCTGCTCCACCCATCGTGCCAACAAGGACAAGTGCAGCGGACATTATATCCGTGCCGTTGTGCTGGAACAAATCGTCTGGAAGCACATTCAGGAGGTCATATCAGTAGTCACTCGCTATGAGGCGTATTTCCGCTCTGAAATGGAGCAAAAGCTCCGTATACAGAGCGAGAAATCGCTGCGGCTGTATCAAAAGCGGCTGGCACAGGCTGAGAAGCGAATCGGCGAGCTTGACCGCCTTTTCATCCGCATTTACGAGGACAATGTTGCCGGTCGGCTGGATGATGAACGCTTTGCGATGATGAGCAAGAACTACACCGAGGAACAGAAAGACCTCAAAGCCGAAGTCAAGAATCTGCAACAGCAAATCCATGAACAGGAACAGCAGGCAGAGAATATAGAGCAGTTTGTTCATCGGGTAAAGAGGAACAGCACCCTTACGGAGCTGACCCCCTATGCCCTCAGAGAGCTTGTCAAGGCGGTCTATGTGGAAGCACCTGACAAGTCCAGCGGCAAGCGCAGGCAGAAGGTACATATCGAGTACGACCTTGTGGGCTACATTCCCGTGGATGAGCTGCTAAAAGCGGAACAGGCATGACCGAGATCATGCCTGTTCCAAGAAATTTGAGTTTTACTGTCTTACCAGCAGAGAGCCTTTCCGGTCCGTTTTTTCCTTGACAAAACCGCTGGCAAGCAGTATGTTAAGGCTAACAGGGAACCGTCCCTGACTTTGAAAGGAGAAAATGCCAATGGGTTGTTTCTATTGCGATGAGCACCACGAGGGCCGGGAGGCCATTATGTTCAAGGTTGGGGAGATGAAGGCCGGTGTGCTGTATCTCTTCAAGGATCAGGCCCACAAGGGCCGCTGCGCGCTGGCTCTGAAGGCCCACAAAAAGGAACTGTGCGAGTGCACGGATCAGGAACGGGCGGATTTTGCCGAGGATCTGGCTAAGGCCAGCGGCGCCATCAAGGAGCTGTGGGGCTGCACGAAGCTGAACTTGGGCTCCTTCGGCGACACGAATCCCCATCTGCATTTCCATATCGTCCCCAAGTATGAGGGCGGCTTTGAGTTCGGCGGGGCTTTTGCCATCACCAACCCGGAGCCGGTATACCTGAAGGACGAGGAGTATCAGGAGATGATCTCCGCGCTGAAGGCCAAGCTGGGTATCTGAGGACATATATAATAAGGAACACCGGGGTGCATAGCATCCCGGTGTTCTTTGTATCGGATCGATACACCATTATAATATGCGGAGGCAGCCTGATCGGGAATGAGATACCGGAGCGGGAAATGGCCCGGAGGGGGACATTTGCCCCGCTGCCGTGTGCATCCGCGTACTGCCATAAAAATTTCAAAAAAACTATGAAAAACAGAGAAAAAGGTCTTGACATTCCGCTGAATATCCGATATGATAATCAAGTCCGCGTGGTGGAAGCCTTTCTGCGCGCAGACACTGCGATGAACCGGGAGATTGCTCCGCAAGGAGGTAACTTCCGGGGAGTATGTCCGATAATCGGGCGGCTGAGAAGTCCTGTATGCGGCGTAGATCGCCATACCATGGGACAAGTACCGGCCACAGTGCCGGTCTTTTTCATGAGTAGGAATGATACGCACGGTTAAGCGTACAGAAAATTTCTCGCCGTAGGTCGTCGAGACCCGTACAACAACCTACGAAACATTTGGAGGAAATCAACATGGCACAGAAAGAAATGATCCGCATCCGCCTGAAGGCTTACGATCATCAGGTCATCGACCAGAGCGCTGAGAAGATCGTAGAGACCGCCAAGCGCACCGGCGCCCAGGTGTCCGGCCCCATCCCCCTGCCCACCAAGAAGGAGGTTGTTACCATCCTCCGCGCTGTTCATAAGTATAAGGACAGCCGTGAGCAGTTCGAGCGCCGCACCCACAAGCGCCTGATCGACATCACCAACTCCAGCCCCAAGACCGTTGAGGCTCTGATGGCTCTGGAGCTGCCCGCTGGCGTGGAGATCGAGATCAAGCTGTAATCCTCGCGATTACAAAACTTCCCAAGCTCAAAGAAGTGTAAACACTTTTTTGAATATGTTGCTCACCCAATCGCCTGTCAACTTGCGTGAGACAGGCAGGGTCATGTCGGCAGAGCAATGCGGATTCCGTATCTAAGCCGACCAATAACCTAACAGGAGGAAATACACATGAAGGCAATCATCGGCAAAAAAGTGGGCATGTCCCAGATTTTTGACGAGAACGGCCACGTGATCCCCGTCACCGTCATTGAGGCGGGACCCTGCACGGTCGTTCAGAAGAAGACTTCCGAGAAGGAAGGCTACAATGCGGTTCAGCTGGGCTACGAGGACGTGGCTGAGAAGAAGCTGACCAAGGGCGAGATGGGCCACCTGAACAAGGCTGGCGTGTCTCCCAAGAAGCACCTGCGCGAATTCGACCTGGACAACGCTGCCGAGCTGAACATCGGCGACATTGTGAAGGCTGACACCTTCCAGGCTGGCGACTTCGTTGATATCACCGGTATCAGCAAGGGCCACGGTTATCAGGGCGTCATCAAGCGCTGGGGTGCACAGCGCACCCCCACCAGCCACGGCGGCGGCCCCGTCCATCGTCACGCTGGTTCCATGGGCGCGTGCTCTGATCCTTCCAAGATCATGAAGGGCAAAATGATGCCTGGTCACATGGGTGCTGAGCAGGTTACCGTTCAGAACCTGGACGTTGTCAAGGTAGACGCTGAGCTCAACCTCATCGCTGTCTGCGGCGCAGTTCCGGGTCCGAAGGGCGGCATCGTCGTTCTGAAGAACACCGTTAAGAACAACAAGCTTGTCAAGGGCGAGGCTGGCGTCAGCAAGAACCCGCAGAAGGCATCCGCAAGAAAGTAAGGGAAGGAGGAGCAACTCATGCCTACAGTAGCAGTTTTTGATATGACCGGTAAGAAGACCGGCGAAATGGAGCTGAACGCAGCTGTTTTCGGTATCGAGCCGAACATGACTGTCGTACACGCTGCAGTAAAGAATTACCTGGCTAACCAGCGTCAGGGCACTCAGTCCACGCTGACCCGCGCAGAGGTTCGCGGCGGCGGCATCAAGCCGTGGCGCCAGAAGGGCACCGGCCGCGCCCGTCAGGGTTCTATCCGCTCTCCGCAGTGGACCCACGGCGGTATTGCCCTCGGCCCGAAGCCGCGTTCCTACAACTATAGCCTGACCAAGAAGACCAAGCGTCTGGCAATGCTCTCCGCTCTGTCCGCTAAGGCAGCAGCAGGCGAGATCATCGTCATCGACGGTCTGGACATGGGCGAGATCAAGACCAAGAACTTCGTTGGCTTCCTCAATGCAATCGAGGCAACCGGCAAGAGCCTGGTCGTTACCCCGGAGGTTCGCGTAAACGTAGTTAAGTCTGCGGCTAACGTCCCGGGCGTTCGCACCACGATCGCGTCCACCCTCAATGTATACGAGATCCTCAATGCTGACAAGTTCATCATCGACAAGGCAGCAATTGAGAAGCTTCAGGAGGTATACGCATAATGAAGTTCGCATACGACATTATCAAGAAGCCGGTTATCACCGAGCGTTCCATGATGGGTGCACAGGACAACAAGTACACCTTCGAGGTTGCTGTTGACGCAGGCAAGATCGAGATCAAGAAGGCCGTTGAGGAAATCTTCGGCGTCAAGGTCGCTAAGGTCAACACCATTTCCGTGCGTGGCCGCTTCCGCCGCCAGGGCATGCATGCTGGTTACACTGCCGCTTCCAAGAAGGCAATCGTGACCCTGACCAAGGACTCCAAGGAAATCGAGTTCTTCAACAGCATGGTCTAAACCGA
>OIWO01000486.1_pt1 | contig 43965 bp, 39 predicted proteins | sample 1587641 | NCBI WGS metagenome assembly OIWO01 (sample SAMEA3888924, study PRJEB22519) | human gut metagenome | biome: human gut; feature: human-associated habitat; material: faeces | place: Denmark | collected 2010
GCAGACATTGTAATCATAAAGGCATACTGCACATTCCTCATTGATGGAATCCTGTGAGCATTTTTCCTCACAGATGCATTCCGCTTCCTGACTCTGTGCAAATACAGTAACCGGTGCCACACCCGCAACGGCTGTCATTCCGATTACCAGACCTCCCATAATCCTTGCTGCGATCACGTTTTTCAAATTATTCATTCTCTTCATCTAAGAAATCCTCCTCTTCCTTATCCATATCTGTCTCATTGTCTTCATCCGGTTTCTTACCGGATGTATCTGCATTCACGGCTCCGGGCATCGGAACCTGTCCGCTGAGCATTTCCTGTAACCTGCCACTGTTTGCAAGCTGTAAGAACTGTGCCAGCTGTTCCGGTGATAAATTGTAGGATGCAACATCACTGACGATCTGCTGGTTTTCCTCTTCTTTCAGCTTTGCTTCCAGCTGCTTTACCTTTGCATCCGCTGCCTCTCTTTTGGCTACTGCCTTTTTCAGATCCTCGCGGAGCTTGTCTAACTTTGCATACATAAGCGCTCTCCTTTCCTTTGTGACAGCAAAAAAGCCACCACTTTGGTGACTTTCGCTGCATTTATAATTACTGGATTCTTCCATAGCAATAGGCATGTGCCCTCCAGTATGGCGTATCATATGACGCATACTGGATTGGATTGCCACAGTGAATCATGATCTTATTTACCGGATCGACTACGATACCCACATGGGATGCTCCGGCTGTGTTATAGGTTCCCTGGAAAAAGACCAGATCTCCCGGTTTTACATCGGAAGCTGCCACCCTTGCGGTTGCATTCTTCCAGCCATTTGCCGTAAGTCTGCCATAGTTCCAGCCATTTCCACAATTATTGATGACATAGCTCACAAAACCGGAACAGTCAAAACTTGTACCTGGTGAGGATCCTCCCCATACATAAGGATATCCAAGATACTTTTCGGCTTCCCGGTGCATATTGGAAAACTGCTGGTTCGTCAGGTATTCTCCCGGTACGGCATATCTCTCATATTCCTCTGATACACCCGGATTTGCATATACATTATCCCCGAAGATATCCGGCTTGTTGCCCCTGGTCTCCAGAAGCAGCGTATACCGTTCCATCTGATCCTGCGTCAGATTCAGTGCACTGACAGCTGCGGATATTCCATTGTTGGTCAGCGTTGTATTCAGTATCTTGTACTCATACTCCACTTCAACCTCATAGGGTTCATATACCTCATATGGAACTGACACGGTATAGGTATAGGATTCAAGATGACCATTTACCAGGCGGTATCCGGTTCTTTCCTCATCCCGGTAATGTGTCACATAATGCCATCTGGTCTCTGTCCTGGTTCTGATCTCCACAACTTCCGTTGATGTCAGCGTATACTGATAATCAAAGATGGTCTGTAATTTTGACTGAACCTCTGACGGTGTATAGTCCTCATACAGAACCGTCAGCAGTGCCGCCAGTTCAAAAGGATTGTGGGATATCTCTGAAAGTGAATAATTGTATTCGTCATATCCTGGATGATCTGTCTCAATGCTGTCCACCTTATTCTGCAGCACCGTCTCCAGTGCCACATAATCTGCTTCCACCTGCCTGATATCATCATCCTCAGCGGTAAATGAAGTTGCCACAGTTCCACTGTTTATGCCGCTTCCAAGAGCAGAACAGGATGTCAGTGCTCCTGATAATACGAGAACAACGATCAGAATTGCCACCGCTATGATCATGCCGATCGGATGGTCTTCACAGAATTCTTTCAGCATCTCTGCAAGCCTTCCCATCAGGTCCTCCGCCTGATCCGTCAGCTTTTTGCTGATCTTTCCTGCCCCGTTTGCAGCTTCCTTTGCCTGCTTCTTTGCTGCCGCCTCAGCAAATTCCCTCTGCATCAGCTTTTTGCGTGTTTTCTTCACGGTAGCTGACATGGTGCTTTCTCCCGCCTCTCCGGCTTCTTTTGCTCCTTTTGCTCCCTGCACGGCATCCAGATGGTCACTGCGGTTATGGATTTTGGAAGAATATTTCCTTGCCTGTCCATGTTCCCGTACTTTTCCAATGCCTGCTTCCACTGCTGCCAGTCCGGCATTCAGGCTGTCTGTTCCACTGTTGTCGTCCTCATTTTTAATCGTGGTTTTTCTTACCGTGGCTGCAACGGCCTGATTTTTATATATCCTCCTTCTCCCCTGCTTCTTCATGCTGCGAAGTTCTTTTGCTTCGCTGACTGAAAGCGAATTATCCTTTTTCCCATACCGGATCTTATCACGGTAACTCCTGGCTGCCGATGAATCATTTTTCAGCTTTTTGCCGTGGCTTTTCCCTGCATGGATATCCGGATTCACTTTTTTCTTCCGGGTGGACTTCTTAGCAGAATTCCTTGTATATTTTTCTTCATTCATGCTCTATCCTTTCCGAAGAAACAGCCTCTACGCTGACTGTTCCTTCTTTGCATCAGCCACTTCGGACAGTCTGGTTGTCATGATACGGTAAAGTTCCGTATTTGCCGGGAATCTGTCCACGAATGGAAGGATCACATTTCCATAGAATAAAAGCCCTTCGCCTTCTCCCGAATGTGTTACATACGAAAGCTGGTGAGGGCTGATATTTAACTGCTTAGCAAGGATCTGTCTGTCACCTACTGCCTGGTTGAGCATATAGATGAAATCAGAGTTTTCAAAGATATTCTCCACTTCCTTGGAAGCAAGAAGGTCCTTTACATTCTGGGTGATGCCGGTCGGGATTCCTCCCCATTTTCTGAAACGCTTCCATATTTCAACCGTATAGGCTGCCGTCTGGTCTTCACGAAGAAGAAGGTGCATCTCATCCATATAGTATCTGGTAGATTTTCCCTGGATACGGTTCTCCGTTACTCGTCCCCATACCTGATCCTGTACCACGAGCATTCCAATCTTTTTCAGCTGTTTTCCAAGATCCTTGATGTCATAACATACAAGGCGGTTCGTAAGCTCCACATTGGTTCTGTGGTTGAATACATTCAGGGAACCTGACACATAGATTTCAAGGGCGGTTGCCACATGCTTTGCCTCCGGTTCCTCCTGGGAAAGTAGTGCCTCATACAGATCTCCAAGGATCGGCATATTCTCCGGACCCGGATTTTCAAAATATTTTTGATAGATCTGCCTGATACAGCGGTCAATGACCGTCTTTTCTACCGGACGCAGACCATCCTTATTCCCGACGATCAGCTCACATAAGGACAAGATAAAATCTGCTTTCAGTGCAATCGGATTGTCGTCATCCGAATAGTTCATATTGATGTCCATAGGGTTGATGTACTGGTCGGATGTCGGACTGATCCTGATAACCTGACCACCGAACCTTGCAACCAGCGGAGAATACTCTGACTCCGGATCCGAGATGATAATGTCATCATCCGTAACCAGAAAACTGTTGGCAATCTCTCTCTTTGCAGAAAATGACTTGCCGGATCCCGGTGTACCAAGGATCAGTGCATTCGGATTTTTCAGTTTCTTTCTGTCCACCATGATCATATTGTTGGAAAGCGCATTCAGACCATAATACAATGCCTCATCCCCTCTCTGGAAAAGCTCCTGAGTGGTGAATGGCACAAAAATAGCCGTACTGGATGTGGTCATTCCCCTCTGAATCTCGATCAGGTTATTTGCCAGTGGCAGTGTGCTCATAAGGCCCTGCTCCTGCTGGTAATCCAGCCTGATCATATTGCAGTTATGTTTCTGTGCAATGGAAGCCGCCTGGAACACATTGTTTTCCAGCTCCTGCTTCGTCCTTCCTGTATTCATGACCAGAAACGTCAGAAGAAACATTCTTTCATTCTGGGACTGCAATTCTTTTAATAGTGCCTTTGCATCCTTGCCATAAGTTGCAAGATCCGATGGGATGATATCCATGTCATAGCCGGCTCTTACTGCCTTTTTCTGTTCCTCTATCTTGGAACGGTCAAGCTCTGTGATCGTATGCTTGATGGTCTTGATCGCCTCATTCTGATCTACGGACTGGATATGCATGGTAACGATCTGGCTTGATTCCATGGAAAGGAAATCTGCCAGAAGCCTGTCGCTGATATCCGATGCATCAATGGATAAAAAGCTCATGCATCCATACATCACTCCAATCTGAAAATATCTTCCGGTAGGAAATGCAAAGCTGCTCGGTGCAATAAAATCCTTAACCGAAAGTCCTGATCCTGTCAGGTACTTCCAGTCGAAACGGAACTTCGCATCATCCCCCATATGAAACTGTCTGTGCATCAGTTCCAGCCTTTCACTGCCGTTTAAGCTCCTCGCCTGTACTCCCAGCCTCTTGAAGTTATTGAGGATATCCGTTTCGATATGCGTAAGTCTCGGCTTTGCTGTCTTCATGGACTCCGCATGGATCCCGAAAGTAAGATATTTCGTCTTGGTAAGGCCATTGTTTCCTGCTTCCATCTGATGAAGGAGCACTTCCGAATACTCATCCCTGACATCATCGAATCCGTCTTTTTTATGGGAAATCTTGATGCTCTTCTCAAAATCCGATACATCTGTTGCCATATTTTCAAATGAAAGCTGAAACTTTACGGAACTGTCAAAGAAATTTAAGAATGCGCACCATTCCTCAAAGATCTCCGTCTTGTCTTCCTGCTGTGCCAGCTGGTAATTGATATCCTGAAACTGGACTGTCTTTGTATAATAATCAAGCCCTACACGGCAGATACCATCCGGAAACATCCTGTCAAAAGGAATGCTCTGCTGTGCCGTCTTTGGTATGCCATCATTTTTCCGGGCATTTCTTACGATCTCCCTTACTGCCATCTGGTCTGCTTTGCTTAATCCTTCCGGCATTGTGAACTTCCTGCTCTCCTGATTTTTCTTTTTGAGAAAGTCTAACAATCTTTTCTACCTCCTTTTCTGCCTCTGCCTGACGCAGAAGTGCTGCGTAATAGTTATCCGTCTTATATGGGCGGATCTTCGGCCTTTTGAAAACTGCCTGTATCATATGGTTCAAAATGACTTCCAGCGGCTGTCCGTTTTTCTCATACATGGCAAGGAAAAAGAATGGCATCATAATGACCATCATTCCCATAACTGCTGTATTGGTCTTCATTACTGTCTTCATCAGAAAAAATGACGGTACTCCGATCAGTACCGCCATGCCAAAACAGATCAGCTGCCTTTTTGTCAGATTGAACATCACCTTGCTTTTTACTTTTGTCAGGTCCCTTGGGACACTGATATAAGATGCTGCCATACTCTGCCTCCTTAATGTGCATGGAATATACTGTGTGCTACTGCTCCGGTCTTAAATAAGGTAAATGCCAACAGGATCGTAAAGCCCATAACCTTCCATAACGAAGCAATGATATCTGTGCTGAATGCTACTGACTGGATCAGGACTGCATAGATTCCCACACATACCATGATCAAAAATCCCTGAAATCCCAGTGCAAACAGACTTCTCATATAGTTCTGGCCCATCATGCTCTGTTCCCTGTTTCCAAAGGTTGCAAACGGGAGCGGTGCCAGACTGACCATCAGATAGATTTCCACCATACGTCCATTGATGATCACAAAGATGACTGCCGAAAGTACGTACATGAGAAACTGCACGATAAATGACTGTAGGAATATTGCAAGCAATGGTCCTAATTCCATAGCCTCTAATGTTGCCTGCATGGTTGTCAGCGTACTTGCATCAACCGCCGTGCTTCCCTGTATGATTCCTCCTGCCTGCCGGACTACGCTCTGCGATACATCAAACACCGCCATTGTGATATCAAAGGTGTGTGTGATCAGTTCCACTGCCACAAAAGTCTTGAAGATCCATTTCCAGATGAACCATGTTTCAAAACTTGCCAGGTTGTTATAACTGATGATCAGCTGTATCAACTCATAACACGCAATGAATGTGAGCAGTATTCCGGCAACCGGCATGATCACGGATTCCGACAGGTTCCTGACCATATTGAAGACTGCCGGCATGAAATTACTCGGTGTCTTTCCTACTTCCGTTGCGATCTGTCCCACCTGGTCATTCACAGAGGAAAACGTATTGGTAAGGTTGTCCATGATTCCCGATACAAGAATGCCCTTCAGCCAGTCAGTAATCTGCTGAATTATGCTGTTCAATTATTTCCTCCTTTCCTCCGGGACAGGGATTTCCCCTGCCCCATGATCCAAATCTGATTTAGAATAAGCCGGAAAGTAATGGAACAAGTGTAGTTCCGATCAGGGCTACACCACCTCCTGCCATAAGCTGCTTCATTCCCTGGGACTTCGCTCCGGGATTATCGTTTCCGTATCCTTCCATAAGGTTGATTGCACCCCAGATTCCAAGACCTGCTCCAAGTGCGATAACAAGTGTCTGTAATGTTCCTACTGCGCTCTGAAAAAATGCCATAATTCAATTTCCTCCATAAAATAATTTTTGTGTGATATACTTTTTCCTTCTGCCCTGACCAAAGGGCGGTTTATAGTTACTGCCGGTCTCCCTGCAGTGATTCCGGCTATGCGCGCATATTTACTCCCCATCTGGAAATTCTTTTATTTCCTGTTCGGGAATATAGTAAAAGCTCCTGCCTCCCGGCCTTTATCGCCGGATGGAAAGAGCTCTTTACTCGGTTACATCGATGACCTGGTATTCGTCATCTGCTTTCAGTATTAAGTTGTGGCTGAGGAATTTTACTACATCAAAGTAATTCCTCTTATCATAATCTGCCGTCAGCTTGTAATTCGGATGCTGCGTCAGATCATATTTATCGGATAAGAAAGGTCTTACACCACGGACCTGCACAATACATTTTGAGCCGTCCATGACCGCCAGTTCATCCATTGTCATAAGATCTTTACCAAGTTTCTGGTAATTCATGTTGTAGCTTTCCTGGGATCCTTTAGACTGACCTGTATTATACATATCGATTGTCTCTTTTCCCAGAATCGCATTCAGATCCTTCAAAGTGGTCTGTTCCGTACCACCAAGAAAAATCTGTGAATCCATGTTGCCGATGATCGTATCAGCGTTATCCTTATAAATCGCTTTCAGCTGCGACTTGGCCTGTAATACCAGGCATGCTGATATTTCTCGGCTTCGGATCGTTGCAACCAGCTTCTCCAGGTTCGGTATCTGGCCGATATTCGCCGCCTCATCAATCAGACATCTTACATGTACCGGTAATCTTCCACCATACACATCATCCGCTTTCTCACACAGAAGATTGAACATCTGCGTGTAGATCATGGAAATCAAGAAGTTGAAGGTTCCATCTGTATCTGACATGATCAGGAACAGTGCCGTCTTCTCATCTCCCAGAGTATCAAGCTCCAGTTCATCATAAGCTGTCAGGTCTCTGAGTTCCTTGATATCAAATGGTGCCAGTCTTGCACCACAGCTTACCAGAATGGATTTGGCCGTCTTTCCTGCAGCCAGCTTGTACTTGGCATACTGTCTTACAGCAAAGTGATCCGGATTCTGTTCTGCCAGTTCATCAAACATCATATCCACCGGATTCTTGAATTCCTCATCATCCTCACGGACTTCCATTGCATTGATCATTTCAAGCAGTGTTGAAAAATTCTGTTCCTCTTCCGGTGCCTCATAATGAATATATCCAATCAATGCGGTATAAAGCAGAGTCTCCGCTTTGAGCCAGAAATCATCCCCGCCTTTGCTCTCCCCTTTTGTATTGGCGATCAGCGTTGTCACCAGTTTCAGAATATCCTTCTCAGAATGGAGATAGGCGAAAGGATTATAGTGCATTGATTTTGAAAAGTTAATAGTATTAAATACCTTCATCCGGTACCCGTTCTTATAAAGGGCATTTCCCACTTCATTGACCAGACCTCCCTTCGGATCCGTCACCACATAGGATGAATGCATCTGTAAAAGGTTTGGTTTTATAAAAAACCGTGTCTTACCTGAACCTGATCCACCGACTACCAGAACATTCTTATTTCTGGCATACTTCGGAATCTTCGGTCTGCTGCTCATGGTAATCCTTTCTGACTGTGACAGAATCACATTGTTTGCAAACACAGGATCCTCAAATGGCTCAATATCCGCATGTCTGCCCCATCTGGCAGAACCATATTCCTCATTGTGCCGGAACTTCTTAGCGTTCTTTCCTTTCAGGTATACTGCAAGCCTGAGTGCTGCCCCACAGGCAATTCCCACCAACAGATCAGCAGGATAAAGGCTCGGCAGAGGATTAGAAAAAGCCGTTGCAAATACACCATCAAGGACCAGACTCTGAACCTTTTCCGATGCATTTACTCCGGCTGCAATTCTCCATGCCTCACCAAGATTTGTTGCAAGCAATCCCAGAATAATATAGGGAATATTCAGGATCAGCTGCTTTTTCAACTGTTTTGTATTCATCGAGACCTCTCCTTCTTTTTCTCTGCTACCTTCTTTGGAATTGCTGCCACAATCTCCTTGAATTTTTTAAGTTTCTCCAGAACACTGGTCTTCTCTACGGAAGGCTTCTTGACCTGTTTTGCAGAATAATCCTGTAAAATCCTTGTGATGGCATCTGTATCTTTTGCCTTGAAAAAGACTGTATATACTGGAGGACTTGCCTCTTTATCTTTTACAACCGCAAAATCGACTCCGTATTTCTTTGCGATTTTCTGAAAATCTTTCATGCCTTCATCTGCTAAAGGAATAGAAGAAACTCCCTGTCCCTGCCTGATCAGTGTTTTCACTGACTGCTTGCCGGTTGTGGGATGGATCTTATTAACTGCTGCTTTCCCGGCAGCCTTCACAGGGGCTTGTACTGCCTCTCTTAATCCCTTCATAAGCTGATCAAGTTCCGGTTTTAACATTTTGATTGCTATATTCACAGATTTGTTGGCAATCTCCCTGTCAACTTCTTCATGAACCAGTTTTCTCACTCCTTCCCATCAAAAAAACAACCCGAAGGCTGTATCCACAAAGTTACTGTTCTTTTTTATTCTTATCCACACCGAGGACTCCCCTCATAGTGGATGAAGCTACATGAAAGCGGTTGGCTATTGCTATATCTGTAAGCACCGTATCATCCACCGCTGAACCACAAACCACGAGAATTCTGGATCTTCTTAACATATCTTCTGACATATCCATATAATCCTTGTACTCATCTGCATTACTGGTATCAATTACCTCCGGCAATGATAAAAGCGGACAGATTGGTGTGTAGCCTGCTTCATATAATTTTCTGCAATATCGCTTTGCAGACCTTTTGGCTCTGCTCCTGTCTGCACTCCAGGCAGATGTTACATAAGCCCACGGTTTGTTATTCATCTGCCGCCTCCTATCCCAGCTGGTATGCCTGAATTCTGTATTTTCCAAGTGCAAGCATTGTCATCCTGCTTTTCAAAGCACCGATCACATCCGCAATATCCTCATCATCAATCGCTTGTAATCCATTACAGGACTTCATGACCAGATACCCGGACGGAAGGTATGCCTCCCCGTCAATGATCAGCTTTCTGCTTGCGTCATAGATCAGAATATAATCTGATTTTCCAATCATTACTGACGCACTGTTATTTCCAAATCCATCAAGGATCCTTAATGCTTCCCTGGTACTAATATAATTCACCTTCTGTTCTCCATCTACATAAATTGCCCCATCAGAAGGCATACTGTCACATCCGATTGCACAAACCAGTCCTTCCAGGTTTTCTGCAATCTTCTCAACATGTGCCATGATTTTCTCCATATCCATTTTTGTCTCTCCTCTGCTATATTTTTCCTTCTGCCATATCGTGATTAACCTCTGCACGATAATAGCTGTCTATTGTTGCCGGTGCGTTATACAGTGCTGCCAGCATATACTGCTTGATGCTCCTGATCTTGGTAGTGTTTTCCTGCATACAGTTCATTACATAGCGGATATGCTCCATGTTCAGCTTCATGAACCGCCCCTTTACCACATTTACTGATTTCACATCCCCAGCAATACAAATGGTCTTTCTTTTGGAACACACAACATCCAGAATAAGCTCCATGATGCCGTCTATCATTTCTCTGTCATATGGATAATCCTGTTTCAAGGCCTCAATATTGAGCTGTTCCATGAAATATTTCTCATATCCCATCCTATCCTCATCCGCTGATAAGATAGGATTAGTATTATTAAAATCAGTATTATTGTTATAAGTATAATTAGGCTGTAAATTATACAGGTCCTGACCTGTAACATTTACTGGTGGTAAACTGTAATTCTTACTGGTCCTGACCTGTAAATTCTGCTGGTCTATGAAATTCTTTACATAGATCAGCGCCGGCTTGCCAAATCCCTGCCGGATTCTTTCAATCAAACCAAACTCTTCCAGCTCAGTCAGATACTTGATTGCTGATTTTTCTGCACAGTTCATTGCCTGTCTTATAGTTGTCAGGGTGAAAATGATATACACTCTTCCCTCATCATCAATCCAGCCGTTTTCCATCGACAGAGATACCCTGTCCAATAAAAGACCGTAAAGAACCTTTCCCTCTGTTGAAATATTCTGGAATCTGTTATCTGTAAACATCACCTTGGGAATCCTGTAAAATGCAAACTGCTGTGACTGTGCCCCATAGAAATAATCAAATGCCATTTCCTGTTTCCTTTTTCTTTCTCATGTCTTCCACCAGCTTTTTATAGCATGGAAAACAGAACGATTTATCATGACCATACGGACACTCATGGCTGCAATTCTGTGGATGACTTATAGGTGGTCTTCCATCAATTCCGCTGTAACTCTTTCCATTCTGTCCTCTTGTATCCTTATGTGCTTTTGCCACTGTAATCACCATTCCTTCCCATCAAAAAAGTGCCAGTCCCGTGGCAATCACCACAGGCTGACACAATCCTATTTTTTATAATACTTCTCTGCCTTTTGATTTTGCTGCTTTTTCCGCAGCATCCTTTACCGGAGGCTTTGCAGCTGCTTCCTTCTGCTTATCCTTCAGATCTTTTAATACGGATCCTTTCTCCTCTGCTTTTTCATCAATCTCTGTTTTCTTTTCCTGCTGTCTTGCCTCAAACTTCTCTGCAAGTTCAAAGACATGATCCTTGGAATCGTAATGGTAGACATTATCAGAAAGTCTTTCCTCCGGACTTACCTCCTTGGCATTCACATCCTTTACCATATCCCTGAGCGCATCAGCTGTCATGTCTCCATTATCGGGAACCAAAAGGATCTCATTGATGGAAGACGGAAGCACAAAGAAATCTCCGCCAACTCTTTCTGCAGCCTGATCCATGAAATCCTGATAGGCAATTACTCCTGCTCCGGAATTCTTATCAGGGACTGTAGCAACGTACATCGTTTCCTCCGCATCATCCGGAATTCCAAACATCTCATATACTTCCGGTCCCATCATTTCCTTCATGACCTCATTCATTCCCATGATCACTACTGGTCTGATCTCCGGTGAATTCTCCAGAGCATCTGACCTGAGCTGTTCATGGGAAACTCCCATACGATCCATCAGATTGTTGGTGACCAGAATAGATGCACGTCCATCTTCGCTGCTCTCCATCACAAAACGATATACAACTGCCAGATCTTCCATTCTGTCATGCGGTACGTTGGCAAGCAGATCAGCGTTTGCATCCGCTGAAATGACTTCCACAGAAAGCTTCTCTTTCATGTTCTCATAATCCATAAGAGCACTTACATCAATAGCAGGGGCTCTGTCAAGACCATCAGCAATGACCATTGTTGCACTGGCAAGCACTCCGGCATAATCATCCGTGTGCTCATAGCTTGCAAAGGCATTCTCAATATTGAAATTAACCCCCACATTGCTGCCTTCCGGAACGACCGACATAGCTTCATAATTCTGATTTGTCTTCTCCACATTATTGAAGCTGATCCTTACATCATCATAGCCTCTCTCATAGAACTTTTCTTTGATATCCTCTGCAAATTCCTGCTTAAATGTTTCGTAATTCATAGTTTTCCTCTCTTTCTCACCAGAAACCTTAAAATCCATAACCCTGTATTCATCCGGGATGTTCTCACGGTCTCCATCGTAATATTCTGTAAAAAATTCCTGTGTATCTCTCACATATCCATAATCTGTAAACTGTCCCATTTCGTTAATGGCCACATCTCTGCCGTAGGCCTCATAATCAATGTAATCAGCAAGATAATCCGGAACTTCCATCATACCGAGTTCTTCGATATAGTAATGTCCCAGATCAGCATTGCTTTCTACTCCCGGATAGATTTCATACTTATCCAGGTTATCAATAAGATTGATCACATCTTTAATGCTGCCTGTATAATCACTGATCTGCATTGCCGCCTGAAAATGGTTATAATCATGATCATCCAGCTCATCGAGCTTGGAAGCCAGATAATTGAGTTCATCCAGGTTTTCATATTCTCCCAGCTTTTCATACAGCCCATCAACATAACAGTCATAATCACTAATGAACCATTCTTCATAAGGATTACCGAAATCATCTTTTGAGCCGATTCCAATTCGTTCAAATACTTTTTGCAGTTCTTCTGATGTGGTGGGAAACTTCACCCATTCGCCGACCAGCTCACCCTCGTTGTATTTTCCAAGATTGGTGATGAAGGCTTCAAACGGACAGTCATGGTCATATTCATACGCCATGCAATTTCCTCCTGATTTTATTATTCAGGTCGTCACCTGATTTTGGCATCAAAAAAGCGCCATACCCATCACCGATTCGGTAATGAGCTGACGCTTCATTCTTGATCCATATTCTTTTGCAAAAGAGAAACAAATGACTGACCGCTTTCGCGTTTCATGTCTCATTTGTCTATGATAATATTATCACACCCCTATTCAGAAAAAAAGAGTCAAAATAGTAGTCAAACCGTAGTCATTTGTAACAAAATAGTAGTCAAACCGTAGTCGTTCGTCGTGGTTATTCAGATTCCCTAGCTTTTATTCCTTTCCACGATATCAGACATAATATCACAGTAACAGCAAAACATATTACCATAACTGTATTTCTCTGAATTTCTGTATCATATGCTTTCCAGCCTGCACCTATTATTGCAACTGCTATACTTACAAAGATTGTAAAAATTATTCTTCCTGCCAAGAACGCATGTTGTAAAATCATTGATGCGATGAATATTACAAAAGCTACTGTAATGTAGACAGCCACATGCCACTCTCTTGTATAAGTAAGCATATAGAATAATAATGATGCCAATCCTGAGCTTAATACATCAAATCTCCTTAGCAGAAATAATAAGCATGATAACACTGCACCAATCAATCCACCTATGACGGTTGCAAATGTCCCCGCCAGTTCGGCATCTAATTTTGCATTTTCTTTTTTCCGTGCTTCATAATAATATTCATCTTCATACATAACCGGATACCTCCATGCCTTACATACAATTATCAAATGTTTCCTTTTTCTTTTTCATTTTTAACTTTATATGCTATAAGATTCAGTACATAATCAGGGACCTCGCTCACACCCCGCTCCCAGTCTTGCATCGTTCTATACGGAATTCCAAGCCATTCAGCAAATTCTTTTCTGTTCATATTTGTCTGTTCACGGACCTTTACACACATAGCAGACATTCTTTTCTTCCTTCCTTCTTTATCAGCCTTTTCATTTTCAATTACCACTCCATCAGGTAATATAAAATCATAATTTTCAAAATTGCTCATATCTGCCTCCATATACGGAATCCGTGTCTATTTGTTAATTTGATTATATACACGAAATCCGTATACGTCAAGTCATTATTTGCCACTTACAGCAAACTGGGGATAATCATGGTTAACCTCTGCCTGATAATAACCACTGATTGTACTTGGTGCATTGAACAATGTTGCCAGCAGATATTTCTTGATGTTATGCACTTTTGTGGTATTTGATTTCATACATCCCATTGCATATTCAATATGCGAACTGGTCAGTTTCAGAAATTTACTTCTGACCAGCTCTGCCGGATATTTATTGGATGCCACTACAATTTCATTGTTCCTGCATAACACTGTTTCCAAAATCAGATCAAAGATGCCGTTAAGTAACTCTTTGTCAAACGGATATCTCTCTAACAGAATATCCAGATCAATATTATCTCTGATAAGTTCTGCATATGCCTGTACGTCGGATCCTATCTCATCATTTCCAGATACGATAAGATAAGATTCAGTATTACTTAACTCAGTATTATTTATATTATTCTTATTAGTGTGAATATTTTTCACTTCTGGAAGTGTAATTTCTTCACTTCTAGACATGGCATTTTTACACTTCAAGATATGTAAATTCTTCACTTCTGAAACTGCCGCTTTTTGCTCAGAAGTGAAGTTTCTACACTTCTGAACATCCTGCACCATAAACTGTTTTAGATAAATCATGGTTGGTTTTCCCTGCCCCTGGCGCTTCTTTTCAATCAAACCTATACCAGCATCCGTGTCCAATTCTTTCATTATGGATATTGCTTTTTTGTTACTGCATCCCAGAGCCTCCATGATATCTTCAAGCGAATAATATATGTAAGCTCTCCCTTCATCGTCCATCCACTGATTTTTCATAGATAGCGACATCCTATCCAACATCAGCCCGTACAACACCTTTGCCTCCACTGATATTTTTTTGAAATACTCTTCGGTAAATAATAACTTCGGTATCTTATAAAATGAAAACTGATCCGCTTCCTTTCCATAGAAATAGGATAGTCTTATTCTGTCTTCCATTTGAATCTCCTTCCTGTTCCAGAAGTGCCATTTCTACACTTCTGAAACATCATAATTATATTTCTACTCTGACTGTACCTGATCTGCACTCCACTGTTCCAATAGCTGAATGATTATATTTTCACGTTCTTTCGTTGAATACTGCGGTGGAAAATATTTATCCAGTTTCTTTGCTGAAAAAGATAACTTTGATTCCTTACTCTTCTTCGGTAATGCATCATTCATTATAGAAATGACACTGAATTGTGTTACATTGGATAAGTTAGGATAATTCTTCAATGCATCAACCTGTACCGGCTTCAAAAATCCATTTTCCTTAAAATATTCATATACCCATTTCTGTACCTGTTCATCAAGATATGAAAGATCTACTGCCATAGCAATGGTTATCTTTTTTATATCCACATAATCCAAAAGCTCTGGAATAAGTTCTGTAAGTCTTATATATTTTGTCACCTGTCTTCCTGTCATTCCAGCCTCATCACCAATAGTCTCCCTTGTTTTTTTGTTAATATCTCCTGACTTGTGGAACTCAGTTCCACAAGTTAAATCTACTCTGCTACCTTGACGGCTCATAGCTTCCATTTTCATCTTAAAGCTAAATGCTCTTTCACTCGGAAGTATTTCTTCCCTCTGAATATTGGCATCGACCATTTTTATAATGGCTTCATCATCTGACATTTCCTTTACGATGGCCGGGACCTTTTTCAATCCCACAATCTTTGCTGCGTGCAACCTGCGATGTCCAGATATCATTTCATAATTTCCGCTCTGATCAGGTCTTACAATTACTGGATTCAGGATGCCATTTTCCCTGATACTATCAACCAAAGTATCCATCTTTTCATCATCCAGCACCTTAAACGGATGGTTCGGAAACGCATGAATTCTTTCAATCTCTATTTCCTGAGTGCCGGCAATCTCCGGTACTCCCAATAATTCATCTACAGACTGAAATTTAATCTTTCCTGCTACTCTGCTTGCCATAATTACTCTGCCTCCTTCAATACTTCTTTAGTTAATGCCATATAAGCAAATGCCGCTTTTCCCTTTGGATCATAGGAATAGATGCTTCCACCCTCCACACTGACCTCTGATGCCCTTACTGACATCGGTATCTCTGTTTCAAATACCTTAATTGATGCAGAATAGGTATCATACACCATCAGGGAAATATCCCTGGCATAATTAGTTCTGTTATCAACCATCGTCAAAAGTATTCCTTCAATCTTGAGCTTTGGGTTCAGCTGCTTCTTTACTCTTCCTATTGTCTTGATCAGCTGCTGTAAGCCTTTGACCGGAAGATACGCAGCCTGCACCGGTATCAGTACAGAATCTGCACATGCCAATGCGTTAATTGTCATCATTCCAAGTGAAGGCATACAATCAATTATGATGTAATCATAAAATTCTCTCAGCCTGTCTACCATAGATCTCAGAATCAGTTCCCTGCTCATGGCATTTACCAAAGACACCTCTATCGCTGATAATTCAATGTTGGCTGGGATAAGGTCCACTCCTTCCTTATGGTGTAAAATAGTCTTTTCTATATTCAGTTTTTCATCATTCACAATGTTCATCATCAGTGTTGCCAGAGAATACTCCATTTCATCCGGCTCCTCATAACCTAAGCTGATTGTAAGACTTCCTTGTGGATCAGCGTCTATCATAAGCACTTTCTTTCCTTCCTGTGCCAATCCTATTCCAAGATTCACACATGATACTGTTTTACCTACTCCACCTTTTTGATTTGATACTGCTATTACTCTGCACATAATCTGTTCCTCCTTTATTCATCCCAATATTTGTTCATATTTAATTTCAACATTTCCAAAATTTCACGCCTCATCTGCTCTGCTGTGTAACTGACAGGGAAAAATCTGTGAAGCTGCTCCGTTTTGAATACTACGCGGTCTATCTCTTTTTGCTTAATTTCACTTAGGATATCTTCCATATCCCTTACTGTAAGGTTCCCATCCGCACTCAATTTCTTTATACGGAGTGCCTGGGAAAGTGATGGTGTGCACTGTGCAAATTCCATTGCATCCAGCATTTCCTTTTGCTCCTTCTTTTTCAGAAATGACAACTGAACCGCCGGAGTAAATCCCATACTTCCGTCATCCACCTTTTCAAGCATTTCAGGAATAAGTTCTGTTATTTTGATATATCTTTGAACCTGCTTGGGGCTGTCTCCACATTCTTCTCCAATGAGCTCAATGCTTTTCTTTCCCAAATTATGGTCTACCTGACCACATTTTCTTCTTCCTGCCTTCCTTTTGATTGCTTCATACTTCATTTTGTAAGCAAATGCTTTTTCACTTGGACTGATCATTTCCCGTTGTAAATTTGAATCAACCATAGATACAACCGCTTCATCATCTTTTAATACGCGAATGATCACAGGTACCTTACGATAACCGATCTTTTCAGCTGCAAATTTTCTTCTGTGACCCGATATGATCTCATAAGTTCCATCCTGCCTCGGTCTGACTATCAGAGGATTTAATATTCCATACTTCTTAATGCTCTCCTGTAATTCAATCATCTGACTGTCCGCCTGAACCTTGAATGGATGGTTTACAAATCCCCGAAGTCTTTCCAGCTCAATCTCTACAACTCTTTCATCCTGATCCAGCAATTCCTTCTTTTCTTCCATAGGCAACTTCCTTTCCCTGAACGCAAAAAAGCCCGTCCAGAATAGATTGTTTTTATCTAATCTGAACGGACTCTTCCGACAGGCCTGATATCACAGGCAAGAATATAGTGTTTTATCTCACTGCTTTTCCTAATTTTACACCCCAAAACTCATCCTACACTGTAGTTAATCCCTCTAGGTGACAGACCGGAAAATATGAATCGGTGACAAGCATCCATCCCCGCTGACAAAGTCAGTATTTTCAACCTTGTTTCGCTGACAAATTTGTCACTGAAATTGCAATTCTGCACAAAAAAAGCGGCAATGAAACTATCTTCATTACCGCTAAAAATGAGCGTCTCCTATAGGAATCGAACCTACAATAGAGTCTTAGGAGGACCCCGTTATATCCATTTAACTAAGGAGACAAATGCCGTATTTTCGGGCTTTTCAGCTCTTTTGGCTCCGGCTACCATATCTATGAATTCAATCACTCTTGTGATGAATTTCCATTGTATCTTATTTTGACATTCAGGTCAATCCCTGTTGGAATCGAACTCTGACTTATCACTTTCCAACTTCCATAAGTCTCAACCATGATTGAACCTTAGGAGGCGCTTGTTATATCCATTTAACTATGGGAACAAATTCCGTATTTTCGGGCTTTTCAGCCTTTCGGTCACGGTAACCAACTTTATGAACTCATCCACTTTCGTCTGGCGAATCCACAGAAACACGCAACTTAAAAAAGCTACGCTATATATCTTAACAAACAACACCCTGAAAGTCAAGACATCAAAGCTTCACTTTACACGAAAAGCTGTACTGAAAAGCTAAAAGCCATCGCGCACAGTCCGTAATCTGAGATTCTGTGCCCTGATGGCTTTTATTTTATAACCTATTTTATTCCCTGTTTTCTTATAATGTCTTCCAGCTTCAGAGTCCCTTGCATCCAGATCTGTCCTTTAAAACGACGGCCCGGCTGTGGTTCACCTAAGAGGTCCTTACTGTTGATGCAGACCACAAACTCCAGATCGTGGCTCTCAATCTTCATACGATAAATTTCCTCTTTTGTGTAAATATTTCGGATTTTTTCAACTTCTTCAATTTCTCCGATGACAGAATACTGGTCACATTCCACTCCGCAAGGCATGAAACAGGAGTCTATAATAGAGTAGAGATCCTCCTTCATGGCTCTTCTGGAAATCTGGGAGTAAAGATCGATATCCTCGATGGTCAAACTCTCCATGGCGTCCTCATCCCCATTTTTTGCGGCCTCAATCAGACTGTTGCGGTTTTTCGCAGCAACCTTTGCCTTTTGGATCTGTTTCTGGCTCTTCTTGATCGGAAGAAGGATCTTTCCACCGATGGACATCCCGGAAAAGCAGACGGAACTAATCTTGGAGTGATGTTCTTTATCCAACATTCTTTCCCTAAATTCCAGAAAATTCTGGATGTAGAAGATCAATGTGATACCGACCTTATTCTCATCCACCATGCCGGAGTAAGTCTCTTTCTCCGTATGTCTCTGAACGGAACACTCTTCCGTGGATCCGATTATATGGCTCTCCTGATACGGGAAGTAAAACTCCCGCTCGAAATTCCCCTCTTCGTTCAGTTCTCCGATGATTGAAATTCCAAGGCCCGGAGCAACTTCTGTACGCATTTCGCAGACATTGCTCTCCTCGTCGACCTGAACACATCGTGTCATTGACGGCTGCCGTTCCAGCAAATCCAGCAATTTTTCAATATCTTTTTTCTTTGTATACATGCTGAAACCAGCTGCACGTAAAAATTTATGCATATGGATCAATAATCTCCTTTATTATCCTCACCGTCGGGATCATATGACAGAGCATCAAAATTCCCGATGGTATCTGTCTCAATCTCAACTTCTTCTACATCGTATGCGTCAGCATACTTTTTTACACGTTCTTCCTCATTCTCACGGCGCTCTGCCTGACGTTTTCTCAATTCCTTCATGCGCTCGCTCTTTTTGCGCTCACTGCTCGGAACCTCGATATCCTGCTCTCCTGAGCCGCTTTTTAACTCTTTCTTCTTGCTGTTTGCGGCCTTTTCCTTCATTGCGAGGCGCTCATCCATCGTCGGACGTTTTACGTATCCCAGCGCCTGCTCCAGCGCTTCCTGCTCTTCACCGCCAAGGAGAACCTCTGTCGCACCTTCCTCTACCTCTTTTAAGTAGATATAACAGCCCTCACGGCTGTGTACAACGTCCAGTATGAAACCACTGTTCTTGTTGTCTAACATTGCGATAACAAAGCTTAGATTGCCGCCCATGCCCTTGAATGCATTGTACTTAACATATCCGAATTTCTGGAATGAGGACTTGATCTGCCTGGAAAGCTGTTTCATTGCATCCTTGCTGGAGCGATCTTTTTCCTGCAGCTCCTCCATCTCATCCATGATATCCATGATCGTATCTTCCAGTGTCTCTGCGTCTTTTCCTCGCATGAAGATATCATATCTTCGGTACAGTTTATTGAGCTTTACAATACAAATGATCACCACGATCAATAACACCAATGACAGGATTGAAAATCCGACGATCAGTACCATTGGATCGATGGGGATACTGTATAACATACTGTTTTCCATTTTCTGTTTTCTGTCCTTCCGTTTGTGTCTGTGCTTTTCGTTTGATTTATTACACTCTTAAAGACTCCATAAGTTCGATCAGACGTTCTAACTCTTCCTGGGAATAATACTCGATCTCGATCCTACCCTTATTTTTATCCTTCTGGTTGATAACGACCTTCGTACCCATGATAGACTTTAATTTGTCTTCCACCTGCCGGTAGATGAGATCGATATCCGGTCCCTTTTCCGGTTTCTTTTCTTTCGGCGGACGGTTCATCATCTTGACAAGTTTTTCCACGTCACGTACGCTTAATTTTTCCTCGATGATTTTTGCAGCTACCTGATACTGACGTTCACCTTCTTCAAGTCCCAGGAGTGCTCTCGCGTGCCCGCTGGAAATCTTTCCCTCTGCCAGCATATCCTGCACACGAATATCAAGTTTCAGAAGGCGCATGCTGTTTGTGATCGTCGCACGATTCTTGGATACACGATTTGCAATCTCCTCCTGCGTGAGATGAAACTCCTGAATCAGTTGCTGGAATGCCTGTGCTTCTTCGATCGGATTTAAATCAGCACGCTGTACATTCTCAATCAACGCGATCTCCATAGTCTGCTGCTTATCATACTCACGGATCAATACAGGAACATCTGTGACTCCGGCAAGTTTTGCCGCGCGCCAACGACGCTCACCGGCTATGATCTCATAATGATTTCCCTTTTTTTGGACAATCAGTGGCTGTAAGATTCCATATTGTTTGATAGAATCCGCCAGCTCCTGAAGGCTTTCCTCATCAAAATTTTTTCTCGGCTGCTCGCTGTTCGGTTCGATCAGGTTAAGCTTCAATGTCTGCTCTATCGGCTTTTCCACGATCTTTTCGACCGGTTTTTCTACGATTTTCTCGACAATTTTCTCGACCGGCTTCTCGACGATCTTCTCAACAATTTTTTCCACCGGTTTCTCGACGATCTTTTCGACTACGATCGTTTCAGCATTCGTGCCCGTCTTTGCTGGTTGACTGCTGTCCGTCTTTTTCCCCGTTCCATCTTTTTCCGTATTTTTCGTGGTGCCCTGATTTACCATCAGGTGCCCTTTTCTCTCACTTCTGCTCACTTTTTCTGCAGCGTTCTCTTTCGTAGTTGTGACTTCTTCCCCGAAGAACGCGCCTAAACCTTTACCTAATCCACGCTTCGCCATTATATTTCTTCTCCTCTGCTGATGACTTCCGCTGCTAAAAGTCTGTAGCTCTCCGCTCCTGATGATCGGCTGTCATAAAGATTGATCGGCATGCCGTAGCTCGGTGCCTCAGCCAGTCTGACATTTCGCGGAATAATTGTCTTATAAATATTTTCATTCAAGTGTTCTTTTACGTTCTCTACAACTTCCAGAGACAGATTTGTTCTGGAATCATACATTGTAAAAACAACGCCCTCTACTTCCAAAGATGGATTCAGCTTTTTCTGAACAAGATTTACCGTTTTTAATACCTGACTTAATCCCTCCAAGGCATAGTATTCACACTGGATCGGGACAAGAACTGTATTGGCCGCAGTCAGTGCGTTAATCGTAAGAAGGTTCAGGGACGGAGGACAGTCAATGATAATAAAATCATACTTTCCGTCTAACAGTTCCATATTTTTCTTGAGAATACTCTCCTTTTCTTCCATATCAAGAAGCTCAATCTCTGCTCCGGCAAGGTCCACATCCGACGGCATCACGTCCAGACGTTCCTGCACACTTGGATTGATACACTCATCCACGGTGCATTCTCCCATCAGCAGTTCGTATACAGTATTGTCAATATTTCCTTTTTCCAATCCAAGTCCACTTGTTGTATTTCCCTGCGGATCAAAGTCCACAGTCAACACCCTCTGCCCTGCTTCAGCCAGGCAGGCGGATAAATTGATTGCAGTCGTCGTCTTTCCGACACCACCCTTTTGATTTGTAATTGCAATAATACGTCCCATACCTCTATCCTTTCTGCAGGTCAGCTCTACTTTTATTATCCTGTAATTATTTCGCATATCAGTCTGGTTTAGCTCATTTTAACCATATTTACTGATTTTCCCTATCATTTGAATCTTGATAATCTTTCCATCTGATCATTAGCGAAACTTAGTATAACACAATTTTTCTTATTTTCCTATTGCTTTACCTTATAAAATTAAAAATGTTTCACGTGAAACATTTTTGCAAATCCTACAAGCTTCATTTTATGTTTCACGTGAAACATTTATCTTCAGAAACATTTCATATTTTCGCCTGTTGTATCTCATTACCAATTATATTATAATATAATAAGGAGTTATCAAATAGGAATATAGTCATGAAACCACTATTCTCCTCTCTCAATCCCTTGAAACTGTATTTCTATAACATCATCATCTAAACCCGAGGTGAACTATGAAAGCAAAAAATAAAATCATCACTGCTATTCTCCTCTCAGCCGGTGCAGCAGTCGGAACAGCATTGATTAACAAATATATCAAGATGTCTGCCATTTCAAGAAATCTTCTTGCTCAGCCGGAACCGCGCTGCTATCGTTGGAGACTTGGCAATATCTACTATACAAAAACCGGCACTGGTAAACCACTTCTTCTCGTACATGACCTGACTCATGCGTCCAGCAGCTGTGAGTGGGATTCCCTGATTCCGTTTTTAAAAGAACACTATACTGTCTACACCATTGACCTTTTAGGTTGCGGACGTTCAGAAAAACCAAATCTAACTTACACAAATTTTCTCTATGTGCAGTTGTTAAACGATTTTGTAAAATCCGAGATTGGACGCCGCACAAACATTCTTGCTACCGGTGCGTCCGCTCCTATCGTGACAATGGCCTGCGGATACAATCCGGATCTTTTTGAGCAGATGATGTTTATCAATCCGGATTCTCTGCTCTCCTGCAGCCACATACCAGGAAAATCCGCAAGGTATTATAAGTTTATCCTTGATCTTCCGATCATTGGTACACTGCTCTACAACTTTGCGTCCGCAAGAAGTATTATCTCCAGAACCTTCTCTGAAAGCTACTTCTATAATCCTTATGATGTTAACCCGCATTACATCGACAAATATCACGAGTCTGCCCACCTTGGTGACTCCCCGAAATCCGTCTACGCCAGTGTCCAGTGTAATTATACAAAATGTAATATTACAAAGACTCTGGAAAAAATTGACAACAGTATCTACATCCTCGGCGGCGAAGCTGAGCAGGATATCGATCTGATCATAAAAGAATATACAAAATGTAACCCGGCCATTGAGTCCAGTACAATTCCAAACACCAAACATCTTCCTCAAATTGAGAACCCTGAAGAAGTCAGTTCCACGGTCCAGATGTTCTTCAACTAACACTTCAAATCAGATCTGTTAAAATGTTTCACGTGAAACATTTCTTCGGTGTTTGCAAAGATGCCACTACTTTCTAAACAGTAGCGGCATCTTTTTTGATTTTTTAGTACCTGTTCTGTAGATCTGCGCACTTGCCGCGCGGACCGTAAACTAAGAAAGTATAGACCTGAAAGCACAAGAATCCATCCACGGAGCTGCTCTGGAATGGAATTTGCGCTTAACTGTGAGGGGACTGAACAGTTACAAGTAACTTTTATCAAGAGTTAATTTTCAGAAATTCTTCTTAACTTCAAAAGACGTTGGCGTCTTCTCGACCGAGATATACCACATCGATCAATATTTTATCTTCAGGTCTATCATTTACGACGGCCGGTACATCAAGTACATTATGCGGTACTCCTGCTGTGCATGATAAATCTTTATTCATTACGATGATTCAGTGCATCAATTGCACATATCTCCCGAATCGTCATAAATCTCCCATCAGCTCTGATTTATTTACGTGTTACAGGACTCTTGTTAATTTTAGTTTAAAGTTTTCAGTCACATTCTGTCTTGGATAAAAAATTTTGTCGGAAGCCTGCTTATTATAAAGTGCTTTTTTCGTCCAAATCAGCATATAGTGAATCATCATGCTTCTTTGTTTTACAAATATGAAAACCAAAAATGTCATGACTTAATTGTAACAATTTTGGGAATTCTTCAGTTCAGATGTTTCACGTGAAACATTTCCTGACTTTTCTGCTCACCCTTCGAATGTGTAAAAAAAGAACCTCACGATCCATACTCACAAGATCCTGAAGTTCTTTCCTTTTCTTACTATTCTGTTTTTCTTTACTTTAACGGTTCCTTCCCCGGAAGTCCCGCTTTTCTCGGATATTTCTTCGCTGTGATCGCCATCTTCTTTACCGGAACAAAGGTGCGTTCCACGTCCGTCTCCGGAAGAACCTTTACGATAATATCCTTCATCTCTCCGCCAAGCTTCTTCACAGCAGATCTCGCCTGGGCAATCTCCTCGTCAGCTTTTCCGGATTTATACGGGATAAAATATCCGCCCTTTTTCACAAACGGGATACAGTACTCGGAAAGGGTGGACATATTTGCCACCGCCCGGGATACGCAGATGTCGTACTGTTCCCGGTATTTCGCATCGCGTCCGTAGTCCTCGGCACGTCCATGGACAGCCGTAATATCCGTAAGTCCCAGTGCCTCTATCACCTCATTTAAGAATCCCACTCTCTTATTTAAAGAATCAAGCAGTGTGACCTTCAGTCCCGGAAACGCAATCTTTAACGGAATTCCCGGAAATCCTGCACCCGTACCCACATCGATACAGCTGTATTCTGCGGATCCGTCAAGCTTTAACCCAAGCTCCGGCGCAGCCAGAACAAGCAGAAGGCTGTCCACAAAATGCTTCGTGATCACATCGGAAAGCTCTGTGATCGCCGTGAGGTTCATCACCTTATTCTTCTCGATCAACATCTCATAATATTTAAAAAACTGCTCTTTCTGCTGATCCGAAAGCTCGATTCCAAGATCCGCGCAGCCCTGATCCAATAATTTTACAAATTCATCTGTCATCAAATTATTTCCTTCCCATCTGCTCTAAATGCACCATCAGGACAGAGATATCTGCCGGTGAAACGCCGGAAATTCTCGATGCCTGTCCGATATTCTCCGGCTTATAGAGATTCAGCTTCTGGACAGCCTCTCTTCTTAAACTGTTTACCGTTGTATAGTCGAGATCCGCCGGGATTTTTCTTCCCTCAAGCTTCTTAAACTGTGCCACCTGCTGCTTCTGTCTGCGGATATATCCGTCATATTTCAGATTTATGTCAACCTGTTCCCGCACATCCGCCGGAAGCTCCGGCCTCTTTTCATCTAACTCCGCCAGCATCCCATAATTTAATTCTGGTCTCTTAATGAGCTCCGCCAGTGTACTTCCGGACTTTAACGCCGTACTTCCATGAGCTTCCAGGAACGTCTGAACCTTCTCGTTCGCACCGATATTCGTCTTCTCGAGACGTGCGATCTCCGCCTCAATGGCCTTTTCTTTCCAAAGTACATACTCGTACTGTTCATCGGATACAAGACCGATCTCATGTCCGATCCCGCGAAGTCTGAGATCCGCATTGTCCTGACGCAGGAGCAGACGGTACTCCGCTCTCGATGTCATCATGCGGTACGGCTCATGATTTTCCTTTGTCACAAGATCATCGATAAGGACCCCGATATACGCCTGGGAACGATCAAGAACCACCGCGCTCTTCTCCTGCAGTTTTCTCGCCGCGTTCACACCGGCCATAAAGCCCTGAACGGCTGCCTCCTCATATCCGGAGCTTCCGTTAAACTGGCCGCCGGAGAACAGTCCGTCAATATTTTTAAACTCCAGGGACGCCTTTAACTGTCTCGGATTGATGCAATCATACTCAATTGCATATGCATTTCGAACAATTTTGATATTTTCCAGTCCCGGAACCGTCCGGTACATGGCATACTGAACATCCTCCGGCAGGGAGCTGGACATTCCGCCGAGGTACATCTCATTCGTGTAGAGTCCCTCCGGCTCCACAAACACCTGATGACGCTCCTTATCCGGGAATTTTACGACCTTATCCTCGATGGACGGGCAGTATCTCGGACCGGTTCCCTCGATGGCACCGGAGAATAATGGGGAACGTTCCAGGTTGTTCCGGATGATCTCATGGGTCTTCTCATTCGTATACGTCAGCCAGCAGGAGATCTGTTCCTTCTGTATTGACTCCGGATCCGTAGAAAATGAGAACGGAACAACCCGCTTATCTCCAAACTGCTCTTCCATTTTGGAGAAATCGATACTTCTCTTATCCGCTCTCGCCGGTGTTCCCGTCTTAAAACGGTACATTTCGATTCCGTTCGCCTTTAAGGAATCTGTCAGATGGTTCGCCGCCTGCAGACCATTCGGTCCCGTCGGGTTGCTCACATCGCCGTAAATACATCTTGCACGGAGATAAACACCTGTAGCAAGAACCACCGCACGGCACCTATAGACCGCGCCGGAGTAGGTTTTTACACCCACGATCCGCTTTTTCACCGGATAACTGCTCTCCTGCTGCCCCTCATGCTCCTTCTTAAAGGTTCCGCACTCGCCCGGGATTTCCTCCGTGAGGATCTCAGCAACCTCCGCCTGTCGGATCGTCAGATGATCCGTGTTCTCCAGGACGCGGCGCATGGATCTCGTGTACTCCTGCTTGTCCGCCTGAGCACGCAGGGAGTGGACCGCCGGTCCCTTGGATTCATTCAACATCTTCGACTGGATAAACGTTTTATCAATATTTTTGCCCATCTCACCGCCGAGGGCATCCAGCTCACGGACAAGATGTCCCTTGGAACTTCCTCCGACGTTCGGGTTGCATGGCATCAGGGCAATGCTGTCCACGCTGACCGTAAACATGATCGTCTCAAACCCAAGTCTCGCTGCCGCAAGCGCCGCCTCGCATCCCGCATGGCCCGCGCCGACAACTACAATATCATATGTCTCCTCTACTACCGGCATTTTATTTCCTCTTTTCTTGTCAATTCCCTACTGTCTCTTCTATACTCCCAGCGGAATCTCCCATAAAAAACGTTCCGATCCGCCAATTTCTTTCCACCATAATCTTACTTACCCATACAGAACTTGCTGAAGATCTCATTCACCAGGTCATCCTCCACAGACTCCCCGACAATAAGACCTAACTTCTCATAGGCATCCATCAGATCGATCGAATAAAAATCCTCCGGCATGCCGTTCTCTATACTGTTCTCCACCATGGACATGCTCTCGAAAGCGTCCTTTAAAGCCTTCACATGGCGCACATTCGTGATCATAACCTGGTCGTTGAAGTCGATCTCACCTTCATAGAATAAGGACTTTATCTCCTCTTCCAGGAGGTCGATTCCCGTCTCCTCCTTCGCGGAGATTCCGATCACCTTATGCCCGGACCGCTTCTCCACCTCATCCGCGGATACTACCGGCTCCAGGTCGCTCTTATTTAAGAGCACCACCGACTTCCGTTCCTTAATAAAGTCCATGATCTGATAGTCGTTCTCATCCAGCTCCCTCGATCCATCTACAACGTAGATGATGAGATCCGCCTTCTTCGCCTCTTCCATGGCCCGGGAGACGCCGATCTTCTCCACCACGTCCTCCGTATCCCGGATTCCCGCAGTGTCCACAACATTCAGGCTGATTCCCTGAAGATAGATATGTTCCTCAAGGATATCTCTCGTCGTTCCCGCCACATCCGTAACAATGGCGCGATCCTCGCCAACTAGAACATTCATCAGGGACGATTTTCCGGCATTCGGCTTTCCTAAAATAACAGTCTTTACGCCCTCAGAAACCACCCGTCCATTGGAGGAAGAACGGATCAGCTTCTCAAGCTTCTTCTTCACAGAAAGAACAACTTTAAGCAATTTTTCCCCGTATCCGTCCATGGAAATATGTTCCGGATCGTCAAGCGCCGACTCTATAAAGGCAATCTCATAGATAATCTGATCCCGGATCTCATGGATCTCCTTCGATACACTTCCCCGAAGCTGGCTCACAGAGGACTGCAGCGCATATTCATTTTTCGCGTTGATCACGTCGATGACCGCCTCCGCCTGGGAGAGGTCGATCCTGCCGTTTAAGAACGCCCGTTTCGTAAATTCACCCGGCTCCGCCAGTCTCGCCCCGGCCTTTAAGACTGTCTCCAGAATCCGTCTCGTGACCAGCATGCCGCCATGACAATCGATCTCCACGGTATCTTCCGCTGTGTAGCTCCGTGGTCCTCTCATAAGCATCAAAAGTACCTCGTCCACAGTCTCGTCCCCATCATAAACGTATCCATAATGGATCGTGTGGCTCTCCGCTTCGGAAAGCTTTTTCTTTCCGGGTTCCCGAAAGATCTTTTCCGCGACTTCAACCGCGTTTTCACCGCTGATCCTCACGATTCCGATTCCTGAATTTCCCATCGCCGTGGCGATCGCTGCAATCGTATCTGTATATTCCATAATCTCCATCCTGTCACTCACGCCTGCTGCCTTAAACATCAAGCCGAATGATCTTCTATTTTCTGGCTCCGCAAGACCTGTAAACTCACGGAAATTCACACAATTAGTCACCCTATCATAGCACAAAGGGGCTGCCATAGGCAACCCCCTCTACTACGATATCTGTAACTATTCAGCACCTTCCTGGTTACTTTTGTTTCCAGACAAAATCAGCCATGCGTTCCCGCACAGTGCGGCGCATGGCTGATCTGTGAATTACTATTCCTGGCTGCTGCGATATCTGCTGTTCTCAGAACCAGCAGGTCTTTCGCGTCTCTCGTATCTCGGTCTTCTCTCTCTGCGCTCTTCCTTCTTTAACGCGATCACAACATGGCGGAACGGCTCCTCACCTTCGCTCTTTGTGAATACGTATTTGTCGTTCTGGAGTGCGGAGTGGATGATCCGTCTCTCATACGGATTCATCGGCTCTAAGGAAACCGGACATCTTGTCCGTTTTACCTTGTAAGCGATATTCTTCGCGAGAGTTTCCAGTGTTTCTTTTCTTCTCTCTCTGTAATTTTCTGTATCCAGCTTGACTCTTAAGTAGTCCTCTGATTCCTTATTTACAACAAGGCTTACAAGATACTGAAGGGAATCGAGTGTCTGTCCTCTCTTGCCGATGAGAAGTCCCATCTCCTCACCGGTCAGGTTGACATCCATCTCCTTTTCCTCTTCATTCATTTTGACTTCCACGTCAACAGCAAGGCCCATCGCGTCAAAAACGGAATTCAGGAAATCTACGGCCTTATCGTCAACGGTCTCGATCTTCTTCGCACGGATCACTGCCGGCTTGGAACCAAAAAGTCCGCCGAGAACCCCGGCACTTCCCTTTTCCACGACCTCATACTGAATCCGATCACTGCTCACACCGAGCTGCAGGGATGCCTGTGTGATTGCATCTTCCACAGTTTTCGCAGTCACTGTAATCATTTCCATAACAGAACCCCCTTATTATTTTCTCTTGTCATGTGCCTCATTGTACTTCTGGACCATCGCTGCCTTGGAAGCGAGACTTCCCGGTTTTGCGTTGGTGTTGTAGTACTTGCTGGACTCTTCGATCTGCTTTGCGATCTTCTCTTTCTTGACTTCCTCAGCTGCTTTTTCCTTCTCCTCCTCAGCCTTGATCGCTTTTAAGGATGCGGTAGCATTCTGAGTTACCTTAGCCGGCGGAAGTCCCTGTTTCGCACGTTTTTTGTTGACCTTCTCCAGGTTCTTTGCGATCATATCGTCGATATTGACCTTATCCATGTATGCGTTAACGATGAGCTGCTGGATAATTGTAACAACGCTGGTCGCGATCCAGTAGATACCAAGACCTGCCGGCATCGTGATACAGATGAACGCGGAAAATAACGGCATAGTCGTTGTCATAGTCTTCATGGACTGCGCCATCGGATTCTCTGCATCTGCGGATGTGGACGGCTGATTTCCGCTCATAAGCTTTGTGCTGAACCACTGGGACACTGCCGCAAGAACCGGGATGATCCATGCGAAGGACGGTACCCAGCCCGGCGCCTCTGCCATATTTAAACCGAGGAACGTGTTCATTCTCTCGACAACAGCAGCATTCTGTCCGATCACATCAGAGATTGCCGGGAACAGTGACTGAAGCTCTCCCCACTGGGATGTGGAGAATTTATAGAGCATGTCTACAAGACGGTTTGCATTTGTGAAATCAAACTTGTCTAACTTTCCGCCGCAGGCGGTTGCGATATTTGTGATTTCCTGTAACTTCTGAGCATAGTCAGCCTGTCCCATCAACGGAGTAACAACGTTGTCGAAATAAACGCGGACAGACGGAACGTATGCCGGAATATTGTAGATGACACGGTACAGAGCAAGAAGGATCGGCATCTGGATCAGCAGCGGAAGGCATCCGCCTGTCATGCTTGTGCCGTACTTCTCGTAAACAGCCTGGATCTCCACATTCTGACGCTGCATGGATTCCTGATCCGACTTTCCTTTATACTTCTTCTGGATCGCCTGGATCTCCGGATTCATGACAGACATGAGTTTTGTGGTTTTCTGCTGTTTGATCGTGAGCGGTATCATCAGTGTTTTCATTACGATCGTAAACAGAATGATGCACAGACCTACGTTGAACACGCCGAAGCTGCTCGTAAATCTGAAGAGGATGTCCATGACATAGCCAAGGACAGTCGCGATCGGTCCCAGAATGGAACCAGCCTTCGTCAAAACCATATCTTACCTCCTGGGTTTTTTACGGGACTGGATCATAACCGCCTTTTGCAAACGGGTGACATCTCAAAATCCGCCTGCAAGCAAGATAAGCACCTTTTATAGCGCCGTATTTTCTGATTGCTTCCATGGCGTACTGGGAGCAGGTAGGCGTATAAATACAGTGAGGGCCGATACAGGGAGAGATAAACTTCCTGTAAATCTTAATCAGACCAATCAGAACCCATTTCATAAACCACTCACTTCGATTCTTTTAAAATGTTATGAAGCCCGCATAAGTGCAGAAAAGCACTCTCAATCTTGTCGAAATTTTTGTCTTTTGCCGCAGCACGTGCGACAACAATGATGTCTTTTCCTTCTTCTAATATGTCCTTATTTAACCGGAAGCTTTCGCGGACAAGTCTCGCGAACCGATGCCTTACAACGCTGTTTCCGACCTTTTTGCTGGCGGAAATTCCGATTCTCGTGTCCTCCCGTCCCGAATCCATCACGTACATGACCAGATATTTGTTTGCGTAGGACTTCCCTCTCCGGTAAACCGTCTGGAAATCCTGATTTTTCTTTAACGAATTGAACCTTTTCATTCAATACCTCTGCAAAACTAAGTCGATAAAGCCGTAAAAATCCCGCATAACAAAAAAGAGCATCCAAAAGTTTTCCTAAACTTCCGGATACTCTCTTGGTTCATTAAGCAGATAATCTAGCTCTACCTTTTGCTCTTCTGGCAGCTAAAACTTTTCTACCGCCTGCTGTTGCCATTCTCGCTCTGAAACCATGAACTCTTTTTCTCTGAGTGTTCTTCGGCTGAAATGTCATCTTCATAAACCCGGCACCTCCTCTTACACTAAATTCAAGTACCTTCTCATGTACATATAAACTAAGACATATTGAAGCATCGTATCGATTATATAAAAATTGCCGCCCTTCGTCAAGACTAAATTTCAAAAAAATCCTTAAAACATGGGGATTTCTCCCATATGATTTTTCCTTTTTTTCGCTGTATATCCACATTCTGCTTTTTGCATGGAACGTTACTTTTCGGTCTTTCAGTAATAAAAAAGGGGAACAGCGTTTCGCTATCCCCCATAAAATGTATGTATTGATTTTATGTCACTATATTTAGTATCTCTTCATTATATTATAGAAGCTGACACACCACGCTTCTGAAAGGTATTCATATATAACCGGCTCTTTCCGATCAGCCGTTATCTTTCATGATTTTAAACAGAACCTTCGTGATGGCCGTCGTAAGGATACCTGCGACGATCGCCTCCGGGATACCGAATCCCAGAATGATTCCCAGGATCACATCGTAGATGTGCTCCACTGCCTTGTTGGACGCAGCCGCGTAGCTCTGTCCGAAGAAGATATAGATTCCGTTCATGACAAGCAGTGTGTTTGTCATAGCTCCTGCGATACCAGCCACCCAGAGGGCAACGGTCTGGCTGCCTTTGATTCCGTGAGCTGCTTTCATGATCAGCTTATATACAAAATAAGCAACGATGCCGATGCATACACGCGGCACGATGGCGATCACGGCGCTCCACATGTTTCCGCTGTATCCGCCGATCGTAACGAACGGGCTGAATACGAAGGAGGTCACTCCCGGGGCAATGGTCGCTTTTACAAGGCTGGTCACACCAAATACCAGTCCTAAGTAAGCGCCGTACTTCGGTCCAAGGATGATCGCTCCGATGATGACCGGGACGTGGATGATCGTTGCGTTCATAAAGCCTAACGGAATATAACCGAGAAACGGTACGACCGACATGGCAATGATGATCGCAGTAAAAATCCCGGCGAGGGACATGTCCAGAACTTTCTTTTCAATTTTCATTTTGCAATTCCTCCTGCTACTGTTCTCTTGCGAGATACAATGCAATATAGTCACGTCTTGCATTATACAGTGTTAACCTGATGCAGTCAAATTCTTTCTCTAAAATTTTCCATTTATTTTTACTTTTCAATTTTACTTCCTACAATATAATTCCTGTTGCCGCCTTCTTTCTCCCGATCTCACCCTTTTTTTCTCTCCTGCTGCCTTAATTTTTTTTCGATTTTTCATTTTTCCCTCATATATGCCCTCTCCAACGTCCAGTCCTCTAAAATCGTTCTTTCTTTCCCTTCTGATTTCGGTGTCTTTCTTCCACGGACACAATTTATTGTATTTTTTCTGTCCGCTCCTGGCGCACATCTTGTTATGCAGCTATTCACATGTTTTCCACTCATAATTATCAACTTATCCCCAAATCGTGGATAAGTTGTGGATAAGTCACTGGAAAAGTTGTGGATTTTCACATTTGACATTGAAAATTATTCCGTTTTACGCTAAAATAAATTCAGAGTGGGTTTATATGCTTTTGTGGACAGGTTTCCGCCTTTTCCACAACTATGCACATCGTTATACACATGTTTAGGAGTATGAATATGCTGGAAGAAATCAAAGAGAAATGGGACGAGATCCTCTTAAATATAAAGGAAGAACACGATATTTCAGAGGTGTCCTACCGCACATGGCTGCTGCCGCTGATCCCGGATTCTGTGGATAAAGATATCCTCACGATCCTGGTGCCTGATTCCGCGTTTATCAGCTATGTGAAAAAGAAATATGAGTTCCTGTTGAAAATTACGATCGAAGAAATTACAGGATTTCAGTGCGAACTCGATTTCAAGTTAAAATCTGACGTGAAGGAACCGGAAAAAGAGAACCGTCTGATCAATGTAACCAACAATACGGTCAGTCAGCTTGCTCTCCAAAACGCGAACTTAAATCCGCGTTACACCTTCGATACCTTTGTCGTCGGAAAAAACAACAACCTTGCCCATGCCGCATCCCTTGCAGTTGCGGAATCCCCGGGCGAAATTTATAATCCGTTATTTATTTATGGAGGCGTGGGACTCGGGAAGACGCACTTAATGCATTCCGTCGCCCACTTCATCCTGAAAAATAACCCGAGCGCAAAGATTCTGTACGTGACATCCGAGAAATTTACAAACGAACTGATCGACGCGATCCGAAACAAAAACAACGTTTCCACCACGGAATTCCGTGAAAAATACAGAAACAATGACGTGCTTCTGATCGACGATATCCAGTTTATTATCGGAAAAGAAAGTACCCAGGAGGAATTTTTCCATACATTCAATGCCCTCTATGAGGCAAAAAAGCAGATCATTATTTCCTCCGACCGTCCTCCAAGAGAAATTGAAACTCTGGAAGACCGTCTCCGCTCCCGTTTCGAATGGGGACTCACCGTAGATATCCAGCCGCCGGATTATGAAACCCGGATGGCGATTCTCCGGAAAAAGGAAGAACTTGAAGGATACAACATCGATAACGAGATCATCAAATATATCGCTACCAATGTAAAATCCAACATCCGTGAACTGGAAGGCGCCCTCACAAAAATCGTTGCTTCCAGCAAATTAAATAATAAGGAAATCAATCTTGAACTTGCAGAGGAAGCATTAAAAGATCTGATCTCCCCGAACGCTGCCCGCGAAGTGACTCCGCAACTTATTATTAATGTAGTTTCTGAGCATTTCGGCATCACACCCCTTGATCTCATCGGCCAGAAACGAAGTAAAGAACTCGTATTCCCGCGCCAGATCGTCATGTATCTCTGCGGCGATATGACGAGCGAGTCTCTCCAGAACATCGGAAAAGCTCTCGGCGGCCGCGATCATACAACGATCATTCACGGAACAAAAAAGATTGCCAGCGAATTAAAGACCGACGAGAATTTAAAGAACACGATCGATATTTTAAAGAAAAAAATCAACCCACAGTAAGCTTGTGGATTTTTTCGTGGAAATCCCGTTGAAAATTTGTGGATAAAATGAGGATGATTTTTCCCGATTTTTGCCTGTGGAAAACTCCCGGGTTGTCCTTTTGGATTTGCAGAGTTACCCACAATGGTTTTCACAGAGGTTTTTTCAGGGTTTCATTAGGGTTTTCCCCCTTATAAACAAATTCACACTCCCTACTACTGTTAAGACTAATATCTTTTATATATTTCTTTATTTGTGAACGTTTCTTAAGAAAGGAAGTTATCAACAACTATGAAACTGACATTCCAGAAAACCGCGCTCTTAAACGGTATCAATATTGTTCTCAAGGCAGTTCCATCAAAAACAACGATGCCTATTTTAGAGTGCATTCTGATCGACGCTTCTACTGATGAGATCAAGCTGACTGCCAACGATATGGAGCTCGGCATTGAGACAAAAGTTGAAGGTGATATCCTTGAAAAAGGTAAAATTGCACTGGATGCAAAGCTTTTTTCTGAAATCGCAAGAAAATTATCCGATTCAGATTCCCTTGTAACCATCGAATCTGATGAAAAATTCAATACTGTGATCACCTGTGAGAACTCTGTATTCAAAATTCAGGGCAAAGATGGAGAGGAATTCTCCTATCTTCCGTATATTGAGAGAAATAAAAACATCACACTCTCCCAGTTTTCCTTAAAAGAGGTGATCCGCCAGACGATCTTCTCCATCTCTGTCAACGACAGCAACAAGATGATGACAGGCGAACTTTTTGAGGTAAACGGTGATACACTCCGAGTCGTTTCTCTCGACGGACATCGTATGGCAATTCGTAAAATTGTATTAAAAGATGAATATGAAAGCACAAAAGTCATCGTTCCGGGAAAAACTCTGAACGAAATCAGTAAAATTCTCACCGGTGACAACGAAAAAGAGGTCCAGATCTTCTTCGGAGCGAACCATATTCTCTTCGAATTTGATGATACGATCGTAGTTTCCCGCCTGATCGAGGGCGAATATTTCAAAGTAGACCAGATGCTTTCCAGCGATTACGCCACAAAAGTGTCTCTGAATAAAAAAGATTTCTTAGACAGCATCGAGAGAGCCAGCATTTTGATCCGCGAAAATGACAAAAAACCGATCATTCTGAATATCGAAGATTCAAAAATGGGTCTGAAATTAAATTCCAGCTTCGGTACCATGAATGCGGAGATCCTGATCCACAAAACAGGACAGGATCTGATGATCGGATTCAACCCGAAATTCTTAAGTGATGCGCTGCGGATCATTGATGATGAGGAAGTTACCCTCTATATGATGAATGCGAAATCTCCGTGTTTCATCAAAGATGAGGATGAGAGCTACATTTATCTGATCCTGCCGGTAAACTTTAACGCCGCTGCGATTTAAAATCAGATGAAATTTCCCCGAAGTTCCGGTAAAATCCGGGGTTTCGGGTCGATTTTTTCATATATCTGGAATAAAAAAGGAGAAAAATGGAAAGTATTCACTTAAAAGATGAGTTTATCAAGCTTGGACAGGCATTGAAACTTGCAGGTCTGGTCGGCTCCGGAGTGGACGCAAAGTTTGTAATTCAGGACGGGCTTGTAAAAGTAAATGGGGAAGTTGAGACCCAGCGAGGCAAAAAACTTTACCCGGGAGACACGGTTTCCTATGACGGAAAGACATTTAAGGTAGAAAATTAAAGGATTTTTTCATGTTTATAGAATCCATCGAGCTGTCAGATTACAGAAATTACAGTCATTTACATATTGATTTTCATAAAGGGACGAACGTTCTTTATGGAGATAATGCCCAGGGAAAGACAAATATCCTGGAGGCAGTCTATGTGTGCAGCACAACAAAATCGCATCGGGGCAGCAAAGATAAAGAAATTATCCGGTTCGGCGCGGACGAATCCCACATCAAAATGATGGTCCGGCGGGATGGAATTCCCTACCGGATCGATATGCATCTGAAGAAAAATAAGGCAAAAGGGGTCGCGGTGAACGGAGTTCCGATCAAAAAAGCCAGTGAACTTTTCGGAATCGTCAATGTGATCTTCTTTTCACCGGAAGATCTGAACATTATCAAGAACGGCCCCGCCGAGCGGAGACGTTTCGTCGACCTGGAACTCTGCCAGCTAAACAGGCTGTATGTCTACAATCTGGCACAGTATAACAAAACGGTTATACAACGAAACAAACTATTAAAGGACATAGACTACAACACGTCCTTAAAAGAGACACTCCCCATGTGGAATGAGCAGCTCTTAAAGTACGGCACAGAACTTATAATTATGCGTTCTGAGTTTATAAAAGAGCTGAATCCCCTGATTGCGGAGATCCACGCGGGGCTCTCGGGCGGAAAGGAAACACTCTCTATCGCCTACGAGCCGAATGTGTCGCCGGAAAATTTCAGGGAGCAGCTTGCGAAGAACCAGTTTCAGGAGATCAGGCAGAGGCAGACTCTGACCGGTCCCCACCGCGATGACCTGAACTTCATCGTAAACGGAACGGATATCAGGCGGTTCGGGTCCCAGGGACAGCAGAGAACGGCAGCTCTTTCTTTAAAACTTGCGGAGATCGAGCTGGTGAAAAAGATCGTAAAGGATTATCCGGTGCTTCTTCTGGATGACGTCCTTTCTGAACTTGACAGCAAGAGACAGGAACATTTACTTTCAGAAATTACCCACATTCAGACCTTGATCACATGTACGGGACTGGATGAGTTTGTAAACAGCAAATTCCGGATGGACAAGATTTTTAAGATTGTTGAAGGAACGGTAGAGAGCGAAGACTAAAGGAGGAACTTCATGAGCGCAGAATATAATGCAGATCAAATCCAGATTCTGGAGGGACTTGAGGCTGTAAGAAAAAGACCGGGAATGTACATTGGAAGTACGTCTTCGAGGGGACTTCACCATCTGGTATATGAGATCGTAGACAATGCGGTGGACGAGGCTCTTGCAGGATACTGCGATACCATCGATGTACAGATTAATTCCGACAATTCCATCACCGTTGTCGATGACGGACGGGGAATTCCGGTCGATATCCAGAAAAAAGCGGGACTTCCTGCGGTCGAAGTGGTCTTTACGATCCTTCATGCCGGCGGTAAGTTCGGCGGTGGGGGATACAAGGTATCCGGCGGCTTGCACGGTGTAGGAGCTTCTGTTGTAAACGCCTTATCCGAGTGGCTGGAGGTCGAAGTCTACCACGGAGGAAAGGTCTACAAGCAGCGCTATGAGCGCGGAAAGACCATGTACCCGTTAAAGATCGTGGGTGACTGCCCGTCAGATAAACATGGTACAAAAGTAACGTTCCTTCCGGACAAGACCATCTTTGAGGAGACCGTCTATGACTATGATACCTTAAAGATCCGTCTCCGCGAGACGGCGTTCCTTACAAAGAATTTAAAGATCATTCTCAGAGATGACCGCGAGGACAAGAAGGAAAAAGTCTTCCACTATGAAGGCGGTATCAAGGAGTTTGTCACCTACTTAAACCGCAGTAACGTGCCGCTTTACGACAATGTGATCTACTGCGAGGGCAAGAAGGACAACGTGCTGGTTGAGGTTGCCATGCAGCACAATGATTCTTATACCGAGAATATTTACAGCTTTGTAAATAATATCAATACACCGGAAGGCGGAACGCACCTCACCGGTTTCAGAAATGCCTTAACAAAGACATTCAACGATTACGGAAGAAAGAATAAGCTCTTAAAGGACAATGAGCCGGCTCTTACCGGCGAGGATATCCGTGAGGGCTTAACAGCCATCATCAGCGTCAAGATCGAGGAACCACAGTTTGAAGGCCAGACAAAGCAGAAACTTGGAAATAGTGAGGCGAGAGGTGCTGTGGACAGCGTGGTATCTGAGCAGCTCACCTATTTCCTCGAGCAGAATCCGTCCGTAGCAAAGACGATCATCGAGAAATCCGTTCTTGCCCAGCGTGCCCGCGCTGCTGCGAGGAAGGCAAGAGACTTAACAAGAAGAAAGACGGTTCTTGACGGCTTATCCTTACCTGGAAAGCTTGCGGACTGCTCCAGCAAGCACCCGGAGGAATGCGAGATCTACATCGTAGAGGGAGATTCCGCCGGCGGTTCCGCGAAGGACGCGAGAAATAAGAGCACCCAGGCAATCTTGCCGCTTAGAGGAAAGATTTTAAACGTGGAGAAGGCAAGACTCGACCGTATTTACGGAAACGCGGAGATCAAATCCATGATCACGGCCTTCGGAACGGGAATCCACGAGGATTTCGATATCTCGAAGCTCCGCTACCACAAGATCATCATTATGACCGATGCCGATGTGGACGGTGCCCATATCAGTACACTGCTTCTGACATTCATCTACCGGTTTATGCCGGAGCTTATCAAACAGGGCTATGTTTACCTGGCTCAGCCGCCGCTCTATAAGATCGAGAAGAACAAGCGGGTATGGTATGCGTACAGTGATGAGGAGCTAAACAATATCTTAAAAGAGATCGGACGTGACCAGAACAACAAGATCCAGCGTTACAAAGGTCTTGGTGAGATGGATGCGGAACAGCTCTGGGAGACAACAATGGATCCGGAGCACAGAGTCCTTTTACGTGTGACCATGAATGAGGAGATGACGTCGGAGATCGACCTCACCTTTACGACACTCATGGGAGATCAGGTAGAGCCGCGCCGTGAATTCATCGAACAGAACGCGAAGTACGGAACTCTTGACATTTAATGCGGCAGCAGGGCTATCCGGGAATCGGTAAGTTTACTGGATGGTCATGCGGCGCAGTTTACGCAGGTTTAAGGCGCAGCGCAGGCTGCATTGGAGGAAAGAATGGAACCGAATATTTTTGACAAAATTCATGAAATAGACTTAAAGAAGACCATGGAGAAGTCGTACATCGACTACGCCATGAGCGTTATCGCATCCCGAGCGCTCCCGGATGTCCGTGACGGATTAAAGCCGGTACAGAGACGTGTCCTCTACTCCATGGCGGAACTGAACAACGGTCCGGATAAGCCCCACAGAAAGAGTGCCCGTATCGTCGGCGATACCATGGGTAAATATCATCCGCATGGAGACAGCTCCATCTACGGTGCTTTAGTAAATATGGCACAGAGATGGTCCATGCGTTACATGCTCGTGGACGGCCACGGAAACTTTGGATCCATCGACGGCGACGGTGCCGCTGCCATGCGATACACCGAGGCGAGACTAAGCAAGATCTCTGTGGAGATGTTAGCGGACATCTATAAAGATACCGTTGACTTTATCCCGAACTTCGATGAGACGGAGAAGGAACCAACGGTACTTCCGTCCAGATTTCCGAACCTTCTCGTAAATGGCGGGACCGGTATCGCGGTCGGCATGGCCACAAATATCCCGCCCCACAACCTCCGCGAGGTCATCGCGGCTGTCGTAAAGATCATCGACAACCAGGTGGAAGAAGGAAGACAGACCTCCATGGAGGAGATCTTACAGATCATCAAAGGACCGGATTTCCCGACTGGAGCTGAGATCCTGGGAACGAGAGGAATCGAAGAAGCGTACCGCACAGGCCGCGGGAAGATCAGAGTCCGTGCGGTGACAAACATCGAGACAGCTCCGAACGGAAAGAGCCATATCATCGTCACAGAGCTTCCGTACCTTGTCAACAAGGCGAGACTCATCGAGAAGATCGCGGAGCTCGTAAAGACGAAAAAGATTGACGGAATCACCGGAATCACCGATGAGTCCAACCGTGAGGGAATCCGCATCAACATCGAACTCAGGAGAGATGTGAACGCGAACGTCCTCTTAAACCAGCTCTTAAAGCATACACAGCTGCAGGATTCCTTCGGTGTGATCATGCTTGCACTGGTAAACAATGAGCCAAAGGTCCTCAATATTCTCCAGATGTTAGAGTACTATCTGGACCACCAGAAGGACGTTGTGACGAGAAGAACGAAGTACGACTTAAATAAGGCCGAGGAACGCGCCCACATCTTAGAGGGCTTATTAAAGGCCTTAGATCATATCGATGAGGTCATCAGGATCATCCGCGGCTCCGCAAATGTCGCAGAGGCGAAACGTGAACTCATGGAACGCTTCGAACTCACAGATCCGCAGGCACAGGCCATCGTGGATATGCGTCTGCGTGCTCTCACAGGTCTGGAACGTGAGAAGCTCGAGAACGAGTATAAAGAACTGGAGGCCAAGATCGCGGAATTGCGTGCAATCCTTGCAGATGAAAATAAATTATTAGGTGTGATCAAGAAAGAGATCCTTGTGATCTCCGAGAAATATGGTGATGACAGACGGACAAAGATCGGCTTTGATGATGATATGTCTATGGAAGACCTGATCTCTGACGATGACACTGTAATTGCGATGACCAATCTTGGATACATCAAGAGAATGTCCGTGGACAATTTCAAGAGCCAGAACCGCGGTGGAAAGGGAATCAAGGGAATGCAGACCATCGATGAGGACTTCATCGAGGATCTTCTCATGACAACGAACCATCACTATATCATGTTCTTCACGAACACAGGACGATGCTACCGGATCAAGGCCTACGAGATCCCGGAGGCAGGCAGAACAGCCCGCGGAACGGCTATTGTGAACCTTTTACAGCTTCAGGCTGGTGAAAAGGTTACAGCGGCGATCCCGATGCGTGAGATCGATGATGACAAGTATCTCTTCATGGCTACAAAGGGCGGAATGGTGAAGAAGACCAGAATGTGTGAATACAGCAACATGAGAAAGACAGGTCTTCAGGCAATCCTGCTCCGCGAAGGCGATGAGCTGATCGAGGTAAAGGTGACAGACAATACCGAGGATATTTTCCTCGCGACAAAATTCGGTATGTCTATCCGCTTCAAAGAGACGGATGCGAGAATTACCGGCCGTGTTTCCTATGGCGTGATCGGAATGAAGCTCGATGAGGGCGATGAAGTCATCGGAATGCAGATGGCAAGCCAGGGCGAGTATATGCTCGTTGCCTCCGAAAAGGGATACGGAAAGAGAACGAGAATCTCTGAATTTAAGCTGCAGCTTCGCGGCGGTAAGGGACTTCTCTGCTATAATGTAACAGAAAAGACAGGAAATCTTGTCGGAATGAAGCTGCTTGATGACGGAAGAGACATTATGCTGATCACCAATGAAGGAATTCTGATCCGTATGAGTGTTGACGATATCTCCATTATCGGCAGAAATACATCCGGCGTAAAACTGATGAGCATCGATGCAGACTCCAATGTCCGTGTTGCGTCCATTGCCAAAGTGCGGGAAAGCAGCCGTCAGGATGAGGAGAATGAAGACGTGGAAGCTCCGGAAAATCCGGAAGATGAGGAGAAAGAGACCACGGAGAAATAATGCACATGCATATGAAGAGTGGCTTTTAGCGTGTTCTTCATCCATAAAACAGGATTTCTGGCTCTGGAGTGATTTGGATACAGGAATCTGGGAATACCGGATTCCTGTATTTTTCATAATAATAGGCCATCATGAATATTCGGAAGGGATCCGTCCGATGGCGATCAATCAAAAAATAATCGGGAGGAAAATCGTCTATGAGAACCGTTCAGGCGAGTGAGATCACAAAAAACATCCGGGAAATGTGCATCGAGGCAAACCATTTCCTTTCGGATGACATGAAAAAAGTATTTAATGAGAGCGTGGAGAAGGAAGAATCTCCTCTTGGAAAACAGATCTTAAATCAGCTTCAGGAGAATCTTGAGATCGCCGGAAGAGATATGATCCCGATCTGCCAGGATACGGGCATGGCCGTCGTTTTCATTAAAGTCGGGCAGGAAGTACATATCGAGGGAGGTAATCTGACGGATGCCATCAATGAAGGCGTCCGACAGGGATACATGGACGGATACTTAAGAAAGTCTGTTGTCCGTGATCCTATCGACCGCGTGAATACAAAAGACAACACCCCGGCGATTATCCATTACGAGATCGTAGACGGGGACCAGGTGGACATCACTGTTGCGCCGAAGGGATTCGGAAGCGAGAACATGAGCCGCGTGTTCATGTTGAAGCCGGCTGATGGCATTGAGGGTGTGAAAGAGAAGATATTAGAGGCTGTCCGTGACGCTGGTCCGAATGCCTGTCCCCCGATGGTGGTCGGCGTCGGCATCGGCGGAACCTTTGAAAAGTGCGCCCTGATGGCAAAGCATGCCCTGACGAGAAATCTGGAAGAGGAATCTCCGGTCCCATATGTCAGAGACCTGGAGAAAGAGATGCTTGAAAAGATCAACGGTCTCGGAATCGGACCGGGGGGACTTGGTGGTAGTGTGACTGCCATGGCCGTCAATATCGAGACATATCCAACGCATATCGCGGGACTTCCGATGGCAGTGAATATCTGCTGTCACGTAAACCGTCATGCGCATCGCGTTATTTAAAATAAGAGGAGCGGGAGGAAAACATGGACAGACAGATCAGTGTACCAATTAAGAAAGAAGATGCAGTGTCTCTCCGGGCCGGGGACTACGTGACTCTTACGGGAACCATCTACACGGCGAGAGACGCGGCGCATAAGAGAATGCAGGAAGCGCTGGATGCTGGGGAAGCTTTGCCTATCGACATGCAGGGAAACGTTATTTATTATATGGGCCCATCCCCGGCAAGGAAGGGAAGACCCATCGGATCTGCCGGACCGACAACGGCGAGCCGAATGGATAAATATGCTCCGAAGCTTTTAGATCTCGGACTGGGTGCCATGATCGGAAAAGGCAAGAGAAGTCAGGCGGTGATCGATGCTATCATAAGAAACGGTTCCGTATATTTCGCGGCGATCGGCGGTGCAGGGGCATTATTATCCCAACGTATTAAAAAGTCAGAGATTGTTGCCTACGATGATCTGGGAACAGAGGCAATCCGGAAACTGGAAGTAGAAGACTTTCCGGTAGTTGTGGTGATCGACTCTCAGGGAAATAACCTGTATGAGACGGCAATCAAGGAATATCAGAAATAATATCAGATGAGAAAGCGGAGAACCGACAGCCGGAAAAGGAGTTGATTCCCCGCTTTTCTGGTATAAAAGTATAGAGAAAAATCATACTGTAAAAAGATGGTAAAAAAAGATGAAAAAAGTTGTTGACAAAAAGAACTATAGCTTGTATAATTAATCCTGCGTCTGGCGAGTTCGCCCGACAAACTTAATAAATGATAATTAGCTACGGTAATAAGGAGAAATACTCAAGAGGCCGAAGAGGCGCCCCTGCTAAGGGTGTAGGTCGGGAAACCGGCGCGAGGGTTCAAATCCCTCTTTCTCCGTTCATCTGCTTGAAGGACTTCGAAAAAGAACTTTAAAAAAGATGAAAAAAGTTGTTGACAAACAGCGAACACTGTGATAAGATATCAGAGTTGCCGCTGAGATACAGCAACAACAAAACAAAGTTCCTTGAAAACTGAACAGTATGTAAAACCCTGAAAATTCTTATAAAAATGGTCTTTTGGTTTAGACCATGAATGAGAACATTCAGAACAAAACCTAACAAAACAGTAGAACGGTTTAAAAATTAGCCAAGCTAAATTTTGGACCTGGATACAAACACTTTAACATGAGAGTTTGATCCTGGCTCAGGATGAACGCTGGCGGCGTGCCTAACACATGCAAGTCGAACGAGGTATTTTGATTGAAGTTTTCGGATGGATTTCAAGATACCGAGTGGCGGACGGGTGAGTAACGCGTGGGTAACCTGCCTCATACAGGGGGATAAC